>Ga0209542_10014619_pt1 | contig 13328 bp, 13 predicted proteins | sample RifCSPhighO2_01_FD_184028 | JGI IMG/M metagenome (GOLD analysis project Ga0209542, IMG submission 184028) | Soil microbial communities from Rifle, Colorado - Rifle CSP2_plank highO2_0.1 (SPAdes) (version 2) | ecosystem: Environmental > Terrestrial > Deep subsurface > Rock core/Sediment ... | reverse complement strand
GCAGCTGGCCGACGCTTGGGAAGCGTTCCGCATACGAGACAATCTCTTTGAGTGCGCTGTCGGGCACGATAATGTGGCGCTCCGCATTGAGGCGCGGGATTGCTTTTGCGAGGATACGCACCTGCTCTGCCGCCGGTTGTTTTTTGAGTGGGATGGTTTCGAACATCGAAACAAATGAAGGATATTCCCGCGCGAGCCACGCAAGTTCGTGCGACTGGAGTGTCAAAACGATATGGACGTCCCTCTTGTGCAGTAGGTGCTTGTACAGACGGAACATCCGGCTCATCAGTGTAAAATTTTTGTAGATTTCGCGGCCGAAATCGTCGATAAAAAGAATTCCAGCTGGAATCTGCGCGAGCGCCTCTGCATACTGTTCTTCCGGCACAGCACTCTCTTCGAGCGCGTAGAGATGCTCGACGTCGAGCTGCACGATGGCATGCGATTGAAAATTTTCCCGCTGCGCCATGAGCCGCACCCATCCGTACACGAGACTGGTCTTGCCGATGCCACCCGGACCCACAACGAGTGCATTGTTGTTGATGCGCCGGCCGATCATACGGGAGAGTCGCTCTATCTCCTCGGTGCGGCCAACGATGGAGGGTAGTGCGCCGGTCTCAACCTCTCCGCGCAGATCGTAGTAGGTAATTTTTTTAAATGCGTTCATAGGACATTATCAGGCGGCTTTTTTCATGCGAATGCCGTCGCGTTCCCAGCTTTTGGTATGCGCGGGCAGCGCATGGACAGCGTGCGAAGCGCCGCGCGATGGGTTGAACCTCTCGACAGTAGTCGATCGCAACCCGGACACCTCTGAGAAGAGCGGAATACCAAGCGCGCGGAATATCGCTTCGGCTCGATTTTCATTTTCAGACTTGCTTGTTTCGAGCGAGGAAAGCGCATACTCAGCTGACTCACGACGCGCCTCGAGATTGTCATTGGCTTCAAACAGCATCGAACTTGATTCATTCAATGTCGTTGGGACATCAATTGGAGAGGCGATGATTTCAATGGGGGAGACGACAAGTGTTTCTTCCGTAGATTCAGTAGCCGCTTCTGTCACGAGTGCCATCTCATGCGCCCGCTCTGCCTGGATCTCGTTTATCATTTCCGAAAATGAGGCTACGACTTCGCTCGAAGCCTCTTCTTGCTGACTGCTTATCTGGGTTACCGAAGCCCGCGCCCCTGAAACGAGCTCATGCTCTTGGATAGTCAGAGTGATTGGTTCTTCGGGAGCGATCAATTCCATATCGATAGAGGCGATGGACGGCAATGGCTCAATTACGTGAGCAATTGCATCCACGTGTTCCGATACAGATTCAGATACGGCCTCTTCGGGGAGCATTTCGAGCGGCCCCGCATCAAACATCTCACCCAGTATGGCGCCGAGCACGACATCGCGCTCATTTTGCAGGAGCGCATTGATAGCAGGAATATCTAAGGAGGACTGCAAGATTGTTTCGGGAGGTGCATTGATGGGAGCCAGCTCACGCCGCTCGGTATGGCTGATCTCGTTTTGAGCAACGGTCTCCACAAAGCTTGGGACATCGAGGAGAGAGTCGATTGGGAGGGCATCTTCCCATGTCAGATCAAACGGCGCGGCAATTTCTGTTGCATGGTCCGATAGCGCGTGCGACGCTTCTACTTTATCTTCCGTCTGCACGACAGGGGCTGGTTCTACTATTTGCAGGGGGGGAACTTCTACCGCCCCGACAACCGCTACTACGTGTTCCGATTTGCCCTCAACCACATCAGATATTTCCGCGCTCTCTTTTTCAAACGCTTCCGCATATTCGGCCGCATATGCCACAAGCCGCGCGTCTTCGCTATTGTCGTTCGCCGGTACTTCGTCAAATATCTCGTCACCCCACCCTGCCGTATATGATTCCGTGTTCCGATCACTTGCACGAGAGCCATGTTCCGGATCTTCCTTGGGGATCCACGTCTCGTTCTTTACGATCGAGTAGGATACCTCGCTGGTTTCTTTGTCGAGATGCAGTTGCGTGACGTAGAGTTCGACTCGTATGAAATCGCCTTCATCTTTTCGTTCCTCGTAATCGGGGAGAAAAACAGAGGCCTCGCTGTTTTGGAATGCGCCGAGAATTTGTTCATGCATCTCTGAATCTGAGTTGATCCAGACATTTCCTTCTGGATTCAGAATATTTTCTCCGTCCCAGTGGAATCCCCCGGTGCGTGAATCTACTATCCAATCTCCAGCATTGCCACCTCGTTCCATTGCGTTGAGGATTGCGGGGTCGATAGGTATTTCCGTGGTACCCAAATGCTCATTGTCACTCAATTGATTGTCGTTCGCATGTTCCTCCTCTTTTTTTTGTTCCGCAACATCTTCCGATTCGCTCTCGTCTTTTGCTTCAAAATTTTCAAAATCGAAACCCTCCTCTCCATCCATTGCAAAGTCAATTTCTACTGCTTCTGGCATAAAATATTTTTGGCACACGCAAAACTCCGCCGAGCGGAGTTCACGCAGCGCCGTATGCGGCGCGTTTTCCTGCTCGGGATTAACGCTTAATTGAAGACCGGACTAACCCTAGAAGTTGGAGGCCAGATGCTAGAAACTGGAATTACCTTGAGTTTCCAGTCTCCAGAATCCAGCGTCTCGTTTCCAGGATATTACCGTTGCGGCACAGTGGAGGAATTTCCTTCGACTCGCTCAGGATTACCTCACTTCCACAATCAAACGTGGATGTGCATTGTATGCTCACTTTAGTGAGAGACAAGTGGATAACGCATTGCAAAATAAATAGTTCAACTACGCAACTCACGGTGCAATTACATATGAGTACATGCTACCATTTTGTGGATGGAGAAGGATTTTGATGCGTGGAATAAACAAAAGAGAAACCTGCACGCTCTTGAAAAGGAAAAACTTTTTCATGAGCGCGAAATTTGGTGGTGTTCGCTCGGCGTCAATATTGGATTCGAACAAGACGGGACCAACGACCTGTTTGAGCGACCCGTGTTAATCGTAAAGAAATTTAATCGCGACGTTTTGTGGATACTGCCCCTCACACGTTCCGATAAGAGAAATCGCTATTATATTCCAATCACTGTCGGCGATACGAATTCCGTCGTCATTCTTTCTCAACTACGTCTCATCAGTAGCAAGCGACTTCAGAGGTATATGCATAAATTGCCGAAGGGACAATTCAGTACCATTGTCCAGCGGGTACAGGAATTTTTTCCGAAAATGAACATATAAAATCGAAACCCGCCTTGCGGCGGGCTCCTCGGGGGCCTTAGGTGGCCATTTGTAATTTGAAGTATAGGCGATGTGTATGAATTGTCAACTCTCTCTTGCATCAGCGCAAAATTATTGTATAGTTCCACAAGAAAATAGGCATGTGCCACAGCTGAAAGCGGCTTGAAATGAGGCCTTTTTCCGCTGTGGCACCCGAGATTGTCTCGAACCATTCAGCGCTTGAAAAGGAAACCCCATGATTAGCCCGAATCTGATCGGCCCGCTTCCGTTGGCTCTCGTCGGGCTGGCGAACGAGCATCACGGCCTTGTCCTGGATATCGTAAACAGATTGAAGGATGAGGGCGCGGATGACACGCATCGGCGGCTTGCCGTAGCGCTTCACGGAAAGCCGCTGCCAAATGCCGAGCCCATGCCAGCCGCCCCGCCGACTCCGACGCTCATCTTCCGCAAGAAGACGCTGCTCGGCACCACGAGCGTCGTGGTGTACGGCTTCGGCAAGGATCTCTCGTTCCCACAGATGTGCCGCCCTGTCGTGAAGGTCGGCGATGACGTCTCCGTCGACGAGATCGAGCGGCTCCTCAAGGAGCGTGGGCACACGTTCTCCGAGGCCAAATTCGAAGAAATTCTCGAGAAGCAGAAAAAGTTCTTCCTCAAGCAGGAGGACGGTGAAGACTTCGGTCTGCGCGCCGACTGGTGGAACCTCGTCCTCGTCGAAGATGAGCACGGCGCAGTCTCCGTTGTGGACGTGGGCTGGAGCGGCGTGGGGTGGTACCGCCTTCGCGACTCGCTCGGCCACGGCAGCGTCTGGAATCTCGGGTGTCGCCTCGTCGTCAGCAACTCGGAGGCTTTGAACCTTTGACCCTTGGTCACTGTGTTCGGGTTTCCCGTACCCCACCTGCAATCGCGCGGGTGGGGTACAATACTTTATGAACACGCTGGCATCCGCGTCTGCATGGATTCGGGTGGCGAGGTTTCGGGTGCAATCCCCGCAAAAAAAGAAATGAGTTGGTGCCGTGTACTATCGAGCGAAGGCTCGGAATTCGATACAGCCCATTTGAGTATTCATAAGGCAGTGTCCCGGAAGGTACGCGGCACGAAGGTCTCCGTTGTGAACGTGAACTGGAACGGCGTGAGGTGGAACCGCAATCGCAACTCGCTCGCCAACGACAACGTCTGGAATCACGAGAATCGCCTCGTCGTCAGAAACTCGCGTCTTTCTCCCGCTCAACTTTGTTTGACGGGAGTTTTCTTTTCCACGTAGGCCTTCCATCCGACGAGCATTTTGCTCGCTTCCACGAGGTGTTCCGAAATCCGCGCATACTGTGCGTCTGTGAGCATTTTCATCTCCCACGCGATCACGAGAAAAAACTTTGCGAGATCAAGGCGCGTGACCGCTGTTTCTATGGCAATTGTTTTGCGATCCTGCGCCATGTATCCGGCCCGGAACGACCACGCGAGCGTTTCAAGCAGCTCGGCATCAATTCTCTGTGCCAAAGTTTGTCGCTTCGCCTTATCGACGTGCGGCAAAAAGCTTTGCCAGATCAGATATGCATCTTTCAGTTTGGACACGACTGGGACGAACTGCGTTTGCAAAATCGTCGGGGGGGGGGGTACGTTTTTGTGAATGGCCAGAATTCAGTTCGCTCATCCGTACGACAATATCATCTCCGTAGAAAATTTGCTTGGCGCGTGGAGTGAATTCGTGCGCGGTAAACGGAAGAAGCGGGATGTGCAAGCGTTCCAGCATTCGCTGATGGACAATGTATTGGCGCTCCATCAAGATTTGAAGGAAGGAACATACAAGCACGGCCCGTACCACGCCTTCAAAATCAGCGACCCCAAGCCGCGCGACATTCACAAAGCCACCGTGCGCGACCGTTTGGTACACCATGCAATCTATCGGCAGCTCTACCCCTTCTTCGACCGCACGTTCATTGCCGATTCGTACTCATGCCGCCGAGGGAAGGGGACGCACAAAGCGATGAATCGCTTTCGTGAATTCGCATACAAAGTCTCCAAGAATCACACGCGCACCTGCTGGGTCTTGAAGTGCGACATCAAAAAGTTCTTCGCCTCGGTTGATCAGCACATGCTTTTGGATATTGTCTCCTCATACATTCCCGACCAACGAATCCTCGCTCTCATCACCGAAATTGTCGCCAGTTTCTGTGCCTGCCTGACGCACCAAACTATGCCGACCGGCAGAATTGGATGCGTGCATAAAGGTCTGCCGCTCGGGAATCTCACGAGCCAATTGCTCGTCAATGTCTACATGAATGAGTTTGACCAATTCGTGAAGCACACCCTGAAGGCGAAATACTACATTCGCTATGCGGATGATTTTGTAATCTTGGATCCATCAAGGCGTCGCCTTGATGGTTTACGATCACGAGTTGAACACTTTTTGAACATGAGGTTAAAGCTCATGCTCCACCCCGGCAAAGTATCTATCGAGACCATGTCTTCAGGCGTTGATTTTCTCGGCTGGCTGCATTTTCCCGATCATCGGGTACTACGGACGAGTACGAAGCGGCGGATGTTGAAGCGTACTCTAGGATTGGAGAAGGATTGCCCGCCGGTGCAATCGTATTTGGGAATGTTGCGACATGGCAACGCATATAAACTCTCACAAAGCATTTCAAGGCGGCCGATGCTATATGGAGTACCATAGAGCGTCTTCGCTCGGAAAAGCAGAAGCATGCTTTCTCATTTCCTCGCTAGCCGCTATAGTGGCTTGAATGCAGGATTATCGAGAATATTTCAAGGGTAAAAAGATCACTTTGATGGGTTTGGGGCTCTTGGGCCGCGGGGTGGGGGATGCGGCGTTTTTGGCTGAATGCGGGGCAATTGTTACCGTGACCGATAAAAAAACCGCAGCGAAGCTTGCGGAATCGGTGGCGAAGATCGAGCGGTATCCGAATATTTTGTTTCATCTTGGTGGCCACTTATTGGAAGATTTCACGACGGCTGACTTGGTGATTAAAGCTGCAGGCGTGCCGCTTGATGCGCCCGAAATTGCCGCTGCCACAAAGGCGGGAGTGCAGGTGATGATGTCGACGGCGTTGTTTGCAAAGTTTGCGCGAGAGGCGGGGGCAAAGATCGTTGGCGTGACGGGAACGCGCGGTAAATCGACCGTAACGCAGATGATCGCTCATTCGCTTATTTCCGCCGCCGCCAAGGCTCCGGCGGACAGGCGCGCGAATATTATTGTTGGTGGGAATGTGCGTGGTGTTTCCACCCTCACGATGCTTCCAGAGCTATACAAGGGTTACCCTTGTATAATCGTTTTGGAGCTGGATTCGTGGCAGCTGCAGGGATTTGGGGATCTGGAGATCAGTCCAAACGTTGCGGTGTTTACCAATTTTATGCCGGATCATCAGAATTATTATCCGGATATGGATGCTTATTTTGCGGACAAGGTGAATATTTTTAAGTATCAAGAAGACGAAGATGTACTTATTGTCGGACGGAGTGTTTTGAAGGAGGTGAGTGCGGCGCGGCCTGCGGCCGCGCCGCACGTTCCCCCGACCATTCCCGCCGACTGGCAGCTCAATGTAATTGGCGAACACAATCGAGAGAATGCAGCATTCGCTGCGGCTGCACTGCGAGCGCTCGGGTTGTCGGAGCGCGAAATAAAAAGCGGACTCGAATCATTCCAGCCGGTCGAAGGCCGCCTGCAATTTGTGCGAGAAGTACATGGTGTGAAAATTTACAATGATAACAACGCGACGACGCCGGAAGCGACCGTCGCAGCGCTCAAGGCATTTGATGTGGGACTTACGAAGTCCCACATCTCGTTGATTTGCGGCGGCTCTGAAAAAGGACTTGATTTGAAAGCGTTGATTGCAGAAATACAAGAACGCGTTTCGCAGGTGATTGTTCTCACCGATGCCAACTACAAGGGATCAGAGCGTTTGATGGGAGAGTTGAAAACTGCGGGACTGGCCTTTGAGGAAGCGTCGAGTCTGGAGGAAGCGGTCGAAAAGGGAATGAAGGGGAGAAATGGGGGTAACGGGGGAAAAGGGAATGGGACGCTGCTCTTCTCCCCCGCCTTCGCGTCATTCGGAATGTTTAAGAACGAGTATGATAGAAACGATCTGTTCCTGCGTTTGATAAGTGAATTGCGGGAACGTTGATATTTTTTGAAGATTCGCGTACGCTGCCCGCAGCAGGAGGGGGAAACGCATGATTTTGCAGTCGTCGAAAGTCCTCGTTCATGATATAGATCCGGACGACACAAGATCCTTGCCGCCATGGATCGGTACACAAGTTTGCGCGGGACTCAACATATTCAGGCCGCGCATGCGCCGAGTCAAGCAACGCCAATTATGCCAATTGGAGCTGCATTTTGCCGAAGAGAAGCCGAACTCGTGATGTTCGGCTTCTTCGCTTATGAAGTTCGTTAGATCGAACTTGGAAGTCGCTGCAGGAGCGTCGCGATGCCTTTCAGCATGCGATCGGTCGTCGTTGGATCTTTCTTGATGTCTTCGATCGTCTCAGAGAGGCGCGGATCGATCGCGTGCTCATTGTCGAAAAGATACGAGGGGAATTCCTCATACATTTCAAAATATTCGAGAAACACCTTTTTGCGCACGGCCGCGCTCTGGCTCGTTGCCGCTATTTTCAACTCCTCGAAATTAAATTTTGGTTTCTTCGCAGGTTTTTGCACACCGCATTCTATCCTTTTTAGAGAGGGGACGATAGTGTATCCTCGAAGCATACATGAAAGAGGTGCAACATATCTACATGGTCGGGATTGGCGGCATAGGAATGTCGGCGCTTACGCAGCTTTTGCAGCATCAGGGCAAAGACGTGAGCGGCTCCGATAGAGAAGAATCACCCACAACGACTCTGCTCGCGAAGAGAGGAGTCAAAGTCTGGGTAGGCCATGACACGTGCAATATCCCTGCCGATTGCGGGCTGCTCATCTATAGCGATGCGGTGCCCGCTTCAAACGCGGAGCGAATGCGCGCAAAGGAGATGGGAATTCGAGAGGTTTCATATTTTGAGGCGCTTGGAGAAGCGACGAATCACGGATGCACGGTTGCCGTTGCTGGCACGCATGGCAAGACGACGACGACCGGCATGCTCGCGAAAATTTTGCAGTATTGCGACAAAAAGCCGACTGCAATTGTTGGATCGATCGTGCGTGACTTCGAGTCAAATTTTCTTGCTGGCAAAGGTGATCTCTTTGTCGTCGAAGCGTGCGAATATCGCGATCATCTTTTGAAACTCTCTCCCCAAATTTTGGTGATTACGAATATCGAACTTGATCACACGGATTATTTTCCCGATCTCGCGTCGTTGCAGGAAACGTTTAAGAAGGCGGTCGAGCGCGTGCCCGGGGGCGGCGTGATCGTCACCAATCCGTACGATCCTACCATTGCCGCCGTCCTCTCGAGTGCGAAAGCGCCGATTATCGACTACACAACGCAGACAGTGCCGAAGCTCACCTTGATCGGCGAATTCAATCGGCATAACGCGCAGGCGGCAAAAGCGGCCGCACGTGCCGCATTCCCGCATCTCGACGAAGGCTTTACCGATAAGGCACTGCTCGAATTCAAGGGTTCGTGGCGGCGATTTGAATACAAAGGAGAGACGCCGTCAGGCGCCTCGGTGTATGACGACTACGCGCACCATCCGACCGCGATTTCAAAAACCATCGAAGCGGCACGCGAAGAGTATCCGGATCGAAAAATCGTTGTCGCATTCCATCCGCATCTCTATAGTCGTACCAAATCATTTTTGAATGAATTCGCGCATGCGCTCGCGCTCGCCGATCGCGCCATCATTGCGCCCATTTACGCTGCACGGGAAGCGTTGGACACTTCTATTTCAAACCACATTCTCGCCGATAAGGTGAATGAGGCGCACGGGCATGCCATCGCCATCGCGCTCGATTTATTCGACGACATTCGCGAAGAGCTTCTCGAAGTGGAAGCTGATTCCCTCATCATCACGATGGGCGCGGGCGACATTTATAAAGTTGCAGACCAGATTGCGGGGGAGTAGTGTGCATAGATGGAATGGGATGAAAGGGATAAAGGGGAAGAAGGGGAGAAAAAGGGGAAATTGTCTATAGTAGCGACGCCGATAGGCAATCTCGGTGATATGACCTTTCGCGGACTCTGGAACCTCAAAGAGGCGGACGTGATCTATGCAGAGGATACGCGCGTGATCTCGAAGCTCATGAGCCATTATGGATTGCGCACGAGCCTTCAAAGGCTCGATGCGGCAACCGAGGCAAAAAAATCAAAGGAGGTGGCAGAACGGCTTCGCAATCTTGAGCACGTCGCGTACGTAACCGACGCAGGTACGCCGGGAATCTCGGATCCTGGCGCGCGATTGGTGAGCTACATCCGAGAGAATGTGCCTGAAGCCATCATCGAAACACTGCCGGGACCCTCGGCGCTTACTGCCGCGCTTTCAATCGCGGGCCTCCAGGGCGGCGAATTCACCTTCCTGGGCTTTCTGCCGCAAAAAAAAGGGAGACAAACCGCGCTCAAAAAACTCCCTGCTTCCGAATATCCCGTCGTTCTCTACGAATCACCACATCGCATTTTGAAACTTCTCGCGGAGCTCGATGCGGTCGGAATCAAAGACGTGCGCATTGGCCGCGAGCTCACCAAAATGCATGAAGAATTCCTCGTCGGCACGCCAGAATCTCTCGCAGCAGATCTGAAAAGGCGCAAAGCCGACCGTGGAGAATGTGTCGTCATCGTTTGCCCATAGTGGTATACTTTTTTCATGACCGTCGACGCATTGACCATTCTCACGGGTGTAATCATAGCCGCGCTCCCCTTCTTGGGGTTGCCGAATCGGTGGCTCCGCGTGCTCATCTTCATCTTCGGGGCATGCGTGGTGATACTCGGCATCGTGGTGCGCCGCCGTCTCAGCCAAAAGCAGAGCACCAAACAGCTTCCTTTTGATGAGCAACGCTAGACGCAACAAAACAACGCCCGTCCTTTCCGTACTCGGATTAGTGGGTGTATGTGGCGTTGGATGGATGATCTCCACCAGCGTAATACACAGCGAGATCGTGTATGAGAGTGGGGATACATCGACGGCTGCATCGAGTTCGGCGCAACATCTGGCCTCAGCGCAAGAAGCAGCGTCGAGCACGGGCGAGAAAACGATTGTGTACCCAGCTGTCGAAGGCAATGCCGCCCATGTAAAGATGCCTGAGGTAGTAAAGGCGGTGTATATGTCGCAATGCGTTGCGGGCGCGCCGGGTATCCGCGCGAAGCTCGTTGAATTCGTCGAAACGAGCGAACTCAATGCGATCGTGATCGATATCAAGGATTCAACCGGCGGCGTCTCTTTCCCATCCGACGATCCCACGCTCGCTCCCTACGTATCCGACGAGTGCGGCGCATACGACATGAAAGCATTCATCGAGTCGCTCCACGAAAAAAGCATTTACGTGATCGGCCGCATCACTGTTTTCCAAGATCCGCTGTTTGCAAATAAACATCCAGAACTTGCGGTGCAGAGAGCGTGCGGCCCTTCGACAAGCTCAGGGCAAGTTTCTGAAGAAACTTGCGGCATGTGGAAAAATAATGGCGGGCTGTCGTTCGTCGATGTCGGCGCGAAGCCGTTTTGGGATTACATTGCGCATCTATCGGAGGTGTCGTACCGACAGATCGGTTTTGATGAGCTGAACTTCGATTATATTCGTTTTCCCTCGGATGGGCCGATTTCGGAAGCCGTCTATACGCACAGCAATGGCAAGACCAAAACGGAAGCAGTCGAGGAATTTTTTGCGTATCTTCATGAAAAGCTGCAGCCAGCGGGGTCGCGCGTCGGCGAAAACGCGCCCGTCATGTCGGCGGATATGTTTGGCATGGTTTCCTCGCATGAGGACGATTTGGGGATCGGGCAGGTTTTGGAGAGCGCGCTGCCGTATTTCGACTTTGTCGCCCCCATGATCTACGTCTCGCACTATCCCAAGGGATTCAATGGTTACTCCAATGTGAATGATCACGTGTACGACATTGTCTACTCTGAAACAAAACATGCCATGGCACGCGCAAAAGCTGCCGGCTATTCCGAAGATAAAATTCGTCCGTGGCTACAGTCTTTTGATTATCCTGTCTCCTATACGCCCGCGATGGTCGAGAGCCAGATCAAGGCGATTAATGACGTGGGAATGCGATCGTACTTTTTCTGGGACGCGGCGAATAAGTACACGTCGCTGCGCGAAGCGCTGTAGTTTTCTTCATAATCATTACAAACGCCCTTATCTGGGGCGCCATAAGGCAGTACAATAGGCGTACATGAGTCGAACGGATGATCCGCACCCGCTGATAAAACGCTTTCGCGCGATGGGCATGCCCGAGACGATCATTTTCAATCGTCTCATCCTGGAGGGATGGACGGAGGAGGATATTCGCCACGCGTTTCTCGATCGACCCCAATCGAACGCCTTCTCCTCACCGTCGCGCGAAGTACCGCATGACGAAACATGGAGCAAACTAGAGGAGGAGGTCGTTGAAGTAGCTTCGCGCAAGCGCTTCTCTCTCGTTACGCTTTCCGTCGCGATTCTCGTCGCAAGCGGCATCGGCGCCTCGGCCTACTTTTATTTCAAACCGCCTGCCAACTATTCAATCTCAATTCCGAGCGCCTCAGCTTCTGTTGCTCCCGCGCTCACCTACGGCGCGCTCCCCGCGATTTCCGATCCAGATTATTACGCAGGCGTCAAAGCACAATTGGTTGCTGAAAAGGGAGCCTTCATCGATGCGAATCTCTCGACAATGCAACTTACCGTGTATCACGACGGACAGTTTCAAATTCAGGTGCCGATCAAGGCGAAGGGCAAGGTCGGTTCATGGTGGGAGACACCGGCGGGCATCTACAAAATCGAAACGAAAGAGAGGACGCATTTCTCCACGATGGGAGAAGTGGATATGCCATACAGCCTCGATTTCCAGGGCAACTTTTTCATTCACGGCTGGCCCACGTACAAAGACGGCACGCCTGTCTCATCCACCTACTCCGGCGGCTGCATTCGGCTTACTACCGAAGACGCTGAAAAAGTGTTTGCACTTACGGACGTGGGCATGCCGGTTATCGTGTACAACGTCGAGGCGACACCTGATCCGTTTTCATATTCACTCAAAGCGCCCTCGATATCGGCGAGCAGCTATCTCGTCGCCGATCTTGATAGCGGTACCGTGCTCACGGAGCGGCAGGCGAGCACGCTCGCGCCCATCGCTTCCATCACCAAGCTTGTCACCGCGCTCGTTGCGACAGAATACATCAACCTCGACAAGCACATCGTGGCGCCGCAAGAGGCGCTCGTCTACACAGCCGTGCCGCGCCTCAAGCAGGGGACAAGCTACAAAGCATACGACCTGTTGTTCTTGCTCTTGCAGGAGTCGTCCAACGAAGCTGCGGAAACGCTCGCGCAGAACGGCGGTCGCGAGCAATTCATCGGCTACATGAACAAAAAAGCGACGGCCATCGGTCTTTCACACACGACCTTTGCCGACCCTTCGGGTGCCAAGAATGACATCTCAACGCCCGAAGATCTCTTTAAGCTCCTCGGCTACATCTACGACAACCGTCGCTTTGTCTTCGGCATCACGACGGGCGAAATAACCGACAGCGCGTACGGCAAGCCCGCATTTGGTCGCATCAACAATTTCAATCTCGTCAAGAACTCGTACGCCAAGCTCTTGGGGGGCAAAATCGGGCAAACCCTCGATGCGGGCGAAACATACGCGGGTGTCTTCTCGGTGAAAGTGGGCGATACCGAACGCAAACTTGCGGTGATCGTACTCGATTCCAAAGATGCGCAGGCAGACGTGGGCAAGCTCCTCAATTTCGTGCATGCATCATACGCGCCAGCGCAGTAGACAAGAGAGAGAGAGTTCGTGGAATTATGAAGGTCGCAATTGTGCGGAGGAGGAGGAAATGGCGCGCCAAGTTGAGATAGACGACTCGGGGATCCACCTTACCTGGGAGTTTCCGTCAGCGACGGGAGAATGGGGACAGACCGATCTCGTTAACGCCGGGCAAGGTTTCTGCGTTGCGACCTACCAACATTTGACCGAGCAGGGTCGGCAGGTCCTTTTGAAGTGGTTCGGCATTCTCGATCAGGCAGATGAGTTGC
>Ga0209542_10014618_pt1 | contig 13329 bp, 7 predicted proteins | sample RifCSPhighO2_01_FD_184028 | JGI IMG/M metagenome (GOLD analysis project Ga0209542, IMG submission 184028) | Soil microbial communities from Rifle, Colorado - Rifle CSP2_plank highO2_0.1 (SPAdes) (version 2) | ecosystem: Environmental > Terrestrial > Deep subsurface > Rock core/Sediment ... | reverse complement strand
ATCTGTGGACCCCGGAACAGACCCTGGAGGTGCTGCATCGCCACAACGTCACCGTCGCCTGCTTCCCGCCGGCGTACCTGCAACAGATGGCCGAAGTGGCCGAGCGCCTGGGCAATCCGCCGGCGGTCGAGGTGTATTGCTTTGGCGGTGATGCGGTGCCGGACGCCAGCTTCGAGCAGGTCAAGCGCGCCCTGCGTCCGCAGCGTCTGGTCAACGGCTACGGCCCGACCGAAACCGTGGTCACGCCGCTGCTGTGGCGTGCGCAAGCCAGCGAAACCTGCGAGGCGGCCTATGCGCCGATTGGTCGTGGTGTGGCGGGCCGTGGCCTGTACATTCTCGACGCCGACCTCAATCCGTTGCCGGTCGGCGTCAGCGGCGAGTTGTACCTGGGCGGCGAATGCCTGGCACGGGGTTATCACCTGCGCCCGGGCATGAGCGCCGAGCGTTTCGTTGCCGATCCGTTCGCGGCCGGTGGTCGCATGTACCGCACCGGCGACCTGGTGCGCCAGCGCGAGTGTGGGTTGATCGACTACCTCGGCCGGCTCGACCAGCAAGTGAAGATCCGCGGCTTCCGCATCGAACTGGGCGAGATCGAAGCCCGTCTGCGTGATTGCGCAGGGGTGCAGGATGCCGCCGTGGTGGTGCATGACACGCCCACTGGCAAACAGTTGGTCGGTTATGTAGTGGCCGCTGCCGCTGCCGGGCTGGATCGGCGCTTGAAGGCCGAGCTGCAAACGCAGATGCCGGACTACATGGTGCCGGCGCGGATCCTGGTGCTGCAGCGCTTCCCGCTGTCGGCCAACGGCAAGCTTGATCGTCGCGCACTGCCGGTGCCGGAATGGACGCTTGGCGGTTACCGCGCGCCGCGTAACGCGCTGGAATGCGCGCTGGCGACGATCTGGCAAGAGGTATTGGGTGTGCCGCAAGTGGGCATCGACGACAACTTCTTCGAACTCGGCGGCGACTCATTGCAGGTGCTCAAAGTCATCTCGCGGGTGCGTAGCCAGCCACAACTGGGCTTCGAATTGAAACTGCGCGACCTGATGCAGAAACCCTGCATCGCTGAACTCAGTGGCTACCAGGCTGCCGAGACTTCGAGTGCGCCGGACCCGTTGCTGGCCTTGAATGGCCGGGTGGCGAAGGTGCCGGCGCTGTTCTGCCTGCACGCCGGGTTCGGCACGGTGTTCGACTACGAGCCCCTGGCCCGCCGCCTGGAAGGACGGCGCACGGTGTACGGCCTGCAATGCCGCATGCTGCTCGACCCGCAATGGCAGGATGCGTCGTTGCTGGCCATGGCCCAGGCCTATGCCCAGCGCATTCGCACGCAACAGCCGCAAGGCCCGTACTACCTGCTCGGCTGGTCGCTGGGTGGCGCGTTGACGCAATTGGTCGCCCATGAACTGGAGAGCCAGGGGCAGACGGTAGCCTTCGCCGGGCTGGTCGACAGTTATGTGGCGGGTACCGCCGAAGCGGGGGACTGGCGCGAAGATTTGGCGGATTTCCTGAAGTTTGTCCTCGGTCAACCGTCTGAACAAGCACAGGCATTGATTGCCTTGAAAGCCCAAGGCCTCAACGAGCGCGAAGGCGCCGCCGCGGTGATCGAGGCGGCCATGCACGGCGCTAATGACCACGCGGCGCTGGGCGCTAGTGAACTGACGCAGATATTCGCCACTGGCTCGTCGCTCAAACAACTCGCCTTGGCCCAGAGACAATTGCCGAAGGTACAGGTGACGGCACATCGCTGGTGGGTGGCCGGGCGCGACGACGAACGCCGGGTGTTCGAGGCCCAGGTGGGGCATCACGGAGTGGATCGTCTGTTGGCGGGCGGGCACTACGAGTTGCTGCGCAGCGACGAATTGCTCGCTCAGCTTGAACACCTATTGGAGCGCACCCCAACCATCGCCTGACAACACCACCCCCCTGTAGGAGCTGGCTTGCCGGCGATGGTCGCCAACGATAACGCGTGTTTGTTGGATAAACGCGGTGCTTTTGAGTCCTTCGCTGGCAAGCCAGCTCCTACAGGGACCGCGTTGATTACAAGATTTTCTACCTTAAAACGTAAAGGATTCGTCCAATGGCCGTACTGCCAGAACTTGAAGCTTTCCTCGAACTCGCCGAGTTCGGCCGCCTCACCGGCAAAAGCCGCCCAATGCACGAACAAACCCCGCAACAGGCACGGGTCGACTTCGAGGCCTCTTCCAGCTTCCTCGATGTACCACTGGACCACATCGCCTGCGACCACTTCACCATCCCCGCCCGGGACGGCCACAGCCTGGCGGCACGCCTGTATCGCGACGGCCAACCCGTCGATAGCCTGCAACCGGTAATCCTGTACTTCCACGGCGGTGGCTACGTGGTCGGCAGCCTCGATTCCCACGACGCCCTATGTCGTCGCCTCGCAGCCCAGGGTGGTTTTGCCGTGTTGACCGTGGATTATCGCCTGGCCCCCGAATGGCGTTTCCCGACCCCGGTGCAAGACGCCTGCGACGCCGGCAACTGGCTGGCTCGCGAAGGCGCGTCCCGTGGCCTGGATGCCACGCGGGTGGCACTGGCCGGTGACAGCGTCGGCGCGACACTGGCCACGGTGTTGTCGATCATCGCCGTACACGAGCCTGCGGAACTGGCGCTGCAACCCAAGGCCCAACTGCTGGTGTACCCCGTGACCGACGCCACCACCCACCGCGCCTCGCACCGGGATTTCGCCGAAGGCTACCTCCTGGAAACCCCGACCTTGGACTGGTTCTATGCCCATTACGGGCGCACACCGCAAGACCTCGCCGACTGGCGCTCCTCGCCGCTGCTGGCCGAAGATCTGTCGGGCATGGCACCGGCATTGGTGTATCTGGCCGGTTATGACCCGCTGCATGACGAAGGGTTGGCCTATGCCGAACGTTTGGAGGCTGCGGGGAATGAGGTGACATTGCTGGAGCAGCCGGGTATGACTCATGACTTTTTGCGGATGGCGGGGTTGTTGGGGGAGGTGGAAGGGATTCACGCGGAAGTGGCGGGGTGGGTGAGGTCGCGGCTTTGATTTGAAATGAAAAAAACCGCCATACCTCTTGTTGACCCATTAGGCGTTAAGTAGCTCCTATTTTTAACGCTTCGTAACGCCTAATGGGTCAACAAGACTCTATTTTAAGAGTTCGCGCTGTGCGCTATCTAGTTTGAAGTTGTGCTTCTCAATAATTATGTGATAGTCGTTTTTGTTCTTGGTGTCAGGCGGATCGCAAAATAGAAGATTGTCAAAGGAGGCTGCGGGGGAATCTGCAAATATTTGCGTGCCATCCGCATAATATTTTGCTCTAGGAGTCTCAGTAGTCAAACTGAACTCAGGATAGAGTGAGTTTTCCCACCGACCATCTTGCGAAAATGTGCCGCCGCAGAATTCACCAGTTTCTCTTGCAATAATGCAACCGTTGCGTAAATCAACCAATTCACAATAGGCGACCTCGTGATAAGTTTTCGAACCGTTCGATGTTTCTACCTCGCCGGATTCAATCTGACTCAGCAACACGATATTGCCGTCTGGCGACAATATTGGGTGATCAATTCGTTCGAATGTTCCACCCTTACCTACGTCTCCACGAAGGACTCTTACAGTTTTACCGTCCCTAAGTATTGTAAACGTGCGATATCGTTCACCAATCCGGTCGCTATATTTAAGCTTTTCATTGCATGATGATCCTTTTGTCTCGATGCATTTAGTCGAGGCATACCCAAAAGTACCATAGGTAAGAATTACTAGAAAAACTGCGAGATAGCTCTTCATAATTTGCTCTTCATCAGCCAGTTCAAGACTCGGAAGTTAAATCAGTCTTGCGTAAAGAAACTGTCGTAACCCGCTCTTCGTACCCCCGAATCGTCATTGATGCATTTTATTGAATCAAGGAATTATCTCATTATGTCTGACTATTACTTCGTTCAGACCCTCGAATCCCTCTCCCGCCACTGGAGCATCTCGTTCATGAATAACGTAAGATAAACCATTATTTGAAAATTTAATTTTAATATCCATTCCGCCCGGTAGTGGATGAGTCTCCATAATGAAATTTCGACCAGGGGGTATGCGCTGTTCTGGGAAAACAAAGTCGATAATATCTTTACCTAAATCAAAAACTCTATACTGAGCAAATCCTGTTGTATTGCTAAGATTTTTAGAAGCACAAATCGCTACAGTCTTATGTTTTGCCTTGCAGAGAAAGATGACCTGTTCATCTGGCAAGCATAGCTCAATGTCCTTAGCAGTAGCTGGTTCCTCCGCAATAATGGCCGAGGAGACAAACATAAAGAAAAATACTAACAAATTCCTCATGATTTCATATCCCCAAAGTCAGTTTTATTTTGCGCAGAACTTCTATTCGCTCATCAAGGCCGTTGTATCCACCATTAATTATCTGTGTTGTCTTATTTATATCATCTTCATCGGCAGCTAAATTGAAGTTGGTCATTGAGCAATAAACAAAAGCCGATTCCACCCCGTATTGCAACTCATCAATAATTAGGTCAGGGTTTTCTACAAAATTTTTCAGATCACCTGGGTTTGCGGTATTGTGAATTCTAGTGTAGCGCTCGTAGTTGGAGCGGCCCGTAAGTTGGATAATTCCTCTTCCTCGGTATTTATATCCATCCCGCGTTTCTTCCCCTTCATTCCCCATTCTGTCAGCATATACATAACTGAGTAAGTTAACTGCGTTGTTAGCGTAAGTTAATTCATGACTCCAGAGCTTATTCCGAAGCCGGCCAAGATCGCAGTCATCCGCTTCTGAGTTGTAATTTTTTTGACCTCCTTTGCATCCAAATATTTCGCGCATCCTTCTAGCGCTGAAGTTGCCGTTTTCGCTTTTTACTTTGAATTTGCTTTCATGGCCGACTTGCGCAAGAAAATGCGCAATGCGCAGCGGAGTGTCGATTTTATAAATAGGGGCATACATATTTAAATAAGGCAAAATTTCTTGGTGATAATTTGAAAAACCATGCGGATCTGCTGCTTTAAGCATCTCCATGGTGATTAGCTCTAGCTTTTTATAAAACAGACCTACCAAACCGATCGGATGAAAGTGATAAGCCTTCCCCCACGACGGCAGCCCCACTTTCTCCGCCACCTCTTCCCACCAACTGAGGTCCTTGATCCGCTGCTTCTCCGCCAACCAGTTCAAGTGCGGCGTCGAACCGCTATGGCCGAGCATTTCGTCCAGCGCATCCCAGACATGCGCCCGGTGAAACCATTCGCTTTCCTTGCGGATGATCATCTTCGCGATCGCTTGCGCGTGCGCCGGCAACCTGAGCGCCTCTTGCAGTTCTTCGGACTTGATCTGGCCGAGGCGGTTAGGGTCGATAATGTCGAACAAGCGGCTCCTGATCGGTCCTCGGTCCTCGTCGTCGGCCAAGGGGTGGTAGCGTTCCAGTTGTGCCTCGCTGAAGCGACGCATGCTGCGCATGAACGAGGCCATGGCATGGATGGGCCTGCCGTAATCGTGTAGAACTTGGTAACCCTCCCAGTCCCAGGGACTGACCCACGGCGTAGCGCCCACGTCTTCGCGCACCCAGCCGTTAAGCAACTTGCCGGTGGCGTCGTGCAGCAGGCCGTCGAGGCGGTACCAGTTGATCGCCTTTCGTTCGGGGGTAGCAGGCACGGAAATCTTGTCATCGGCTGGCAGGCGCTCGAGCAGGCTTTCGGGGATCAACAGGTCGGCGGCGCTCAGCGGGTCGGTCGCGCTCGGCACTGGCCATCGTGTAGCACTCGCACCGTCGAGGTGCGCCATCACGGCGGTGCCCTTGGCCAGTTTCAGCCAGGTCCGCTCGCGCCCCGGCAGGCGTTGGGCCCAAGCCCGACTGGCCACGATGAAAACTTCCATGTCTTGTTCGCTGAATGTTTCCAGGTGCAGCTTTTTTTCCGGTCGTTCCGCCTCTTCGCTGTGATAATCGCCGAGGTGGCCGATCAGATCCCCGGCCTGGATGGGCACAGGTGTGTCAAGCACCACCACCTCACCGGTACCCGGCGCTCGCTCACCCTGCAACGCGGCGGCCAGTACGTATTGGCTGATGCTTTCCAGCTTGCGCATGTCACCTTCACCACTGATGGTGACTTCCGTTCCTTGCCTCAATTTGAGCAGTTCTTTGTGAAGCAGATCGGGCGTGGGGCGAACCCGCAGACCATCACTGCTGACACGATAAGTGGCCCCGGCGACAGGCTCCAGAAATCGAAAAGCGATGTAGCCTTGCAAAGTCCCATCCGAGTTGCACAGTGACGCCGGGCCACGGCTGTGTTCCAGTTTGCGGTACTTGCCATCGCCGCTGACCGTCACCGGTGTGCCGGGTGGCAACAGGTCGAGGTGGTGCATCGGAGCGCCGTCGGCCGGCCGGTTGATAACAATCAGCCCTCTGGGCGCCGAAGTGCCTGCGCGAGCGTTGGACACGTCCGCCCTGACGCGCAGATGGCGTTCGGGCCAGAATGCCGGGCGCGCCAGTGCCGGGGCTTTCTCATAGTTCTCCCATTCCTGCAGGTGCATGTACAGGCTGTAGAAAATAAGGCTCGGCGGCGTGTCCGTACTGTTCTCGATCTTCGGTGCCTGCAGGCGATGGCGGACCAGCACGAAATTGCGCGAGTAGGGTTTGTTGACGATGATTTTATGGTTGTAGTAGGTCGTCTTCGGCAATTCCCGGTCGATGCGGTAAGCCACCACTTCGCCGTCGGCCAGGCAGTGCACGTTGGATTGCTGTTTCAGGCCTTCGGCCGTGCCGCTGTCGAAATGCACGCCGCCGTGCCACAGGCCATTGACACCCAAGGGGTAGTAACCGGCAGTGGCGTTGGCCAGGTGGGTCAACTGCTGCAACGGGTTGCGCTCGTCCTTGAACGGGTGGCACCAGTTTTTCAACGGTGGCAAGCGTTCGGCTTCCGGGCGCGCTGCTGGGTGGGTGGCCTGGGTGTCGCGCGTTGGCGATACCTGGGGCATGGTCCTGGGGGTGCTTAAGTCGTAGTGACGGCCAAAAATCCAGTCGAGCAGCTTTCCCATGGTGTGTACGCTCCTTGTAATGAAAGGGGGGCAGGCAGAGGAACTGTTAACTTCAGGAGGCTGGCGGACGCTCAGGCATAAGGGGATTTTTATGACCATCCACGTGCCAACGCTTGCAAGCTTTTACGAAGTTGGTCGAGGTGGAAATAGGGCATTTCTGTTTGATGCGTAGGATGCGTCCGAGCGTTTGTGAGAAGGCCCTCACGTGACTTCGCGAAAGCCACAACGCCTTGCGTCGTTGCCTACAGTTACTCCAGAATCCGCCGGCTTGTGCGCCTTGGGGTCGCTCGGTAACTTGGTTCGGGTCACTGATTGTCAGTGATCGGGTTTAGTAGCCCGAGGGTTGTTGGTTAGGTGCAAGCGTTCCCTTCAGTCAGGTATTCATATGCCTGCACTTGATGGTGGCTGTGCGCAGGGCGCTTCGGCGCGCCGGTTAATGCTAACTCCCCCGGTCTACTAACCTGCGCACAGCCGCCACCCTTCGTTTAGTAGCAAGGTGGTTGCGGCTCCATCCAGGGAGTTTGCAAATATGTTCAAGGTGACACCGAATCCGCCAGATACCGATCCGAGATCCTCGTCAGAAGATTCCGACGACCCCATCCCCTCAGCCGCCGACATCAACGCCACCCCACGCAAGCTCTGCAGCATGTTTATCGTCAACCCTGAACTCGATGTCGAGACCCTGCTGGCCCACGCCTGTGAATCGCTGGCTTCGGCCAATGTCATGGCGTTGGATCTGGCGGATCATATGGAAGGGACTAGTCGTAATTCGTTGTTGGGGATTGCGCAGGTGATCATGCTGGGGGAGTTGGCGGTGAACCGGGCTTTGGACCGGATCGATCCGCCTGAATAATCAATGTTGGGGCGAGTATCGCCTTCGCGAGCAGGCTCGCTCCCACAATTGACCGAGGTGAATGCGGATTTGTTGCACACCGCAGATCCCTTGTGGGAGCGAGCCTGCTCGCGAAGGCGGCATCACAGGCGCCGCAAATATCGGCCCATACAAAAATGCCCGCATCTCTCGATACGGGCATTGTTCATTTCAGCTCAGCCTCAGAAGTCGTACTTCGCGGTGATCTGCATGTTGCGCGGCTCTCCGTAGAAGGTGGTGCCGAAGTTGCCAAGGCCGGTCAGGTAGCGCTTGTCGAAGACGTTGTAGGCGTTGACGGTGAAGCTCAGGTGGTCGTCGTATTGATAACGGGTCATCAGGTCGACGAGGGTGTAGCCGCCTTGCTTGAGCATGGTGCTACCGCCTTCGCCGCCGCCTACGTTCGGGCTGTAGCTCTGGCCGTAAAACGCACTCTGCCAGCTGACGCCACCACCGACGGTGAACTGGTCCAGCGCGCCGGGCAGGCGGTAGGTGGTGAAGGTGCGTACGACGTGTTCCGGTTTGCTGGTGGCCAACGGGAAGCCGAAGATGCGTTGGTGATCCTTGTCGCGGGTACGGGCATAGGTGTAGCCAGCCGATACGTTCCAGTCCTGGGCCAGTTCGCCGGCCAGTTCCAGTTCAACGCCATTGGTGGTGGCGCCGTCGACGGCTTTGTAAATGCCGTCGCCGGTAATCTCATTGGTGCCGATCGACTCGGCAACGTTGTCCTGCTCGATGCGGAAGAAGGCCAGGTTGGCATTCAGCTTGCCGTCGAAATAGGCCGCTTTCAGGCCGGTTTCGTAGCTGTCGCCTTCAACCGGCTCCAGGGTCTTGCCGCTGGCGTCCTTGTAGATCTGTGGCTGGTAGATGCTGGTGTAGCTGGCGTAGACCGAGTAGGTATCGTCCAGGTCATAGACCACACCGGCGTAAGGCGTGACGACGCCATGTTCCTTGTAGCTGGCGTGGGTGTCGGCCAGGCCGGCGCCGGGGTAGTAGGTGTAATCCTCGTTGTACTTGTAGGTGCTTACGCGACCGCCGAGGATGAACGACAGGTCGTCGGTCGGGCGCAGGCGCGTGGCCAGATAAGCGCCGTTCTGGCTTTGGGTGCGCTCGTACTTGCCGTTTTTCGGGAAGTCCGGTTTCGCGATATGGCCTGTCCAGTCAAAGATGTTTCCCGGTACCGATCCATCGGAGTCGGTGGGGGTGCCATAGGTTGCGCCAGTCTGACGGGAGTGGGACGTCATGAAACCTGCCACCAGTTCATGCTCGCGACCGCCCAGGGTGAACGGGCCGGAGACGTTCACGTCAGCGGTGTTCTGCACGCGATGGCCTTCCCAGTGCCCCTGGTAAAAGAACATGCCTTCGCCGGTGTCGCGGTTCGGGTAGCCACCGCTGGCCGAGGCCAGTTGGGTGTCGTGATCGGTGGTTTTCTGGTCGAGGCTGAGCTTGAGTTTCCAGTCGTTGGCCAGCGCTTGCTCGAGGGACGCGAAGTAGGTGGTGCTGTCGAAGTCGCGGCGGCTCCAGTCGGCGCCCGGGTTGAAACCGCGGGAGAAGTCGGTCTTGCCGCCGTCGGCGTAGTAAACCGTGTTACCAGTCCAGGAACTGCCGCGAGGGGTGGCGCTGGATTTGTCGACGCCCAGGGTCAGCAGGGTATCGTCGGTCAGGTCGGCTTCGAGGATGCCGTAGTACAGGTCTTTCTTCTGGCTGTAGTGGTCGATGTAGGAATCTTTGTCCTGCAAGGCACCGACGAAACGGCCGCGCACGCTGCCGCTATCGTTCAGCGAGCCGGAGATGTCGCCCTCGGTTCGGTAGTTGTCCCAGTAGCCGGCAGTGGCGCTGACCGAGGCCTTGAAGTCCTTGGTTGGTTTCTTGCGGATCAGGTTGACCGTGGCCGCCGGGTCACCGGCGCCAGTCATCAGGCCAGTCGCGCCCTTGATGACTTCGATGTGGTCGAGGCTGGCAGCGTCATCGCTGTTGTTGGGGTTTTCACCGTAGACGCCGTCGTAGGGAATGTTGACGCCATCGTACTGAAAGTTGGTGATCGCAAAGCCTCGGGCGGAAAACTCGGTACGGTCACTGTCGTACTTCTGGGTGGTGATGCCTGGGGTGTTGCGCAGCGCATCGGCGACGCTCGTCACACCGCGGTCATCCATCTGCTGACGAGTGACCACAGTCACCGATTGCGGCGTTTCACGAAGGGTCAGCGGCAACTTGGTGGCGGTGGTGGTGGCGCCGGTAGTGTAGGAACCAGTGTCCTCAGTGGTCAGGCCCAGGGCCTGGCCGGAAATGGTGGTGGCGCCCAGTTGCAGGCTCGATGAGCCACCCGACACCAGCGTCACGCTGTTGCCGTTGATCTGGAACGAAATGCCGGTGCCCTTGAGCATCTCGGCCAGGGCCGCGGAGGGCTCCAGCGAGCCGGACACCGCGCGGGACTTGATGCCGGCTACCTGGTCCGGGCTGTAGAGGATTTGCAGGTTGGTCTGCATGCCCAGTTGGGTCAGCGCGCTGGACAGCGGCTGCACGGCAATACTCACTTTTACAGGTGCTGCGTTGGCCATCGTGCTCCCCAGCAACGTGGCGGTCAGCAGGACGCTGGTCAACAGCGTTTTGTGCAATGACGGGCGCTGTACGGCCAGCGCGAGAGGGGTACGGCGTGGAAGAGATCGCATTACTTGCCTGTGCTCCTGAAAAGTGTCGTGCAGAGTTTTTTGTTAATAGGAATGATTATTAAGACGAGATGCGATTGTGAAACCGGAAAAGAAATGTGAAAAAAATGTCATTGGGGTTCAGGCAGGCGTCAGCTCGGTGACGACCCGGCCGCTTTCCATACGTACCAGTTGGTCGGCCACATCGAAGTAACGGTCATCGTGGGAGATCACGATGATGGTCTTGCCCAGGCGCTTGAGGTCCGGCAGCAGCTCGGTGTAGAAAATTCGCCGGAAGGTCGGGTCCTGGTCGGCCGCCCACTCGTCGAACACCAGCACCGGCCGCTCTTCCAGCCAGGCATTGACCAGCGCCAGGCGCTTGCGCTGGCCGGTGGACAGGTCGGTGGTGGTGAAGTTGCCGTCCTTGACGCTGACCTTGTGCGCGATCTCCAGGCGCTGCAGGTATTTGTTGGCGTCTTCGGGGATTTGCGTATCGCCCTGGACCACGTCGTCAAACAGGTAATAGTCGGCAAAGATGGTGGTGAACAATTGCCGATAGTCATCGCGATTGTGCGCGTCGATGGCCTCGCTGTTGACACGAATCTGTCCCTGTTGCGGCGTGTACAGGCCTAGCAGCAATTTGATCAGGGTGGTCTTGCCACAGCCGTTCTCGCCGACGATGAAGGTGATGTCGCCCTGCTTGATCGACAGGTTGACCGGGCCCAATTGGAAGGGCGCAGCACCCTCGACCGACGGGAAGGCGTAGCGCACGTCCGTCAGTTGCAGTTCGTGCACGGCCTGTTTGACCTTGCCTTGGTCGCTGAGCAGCAGGTGAGGTTCCGGGGTGGAAAACTGTTCGGAAAGTTCAGCGATGCGGCGAAAGGCAATCTGCGCACGGCTGACGATCGGCAGGGTGCCGATCAAATGCTCCAGCGGGCCTTTCATGTACAGCAGCACCAGCACGAAGCCGCTCATGACGGTCTTGTCGGCGCTCGGCCAGAACGCTTGCAGGGCCAGGGCCAGGCCGATGACCACAAAGAACAGCATCGAGCCGAAAGTCTTGGCGATGACGAAGGTGTTGATCGAACGCACCTGGGTGTTGCAGATGAATTCGGCGGTGCCCTTGATGCCCGAGCTGAACATGCGCTGGCGGCGAGGGCGGTGGATGCGCAGTTCCTTGGCGCCTTCGGCAATGGCGTTGTAGTGCTTTTGCAGCTCGTCTTCAGCGTCGCGGGCGGCCATGAAGCCTTGCACACCCTTGCTCTGGGCGTAGGCCTGGATCGCGCTGCCGATCAGGATCGCGGCCACCATGATCAGGAACATCGGCCACGACAGGATCGCCAGGTAGCCCATGCATCCCAGGGTCACGGTCAGGGAAATGGCCAGCGGCGCGAAGGCGAAGGCGAAGTCGCTGATGGTGTCGACGTCGTGGGTCAGCACCGGGATCAGGCGATGGCTGCGGTAACGCTCGATCTGTTCGATCGGCGCCGACAGCACCTTCTCGCCCAGCTGTTTGCGCAGCTTGGCAATGATGTGTTGGCCGACGTAGTTAGTGCCGATGTCGGAGCAGATCGAACTGGCCAGCGCCAGCAGGCACAGGCCGGCGAACAGCGCGACCACGCCCTGGGTCAGGCCGCTGTCCGAATGCAGGGCATTGTTGATGGTCGCCAGCAACACCGTGACGCTCAGTCCGCCGACCATGCCCAGGAATATGGAAGCAGCGACGATGAATCGAAAGGGTTTGAGCAGGGCGAACAATTCGCCGATGGCGCCTCGGGTAGGCTGGGTCATGGAAGACGGTTCCTTGGGTCGGAAGGCAGATACCCAGTAGAACGTCTGGTCGAGGGGTTAATTTAGAGGGGGGTGACTGGTGGCGGGGAACTACACGTAAATCCCTGTAGGAGCTGCCGCAGGCTGCGATCTTTTGATCTTGTTTTTAAAAAAATCAAAGTCAAAAGATCGCAGCCTGCGGCAGCTCCTACAGTGGATGGTAGGGGGGTTCAGAGATTGCGCACTACGCGAAAGCCTATCCAGTCCCCGCGTTCCTGAGGGTACTGGCTGTTGCGGTTTCCGGAGCGGGAGAACACCGGGGCTTCCCCCCAGTCGTTGCCGCGGATGCGCACCGCTTCGCAGTTGAGTTCCAGCCAGGTGCTGCCATCGGTGGGGGCGCCGACGTAGTTCGGGTGTTCGCAATCTTCGACCCACTCATAGACGTTGCCGTGCATGTCATACATACCGAAGGCGTTCGGTGGGTAGCTGCCCACCGGCGAGCTGTAGCTGTAGCCGTCCGCCGGGCCGTAGGTGTTGGCGTGTTTGGCGATGCTGTATCCCTTGCCTTCATCGAACGGAAAGGGGAACGGGCCTTGGGTGCCGCCGCGTGCGGCGTATTCACGCTGGGCCTCGCTGACCATGCTGTATCGCTGTCCGGTTTTCTTCGACAGCCAGGCGACGTAGTTCTTCACGTCGTCGAAGTTCATGCACACCGCCGGCTGACGCGGGCCCTGCGGGTAGCGCGGCTTGCTGGCGATGCACTCGCGACCTGGCCGGGTATCGCCGTTGGCGATGGTCACGCCGCTTTCCTTGATATAGCTGTCCCATTCACCGGCGGTGATCTGGAAGCGGCTCATGGCGAAGGGTTTGGCGAAGGTCACCTCATGCATCGGACCCTCATCGGGCTCGCGGCCGACTTCGTCATCGGGCGTGCCCATGGTAAAGGTGCCGGCGGGCAGCACGACCATTTCCGGGCAGTTCTTGCAGTCCTTGAATACCTTGCCCGCTGGCGGTTGGGTGGCGGCCTGTGCGG
>Ga0209542_10014617_pt1 | contig 13329 bp, 11 predicted proteins | sample RifCSPhighO2_01_FD_184028 | JGI IMG/M metagenome (GOLD analysis project Ga0209542, IMG submission 184028) | Soil microbial communities from Rifle, Colorado - Rifle CSP2_plank highO2_0.1 (SPAdes) (version 2) | ecosystem: Environmental > Terrestrial > Deep subsurface > Rock core/Sediment ... | reverse complement strand
TTTGATTTATTTTAGTCGCATTTGACCACTCATAAATCAAATTTTGGGGAGAAACCCTTTTGCCACCTTTGACAAATTCGGGCATAGCTACAACTTTCAAAACACCTTGCCTAGGATGCAAAGCCTTGCCTTTATAAAATGGAGGCACATAGGAGTATGCTTCCCAGACCAAATCAACACTGGCCGGATTTAAAGTAATGATTTTTGAAAAAGAGGCGCCGCTCAAAAGGTCTATCTTTATTTCTATATTTGTTTCTTCTCCCACCGAGCCGGCCCTAAATGAATACTTTACTTTCCCTTTACCACTCAAAACAGCTTTGCCGTCTTGATACCAAGTAATATCCGCTGAATTTAAGTCATCAGTATAAAGAGTGAGGTTTATAGAAACTGTTTCATTTGGTCTGGGATAAGTTGGGATAACCTCTACCCCGAGTTCGTTTGAGAGGGCATATGGCACGTTGGCGTTAGGTGTAATAGTGTTTATCTGAGCCCCTGCCTGCGCAGGCAGGAAAGAAACTATTGGCAAGACCACCAAACCAACACAGAGGGAGATATTTATAAGTTTCTTCAACATCCCCCAAATTATATCACCCGGTAGTAGATTTTGGCATTGCACTTTGTGCATAAATTAATTTTAATGCCAAAATTCACTACTGGGTATCATTTCCACTTATTTTTATTCACCAATTGTTGATAATATTGTATATTGAGAGTATGGATTTTATTTCTGCCAAACTCATTTTTACCTTTATTTTTCTTTTCTTTATTTTGGCGTATTGGATTTTCAATTTTATAATCCTTTATCATTTGACTCGTTTCGGTATAGGCACTCAGCCCAAAAAATTTGCGGCAATATTTTTGCTGGGCTCGGTCACCCTGTTTTTTGTAAGTGCAGTGCTTTTCGCCGGTCTTGATTTAAATTCTTTGAAGAGCCAACTAGCAAAGATTGGAAATTCGGCTTTTAATATTACTTATCCAAGATGATGAAAACAAAATCATTTTTCTCGATTTTTACAGAATCAAAAGATTCTTTTGAAGGCGAAGAAAATGGTGAAAAAGTCGTTTTGCTTTTGCGCCGTCACCCCTTTTTTATCATCAGCCGTTTGGCTTTCTTCCTACTCCTTATCTTAGTACCAATAATTATTGGGGCGGTATTTTCGTCTTTTCTTTATTCGCAAAATCTTTTAAACATTTTCTTTTTTGTTTCAAGTATTTGGTATCTTTTTATTTGGTCGGCTATTTTCTATTCTCTGACCATGTATACCTTAGATGTCTGGATTGTCACCGACCGTCGGATTATTGATAGCATTCAAAATGGATTTTTCAACAGAACTGTCTCGGAGCTTCATATCACACGCATCCAAGACATTTCAGTTCAAACCAAGGGGGTGATTCAAACGCTTTTAAAATTTGGCGATTTACATATACAAACTGCTGGTACCGAAGAAAAGTTTTATTTTTCCCAGATCCCCTTCCCTGAAAAAGTAAAAGATGAAATAATGAAACTGACTTCCATCGTATCATTATGATACGATAATTAGTGTTAAATGATACGAAAATGAGAAAATTAAGCCAAAGAGAGAATAAAGTAATAGAAATAGTCAGAAGATTTGGCAATACCAAATCTTCTGACATTCATAAAAACCTCTTACTTATTGGGGAAGATGTTTCTCTTGTGACCGTAAAGCGTCTCTTGTCAGATATGCAAAGAGAAAAGATCCTGTCTTCTTCTGGCGCAGGCAGATCGACGACTTACTTCTTGAGTGATTACGGAAAATTGATTTCAAATATAGATGCATCTGTTTATTGCAAAGCAGAACCGGATAATAGGAATGGCACCAAAGATTATAATTTTAATTTGTTTGAAAATATAAATTTCTATCTATTTTTGGATGAAGAAGCAAAAACTTTAGCGGAAGCTACTCTTTATTATAAAGAAAAAATAAAAAATGTTTCAGAGACTATTCATAAAAAGGAATTAGAGAGGTTTATAATAGAATTATCTTGGAAGTCATCAAAAATAGAAGGCAATACATATACTTTGCTTGATACCGAAAATCTCCTACTGCACGGTGTTGAATTGGCTGGTCACAAAAAAGAGGAGGCTCTGATGATAATAAATCATAAAAAAGCTTTTGATTTCATATATCAAAATAAGGGAGAATTTAAAGAACTGAATATCAAAAATTTGGAGAATATCCACGCCATCCTTACTAAAAATTTGAATATAAAAAATAATATTCGCTCAAAACCGATAGGCGTGCTCGGTTCCATATACAAGCCCCTCGATAACCAATATCAAATCAAAGAAGCTGTAGAAAATCTCTCTAAAGCCGTCTCTAAAATGAAAGACGGGTATGCCAAAGCACTCGTATCGCTTTTGGGCATAAGCTACATTCAGCCGTTTGAGGATGGCAACAAAAGAAGCGGAAGACTTATGGCGAATGCCATGCTTTTGGCTTACGGCTTGTCGCCCCTTTCATACAGGAGCGTGGACGAGGAAGACTATAGAGAAGCCATGCTGGTTTTCTACGAATTGAATTCTTTGATTCAGTTCAAAAAAATATTCATCGCCCAATATGATTTTTCTGCTAGAAATTATTTAATCGGCTAATCCGAAAAATCTCGGTATGGTAAAAGACGAGATTATGAAACTGACTTCCGCCAACCCTTCCACCCATTTATAATTTTTAAGTTTTTATTTTTCCTTGAGCCATACTTGCAGCTTTTCCTATTATACCACCTTTGTCTTCTGCTTTGGTCATAAAAATAGTTGCTGTTATTCCAGCTGTAAAGCCGGGCAAAAAACTCAAAAATAATTCTATAATCGCGCCTCCTCCCATGGCCGCTAACTTTTTAGGGCTTTTAGTGAAAGAAACTCCTAATATCAAAAACCATATCCAAAAGGCAAAATAAGCTACAACCGATATAATGGGCCCAAACACGAGTCCTACCCCCAACAACGTCAAAACTGCTTGCGCGGCATCAACACACAAAGCAACTATTATCATACAAGCAGCCATCCACAACTTTATCCTCTCCTTTTTCTCTTCCTGTTGTTGTGCAACCTGCCTTACCGGTCTTCTTAAAGCGGTTTGATTTTGTGGGGGTGTATTAGCCATGTTTTATTTACTCTCCAAATCTTTCTTTTGTTTTTTGATAGCTAAAATTTGTGACGGATCGGAGGTGATAATTTGCTCCTCGGTATAAGAAGCTATTATTTTTATAGCCACGTGTTTCAGTCCGGCAAAAAAGATACCCTCCCCCACACCAGATTCCAGTAGCAAGTATTTTTCTTCATCAGTCAGATTGAAAACTTGCTGCAGGCGGTCTATTACCGTTGGTGATTGTTTGAGCAAGATTTGGATGGAAGAGTTGCTGACGATAGGCGCGCCGTACGGAGACTTGAGGAAGTCGTCCACGTCTTGAGTGATGGTGGCCAACCCCAAATAATATTTTCTGCCTCTTTTGGCTATAGAAAGAAGGAAAGAAGCGGTGTCTTCGGACTTCATCATCCACCAAGCCTCGTCTATCACCAAAAGCCTTTTCTTAAGCTCTCTTCTGATGGCATTCCAAATATAATGGGTCACTATATACATAGCTATCGGCTTCAACTCATCTTCCATGTCTCTGATAGAAAAGACTACAAATTTTTTATTTATATCTATATTTGACGGCCTGTTTATGAAATTTGACCAAGTACCCTTGGTGTATTTTGTCAATCTTTGAGCCAGGGATTCTCCTCCTTCCATACCAGAGAGCACCATTTCAAAATCTGAAAGGAGGGGTGGTTCAACATTTTTAAAATCAGAATCCGCGGTGATATCTTTCAGAGCATAAGTTTCAGTGATAGCTCTATCAATGATGGCGTCTTCTTCGGCCGAGAGCCCTCCCATCATAAGACGGAAGAGTCCAACCAAATTTATGATTTGGCTTCGCAAAACACTTACGGAAGATTCATCCTCGGCTGGGACTGGGAGTTCAAACGGATTTATATGATGATCAGAATTTAGAGAAATATTAAAATACCTGCCTCCTACCGCCTCGGCCATATACTGGTATTCAGCTTCTGGATCCATAACGATTACTTCAGTGTCAAACATAAGTGTCCTTAAGATTTCAAGCTTGGTGGCAAAAGATTTACCGGAACCGGATTTGGCGAAAATGACCGAATTGTAGTTTTCCAGAGAAAATCTATCAAACAAAACAAGAGATGAGTTGTGGCGGTTGATGCCATACAAGATTCCTTTGTCCGAGGTAAGGTCAAAAGAAACAAAAGGGAAAAGTGAAGAAAGTGGCGAAGAATTTATCTTTGAGTGGACATTAAGCTCGTCTTTGGCGGTCGGCAAGATGCTTCTAAAGCCCTGTTCTTGTTGGAATAGGGCCGGTTTGACGTAAATCATTTTTGATTCAAGGATTGATTTTATCTCCGATTCAACTTTATCTAGCTCCTCGCTATTATTTGCATAAACTGAAATATAAAGGCCTACCTCAAACATTTTCTCTTGAGCTTGCTGTAGTTCGTCGCGCAGATTTTCCAAATCTTGATAAGCGGTATCAAGCATCGGATCTCGGACCAAGCCTTTTTCTTCTCTGATTCTGATTTGGCTTTGGACCTCGGCTACCTTCTTTTGAAAACTGCGGAGTATTTTGGCGGTCTCTAGGGGGTGGACAAAAATTGAAATATCAAACATTTTGTCCATATTTATAACAGGAGAAAACCAATCTTCAGAAAGAAATCTGGGATATGAAATCACAAAGAAATTTCTGGCAACCTTTTCTCCCAAATTTATTTCTTTTGAATTTATTTTAAGGGCGCTTGGGGCCAAAATGTCCCGCAATTCCAATTCGGAGCTCTCGGTCAAACCTTTTGGCAAGATGGAAAGCGTACTCAAATCCTTTTTTTCTTTTTTCTTTAAAAAATCAAACATTTTTATTGGCTGGCTTTAATGGGCTTTTCTGATTCTCCCGGATTAAATATTTTATAAAACAATTCTACCACCTCATCAGTGCCTAATTTGGCTACCCTCACTCCGCAACGCACTAGCCCCTGCTCTACCACTCCCGTTCTTTGCTCCAACTGGTTTTTTTTCTCTTCAAAATCCTCTTCTCTGGCACTCTGACTTTTTTTGGCACCTCCAAATGGAAATTTGCTGTTAGTTTTAATAATGGCCGCATCATAAGGTATAATGACAAAGAAATTTTTTGTCATTATGTTTGTTGATTCGGTGAAGCTTTTTATAAACGCAATATATTGTTCAATCTGTATTTTCATCAAATCGTTTGTCTGTTCTTTGTATCTACTTTCGAGAAGGGCTATATACGGCCTTATATCAAGCCTTCTGGACTGAATCAAAATTTGAATGGGGAAATCCAAAGAATTTAAAAAATCTTGAAATTGTAAAAGTATAGCTTGCCTCTCGTCATCAGATTTTAGGGAAAAATTTACGGAAGAGGCCATCAGTATTTCTCTCATGCCTCCATCTTTCAAAATAACAATACCATCCCGGACATCATCAATGGGTACAAATTCTTGAGTTGCATTCTTTGACATATAAATACATTTTAACCTAGATGTTGGCTACTTGCTACTTTTTTCCAAAGCCTCGCCTTCTTTTTTCTTTACGTCCAGTTCCCAATTCATATCTTTAAGTTTGTTTCCTGATAAATTTGGTACGATAAGGGAATGATATTTTCCAGCAGAAGAGGCTTCTCCTTTTTGGGACCCTTCTTCTTGTTCTTTTTTCTTCCAAATAAACAGTTTATCTTTGAGAGCATATTTAAAGAATGATTCCATAGCATAGACGAAAGGGCGGTTATTTATCTTATAAAAAGCCAAGGCCAAGGCTAAGACAATAATAGGAGAAGAAACCAATAAACCTAGAAAAACACCGAGAAATACTGTTGACGCTACAGCTATGCTGGCTCCACCGGCCAAATAGATAAACTGCTTTAGGGTAAAAGGCCCTAGTATTTTGTCTTCTACATCTATAAATTGTGGAATTTGAAATCTCATTTGTCTAAATTATAACATTAAAAACTCTTGACAGATATTTGAGTGGGTATATACTTTAGGTATCACTATGGAAAAGACCCTTGTGCAGATTCGTCTGCATCGGGGGCTTTTTCTTTTATGTTTTGTTTGAAAACTTGTGATAGTGATCGTTTAAGAATGTTATTTCAACATTTTTATTTCTCAGTAAGAAAGAGCATTTATTTTCATCTGGGGCAAGAATACAATTCATTGATTTATTTTCTTGCAAAAATTCCACTAAACAGCCAAAATCTCCATCTCCTGTTACTAAAATACAAGAATCAAAAGCTTTTGTAATCAATTTCAAATCCTAACTCTTTAGCGGCTCGATACAAATTATTTCCATCAATATAAATATTGATTTTGTTCATACAAATTATGATACCACACCAACGGGAACCGCTCTCTGTTTGGGTGGTTTTCGCTTTTATATATCATTCTACGGGTTCTCTATATGGGTCGCTCTCACCCACATAATTATGTGTAACTTTCGGTCTTTCTTCCACTTGGCTTTCACTTGTTGGTAGATTTACTGGTGCCTCGCGGGCGGGCTGCATTGCTCTCGCTTGGTTTAATATTATTTGTTCAAAATCTGTCCCTACCTCGCTTGCACTATGTGGAGCAAGTTTAACATTATTTTGTGACTGATTTTGGTTTGGTTCTTCTGTTCCTTCACTTTGTTCAGCACCTTCAGTGTTCGCAATTTGCCACATCTCATCAATTTCGTTAGCAATTTTGCTAAAAATATTTTTCTCCACATCTTCTGTTATCCACCCCGCCATATTGGTATCAATCCCCAACTCTTTTTTTATATTTTCAACGAAGTCGCTTATAGGTTCAAAGCATAAAAGAACCAGGAAAATCTCATTTTCAAATGAAGCGTATTTTTCTTCATTTAAATTAAATTGCTTTCCAATTTTTTCTGCCTCCTTCCTCCAATTTTCATCCAAAACAAAAGTTCTCAACTCTGGAGATAATAGACCCAACCTTTCTTTTATTGCTTCTTTATAATCCATTGTATTTTATGTTGTAGGTGTTGTTGGAGGTGGTGTGCTCGGCTCTGCTGGAGCTGGTACTGGTGCTTCGTCAGAAGGGGCTACTGGTGTTGTTTTCGTCTCTGCGTCAATAATATCTTTGTATGCATCAGCAAGCTTCTTCTCTTTAGATTTTCCTTTAGCCTCTTCTCTTACTGCTCTTGCCCCAGCTTTTCTCCCTTGCAGAGTTCCAAGTTTTCTTGCTGTAAATCCACCAACGGCTCCCCCAACAATAGCACCAACTGGTCCAGCCAATACCCCTCCGGCCACCATTCCTAGTCCGCCACCAACTGTGGTCTGTTTCACTCTACCCTCATCGAGTCTCTTTGCATAAGCTTTTTGTCTTTCCTTGCCAGCTTCGTTTATTTTTTTGAGTCTCTGAACTTCTGCTGTGTATTCAGAATCCTCGATCTCTGATTTTATTTTTATGACTGCCTCACCATGTTTTTTGGTTGTTTCATCTAATTTTTTCTCAGCATCTTTAACTTCTTTGTTTGCTTTTTCCTCTTCGTTTGAGTCTGCGGTACCTAATCGTCTACGATATTTTACTTCTTCAGCTGTCTCTTTCTTTTTCTTTAGATCCGTTTCAGCTGCACCTTTTTCTGTTTCTGCATTTGTCGCAGATGTTTTTCTTGCCTCAACAACTCTCCTTTGATCAGCTTTAAGTTTCTCGTCAAAACCTATAGTTTTTTCTTTTTCTCCAGCAGTCTGTCCATAAACTTCTTTGGCGTATTTAGTTTTTGCATCAGCTGTTGTCTTTACAGCGGCAGCAAATCCTCCTTTGCCACCAGCTTTACCCATTATTCCCAACTCCCCACCAAGTACTGGCACCTTGCCCAAAGTGCTGGAAGCCCGTACATCAAAACTTCCTTTTTTACCTTTATCTGCCATCCAAAGTCCAGCTCTTCCAAGATTGGACTTTGACCATTTTTCTCTTTGAGTTTCGGATATCAAGCCAGACGCTCTACCAGCAGTATTTCTCCCCGCCCAAGCTGCGCCACCAATAGCTACGGTGCCGATACCTCCACTAATGGCTCCAAATCCTTTTGTTTTGCTGGCCATAGATTTTGAAATCACCAAGGCGGCGATGGAAAAACCGATTATTAAAACATAATTAAATATTAAAGGTAGGACGCCTTGGGGGTCTGTGGTCAATTTAGCCCAACCTCCTGCCGGATTTTGTACTGTTGTTATAAGTGCTTTACCAAGTTTAAAAACTACCCAAGTTAAAGCAAAGTAAACAGGGGCAAAAAATGATTGAGCTATCAAAGCACTTTTCCATTCTTCAAATTTGCCTCTTTGCCCGGGGATAACATAAGCAATAAGGGCCAAAGGAGATAGAATCATTAAAAATACAAGTATAATAAAACGAGCGGCAAACATGACACCTGCCATTAGTAGTATTACGGCAGTAATCAGCATAAATACTGAGCTCATAACACCGATAGTCATTAATTCGGTAGGTCCCAACCCTTTGCTATCCAAAATCGCGGGATCATGAAATGTTTGCAACCCAAGCATGTTCATATAACCAGATGATATGCTCGTTGAGCCTGTTATAGTGTTTGTAGTTTGAGTGGCAATAGAATTGTAAAATCCTACAGCCACGATATTTGAAGCATCAATGACTACTTTAGAGAAAAAGAGACTGAAGTTTATAAGCAGAGCCACTATGATTATATCTTTTACTGTCTTACTGAAGTTGTTGAAATCAGTGTCAAACATGGTCTTGAAGGCGGCATAAAGAAGAACAAATATAAAACACATATTGGCTATATCCCGAAGTGTCGCCCAAGCGATGGTGATAGCTCCTCCCACCCCTGCTGGGTCCCCAATGTTCGCTGCCATTTTGACTATGGTGAAATCGATTACTTTATCAAATATCAACCCACTTAATGTCAAGATAAGACCAGATAGGGTCATCATCACGTAGGCTATAGCTTTGATAGCGACATCAATAAGGCTTCCAATACTAGGTACGAACCAGCTCAAGACTCCGGCATGAACTGTATGGGTAGGAACAAAAAATACAGCCAAAATAACAATCAATATCCCGAATGTTAAAAATTTTTTTGCTATCCCGTTAGAGATAGCGGATTTTATATTTTTATTTTTACTAAAAATGTTTAAGAGCTTCATAATTTTGATCTCCAACGGAACCTTTTATTTTTAGGGTAATCAAAGGATTCCTGCTGGCGGACAATCCATATTTTGAATTATTAAAGATATGTCCTCGCCTGCATACATGCCGGAGCTGCTATATTGATTTATTGAAGGAGGTATCGCTGTGCCGTTTTCAAAGCTGTCTTTTAATACTATAGCTATTGAGGTAAGAATTACATCAGCTACACTTGAGCAATCTCTGTCGATAGGTCTTACAAGTATTTGAGATTGGGTAGTAGGAAGCGAAGTGGGATTTACCGTATTACCGAAATAGTCAGTTGTTGAATTTGTATAATTTTGTAAAAGCTGTCTCGTAGTAGGTGTCTGATTAGTTGGGCTTGGGTCACTTAGTCCTCTCAAACCACTGCCTACACCGCCGACCACTTGGGAGACAAGTTGGTTTAATAAAGCACTGATTATTTCGTTTATTTCGTCTGCTACTTTTAACTTGTCAGTCCCGGCACCCAAAGCCTTATTTAACTGGTCTTGAATCACCGAACCAGGAGTCTGTGTGCTTTCATGTCCAGGAGCACATCCTCCAGGTACTGTGTAAGCGGGCACTCCAGTCCCATCCCCCCAATCCTCTTCTGGTACTACCGTGTCAGGAAGCCGTGAATCGCAAACTTTCTGTGACATAAATCCACTACCCCAATTGAGTTCATCTTTTGCTATTCCTTGTCTGGAGGCGATTTGCGCATTCAACTGGCTTTCAGCTTGCAGAAAAGCACCCAGCGGATTGTTTTGTTGTTTTTGGGTCATTTGGAAAAATTTATCCCAACCCCCTTTATTAAAATCACCCATAAAATCTTCCATATCCCCAAATGCATCAGTCAGGGTACATTGGAAGTTTGGTTCATTAAGATAACTTTTGGTGAGGGCTAGGCGTATCTTTGCGCTTATCGGTCCGCAGAGAAAATTTAAATCTGGATTGCTAAATATATACTGGCCAGCAAGCTGGTCGCCTATATTTGTAAAATAAGATCCGGGGTCAGTGACATATGCCGGACTGCCCTCAAAACCGCTGTTTATCCAATTTACGGTGCTGGCCGTCATTCTTTCTAGTATTGTATTTGCCACCAACCAGGCAATAGAATCACCAGCAGTTTCCTTCACTGTTGTAACAGTTGTATTTCCGGCGGTAGTGCCAGAAGTACCGACTATGATTCCTGTATTGGCCTCGGTTACGAAATCTTCAACGGGAAAAGCTTTGATTTGTACAACAAAAATCGGAGAAAAAGAAAAAACCAAAGTGGTAAAAATGATAAAAATAGCCGAATATTTTTTGCTTTTTTTGGATGATTTACGATTCATGATTTCTTTAAAAACTATTATAAATTATATGTTATTGAGAAGGTAATAACCACCACCACCTTGTTTATAAACGACATTGTTTTTGAGTATAAAATCTATCAATGCTTTCTTGGCTTGAATGAATATAGTGGCGTTTTCTTTGTAGTTTTTCAGAGCGGTCAATCCGCGTATTGGGTCACTGAAAACGTTTTTTATCTCTGTTAACGCTAGATATATGCCATTAATACTATTCACCAAATTAAGATGGACCTTCACAAATGTTTTTGGCACTGGTATTTTAATAAGTTCATGAAAAGTTTTCTCATAAACAGCAATAATATTATTCAATTCGTTAATTTTTAATGAATCTTTTGAATTCATTGCATCCATGATTATTTCTAACTCGTTCTCTACTTCTTTATGGGTGTTATTTTTTATGATATTTCCGAAATTTTCTCCATAATCCATTATTGATTGGTTGCCATTATCGGCCACAACGTTTAGTTGAGACTCTGATATTTTAGTTACCTGACTGCTATTTTGTCCTATGTAGCTTATGGTTTTATCAATTAAATCTTGGGCGGAGGTGCTATTTAAATTCCCGTTTTGTTTCAAAGCCAGATAATTCGATATAAAAGCTGTAGATACCGTATCGGTCAAGGTGCTCTCTGTCAGGGCACTTTCCGATGTTTGAGTGGGTGTGGTGTTGAATGTGGTATTTTGGCTTACTCCGCTAAGCTCGTTTCGCCAATTGGGGTTTTCAGGTATCGATACTTTTTCTCCGGCAACCAAATCGCTTGTATAATTTATAGCCGAGCTGGCTTTGTCTCTACCAAAAGCAATAATGATAGATGCCACCAATGCGGCCGTTAAAACAAAGACGCTCAAAACCTTTTTGCTTGGCAAAATCACCCTTCTATTATAACAAGTTCAGAGCCCAAAGCTAAGAGTTTATAGGGGAAAACTACCCTGCTAATCTTTTTGCAATTCTTTTGCCAGAAAAATCCAATTTTCTACTGATAGATTTTCTGCTCTGGCCTTCTCTGATATACCGCATTTTCCAAAAATTTCTTTTATCATTCCCTTTTTGTCGAACTTTTCCGCGTTCGATTTACTCAGCGCAAGCAAATTTCTTATAAGTAGTTTTCTTTTATGGGCAAAGCCAGCTTTTAATATCTCAAAAAATTTTGACTCAGAGATATTTTTGAAATTTTCTTTATTTATATTTCTCACAGAAATTATAGCCGAATCCACTTTTGGTTTGGGGTGGAAACTACCAGCTTTTATAATTCCGCCATATTCTGGTTTGCCGTATGCTTTTATTGAAATACTCAAAATACTTTCTTTCTTGTTCCGCGAAGCCTTGGCGAAGTGGGAGCCCATGATTCTTTCGGCTACTTCTTTCTGGACTATGAAAGTTATTGATTTTGGAGGGTTTGGAGATTCCAGAGCTTTTTTAAATAACGCACCAGTTATGTAATAAGGGATATTTCCGACTAAAATATAATCTTGAGCCAGAGAAAAGCTCCTGTTCGAAAGACACGCATAAAATTCTGCTGAATTTTTGCTGTTCTCGCGCCGTCGCGCTGCGAAAGTCTTTCTCACAGGACTTTTCTCTGGCTCACCAAGCTTTAAATCCAAGATATCCCCCTCAATAACTTCTAGTTTTCCTTCTTTGATTTCCTTTGAAAATTTCTCTTTCAAGAATTCAATCATCCTGCCGTCTTTTTCAACTGCGATAACTTTTTTTGCTTTTTCCAAAATAAATTCGGTGAGGCTTCCCTCTCCTGGCCCTACTTCCAGTACAACATCTTCTTTTCCGATTTGAGCGAAAATGGCAATTTTTTTCAAAATACCCTTATCCCCCAAAAAATACTGACCCAAACTTTTTTTTGGATTATTTTTCGTATTTTTTATTATATTTTGCATAATTTTTGTATTATATCAGAATTCAATATGCAAAAGAGGCTTGTGTTTGGGGGTGTAGTCCAAAAATTCTCTTTCTAAGTATTCATCTGGAATTTCTAAAATAAATTCGGAAGGGATATTTACTCCCCTGCTTCCGAAAATTGTGCGAGTCTGGGCGTAAGAGAGAAAAAGCTTTTTCTTGGCTCTAGTGACGGCCACATAAAAAAGCCTTCTTTCTTCTTCGGCGTCCTCTTCACTTATGTTTTCGTCATCATTTCTATCATGGGGGAAAAGTCCTTCTTCGAGGCCAGTGACGAAGACGTAAGAAAACTCAAGACCTTTGCTGGCATGCACGGTCATCAACCTGACCCCGTCTTTTTCTTCTTTGTCACTGTCTTGATCTGAAGTCAAAGAAGTATCTTCCAATAATTTTTCTACTCCCTCTTCCGGATTTGACTTATCATATCTGGAGGCCAAAACAGCCAGCTCCTTTATATTTTCTATCCTCTCTATCCCCTCCTCCGTTTTTTCCAAATTTTTATTTAAGCCGACTTCTTCTGCTATAAACAAAATAGTTTTTGAAGGCGGGTTTTCTAGAGCAAAATTTTTGATTCTCCGCAGGAGATTTCGGAAAGAATTCATTTTTATTTTCATCCCGGTTGGCAATAAATCTTCTTTTCCTTCCACGATTTTTAAAAGAGTGGTTTTGCCTATGCCGCGGGGCGGTACATTTATAATCCGTTTTAAATCAGGGACGCTTTCCGGATTAAGACAAAATCTTAAAAACGCTAAAATATCTTTTATTTCTTTCCTTTCAAAAAATCTTGTTCCTAATACTTGATAAGGAACATTTTTAGTCAAAAATTCTTCCTCCAAAACACGTGATTGAAAATTAGCCCG
>Ga0209542_10014616_pt1 | contig 13329 bp, 10 predicted proteins | sample RifCSPhighO2_01_FD_184028 | JGI IMG/M metagenome (GOLD analysis project Ga0209542, IMG submission 184028) | Soil microbial communities from Rifle, Colorado - Rifle CSP2_plank highO2_0.1 (SPAdes) (version 2) | ecosystem: Environmental > Terrestrial > Deep subsurface > Rock core/Sediment ... | reverse complement strand
TTTTGCTAAAACTCTATTCCATCCTTTGCTTCTATGTCCGTTCTGGTCATTACTCGTTTCATATCGTATGTTCCGCCATTACCCTCGCGCGGAGCGCAGGGAGCTCTGGCGGGTCATTAGAAAAGGGAGAAATTAAGCCATTCTTCGGCAGGTGTGGAAAGTTACTTGTGCGCGTATTGACAAAATCACGATTTTAACATATACTGCCGTTATAACTGAATCTCAGGGTTTCGTTTTTGAGAATTATTTCTTCTCTAAACGGCAAAGACAGAGTCTTTTCAAACCTTCGAGAACCGGCCGCACTTTTACTTTAATGGTTAGAAGGTTAGAAAGGACATGTATCCACGCCATAATGAAGGACCTGCTTCTACGGGGAGGCATTCTGGAAAGTCGTCGCATCAAGGCGGCGGCCGTTTTGAGCATCGTCGTGCGGGAAGAGGCGTGTTTAGGGGAAATTCGAGAGGGAAAACCTTTGGACAGTTCAACGACGTCTCAAAGTTCGTCAATAAGGCCGTCATCACCGAGCAGGCCGAACATTTTTCTCCTGAACATGAGTTCGCAGATTTCAAGATAGAAGCCAGACTCAAACAAAATATCACTGGCAAGGGTTATAAAATACCGACCCCTATTCAAGACAGGGCAATTCCGCAGGTGCTTCACGGCAGAGATGTCGTCGGTATCGCGAACACCGGTACGGGGAAGACCGCGGCATTCCTCATTCCTCTCATTAATAAAATCCTTTTGAATCCCAAAGAGAATGTTCTCATTGTCGTGCCGACCCGCGAACTTGCCGCTCAGATAGATGAAGAGCTTAAGGCATTCACTCGCGGCATGCGAATCTTTTCCGCGGTGTGCGTCGGTGGCGCAAACATGGGAGCGCAGATACGCGCGCTTCGTTATCAGAATAATTTTATCATCGGCACGCCGGGGCGCCTCAAGGACCTTATCGAGCAAAAATACTTGCATCTTTCAGAGTTCAAGACGGTGGTACTGGACGAAGCTGACCGCATGCTCGATATGGGCTTCATACAGGACATGAAATTTATGATGTCGCTCATGCCAAAAGACCGTCACACACTCTTCTTTTCGGCAACTATGTCGCGTGACGTTGAATCGCTCATCAAAGTATTCTTGCGGGACCCCATCAGTATTTCGGTCAAAACAGGGGATACTCCCAAAAGCGTTGACCAGGATATAGTGAAGACGCGCGGAAGGAATAAAATTGATGTGCTTCACGACCTTTTGTCTGGCGCGGAATTCAAGAAGGTGCTCGTTTTCGGGCGAACCAAGCATGGTGTAGAAAAACTCTCCAAGATTCTCACCGAGAGAGGTTTTAAGGCGGAATCCATTCACGGGAATAAAAATCTGTCGAAGAGGCGTCACGCGCTCACGCTTTTCAAAGATAATCATATTCAAGTACTTGTGGCGACAGATGTGGCCGCGCGAGGACTTGACATCATTGGTGTATCTCATGTTATTAATTATGACCTGCCGGCAACGTATGACGACTACGTGCATCGCATCGGACGAACTGGTCGCGGAAGCAAGAAGGGGAAAGCGCTTACGTTCGTAGAATAAATAGCACGGAACAGGCACGGACTAAGAACGCGGAGCAAGACAAAGTGGTCCTACTATTATGAAAACCAAACACAGAAAAAACGCCATACTGACGCCGTCCCGAAAGACGTTCCAGAATAATCTGGGGAAGTGGGTTGAGAAAAAGACTCGCACCGAGATTCTCGTTTGCTCCTCCTGCGGCGTTAAATATATCAAGACCCGCAAAGATCAAGCGGTATGCATCCGTTGCATCTACGGCGTGTTTCCGCTTGAAGCGCAACACAAATCTTCTTATCGGTAGCGCGCACTGTGATACTATTGAGGAATGAAGACACTGCGTCCGCCGGCTTTCATCTTTGTCGCGGCATTTCTTCTTAATTTTGCTTGGGAATATGCGCATTCCGTGCTGTATCTCTCGTACCGCGGCGGGGAAATAACCAGTCTCATTCTCTTTCGCGCCGCGCTCTTTGACGCGGCAGTCATTACGCTTTTCGCGGCTCCTTTTTTCCTGCAAAAACAGCATTGTGAAAAGCGCTGGCTCTTCGTTGTCGCCCTTTCCGTTTTTGCCGTTTTGCTTGAGAGGTGGGCGCTTGGGAGCAGCCGTTGGGTGTACGCGGACGCGATGCCGATTATCCCAGTTCTTAATGTCGGATTGACGCCTGCGATTCAACTAGGACTCTTGGGGTACATCTCTCAAAAGATTTCTGAACATTTTGAGTCCAAATTGCCTTGACTTCCTCTAAATGCTACATAGGACGAGGGTCGATTACGTAAGCTCTTTTATTTTTTCCGCGATAAGACTGGGAACGCCGTTGCGCGTTGAATAGCGCCCCTTGATGACGATACAACGCTCCGCAGTAAGCAGCGCTTTGGATTCTGCGTATACGCTCGGGAACACGACAACCTCGATTGAAGAAGAAAGATCCGCCACGCGAAGAAACGCCATCATGTCATTCTTTTTCGTGATAATCGGCTTTTGCTCTTCGATAATACCGCCCACAACAATCGTCATTCCATCTTTGAATTCCTCCTTGATTCTTTTTATCGTAAATTCGCGCTTCTCCAGAGTGGCCCTGAATTTATCAAGCGGGTGTCCGGAGATATAGAGACCAAGCAACTCCTTCTCCCAGGCAAGCTTCTCCTCCATGGTCGCCGGCGGCGAGCTTCGGAGCGGAAGCGCGTCGGAAAAAGCGCTTCCCCTCATTTCGGAAAATAAAGAATCCTGATTCGCCGGTTTCTCCGCGCTTCGCTTGTTATGTTCAAGGAGCAGTTCAACATTCGCAAGCATGCTTCCGCGTTCCCCAAGTTCATCAAGCGCTCCCGATTTGATAAGGGCTTCAAGTGATTTTTTGTTCAAGTTTCGATCCGTAACCCGCTCCAGAAAATCCACGAGCGACTTGAACGAACCCCTTTCTTTGCGTTCCTCAATAATCGCGCGCGAGATTCCCTCTCCGAAGTTTTTTATCGTTGTGAGGCCGAACCTGATTCGGTCTTTCTGATTTTCTTCACTTGAATCTTGAATCTTGAATCTTGAATCTTTTGTTTTTACGACAGTAAAACCGTTATAACTTTCATTGATCGACGGCGGCAATACCGGGATCCCAATCCGCGCGCATTCCGCAACCGTTTCGCCGATTTTTTCCACGTCACCCGAGTCCGCTGTGAGCACTGCGGATAAGTAGATTGCGGGGAAGTTCGCCTTCATATACGCAGTCTGGTAAGCAACTTTGCCGTAACTTGCGGCATGGGCTTTATTAAACCCGTACGCCGCAAACGGTTCAATGAGCATCCAAAGCTTCTCCGCTTTCTCTTTTGTCAATCCGTTTGTGATGAATCCGGCAATCAGTTTTTCCTTTTGCGCTTCCATCTCCGCGGGGATTTTCTTGCCCATTGCTTTACGGAGTTTGTCCGCTTCGGACCAGGTGTAGCCCGCGAGTTTGATCGCAATCTGCATCACATCATCCTGATACACGATCACGCCATACGAATCTGCGAGAATCTCTTTAAGTCGCGGGTCAAGGTACTGCACCAGCTTTGGGTTATGCTTGCGCTCTATATACTGCGGGATGGTCTCCATCGGTCCGGGGCGGTAAAGCGCAACCATCGCATTAATATCATGGATGCTCGTCGGGCGCAGTTCTTTTAAGTATCGCGTCAACCCTTGGCCGTTTAACTGGAAGAGCCCGCCGGTAATTCCCGCGGTGAGCATCTTAAATGTCTTTTTATCGTCCACGGGGACATTTTCTATGTCAATCTTTGCGTTTTCAATGCGCGCCGCGAGGGTCACCGCATCCGCGAGAATCGCCAAGTTTTTTATGCCAAGGACGTCAAACTTAAGAAGCCCCACTCCCCCGTACTCGTCGGAGATGGAATACATGTCATATTGGGTAATGAGTTTTCCGCCCTTCGGGTCGCGCTGAAGCGGCGTGTACAGAGTGAGAGGATGCGGCGCGATGACCACTCCCGCGGCGTGAACGCTTAAGTGCCGCGCGCACCCTTCGATTTTCTTTGCAGTATCAATAATCGCTTTCGTATCCGCGTCTTCCTTATAAAGCGCCGCAAGTTCCGGGACAAGTTCCATTGCGCGGGCAAGAGACATTGGGAATCCTTGAGAGCCGAACGGAATGAGTTTGGCGATGCGGTCGCCGACCCCGTACGGAAATCCGAGCGCGCGCGCGATATCGCGTACGCTTCCGCGCGCCATCATTGTTCCAAAAGTGCCAATCTGCGCGACTTTATCTTCCCCATATTTCTTTTTGGCGTACTCAATGACTTCGTCGCGTCGGTTGTCCGCAAAGTCCATGTCAATGTCCGGTGCGGACGGGCGCTCGGGGTTGAGGAATCGCTCAAAGGGGAGCCGGTAGAAAAGAGGGTCCACATTGGTGATGCCGGCAAGGTAGGTAACAAGCGAGCCCGCGACAGAACCGCGAATGGTCGTGAGAATCCCGCGCTCGTGCGCAAAGCGGAGCAAATCCCCGACAACAAGAAAATACGGCGCGTATCCCTTTTTCCCGATGATTGAGAGTTCGTATTCAATGCGAGAGCGCAACGTCTCGGTCTCGGCAATGTACCGGCGCGCGATGCCGGCTTCCGCGAGCGCGCGCAGTTCTTCGTCGGCCGTTTTTCCGTTCTTTGTTTCATACGCCGGGAATATCCATTTTCCGAGCGCGAGTTCCAGATTGCATCTATCTCCTATTCGTTCACTCATCTGGAGCGCCTCAGGCAGGTCCGCGAAGCGGCGCGCCATTTCTTCGGGAGCGGGAAAAGAGAAATCACCTTCATTGGTGGTGTGGCTCCCGGCTTCTCCGTGGGCGCGGACGAGTCGCATTGTTTCGCGCGCCTGTTTGTCTTCCGGCGCAAGATAATAAATCTCCTGCGAAGCAACAAGAGACACTCCGGCTCTTTTTGACAGCGCAATGATTGCATCCATGCGCTCATCATGTCCGGGAATTTCAGAATGCCGGCTTATCTCCAGAAAGAATCCGTCATCCCCGAATTGTTTTTTATACCACGCGATTCGTTCGTCAAGCGCGCGCTCGTCTTTTTGCGCCGCGAGATGTAGAATGTCCGAATTGAACGCGGGCGCAATCGCAATGAGCCCCTCCCCGTATTGTTCCAAAAGCGCGCGGTCAATGCGCGGCCGGTAATAGAATCCTTCCAAGTGTGCCGCAGTCGTGAGTCGGATGAGGTTTCGGTAGCCCGTTTCGTTCTTGACGAGAAGTAACAGGCGGTGCCGGCGGTTGTCCACTTGCGGCTGTTTGTCGCCCCTGCCGCGAAGCGCCAGGTATGCGTGCATTCCGAGAATGGGTTTGACTTTCGCTTTTTTGCACTCTTTATAGAACTCAATGGTGCCGTAGAGATTGCCGTCGTCGGTGAGGGAAAGCGACGGAATTCCGCATTTCTTTGCGTACGCGACAAGGTCGGGTATTTTTGGCAAGGCATTCAGCAAACTATAGTGGCTATGCACATTGAGCGGAGTGAAGCGAGACATGGCGTAAGTATAAAGTAGCTAGTAGCTAGTAGCTAGTAGGGAGATAGGGCAAAAAAGTAAAAGCGCGCAAGAGCAGAATAAAGTAAAGCACAAAACACAGGACACAAAAACCCAGGCAAAACACAGAATTGCAAAGCACAAACAAAAAGATACGGAGCAGCGTTTGAGGAGTTTGCGTTCTGTGGTTTGTTTGGAATTTGGGAATTGTGATTTGGAGATTTTTGCTATATGGCTTATAAGTATATTATCGGCATTGACGAAGTAGGGCGAGGCGCTCTTGCCGGGCCGCTCTGCGTTGGCGCGTGCATGGTGCGATGGAAAAATGCAAAAATCTTCAGCAAAACACTTTCCGGCATCAAAGATTCAAAACAGCTCGCGCCATTGAATCGAGCGGAATGGTTTCGTATTATCACTGAAGCGGGAATTGCAAAAAGATGTGAATGGAGCACGGTTCTTGTACATGAAAAGATAATCGATAGGAATGGCCTCTCGTTTGCTTTGAAAAAGGCGATACGTAAGGTACTTCAGAACTTTCATGTTGGCCCGAAAGTATGTACGGTGCTTCTCGATGGTGGAATTAAGGCCCCGCGCACATTCTTATTTCAACGAACAATCATCAAGGGAGATGAAAAGGTGCCGCTTATCGCCGCGGCGTCCATTGTTGCGAAAGTAAAGCGCGACCTCTACATGATACGTCTCGCGAAGCGGCATCCGGAGTACGGATTTGATTCGCATAAGGGATACGGGACGAGAGCGCATTACGCCGCGCTTCGAGAGCACGGGATTTCAAAAGTACACCGGCGAAGCTTCCTCAAAAGATTCCAAGCACCAAGCGCCAAATTACAAACAAATCCAAAACTCCAAATTCAAACCTCCAGGCAGAAACTTTCTGTCTGAATATTTCTGGTTTTGGATATTGCTTGGGATTTGGAGATTGGAATTTGTGATTTCCGCCACTGTTAGGTGTTGCCTCTCAAGAGGAACTTATGGGACTGTTGCCGAATAGCGTTTTTGTCACTTTTTGTCCAAAATAACCCTTATTTCTGCGTGGCAAAAACGACGATTTTGCCATTCGGCAACAGTCCCCTTATCATTCGATAGCTCGCTTGTTTTTTGTTGTCGATTGGTATATAGTGACCAGTATGGTCGTCCGGATGCGGTCAACCAAATCCCACAGAAACAACCGACGTTCGCATTTCAAACTTGCGCCGCCGTGTTTTTCCGTGTGCGATTCCTGCAAACAGCCGCGACTTTCGCACACGATGTGCTTGCATTGCGGCAAGTATAGGGGGAGGATATTCTTTGACGTGCAAAAGCGAATTGACAAGAAGCAGAAGAAACAGAAGGAGCGTGCGAAGACGGCAGTAGGAAGATAGCTTATTAGCTGTTTAGCTTGTTGGGTGATGGACTAATAAGCTAAGAAGTTAATTAGCTAAAAAGCTAGTTTATGGCTAACCGGCACCTTGCAAGGTCAATCGTACTGCAAACACTGTACGAGTGGGATTTTCGAAAGTTACCAGATGGAAGCACGGTGGATGTTCTTCATCGGAACATCAAAGAGTTTGCCCCCGGCCTTACGGATTCAGATTTTTTACAGGGGCTTCTCTCAAACATTATCTCAAAACGAGAGGACATAGACCGCATCATCGAGAAAGCCGCTCCGGACTGGCCGCTCGAAAAAATCGGAATCGTTGACCGAAATGTGCTGCGCCTCGGTCTCTTTGAACTTCTCTTTGCCGATAAGGAGGAAGTGCCGGCAAAAGTTGCAATCAACGAAGCTATTGAACTCGGGAAGACTTTCGGCGGCGAGAACAGCGGCAAATTCATCAATGGCGTTCTTGGTTCAGTCTACAAAGAGCTTGGCGAACCCGGCAAGGATGCTCCGCCGAGAAAGAAGAAAGGTGATGTTCCGTTTGAAAAAATGCCGGTTAAAAAACTGGGCGGCGCGGTGGTGTACGCAAAAAGCGGGAAAGACATCTACCTCGCGCTGGTGCATGACATTTTTAGGCATTGGACACTATCTAAGGGGCAAATAGGAAATAATCCTAGGATTGCAAATGAAGGCGTTGAGGAGGGTACGGTTCGCAAGATAAAGGAAGAAATCGGAGTTGATGTCGCTATCAGGGCCGACCTCGGAAGCAACGAATACGTTGCCTCCGACCCGGAGGAAGGAAAAATCCGAAAGCAAGTGCATTATTTTCTCGCGGAGTCAAGGTTTGTTCCGCTGAAACTGGAAAAAAAGGGAGGTCTCGATGACGCGAAGTGGTTCAAACTGGCCGATATTTTGGAGCTTAACTTTTACAATGACATTTTGCCGATTGTGACGAAAGCAATTAATTTATTACTTAAGAAGTAAAAAGTAAAGCACAAATTACAAGCACCAAATTACAAACAAATCCTAAATTCAAGACTTCAAACGCAGATTTCTACATTTTGGTTTTGAGTATTTGAATTTCGGTATTGTTTGTGGTTTGAGATTTGTGATTTGGAATTTGCAGACCTTTATGCAAACAGATTTTGGGAGTTTCGAGAAGAAGATCAAGATCACATTCGGGAATAAGGAGCTTTTGCGCACCGCCTTTACACACCGCTCATTTTTGAACGAGAATCGAAAAAGCGGAATGGAGCACAACGAACGCCTTGAATTCTTGGGCGACGCGGTGCTTGAGCTTATCGTCACCGAATATCTCTACGCCAAATATCCGGAGAAGAGCGAGGGCGACCTTACCTCGTATCGCTCCGCGCTCGTAAATGCCGTTACGCTCGCCTCTGTGGCGGAGAGTTTGGGAATGAACGATCATCTGCTCTTGAGTCGGGGGGAGGCAAAAGACATCGGCCGCGCGCGGCAAATCATCCTTGCGAACACAATAGAAGCGTTTATCGGTGCGCTCTACCTTGACCAAGGATATGAACCCGCAAAGGCATTCATATCACGCCATCTTTTCAAGTTGCTTGATACCATCGTTGAAAAGAAAATGTGGCTGGACGCGAAGAGTCATTTTCAAGAAAAGGCGCAGGAGATTGTCGGCATAACTCCCTCGTATGAGACAGTAAGTGAAGTTGGGCCCGACCACGACAAACAATTCACCGTGGCTGTATTTCTCGGAAGAGAACGCGTCGCGAAGGGAGAAGGGAAGTCAAAACAAGAGGCCGAACAGCAGGCGGCAAAAGCGGCGCTCGGAGTCAAGGGGTGGAAATAACCGGATTGTCCTCCTTACGAGCGACCTCATGTCGCAAGACGGAAGGATGCCGGTGACACGCACGGCGAGCGAACAACAAGAAGGCGCCGCCTCTATCACCCCGAAACTCGCCCATCCTGGGCGGGCCAGGTACATATACCGCTCCTGTGAATCACATACCGATTCGACTCTCTAGTCGAAGCGGTATTTTTCATGTTGCGATTTCTCGGAATTTATCGTACCATACTGAAATCAGTTTTGGCCGAGAGGCCTCATTTTTGTTTGCCATTATTTTGCTACTTTCTACCCTCTACCTTTGCTTTTTATGGAAATCAGGAATATAGCAGTCATCGCCCACCTTGGTTTAGAAGCTCTCGGACTCGCCTCACTACGGGGCAGGCGTTGACCATCAAATAACATGGAAATCCGAAACATTGCCATAATTGCTCATGTAGACCACGGAAAAACGACTCTTACCGATGCGCTTCTAAAGCAGACGGGCGTTGGAAAAGAGGGGGCGTCTATGGATTCGAACGCACTCGAACAGGAGCGCGGTATTACGATCTATGCCAAGAATACGTCCATTCCGTATAAGGATGGAAAGATAAACATCGTGGACACGCCGGGACACGCCGATTTCGGCTCCGAAGTGGAGCGCGTGCTTCGCTCCATCGACTCCGTGCTTCTTGTCGTTGACGCGCAGGAGGGTCCTATGCCGCAGACGCGCTTCGTACTGAAAAAGTCTCTTGAAATTGGACTTCGTCCCATCGTCGTGATTAACAAAATTGATAAACCGGCCGCAGACCCTGCACGGGCGCATGAGCAAGTGCTGGAGCTTTTCTTTGAACTGGGCGCGAGCGAAATACAATCAAATTTTCCCGTGGTGTATTCCATTGGAAGGCAGGGAATCGCCAAAAAGGAACTTACTGATATTCCTTCGCCAGCCGGCGGAGACCTCACTCCGCTTCTCGACACAATTCTTGAACATGTCCCTAGCGCCTCTACGACGGAACTTGCGGCAAAACCGCTCCGACTTCAGCCATTCAATCTCGCCTACGACAATTTCCTCGGTCGCATGGCAGTCGCTCGGTTGTATGAGGGAGTAGCCAAACCGGGAGTAGAAGTATTCATACGGAGTCCGAAAGGCGAGATTCGCAAGGGTAAACTTCTCAAGCTTTTTACGTGGAAGGGAATGGAAAAAGTAGAAACGTTGGAGGCAATTGCGGGAGATATCGCGCTCATTGCGGGCCTTACTGATATTGAAATCGGCGAAACGGTTTCCGAAAGTGAAGACGCTACGCCGCTTCCCGTCATTCTGATTGATGAGCCGACCATTGAGCTTATGTTTCTTGTCAACAATTCTCCGTTTGGCGGGCGCGACGGAAAGTACGTTACTTCACGGCAGATTCGCGAGTATCTCTCTCGCGAGCTAGAGGTGAATGTGGGCCTCAAAATAGATTTTTCCTCAACTGAATATCTGAAGGTTCGCGGTCGCGGGGAACTCCATATCGCGATACTGCTTGAAAATATGCGCCGAGCCGGATATGAAATTCAGGTATCACAGCCGCAAGTTATCATTCGCGAAGAAAATGGCGTGAAGACAGAGCCGTTTGAAGAAGTCATCGTTGACATTCCGCAGAAATATCAAGGGGCTGTCATTGAGAAGTTGGGCCGACGAGCTTTTATCGTAAAAGATATCCGTTCACCCGAACGAATTTCCGATAGCGAAATTCGCGCAGGCAAGCATTCCGGCGCGGTGCGTCTTATTTTAGAGGGGCCGACGCGAGGGATATTGGGCTACAGAAGTCAATTTATCATAGACACGAGAGGCGAGGGAATTATGTCCTCGCGCGTCATCGGCTTTAAGCCGCACGCGGGCGAGATTAGCAAACGCGCCGTCGGGTCAATGATATCAATGGCGACGGGAAAGGCGCTTGGCTACGCGCTGTGGGGGTTTCAGGAGCGCGGGGCGCTTTACATCGGTCCCGGCACTCCAGTCTATGAGGGGATGGTCATCGGCAATACCTCAAAAGGGGAGGAGATGACGGTAAATCCGACCAAAGGCAAACAACTCACCAATGTACGCGCTTCCGGAACCGACGAAGCGATTGACCTCGTGCCGCCCTTTGAACTTACCATTGAACGGGGTCTTGAAGTGATGGCCGAAGATGAGTACCTCGAGATAACTCCCAAACACGTTCGCCTGCGCAAAAAATATCTCACGGACATTGATAGAAGTCGCGCGAAGAGGAAAGCATTCGTATAGACGGCGTTCGTAGCGCCGCCAATTCCCCACTTTTCCAGAAAAATGCGGGTTGACACAAAAAACAAAACACCCGGACGGGTGTTTTGTTTGCGCTCAGCGGAACAGAATTATTGTCCGGTTCTAAATGTTCGCGCGGTAGTGAGCTGCACGTTATTAGTGAGGTCGGTCGATTCGCGAACGTAGAAGTACGCGGTGTTTGGGTTCAGGTTCGCGAGTATCACCTCTTGCATGAGATCGAAGGGCAGGGGGTCCGCCACTGTTGCCGCAAAGTCATACACAAACGGATATGTGGTCGAATACAGAATGCGACTTCGAGCGGGCTCATTAGTGAGCCATTGAATAGTTGCGCTGTTCGTTGTCGAACTGAACACTTCTGTCGACATGATTGACGCTTACACGTCGGTTGCCGGCCCCCCGGTGCCCTCGAGCCCGGAAACGCGAATAAGAAGCTCTGAACCGCCTTGGTTCGGAGTCCGTATTCGCTTCCAATTTCAGCGAGCGTTTGTTTGTTGAATACATACAAACAAAACAGCTCCTCTTTTGATGGAGGAGCTGTTTTGTTTGCTTGAAACTTTTTGTGGCATTGTTTGCATTTCCATCTCTGATGACTTTCTTGAAATCCTTTTCTGATACAAGAAACCGACCCGCAGAAAGGGCATTGTTTGCGATTCATACGTTTGAACGGTGATTTAACTTGCGGTTAAGCCGCCATTCTACATATTCGGGTCCTAATTTGCCCTATATACCGCAAATGTCCAAATGTTCATTTGATGCGGGGCTTACCGCAGGGTTTAATGCCTTTCGGTCAAGGTGCGGAGGTTTACCACTTAATGAGACGCAAAGCGGGCCGGTTTCTTACAAGAAACACGACCCCAGAAAACTACACTCGATGACGAAACAAGCAGGAAAATCTAATGACCCGCCAGAGCTCCCTGCGCTCCGCGCGAGGGTAATGGCGGAACATACGATATGAAACGAGTAATGACCAGAACGGACATAGAAGCAAAGGATGGAATAGAGTTTTAGCAAAATTATGACGGCCGTCATAATTTTGCTAAATCGAAAGACCGAATAGTATTGGTATCATGCGTCAGCTAAAATTATTCAACCTATAACCACGCGCTCGGTTGGAGAAACGCCCTGCGCTTGCGCAGGGTAGTTTACAAGGACGGCGTCAATTCGGTTCGGTTTATCCTCATGAGTTCCCATACTGCGAAAAGGAGAAGCGACATGCCGGCGATTTGCATTGGCCGCAAAAAGAGGCCGAGCGCGGCGGCATTCACAATGACCGCAAGAAAGGGGAAGCCAAGCTCCGCGAGTGTCGCGATGGACGCTCGGGTCGCTTCAAGTCCTTTGTAATAGATAAAGAGGGAGGTAAAGCCGGAAGTAATGGCAATGATGATGATAAATAGAATGTCCGTGCCGGTGAGCGAGCCGACGGTTGCGAGCGTTTCGCTCCGCAAATTCAGAATGATTAAAAACAAGAATGCAATAAAAAACCGGAGCGCCGTGAGCGTCTTCCAACTGATTTGGGAGCGATTGGTCGAATCAAGAAAATAGGTACGATCGTGCCTATTTTCTAACGAAGCGGGTATAGCGGGCCGGAGGAGATACCGGCCGAGCACTGTGCCAAGACCCCAAAGGGAGGCTGCGCCGAGTGCGAGAAAAACGCCAATTGCATTCGGATTCCAGACCTCGCCATAGTAAAGGCGCGGGACAAAGTCAGGGAATGAAATTGCATACGCGCCGAGGAGCGCGAGCAGAGCCCACAACCAAAAACGCTTTCCGAGCTGCTCCTTGAGAAACAGCGCGGCAAGAGAGATGACAATAAGCGGTTGAAGTTTTTGCAAGACGATGGCGACCGAAGGGTTGACGTAGGAAAATGTTTTTGTGAAAAGAATCGAAGCGACGGCGGATGCTCCTATGCCGATGGCGAGCACTGAAAGCCACTGCTTCCAGTTCAAGACCTTGATCTCCTTCCAACCGGCGATGATGAACGGGAGAATTAGAAGGATGTTGACGAAATGCTCGGCAAGTACGATGAAGCTTGAATCGAGTGTTCTGGTGAGGTGATACCGAAACGGCGCGTCAGTCGCCCACAGCATTGCGGCGATGAAGATTAGTAGCGGACCCATCCATTCCAGTTTTTCCTTAAAAAGGATGCGCATGGCATCAATGGTAGCACAGTACTTGCAATCTTTGCACCCATAGTCTCCTCCCATTCATAATGAGCATCAAATGATCGCCTCTTCCCAAGTAAATGAGCTTCAAACGCCCATTTTCTCTCCGAGGGGCAAATTATGCATGATTGATGGATATGAACATCATCATGAACG
>Ga0209542_10014615_pt1 | contig 13330 bp, 22 predicted proteins | sample RifCSPhighO2_01_FD_184028 | JGI IMG/M metagenome (GOLD analysis project Ga0209542, IMG submission 184028) | Soil microbial communities from Rifle, Colorado - Rifle CSP2_plank highO2_0.1 (SPAdes) (version 2) | ecosystem: Environmental > Terrestrial > Deep subsurface > Rock core/Sediment ... | reverse complement strand
CTGTTTTAAGAGTTGCACATAGTCTGATTGCAAATAATTATCAAAATAAAGAAGATTTATTCGTAGTAGAAAACTTTAATTCCACCGAGGGGGAAAAAATAAAGGCATTTGAATTGAAGAGCGCGAAAGAAGAAGCCAGGAAAATAGTAGAAATCATAAAAGAACAGAAAAAAATGGGTGTTCCTTTAGAAGAAATATGTATCCTTTTTAGGGCGCACCAATATGGAAGGGTAATAAAAAGAGCGCTAGAGGAGGAGGATATACATTATTATTCTGTATCAAAGTCTTCTTTACTAAAGCAAAAGTCAGTAAAGACTGCAGTTGATTATTTAACAATTATAAATAAACTTAAGAGGAAAGAAAAAGGTGGCGAGCAAGCGTGGTGGGATTTAATATATCAGCTAGAATTTACGCAGGCAGATTTAATTAGGATAGGCAAAGAAATAAAATTATTTTCAAGGAAAAAAGACGAAAATTCATCGGACGGTAAAGATGTTATGTCTGTGCATTTTTTTAATAATTTAGATAAGCTGGATTTAAGTCAGGAGGGCAAATTGGGCACAAAAGTATTAGTAGAAAGATTAAAACTAATGCTTTCATTTTCAGACAAGCCGATATCCGATTTAATAAAAGAAGTATATAGAATATCCGGCATAGCGCAAGAGCAAAACACATCGGAACAAAAAGAAACAATCCTCAATTTGTCAAGATTTTATGAAATCGCTAAAAGTCACGAGGAATTGTACGATTCTGAGTTATCGAATTTTATTTATTATCTTTCTATATTAGAAGATCTTGAAATTGATATTGAAGCCCCGCAGCTTGAAGAATCAGGAGTAAGATTGATGACATGCCATGCAACAAAAGGGTTAGAATTTAAAACAGTCGTAATATGCAACCTAGCCCAGGGCAGATTCCCGATAGAGAGATATGTTAGCAACCCTCTGATACCGACGGAGATTATTCCGGAAGTAAAAGATGAGCTAAAATCTTTAGGCACGGATGAAAAAGAGGATTTTGTAATAAGATATGAAAAATATCACCAATTACAGGAAGAAAGACGTTTGGCATATGTTTCTCTTACCAGAACAAAAGAGAATTTATTTCTGACATACGCTAAGGAATATTCAGATAAACCCTCATTCCCATCTCAGTTTTTAAATGAAATCTCTTACAAATCAAATCCAGATATTATATTTCAAGAAGATTTAGACCAGAAATATGTAGATATAGGGGAAAAAACAAAGTCTTTGCCTAGTTTCTCGACAGCATTACAGTATCAGAATTTTCCAGAGGTTTTAAATGAGATAGTAAATGTGAACCTTGATTTAAATAAAGAAAAAAGCCACAAAAGACTTTCTCCTTCCTCACTATTGCTCTTTTCAGATTGTCAAAAAGAATTCGAGTATCGTTATGTCTACAATATGCCGGAAAGAAAAACATTTTCGTGGGAAGCTATGCGTCTTGGGTCGTTTGTTCATCTAGTTCTGGAGAAAGGAGTGCGCTCAGGTTTTAAGTCAAGAGAAGAGTTCCTTCAATTATCGAAGGAACTTAGTTTGGACGAAGAATGGGAATCCATTGAACTGGTCGAAGCAGAAACGTTGATTAAAGTATTTTTTGAAAGAAATAAAGGCAGATATAATGAAAAAAGCAAGACAGAACAGTATCTTCCTCTGAGTCTGTCAGGTATTGATTTTATGGGATTTGCAGACAGAATTGATTTTACCGATTCCGGAGTTCAGATTGTCGACTATAAAACAGGAAAGACCTCAATTTCTCCAAAAGACAGAAATTGGCAGCTTGGTTTTTATGCCTTAGCCGCTCAAGAAAAATATGGGTGTGTAAAGAAAGTGATACTAGATATGCTTAAACAGGATCGACCAATTGAGTTTGAAATCGATAGCAGCGGAAATGCGGTGTGCACTTCATCAAGATTTATTGATGGTTTTAACATAAACTCCGTACGCGAAGAACTAATAGAAGCTGCAAAGTTAATTCAAGAGGCATATAAAACGGGTTTTAAGCCATGCCCGATAGAGAAAAACTGCGATTTCTGCAACGAATATGTTTATGGATTGTGATATTTACATAACGTAATCTATATGTCCCCATTTCCTATAATGTTCGTTCGAATTAGCAGGAACAGTTTTTCCTGCTTTCTTCAAAAGATTTTGCATTAATTTATCTGCTTTTTCAAACTCCGCTTGATTAGTAGAGTTCTTTCTTTTGTTATATACTTAAAAGCATTTGGAATAGATAGATAAACTCTAGATGTTGAAGGATGACTTAGCGATAAATCCGTCCTTAAATTTGATCTGTCAGATTCAGAGCAGACTTCTTCCATGATTATGTCGACTTTTCCATCACCATTTTTATCAAAGCAGGTTCTTACCGGGAAAGTCTGATAAGTCTTACCATTTATTCCAATCGAACTAGCTCCATACTCCATAATATTTACTGAACCGTCAGCATATTTTGTTAGCGAATATTGATCTGAGATATCTGAATCAGAGCGTGACATCGATCCAATTAATGCTGATATTCCAATCGCACCAGCAGCAATCAATCCTATAATTCCTTTCTTTTTCATAATAATTAGAATAAAAACTAGTATTTAAATCTTTCGTTTTGTAACTACTATATAGTTATATAAAGCACAATAGAATGTCCAATTCGTACAATTAAAATAGAAAAACCTTAAAAATAAAAAGCTAAAATAATAAAAAATAATAAAAAAATTAAAATTTGTCGACAATCAAAAAGGTCTACTCTTCGTCTCTTCTGTCAAATCTTCCTCTTCCGCCGCCGAAGCCGCCTCCGCCGCCAAATCTTCTTCCGCCACCACCACCGAAATCTCTTCTTGGTTTTCTAGGGGCATCTGGGTCGAAAGGTTTTGCTTCATTCACAAATAACTTTCTACCTTCAATGTCCTTACCATTCAATTCCAGTTTGGCTTTATCTGCTTGGACGTCATCAGTAACAGTTACAAAGCCAAATCCCTTTGATTTACCACTGTCCTTAAAGGTTATAACTTGGGCTTCTTCTATTGCGCCATATGCAGAAAAGATTTCTTTCAATTTTTCTGATGTTACAGAAAAAGGAAGATTTCCAACATACAATTTCTTGCTCATTCTTACTCTCCTTACACTTATTAACAAAGGAAAAAATTTGATACAATCTCCAAATTTCCTTATGGTTAAAACAGAAAAACATGGTTTATAAAATTATGCTTACACTCAAATATTACAAAAATAGCCAAAATTGCCAAAAAATAAAAAACGCAAAGCTTTTTAAATCGATTTTTTCTTGTGCATTTATGTTCTATTTATTAGAGGTCGAGGATCATGTTAGAGTGGAGCCAAAACATTTTGGCCTGCCTACAAAGCAAGCTGTAGAGAAGCAATTGAATGAAACTTATGTAGACAAGGTTACAAAAGAATTAGGGCATGTAATAAGTGTGATTTCGGCAGAAGTTGTAGACGATGGAATAATTATACCTGGCGATGGAGCTCCCTTTTACAAATCAATTTTCAAGCTGCTTGTCTGGAAACCAGAGATGCATGAGTTAGTATATGGAACAATTAATGAGATTACTACATTCGGTGCATTTATGCAAATAGGGCCTGCCCAGGGAATGATTCATATTTCTCAGACGATGGAAGATTATGTCTCTTTAAGCAAAACCGGCACATTATCTGGTAAGTCTTCAAAGAGAGTTCTTTCGAAAGGAGATGAATGCCTTGCAAGAGTCGTCGCAATAAGCTATAAATCCGGGGAGCCAAAAATAGGATTAACAATGAGACAGCCAGGTCTTGGAAAAATAGACTGGATTGAAGACGAAAAGAAGAAGAAAGTTTATGCTGCAAAAGTTGCCGCAAAAAGAGCAGAAAAGTCTGAAAAAGGCGGAAAGAAAGGGGGAAAGAAATAAATGGAAATATATTATTACGATGGAAAATCGATGCGTGAAATGCCAGAAGATAGTTCGGCATATTCAGGTAAACACGCTATTGCTTTCTTAAACTCAGATCATACTTTAAGGAAAGTTGTAGTCAAAACTAAGTTAGAGATGCTTGCAAAAAATTTGACAAAACGTGCTACTCCTAGTGATTCTGCCATGATAGTTTTTCCACAGGATATCTATGATCAAACCGTGAGTCAACTTGGTTTAAATAGTACGAAAGCGAAAGTCGGGGGCGGACAGTAAAATGGCAGTCCAAAAAGCATGCAAACAGTGTAAATCTCTTATTGAAAGTGGAAGTAAATGTCCAAAATGCGGTTCTAACGAAATAGCTGAAAATTCAAAAGGAAAGGTAACTATTTTAGATGCAGACCAATCTGAAGTAGCAAAAAGCTTAAAAATTAAAGACAAAGGCTCGTATGCCATAAAACTAGGATGAACGTAATATCTGATTTTAGAAATGATTTGCTGAAAAGAAAGGAAGTTAAACTTATCATAGAATCTCAAAGTAACCCTGGATTTCAGAATTCTCTCGGCATTCTTGCACAGCACTTCAAAGCCAAAGAAGAAACTATCGCAATGAAAGCAGTAAAGAGTAAATTTGGAAGAAACACTTTTCTTATTGATGCATTTATTTATGATTCTAAAGAGGATAAAGACAACATAGAACCCAAAGAGAAGATTAAGAAAGTAGAAGGAGCAGGCAAGTAAAATGGCATCGTTAGAAGGCGGATCAAGCAAGGATAGAAAAGGTAAAAAACCTCATAAAAACAAGCCAGTAAGTAAAAAATATGCTCATTATAAAGTAAGCGGTGATAAGATAACTCGAGATAAATACTGCCCCAGATGTGGAGCAGGAATATTTCTTGCAAATCATAAAACTAGATTATACTGCGGAAAGTGCAAATATACTGAATTTATCAAGAAATAAACTCTCTATGCGCAATTAATTCCTTTAATGAATTTATGGGATAAACTAATGGATGCTTATTTTGTGCAACTTGTTCTTTATTCCAAGGCTGTCTCAAAACGAAAGCTTTTATTCCTGCTTCAGCACATTCCAGACAGTTTTTATATGAATCTTCACTAATAATTTTAACTCCCAACTCAATACATATATCCACTTTTCTCATATGTCTGTCAGAAGAAGAGTATTTTTTATATTCATGTGTAAAGTATACTCCAGAGATCTTATTAGGAAAATGTTTGTCTAAACATATAGGGGTAGTTTTTATCGCATTGGAATGTCGGGCTGTAATGGCCAAATTAGTATCTCCATTGTTAAGCGAATTCATTAACTCATAAGCCCCTTCATACACAGGTATATTTTCAAACTCAGTGGAAGAGAAAAAATCTGAGAATCTTCCTATCATTTCAGGAGTGCTAACTCTAAATATTTCCTCAAGTTTGTAAGTTGAAACTTGTTCTTTACTAACAAAGGTCTCATATTTGGCATTATGCCATTTAAGAAACGGATTCATAAAATCAAATAACAAGTCATCTAGGTCAAACGCTCTTACAAGTTTCATGGCAATTGATAAATCATCATAGTATATTTAGATTTTATGGTGAATAAACTGTATTTAACCTGTAGATATTTTATAGTTATATAGAAAAATGAGGTCACTTCCTTTGTAATTCTGTTAAGCCTTTCTTGCCCAAGAATTCTCGGGACTTAAAGTCGAAAGGCTATAGAATTATTTTATTTAAGGGTAATCTGTCTCATATGTTAAACATTCAGTGCAGATTCAACCCTATCAATCTAATTGATTATTAATATCAGAAGTGACTAACTCTTTACATTATTTAAATGCACTTCAACTATATAAACTTATGCCTAAAACTAGCAAAACGCTCTAATAGGTAGATAAAAAGAGCTTATCGTGCCTGATTTTAGACAGGATAAAAGCTCCTTCTTTGAGGAGTATGAAGTAATTCGGATAATCTCTCTTTGCCTATACAAGGTCTTTATTTGAAAGATTTGAAGAATTACCGTATCAATCGAATGATTATAATTTCCCTCTTTTCACCCCTTCTTTTTGTCCTTTTCCCAGAAAATAACTTCTCTTATTTTCTCACTCTAAAACCCTTAATGGATTATAAACCCATGAAGAGGAGATTCCACCATTCAAAAAGAGCGATGAAACGTCCTCTTCTGGGAAAAAAGAGGTGATAATATATCAATGAATAAATAGTATTTAAATCTTTCGGTTTTGTTGTAACTTGATAATGAATACATAATTTTGTACAATCCTAATATTAATAAGAAAGCATTTAAACTCTTCGATCCCTCTTTCTGACATAGAAGAGAGGGTATTCTTCTGTGAAAATGGAAAATAATATAGAAAAAGATGGGACAGAAGTTAAATTGCAAAACAACACTTCTAGCAACGCTAATAATAAAAGTAAAGTAGGTCAAGAGCAAATCCACACCCTTCTTTTTGGAGAAAAATTAAGTTGGCATGAGATTATTTACGATTTAATAAATACAGAACAGCTGGATCCATGGGATATAGATATCTGTCTTTTATCCAATAAATATCTAGAAAGGGTTAGGCAGTTAGAAGAGGCAAATTTTTTTGTTTCAAGCAAAGTTCTACTTGCAGCATCCTTATTACTAAGAATAAAATCGGAGATTCTGCTGGATCATGAAATACCTAATCTAGATGCTATTCTCTTTGGGAAAAAGGAGGAGAATAAAAAGTATACTCAGGAAAGAATAGAACTAGACGAAGATATTCCTTCCCTTGTAGCAAAAACTCCTCTTCCAAGATATAAAAAAGTCACCCTCGAGGAACTGATGAAGGCGCTAAATCAGGCGATAACAACTGAAAATCGCCGTATTAAAAGAGTCGTTACGGCAAAACAGCAGGAATATGAAACTTCTCTTTTCTTGCCAAAAACAAAGATAAATATCAAGGATAAGATCAGAGAAGTATACAATAAATTGAAGGAGATTTTTGTTGAAAGAGAGACAAAACTTGCATTTACAGAATTGGCAGGTCAGAATAACGAAGACCGAATTGCTACATTTATCCCATTGCTTCATCTGGATAATCAGCATAAAGTCTGGCTTGAACAAGAAGGCCATTTTGAAGAAATTTGGATTCTGCTAAAACATATATATGAAAAGCAAAATTCATCAATGCTGGAACAGATGAAAAAAGAAGTTGAGCAGGAAATGATTGAAATAAGGGAAGAAATGACCGAAGAACAAAGAAAAAGGGCGGATAAGATAGATTCAGATTTTGCAAATCCAATAGACGATTCTATTGAAGACGAAATGGAAGACAAAGATTAGGAAGATAATTAGAAAGTATTAAATATCCTACATTTATCTTATTTTTGAGGTGGTAGCACTTCAGAGCTTTTTCTGAAAGAATAATATGGTAGAAAGTAAGATAGAAACAACTAATATTTTAATTTACACTGGAAAAGTAAGAGAGGTTTCACCAACACAAGTTAGGGTATCTTTATTTGACTCCAGGAACAGAGAAAAGTATATTGGCGAATTTCCAAAAAGTTATTTTCCATCTAATACTAAGCTTAAAGTAGGAGATATTTTCAAATATCACTCAACAATTTCTATTGAAATGGTTGAGCCAAGAGTACCTTCTGAAAGTGAATTGGCAGAAATGCGTAGAAAAATAGAAAAAGAGTTACCAAGAGGAACATACTAATTTAACCACTATGATCAATATAACCGAATTAATTAATAAAGAGGATCAAAGAAATAATGGGCTAAGACAAATATTAGAGAATGAAGGAAGATTCCCAAGTGAAGACGTAGCGAAAGAAATTGGGGCTGAAGAACTTTACAGAATTGCATCTGACACGATTGAGTTTGGAATAAAAATTAGATTAAAGATATTGCAGTCAGATTATCATTTAGTAGAATTAATGAAATCAGTAAAAAATGATCCCAATCAAAATGCTGTAAGTTTAGATAATGATAGATTGCAAAAGATGATTGACTATTATTCATCAGATAGTGAAAGAATGTCTATGGAAATAGTGGGATATCAAATGAGGGGATACGAAGCAAGTTGGTGACTATCAATTAATAAATTCTACACCGTCTTTCGTATAAGCAACCAATCTTATTCCAACAGGGATGCTTAACAAAGCAGAGATGATTGCCATATGTTCTTTCCCATTTCCAGATGCAATTGATAATGCTACTTCAAAGTCACCAGCAAGTTTATCCTTAAGTTTCTTCATCATCTCATCCTTCAGTAGTATTATTGATTGATCTGCGTTAACTTTAATGGTCTCTGAGACGCCAATGGGAAAATCTTCAGTATCTTTGCCCTTCACAATAATTACCTTATCCCATTTCGACCTATTAATCAGGGCGGATATCTGTCCCCAACTTTCTTTGTCATTTCCCAGAAAAGCCACTAATTCCATGTTTATCAGAAAAAATACTGCTTTAAATTAATTGTTGTTCTTGAGATTCATGTAATTAAGATTTGCTATTACAATATCTCTAGATCACTAGGCTTTACATCAAATTTAACATCTCTGATATCAACATAGCTTGAGCAAGGAGAATTATTTTCTAAATACATCTGCTCGGCCTCCTCTTCTGTGACAATTGCAGTATAAGGTTTAGAATCTCTGGAGAGTATTGGTCTGTCATCAAACACTATTTTACCCAGGTCTATTTTAGTCATAAATACAGCTAGTTTGTCAAGTTTAAATTCTTTTTGTTTTCAGTTAACTTTATAATTATCTATCTCTTGGTATGAAAATGGTAAAAGACATACCTCTAAGTGAGATAACTCTTCGCAGATATGAAAAACCATACGATTCTTCAAAGCGTGAATTGGTCAGAAAAGTGTGCCTGTCTCTAGGTATGCTGCAGCCGGGAGATTCAAGGGATATTATTGTGGATATTTTACTTATCCTGGAAGAAGGAAGAAAAAATAAATCATGGCTTAGTTCATTTGAAATAAGAGATAAAGTTGACGATTATAGAAAGAAAAATTCTCAGGACGAAAAAGGCCTTGCAGAAAGCAATATTCGTAGGCAATTGAAAAGACTTAGAGATGCGATGCTTGTAGACAAACAGGAAAACAAGTATCGCCTTTCAGAGTTCGCCCCATTATCAGAGATTTTCAATGCCAAAATAGAAAAATTTCTTATTCCCCAGATAGTTGAACGCATTAAGGAATATCTTCAAAAACTTGAATCTACAAATTAAGCACAATAATAATTATATACTCTTTTTTATTTCCCGAAATATGGGTGACGGCAGAGAAAGAATTGCGGATTCGAGGTTTATGTCTCATGCAACTGCGTACCTTGCAAGCTGGTCAGAGTTAGATAAGAATAAGCCAGCAATTATACCTAGTTACATGCCCCAGGCCTCTTACGACAATCGATTGCCAATAACGTTGAGTTCAATGATATGTGGAATTTTAAATAAGCAAGAAGTTTCCAGGATTTTCGATAATGAAATAAAAAAATTTGCTTCTGGAAGAATTGGGGCTATATGGATGCCATATTCAGACATTATGCATTGGGCAAAAGTTTTTAGATTTATAGAGCCAAAATGTTCCAAACCAGAAGGGTATGAAATAATTGTAAGTAAACCAGTTTTCGAGAGAGCATTATTTAGGAATCAGAGAGCAAGAGAACTATATCCTTCATACAATGTGCTTGTTGCAAAAATATTAGATGAGATAAGAATGACAGAAAGAGAAATAATAAATGCTTGAAAATTTCTCTCTATGCAAAAATATTCAAAGCCCAACACAGCGAAATCTTTAAAAAGCCACTCATCTCATAATAATTAACTGCTTCTTAAATACTTAAGGGGTAGTGAGAACTTTGGTGAGAGTGGATAAATTTTCACATCGAGACAAAGTTCGAACAAGAGCTAAAGATGTTATTTATAATAAAAGTCACGACGAATAAAGAAGACCGTGCATTGGAGATGATTAGTCAGAGAGCCGGAAAAAAGTCCCTGAATGTATTCTCAATTATACGCCCGCACGGTTTGAAGGGATATATAATCCTAGAAGCTGCTGATAGAGAATCTGCAGAAGAAGCTGCCTTTAATCTTCCATATGTAAAAGGAATTATTGGAAAAACAGTTACATATGAGGAAATAAGAAATATGATTGAACCTAAAGCAGAGGATTATCATATAGAAGTTGGAGATATTGTTGAAATGATCGCAGAACCATTCAAGAATGAGCAGGCAAAGGTTACAAGAGTCGATAAACAGAAAGGAGAAGTTGTCGTATCTCTTCTTGGAGCCTCAGTGCCTATCCCAGTAACTGTAAAAATAGATAACGTAAAGGTTATAAGGCGTGAAGATAAGGGAAGTGATACGCAAGATAATGAAAATAAATCAAATGCTCGAGAGGAAGAGGAAGAATTTACTTTTGAATAAATAACATGATAGTAAAATTAATAGTCGATGGCGGAGATATGAAACCTGGCCCGGCTGTAGCACAGCAAATAGGACCCCTGGGAATCAATCTTGGAAAAGTGATAGCGGATGTAAATGCGGCTACACTTGGATTCAAAGGGACGAAAGTTCCAGTTGAAATAGATGTAGATACAAAAACAAAAAATTATAGAATAAAAGTTTTCTCTCCACCTGTTGCAGAACTTATTAAAAAAGAGCTTGGCTTAGAAAAAGGCTCTGGTTCAGCTGGAAATTATAAAGTTGGGAATATTGCATTGGAAAGAATAATCGATATTGCAAAAACCAAACACTCCAATCTGCTCGCAAAGGATTTAAAATCAGCAGTCAAGTTAATAGTTGGTACTTGTGTATCCCTCGGTATCTTAATTGATAATAAGCTTGCCAAAGATATAGAAAAGGATGTTGATTCTGGAGTATATGATAAAGAAATCAAAAATGAGATAACTACTGTTTCCGAAGAGAAAAAGAAACAGCTCGCTGAATTTTATGTAACTGTTAAAGAGAAGCAAGATAAGGAACAGAAAGCTCTCGCAGAAGCTAAAGCCGCAGAAGCCGCAGCAACACCTGCTGCAGCAACACCTGCCGCCAAACCTGCAGCAAAGAAGAAATAATCCGAAATTATTTATTTTATTTTTATTAGCAACAATTAAAAACCCATTTTTTATCTTAGTTATAAGGGGATATGGTGCAGCCTGCTTAACATTCGAGGTTTGGGACTTCGCGACCCCGGTTGAAATCCGGGTATCCCCATTTTCAATAATTTTAAATATGGCGTGATTTTGCAATTTATATGATTGAAATCAATTCGCGCCTAAATTTTTCTGATGTTTTAACTGGCATTGCATCCGTTTTAGTTCTTAAGGATAAGTCCTGCATAAAATATTCTGAAAATGGAATGGCATATGTCTTTGGCCAAATGATGCCTTCATTATTAAAAGAAGCTGAAAATGAAGGACTTGATTTAAAATTTAGAATAAAACCACACTATCTTCATCACGATAGTTTATTCGTGAATCAGGAAATAGCTAAGGCTATGCAAAGAGGAATCTTCAGTATAGACTCACCAGGAGGAGATGCTTTAAGAATTTTAATTGAAAAGGAAGAAGCAGAATCAATACTAAGAGGATTGCCAGGAAGGACTATCATGTATGATCATTTTGCAGATGAATTTATTAAGCATTCCGAGAAGTATGTGTCTTCTGGCAACTAACAGAATGGTTTAAAAACCCTTATCTCCAGAAATTAAGATGGGAGCCAAGACTAAAAAAATAAAAGCAGCAGGTAAATTTGGAGCTGGATACGGAGTCCGAGTTAGATCAGAATACAATGCAATAGAAGCATTGCAGAGAAAAAAGCAAAAATCTCCATTCCATCCAAGGGGAAGAGTAAAAAGAATTGCAGCTGGAATATGGAAAGATGTGCGCACCGGCAAAGTTTTCGCAGGCCCTGCATATGTTTTAGAGACAAAGAAGTAATTTTGTGCTATTTAAATTAAAAAACTTATTTTAAAAATATTATGTCAGATAATAAAATAATAATAGAAAAGACTGAAAAAGGATATTCTATCAAAGAATCAGGATTCTTGCCAGGCTCATTTTTGACTGCCTTTAATGGTTATATAATAAATAAAAATGGAATTAATTTAGTTTGCCTTGAATGCACTTACATTGATACCTGGAGAGCAGGATCAAGAGAGAAAGAAATAGAAGAAACAATAATTTCCTGCAATAGTGAAGAAAAGACGGCAAAAGATATTCTATTGCAATCAATAAGGGAAAAGGCAAATGAATTCACTAAAATAAGAGGAGCAGGTTATACTCTTACTGATCTGACCCAACAATAAGTTTAAAAATGCCTTTTTATAACAATTACTATGGCACAATATAAATGTTTTAAATGTGAGAAGCCTATAAGCTCGAATGTCTTGGAAAAAAGATTTGTTTGCCCGCACTGTGGATCTAAAATCTTCTATAAGCCAAGAACACAAATAGTAAAGCTAAAGGCTGTTTAATTCTTAAGTTAAAATGGATATAAATAAGGAATTAGGGGAAAAAATTCAAGAGCTTCAGATATCTGAAAGAAATTTGCAGTCACTTTCTATGGAAAAGCAAACTATGCAAGTTGAGCTCAACGAAGTTGTAAATGCATTAGAAGAGATTAATAAATCAGGTGATGAAGTTTACAAGATACTGAGTGGAATAATGGTAAAAACAAACAAGCAAACATTAAGTAATGATCTTGCAGAAAGAAAGAAGGTCTTGGAATTAAGGATTAAATCAATAGAAAAGCAGGAAAATATGGTGGAAGAGAGAAATGAAAAATTACGTTCAGAAATAAACACTTCTTTTTCAGTCAAAAAGTAGCGAATTAATTTTCTTAAATAAACCTTTATCTAGAAAAACATAATTTATAAATAACAGCAATATTTATAAACTCAACTATTTAATGTTTTATCATGGCATTTAGTTTAAAAAAGATGTTGGGAAAAGATGATTCAGATGAATACGTTGAAATTGACCTTAATTCTTCCGAACCAAGAGATGCAAAAATAATTGTGAAGCCATTCGTGCTAAGACAGTTCGATGACATCAATGAAGTTCTTAATGCAGTACGTGAAGGTTACACAATCGGTGTTATAGATATAAAAGTACTAAAAACAAAAGATGTTATTGAGCTGAAAAGGGCAATTGCGAAGATTAAAAAGACTGTTGATGCAATTGAAGGATCAATTGCAGGTTTTGGCGAAAATATAATCATCGTGACTCCAAAGTTCGCGCAGATTCATAAGACTCCAGCGGCCTCAAAGCCTGCCAAGGTCGATTTTATTAATTAATTAATCGTTATACCCTATGGTCTTGCCATAGGGCGAGAGCTTCCAGTAAGTATTAAACGCTTAAATTATTGTCTTCTTTATGGAAGAATTAGAGAAA
>Ga0209542_10014614_pt1 | contig 13330 bp, 15 predicted proteins | sample RifCSPhighO2_01_FD_184028 | JGI IMG/M metagenome (GOLD analysis project Ga0209542, IMG submission 184028) | Soil microbial communities from Rifle, Colorado - Rifle CSP2_plank highO2_0.1 (SPAdes) (version 2) | ecosystem: Environmental > Terrestrial > Deep subsurface > Rock core/Sediment ... | reverse complement strand
CGTAACTCAGGATCAATAAAACGCAAGCCTAACTTCTGATAGATCTCATCCTGGGTCCTGCCGGCGATCCACTTCTTGTCTTTAAGTTTGGTAAGCCCATACTCATTCAAAGTCCAGCCTTTTTTGAGAGCTAGCTTGCGCAGCTCCACATTATGTTCCTTGCTGCCGATGAAATACAACAACGCTGCGCCATACTCTTTCTCGTTCACTACCCGCAGATCGACCTGCATGCCGTTACTCAGGCGCACTGAACTTTTGGTCTCACCTTTGGCTAATACTTCTTTCACCTCTTTCATAGAAGTAAAGACATCCATCACCTTGCTCGGCTGTGATGATACCACTAAGAAATCCAGATCGCCTACCGTCTCTTTTCCTCGCCTAAATGAACCGGCAATCTCTACTCTTTTGACAAAATCATATCGCTGCAAGGTTTTACTGATCATCTCTACGATGGGCAAAGTATGAATATATAGAAAGCGCGAAGGCCGTTTCTTGAGCAGTTCGATCCCATGCAAGAGTGTTTCTTCCGTTTTCTCGCCGAAACCTTCTAATTCCCTAACTTTATGTTCCCGCAATACTTTTTCCAGATCTTTAAGATTCTTAACATCTAATTTTTTGTACAATACTTTGATCTTTTTCGGACCGAGAGAAGGAATCTCATTCAATTGCTCCACATCAACTTTGACTTCTTTCTTCAACTGTTCATAATACTTCAGCTTGCCGGTCTCGATGATCTCGGCGATCTTTTCCGCGATATGTTTCCCTACGCCGGGGATATCTTCTAACTTTCCTTTCTCATAGACATCTTCGATCGCTTCTGACAATGATTCGATGGATTGAGCAGCCCTGCGATAGGCTATCGGCTTAAATTCTACTTCTTGCAGTTCTAGAATATCCGCTATATTGTTCAGGATCTTGGCGATTAATTGATTTTTCATCCTCTTTTGAGAATAAGAAGACGAAATTATATTTATAGATTGCTATTCATCTTCTCAAAACCAACAATCCTTATTAACAACAATTTTCTCCAGATTACATGCCACACATCCATGAAAAGATAGACTTCACCGCCGAAGTGTTCATCGTCTACCAAGATCAAGTCCTTCTCCGCCTGCATGACAAATACAAGAAATGGCTCAGTGTCGGTGGGCATATCGAATTGGATGAAGAGCCAAACCAAGCAGCTGTCCGTGAAGTAAAAGAAGAAGTGGGATTGGAGGTTACCTTATATCAAGAACCCTGGTGTCGGTTAACAGAAGTACAAGGATATAAAGAACTTATTCCGCCGCAGTTCATGAATATCCATAAGATCAATGACAATCATCAGCATATAACTTTAGTCTATTTCGCTAAATCTAATACCGACCGATTAGTTCTCTCAGAAACAGAAAAAAGCGATGAATGTAGATGGTTCACCAAAGCAGAATTAGATCAACCGCAATACGGGATCAGCGAAGTCATCAAGATGTACGCCAAAAGCGCATTAGAAAAGTTAAGCAAGTAATCACCTGACCGCAATCAAACGTCCCTGATCATCCAGTCGGGAAGCTCCCAGGACTTTAGCGCTGTTGTTGAACGCCAATAAAGTCAGATACGGAAATGGTCTCTGAGGAAAACAAACTTCTCTTCCTTCTGAGGAAACACCAAAATAAGAAAAAACTTCTTTCTTAAATTCTTCTTTTTTATGGATTCTTTTTATTCCAGGGATATGATATCCGCCTAGCCTCTCATAGCTATTTCCTCGTAATTCGATCACTCCATCACGCAATCCCTGTTGTGAGATTTTATACCATAAGCCAGGATTGCCGGTTAACAGCCTGACGCTTCCGTAAGGAAAAGGATAAACTGCAAGAGCATCGGCCAGATTGGGACAGGCATTATTCCATTCCTGAAGAACGTGAGGATACGATTTCACTTCTTCCAAACGTTTCACGAAAGCGGACACACCCATCGGAGAGCGATGTTCTGAAAGCATCTGCACTAATTTCTCTTGAATTTTTCCTTCTGAATAAACTTTAAAATAAAGTTCATCGTCCAGATGCAGATCTAACGAATTCATCAGGGTACCTCGATCAGAATCTCTTTATCAATCTTTTCCCGCAATTCTTCTGGTTTCACCGCCAGGAAACGCGCAACGCCGTCCATCTCCATAGAATAATAAATCATGTCAACCAGCCCATGCACTTGTAACAACCTCCCCTGAGGCAGATCTGGATCTATGAAATTATAGGGCGGCTGATATTCTACTTGGTTTTGCTTACCATAAAGCTCCAACATCTCCAGATACAGCCATAACTTTTCTTCGCCCCCCGCATAGCACTGCAGGCTGGGAAGAGCAGACCAAGCGCGGAAAGATTTTTTTTCTGGAAAACTCCCATCCTGCAATTCCAGATCACGCACTATCGCATATCTTCGGAGATGTTTCGGTTTAGCCTTCCTAAATTCAGCATAGGAATACACTTCTATATCATTCCAAAAAGTATTCCCTTCTAAAAGATCATGCACCTCTTTCTCTTGCAATCGCAGCGCATACTGTTCTTTTCCAGAGAGAGTTCTGGTCAGCCCTTCTTCAACTCCCTGAAAAATCCTCTCTGGAGTCAACAACCCTGAACCATGGACAACTATAGCTACCTTATTGCCCTGCTTGGTCTTTCCAGTGATCTCTTCTGTCTGGGCAGTGAGAGGCACTCTCCATAACTGATCATCAAAGGGCAGTAAAATTCTGGCTTGTAACAATTCAGGTAATGAAAAGACCTGGCCATGCTGCTGCGCCAATGCTAATGCCACATAATTATGCTGGTCATAAAAAGATTTGGCCAAGCCCTGTTTAATGGTATATCTATCTGATTCCCGTGCTATCCAAGAGAGATGATGCTCTTCTATGACCGCCATTTTAATGCCATTTGTACAAATCTTTTTAAATGATTCTTCCATTCCTTCTAGCATGAACTTAGACTGGAATAAGCTTCAGCAGAAATGGCAGAAGCAATGGGAAAAAGCGGAATTAGGCAAAGCTCTAGCGCAGAAAGACAAGCCTAAGTTTTTCATGATTTTTGCCTATCCAGGTATTTCGGGATTCTTACATGTCGGGCACATGCGCGGCTTCAGTTATACTGATGCCATCTGCCGTTATCAAAGATTGAAAGGAAAAGAAGTCATCTTTCCGGTAGGAACTCACGCTTCCGGGAATCAGGCCATCTCCTTTGCTAACAAAGTCAAAAACAAAGATGAAGATTGGATCAACTACTTGATCAACAACGGCTGCCCAAAAAGCAAGTTAAAAGAGCTTACTACTCCCGAAAAAATTATTGAATATTTTAACGGTGTCTATGTCAACGATTACTGGAAAAAATTTGGTTTCCTCTGCGATTGGGATCGTTTTACTTGTACGACTTTTCCTGATTACGAAAAATTCATCCAATGGCAATTCAAAAAATTACAGCAAAAAGACCTGCTCATCCAGAAACCATACTTCGCCACTGCCTGTGTCGTGCACGGCCCAGTCGCGGTAGATCCATCGGAAACCGATATCTCTAAAGGCGGTAATGCCGAAAAGACAGAATATACCTTGCTGAAATTCAAATTAAAAGATGATTTTCTAGTCGCGGCAACCTTGCGCCCGGAAACTATTTTCGGGCAAACCAATCTCTGGGTCAATCCAGAAATAAAATATCTTCGGGTAGAGGTAGAAGGTGAAAGCTGGATCATGAGCCGGGAAGCGGCTGAGAAGTTGCAATATCAAAAAGAGGATGTACTGCTCAAAGAAGATGTGGATATCAAAAGATTTATCGGCAAAAAAGTAAAAGCTCCGGGCCTGGAACGAGAGATCATCATTCTCCCGGCAACCTTCGTCAACGCCCATGTCGGTTCAGGAATTGTCACCAGCGTTCCCAGCGATGCTCCTTACGACTATGTTGCCCTGAAAACCTTGCAGGAAAATCCGCAGTTGTGCAAAGCTTACAATCTCAATCCTCAAGAGATCAAAAATATCAATTTAATCCCTATCATCAAAACCAAAGGCTACGGCAGTTTCCCAGCCAAAGAGATGGTTGAAAAACTTAATATTAAATCTCTGGACAATCCAAAACTAGAAGAAGCGACCAAGGAAGTCTACAAAGCCGGACATCATTCCGGGGTGATGGCGGAAAACTGCGGCAAGTATGCAGGTAAAAAAGTAGAAGAGGCCAAAGAACTGATCAAAGCAGAACTCCTGGAAGCAGGAAAAGGGGAGGTCTTTCACGACTTAAGCGAAGAAGTGCTTTGCCGCTGCGGCAATAAGGTTGTCATTAAACGTATTGACGACCAATGGTTCATCCGCTATTCTGATCAGGAATTAACTCAAAGAAGCAAAGAGCATGCTCAAAAGATGAATATCTATCCTCAGGAATATAAGCAGAACCTTCCGGCAGTATTAGATTGGTTTGCTGACCGCGCTTGTACCAGGTTAGGGAACTGGCTAGGTAGCAAGTTTCCTTTTGACGAAAATTGGATTGTCGAACCTATCAGCGATTCCACTTTATACCCGGCCTATTATATCGTCTCCAAATTTGTCAATAATGATACTATCAGCCTACATGAACTGACCGAAGAATTCTTTGATTATGTTTTCCTCGGCGTCGGCGAAGGAAAAAAGAAATGGAAACCGATCCGCGATGAATTTGAATACTTCTACCCGCTCGACCTCAATCTAGGTGGAAAAGAGCATCAGACCGTGCACTTTCCGGTATTCATCATGAATCATGTAGCGATACTTCCTCCTGACAGATGGCCTAAAGGCATCTTAGTCAATTGGTGGGTGACCGGCAAAGGCGGCAAGATCTCCAAGAGCAAGGGCGGCGCAGAGCCGATCCCTCAAGCGATAGAGAAATATGGTGTCGATGCTATGAGGTTATATTATGCCCATATCGGCTCGCCGCATGTTGATGTAGTTTGGAGCGAAGAGGTAGTCCTGAATTACAAAAATTCTCTGGAACGGATCTATGCTTTAGCTGAAGACTTACGAAAGGCAAAAGGAAATAAAAAAGCAGTGGATAATTGGCTGATCTCCAGGATGCAGGAACATCTGGTATTTTGTGATCAAGCCATGGCTGAATATAACCTGCGAGATTTGGCTTCCCGAGTTTATTATACTATCTATGATGACTTGAAATGGTACCTGCGCCGGGGAGGGGAACATCAGAAAACTGTTGATGAGGCGCTTTCCATCTGGGCCAGACTCATGAATCCCATCACCCCGCATCTGAGCGAAGAGATAAACACCTCTACGAAATTAATTTCCGCTTCTTCCTGGCCGGAAGCTGACCAGAACAAAATCAGCAAAAAAGCGGAAGCCGGCGAAGATTTAGTCCGCAACACTTTAGAAGGGATGAGGAATGTCTTGTCCTTAGCTAAAGTACAGAAACCCAGCAAGTTTACTCTTTTTATCGCTGAAGAATGGCTGTATGAATTATTTACTCTTGTTTCCAAAGAGATACAAGTCACCCGCAATACGGGAGAGATCATGAAACAAGTTTTAGCCGAAGAAAAAATGAAGATAAAAGGCAAAGAGATCAGCAGTATTGTACTTAGTTTACTGAAAGACGTCTCTAAAATTCCTACCTTAGTCACTTCGCAGGCAGAGGAGCTAAAAGTATTGAAGGAAGCCAAAGAGTTTTTAGAAAAAGAAACCGGCTGCCGAGTAGAGATCATTGCTGGCGAAAAAAGCGAGCATCTCAAAGCTAAATCAGCCTGGCCGGGAAAGCCGGGAATTTTGGTTGAGTGAGCAAATGTTAACTATTCTTAAAAAGATAGGCAAAATTGTTTGGCTGATCTTAGGAGGATTTATCACTCTCTGGGTAGGTTATTTTATCTACAAACTGCAGGTTATCAGCAGCCCAGGATTAAAATTGCTATCAATATTTTTTCTCATGTTAGGCCTGGCGCTGATGGGCATTTATATTCTCATCACCATAACCGGAAAAATAATAGGTTTTAGCATCAAAAAGATAAAACAAAAATGAAACGCACTCAGCTCAGAAGCAAAGATATCAGTAAAGAAGTAGAACATTTTAACCTAGAAATCACCAAGAAAGATCAAGTAGAATTGATTGAAGACCAATATAAAATAATTCTCCTTAATAAGAAAGCAGCCTTCTTTTATTTTGAAAACAAGGTAGTTCCAACTCTCAAATTACTCCAAGAGAATAATGTTCTTAAGAAAATCACGGTAGACATGGGCGCAGTTAAATTTGTGGTCAATGGCGCAGACATCATGCGCCCGGGAATAGTAGAGATCGAAGACGGTATTACCAAAGATGAATTTGTTTGTGTAATCGATAAAAACAATAAGAAACCATTAGCGGTAGGCATCGCTCTTTTCGATGCTGAAGAGATGAAAACCATGAAATCGGGAAAAGTGATCAAGAACATCCATTATGTTGGGGATGAGTTGTGGAAGATGGAAGTATGAGAAGGATTTCTGAAAATGAATTTTGTCGAAAGATATATAAAGAGATTAACCCTAAATAATTGAGATGGTAAGAAAATATACAGTGCTTATTGAGAAGGATGAAGACGGTTGGCTTGTTTCTGAAGTAATTGAGTTGCCGGGATGTCATACTCAAGCTAAAACTATGGATCAACTTATTGAAAGGACAAAAGAAGCTATTCAAGCCTATTTAGGTGAAGAAGGATATGTTCCGGAAATTAAGCAAGAGTTCGTTGGAGTTCAAACCATAAAGGTGTAAATTCTTGGCAAAATTGCCGCGGTTAACCGGAAAGCAACTAGCTAAGATAGTAGAAAAAGTAGGATTTCTTTACAGCCACACTACCGGCAGCCATATGATTTACAAACATACTGATGGAAGGCGTACAACTATACCGCACCATTCGGGAGAAGAAATTGGTCCTGGACTTCTCAACAAAATAATTAAACACGATTTACGTATAGACAGAGAAGAATTTCTAAGATATGTAAAATGATGATTTCAAAAAAAGAGATGGAACATTGTCTGGTTAAAGAATTAAAAAAGAATACAGAATACCACGAAGTCTTAAAGATAGTAAAATCTAATGCGAAAGGTAAAATATGGTTAATAGGTGGAGCAGCTTCCAGAAATATCATTAAAGCAATCTATAAATATTCACAGCCAAAATCTGATTTTGATTTTTTAGTTGAAAAATTAAATGGCAAATTGATTATTCCATCGGGTTGGAAATTAACCAAAAATAGGCTTAATAATCCTAGATTAATACGTGGCTATACTGAAGTAGATATTGTTCCTTTGAAAACTGCTGAATATATCCTGCAAAATAAGCTTAAGCCTTCCATTAGAAATTTCCTGGCTGGAACGCCATTAGATATACAATCATTAGCATTTGATATTGAAAAAAAAAAGCTGATTGGACCTTTAGGAATAAAAGCACTGCAGAAGAAAGAAGTTCGCATCAATAATAGTAAAAGATTCTTAGCCAGAGCTCAAAGGAAATCTCTGACTCCTGAAGAATTGCTTCAACAAACAGCAAAAAGTCTTAAATTTAAACCAATCTTTCAATAATATGATCACTAACAAAACCAATAATAAAATTATTTCTCATCAAGAAATCATCTGCAACAACATCCTTTCCCAAATGCGTGGCTTGATGTTTCGAAAGAAACAAAATCTAATCATGATCTTTGATAAAGAAAAAAAAGTATCTTTACACATGTTCTTTGTCTTTTATCTCATAGATGTTTTGATTCTCAATGAAAAGAAAGAAATCCTTGAAATAAAACGAAACTTCAAACCCTTTAGCTTCTGGAATTCGAAAGAGAAAGGAAAGTACGTGGCGGAGTTAGCTTTTCCGGGAGAGTATAAAGTAGGAGAAAAAATCCTGTTTTAATTTACTTGTTATTCTTGATCATTCGTGCATAGGCTTTTATCGTACTAAGTAAATCTCCAATATCACCATCGTAATTGTGCAAATTCTTTTCAGGTGCTTCAGCTAAATGAAGGCAGCGTTTAAAATCATCTTCATTCCCATCTAAATCTACTACTACTTCCAGATAAGCAGCACGAAATCTGAGGATATTAATATTAGATCGTAAAAAATAATGATCTTCAGCTGAATCAGGAATATACTTCTGCACTAGAGCCTTGTATTCGTTTAACCTGTTTTTTAGCTGCTCATCATCCATAATATTAAATTTCCTCTTTACTTTAAAAAAGCTCTGTAAAAGATTATCTTATTTTGAACTAAGTCTAGTAACTGAAAGAGAAAGCTCTCTCGCAGCAGAAGTTAAGTTTTTTGGAGCATCATCCAATGCTTGTTTTGCATCAATGACCTTCTTTACCAAATCATCGCTAACTTCTATTTCCCGAAAAGAAGGATTACTCTTATCTCTGCCGCCCATCTCTTTCACATCGCTTAATTCCCAATAATCTATTTTTTTGAAATCAACTCTTTCTCCATGAATAGTACCATAGCGCTCTATTCGTATCTTAGCTTCAGGAACATATAGAGTCCCCGGTGGAATGTAAATTTTTCCACCTCTATCCTCAGTAGTAATATACTGAATTGCTTTAGTGACAAGATATGCTTTCATGGTTTTAAATCTAAAGACTAACTATTTAAAGATTATTATTCTCAAAAAGAAAAAAGATTAGGGGCACGCCCGCAGTCGAACCAGCCAAGCTCTGCTGGTGTACCCTTGCAGCTTCTCGGATTTGCGCTCCCCCGAACATGGAGATTGCAGGTTAAGGCTGCTTCCTTCCGGACCTGACCTGGTTCCCAGCAAGTCCATCCCAGGGGACAAACCGTCGTCAAAGACTGTAAGGACCAACAAGACCAAACTGGACCTTCCTTGGGCTTCGGCTCCGTGTAAAGTCCATTCACGGTCACAACGCAGGACTAGCGCGCCAGCCTAGCTCTCCCTCTTCTATCTATACTTTAAATACTATAATTTTATATAAAGATTTGGGTAGTATATTTTTGTGAATACAAAGACTATCGATCTCATCGTTTTGAACCAGGATCAGGAGACCAGAGTTCCCTTAGCAACATTCTCTTTGAAAGATCTTCCCAAAAGAGCAAGCTTTAAGTCACCAACCGAAACGAATTTGCTTTCCAATCTTAGTGAACAATTTACAGTACGTGCTTTAGTAAAAGCTTATCTTGATAGTTCGGTAAGGATTTACAATTTATTTAAAAAAGCAGTGAATAAAATTGATCTTTATGAAAAAGTTACCTTTGAAAATATTATGGCCAGACCATTTGCCTATGCTCAACCCGAAGCGTATGAAAAGATCAGGCCAATAATCCCAAAAGAAAAAGAAAGTGATGCCGATATATTTCCTATCGCACACCTCTGCTGGAAAGAAGGAATATTTGTAAGTTTATTCCAAGAACAATCACTGGAGTATCTTCTCGGTTCAAATCTTCATGAACAAGCCCATGGTATGCATTATCTACTCTACCCTGATCATTATACCAGCAGCGATGCAACGATCATAGAAACCATGGCTATTTTTGCGGAGATGAAATGTAAAATACCGGTTAATTATATCCCTCAAGATCATAATCCAGAGACTAAGATCAACGAAACGTCGCATTCTCGTGCTCAACAGTTGCTGCAAAGATTAGAAAGCAAGCCAAGCTATGCCTCAGCAAGTCTACCATCGCAATGGAACTTTCTCCTACAATATAATAAGCATGAAGCCTTGAGTGAAGGTATCGATAAACTGCCGTAACTTCCAAACATTTTTAAAGGCTTTTTAAGATTCTACCCATATGACCGAATTAATCATCACCGAAAAGCCCAGTTCTGCAGAAAAAGTAGCTTTTGCGTTAGCCGACACCAAACCGGTGAAAAAGAAGAATAAACAATCCAGTTACTATGAGCTAAAGCACAACAACAAAAACATCATTGTCACTTCCGCAGTCGGACATCTTTACGGCTTAACGGAAAAAAACAAAGAAGGGTGGAATTATCCTGTTTTTGAAGTGACTTGGACTCCTACTTACTTAACTTCTAAAGAAAGCTCTTATGTCAAAGATTATATCGATACCATCAGTATGCTGGCCGCTAAAGCAGATGAATTTACTATCGCTTGCGATTATGATATTGAAGGAGAAGTTATCGGCTTGAACGTGATCCGCTTCGCTTGTAAGAAAAAAGACAGCAACCGGATGAAATTCTCTACTCTTACTAAAGGAGATTTAATTGAAGCATATGATACGAAAAGCAAGCATCTGGATTGGGGTCAGGCAAATGCCGGCGAGACACGGCATAAATTAGATTGGTTCTACGGAATTAATCTCTCTCGAGCACTTACCAGCTCCGTCAAAGCAGCCGGATCATTCAAAGTGATGTCTATCGGTCGGGTACAAGGGCCGGCATTACACATGTTAGTGGAAAAAGAAAAAGAGATCCAAGCTTTCAAGCCCGAACCATTCTGGCGCCTTTCCTTTCAGGGAAAATACAAATCTTCACCATTAGAAGCCTGGCACAAGGAAGATAGAATCTTTGATCAAGAAAAAGTAAAAAAAATCCTGAACAAGATCAAGAATGAAAAAGAAGCGTTGATCCAAGATGTCAACAAATCTGTCCGTAATCAATCTCCACCAACACCGTTCAACTTAACTGACTTACAATCAGAATCGTATGCTTTATTCAAAATCACCCCAAAAGAAACCTTAGCTATCGCTCAAAGTTTATATCTCGCGGGAGTTACCTCTTACCCCAGAACTTCTTCCCAGCAGCTTGATCCAAAATTAGGCTTCAAAAAAATCCTTTCCGATTTAGCCAAGCAGACACACTACCAGCATCTCGCTCAAGAATTACTGAAAGAAAAAGAATTGAAACCTAACAATGGGAACAAAACTGATCCTGCCCATCCGGCGATCTACCCTACCGGTCATGTGCCAGGAAATCTTAAACCACGGGATCAAAGAGTATATGATCTGATTGTCAAAAGATTCATGGCTACCTTTGCTCAACCAGCAGTACGAGAGACCATGACTGTTACCTTCGATCTCAAAGGAGAATCATTCATCACTAAAGGCACCAGAACTGTAGAAGAGAACTGGCACAAATTTTACAAGCCGTATCTAAAAATGGAAGATATCACTCTTCCAGACATGAAAAAAGATGAAAAGGCTCATATCACCAAGATAGAAAAACATGACGAGGAGACGCAGCCGCCGGCACGATATAACCAATCTTCGATCATCAAAGAATTAGAAAAACGTAATCTAGGAACAAAGGCGACCAGAGCTGAAATTTTGGATACTTTATTCAGACGGGGCTATGCCGAAGGAGTGAAGATTACCGTTACTCAGCTCGGTATGGAAACTGACAAGATTCTGGAAAAATACGCTCCTACCATTGTAGATGAAAAACTCACCGCTGATTTTGAAGAAGACATGGAAAAGATCCGGGAAGGAAAACAAAAACCAGAAGCAGTTTTAGAAAAAGCCAAGAAGTTCCTTACCAGCCTATTAACAGATTTCAAGAAAAAAGAAAAATTAATAGGTAAAGAGATCATCGTCTCCATCCGAGAAACTTCTGATGCCGCAAATTATATGGGGGCTTGTCCGAAGTGTAAAGAAGGAAAATTAATGGTACGTAGAGGAAAATTCGGCCGCTTCGTGGGCTGCGACAAATATCCCGAATGCAAGAAGCCGGACCAATCAAATTCACCGGCAACATGGACGAGAAAACCAAGATGCCAATCGTCGAAGTCGGCATGGGCAGAACTCGCAGAGTAGTTACCTTAATGCAGCATGAAGACAGCAACAAGCCTCATCAAAAGAAATATGCTGAAGAAGGCATGACTTGTCCAACTTGTAAAGAAGGAAAGATGGTCTTACGCAAGAGCTTCTACGGCGAATTCTTAGGCTGTAATAATTATCCAAAGTGCCAGACCATGATGAAGATTCATGAAGGTAAAGTCGATGTCCAGAATCCAGTGGTAAAGAATGCTGCTAAACCTGAAGTGAAGAAAGTTGAAGAGAAAAGCGCTGAGAAAAAAATAGATGGAAAAAAGAATGAAGATAAAATAGTTAAGAAAGGAAAGAAGAAGTAAATTACATGCCCTTAAACTTTCTCCTCAATTCACTAATAGAATCATTATTCAATTTCTCGAGACGTACTTTCATCTTCAACGCAAATTCTTCAGCATCATGAAGCAATTCTTTCGCTATATCTTTGGTTATCTCGTCTTTCTCAGTAGTCACATAATATTGCTTATCTATTCTTTCTGTTTTTGCGGCAGAAATAATCCCGTATAGCTCATTCTCAGCGAATACAAATTTTAACAAAAGAATAGAGCCACTATGATTCTCGCACTTAACTCCTATTCTGAATAATGAGGCCAGAAGCAGATTATACATCGCATAATAGGACATGCTGATTGAATTTTCATACAAGTCATTCTGCAATAATATCTTTGCTGATTTCAGGCAGCCGGCAGATTTTTCGGAATAAGAACTGCAAATATCTTCGGATGGCTCAACCAAGCCAAGCTTTTCTTCTTGTTTCAACTGATTCAGAAAATTGTTCATTTTGATTTGAGCAAGTCGTAAAATCGCTCAATTCCCTTAATGATGACATGGTCTTTTATAATTTCTTTGATTAAGGGAGAATTATGATCAAATGTACCAATTTTAACACTAATCCTTGAATATATATCTTCGATAGAATTTTTAACAGTTCTATTTTTAGTTTCAATGTAAATATCAATATCGCTCTCTTTCTTTGCTAATCCCTTTGCATACGATCCAAAAAGTACGATAAGCTTTTCATCAGTCCTCTGGGCTATCTCTTCCAGAATGACACTTAGCTCAGGATAATGCAGTACTAATGTTGTTAGCTTATGTGCTTCTGCCTGTATAATATAATTACGGGAGATGATATTTTTTTTGAGAAAGAATATCTTGTTCTTTCCTTCTCTTCTGGCATCCACTACATTTTCTGTAGTAAGAGTATTTAACTTTCTAAGAACCGTGGAATGAGATTGATTCAGTTTTTGAGCGATGCCTCTGACGTGACTATCTGATCTTAACAGCAGACCAACGATATCTAATTCCAGATTATTTCTTTTTTGAACCATATGTACCATAAATGAACCAATATTATTTAAATGTTTTGTGGAAAATGAGGTTATATTGTGTGCGTGAAAAAGAGTGAAGAGAAAGTTAAGAAAGAAGGAATAAAAATTACTTCTTATCTCCAACATACGTAAATTTAATCTTTTCAGGAGAAACGGAATCTACACTAAATATATTATATTGACGACCTAATTTAAATTCCTTGGTATTAGCAGGGAAAAATAAATTCAGTCTAGGATCGTATCCGTAACCAAATGAAAAA
>Ga0209542_10014613_pt1 | contig 13330 bp, 12 predicted proteins | sample RifCSPhighO2_01_FD_184028 | JGI IMG/M metagenome (GOLD analysis project Ga0209542, IMG submission 184028) | Soil microbial communities from Rifle, Colorado - Rifle CSP2_plank highO2_0.1 (SPAdes) (version 2) | ecosystem: Environmental > Terrestrial > Deep subsurface > Rock core/Sediment ... | reverse complement strand
TCGGCTCGCTTTTCGTAAGAGAAATCATAATGCCCCACTCCCGTAGGGAGCATCCCCTCGAGGCAAAGAGATGTTTTCTTGTAGCAACGCTCACGATTGACACTACTCACCCACTTAACTTAATACATACGAGTTTTGGAAACCTTTAAATACCTAAAAGATTTGTTTTGAATCTAGGTGTTCAAATAGATGTATCAAAAAGAGGTGTGTACCAGATGAGAATAAATAAAAAAGGTTCTCTTGACGTATCTATTCAAGCTATTGTCATTATTGTCATTGCTCTTACGGTATTAGGTTTAGGCTTAGGCTTTGTAAAAAGTACCTTTAAGGATATTGGGCAAACCACCAAGGAAGTCCAAGCTAAGATCAAGGAGCAAATAATAGAGGATCTTCGCGTCTCCGGAAAGAAAGTATCTATTGCATCTCAAGTTAATCTAGAAAGAGGAAAAGAATCATTAGAGAATATAGGTATTGTGAACACTGGATTGACCGAGAAGAGTTTTGGGGTTAAGATCGAGTTCATCAAGAAACAAAATCCTGACGGAACAGAGGATCAAAGCCCTGAGGCAGGCAACGAGATTATATTCTTTTATAGCAGTTTAGTAGAAAAAAGATTATCACCTACGGCAGGAGATGTCATCCCTCTCACAATCTCTGCAAAAAGCAGCGCGGCAGGAAATTACTTGTATAAAGTTGATGTCTTAGCAGAAAATACTCTTGGCGCATGTGCAACTGCCACCGTTGGTGCAGGCTGTGACTTATATGATACTCGTAGCTTCTTCGTGCGGGTTGGATAGAGGTACATAAAATGGCAAAAACATCATCAAATGGAAAAAAGCGATTGACCGAAGCTCAGGAATTTGAGATCATGAAGTTAGTTCTGGACAAATTCCTTTGGCTAGGATTTATCGTGATGGGTTGGGGAATGTATGTATCCTTGACCGCAGAAAACCTTTTGGATGGAGTTTGGCACATGATTGCCGGAGCGGTCTTGCTGCTGATATTCTTAGTTATTATCATCAAAGAATATGAGATTGTGAAATAGAACATTTCTTTTCTCTTATTTTCTTTATTATGTATCTCCCGTTAAAATTCAATTGCACTTCACTCTCACATAATCGACATCCACTTTATCATTCAATCCAGCAGTAAGTTGAACATAGCTGATATTTTCTGAGCAAGGAACACTGGTTACCTGTCCGCTTATCAGCAGCGAAAGAAGCCCTCCGCTTTTGTATAACGAAAATCCATTCTCTACTCCAGATATATCGGCCAGTGCGTCTTCTCCGTTACAGCTTAAGATTCCCGTGGTATTGCCGGCAGACAATCCCATGTTGCCTAAGAAAACTGATGACCCATAAGCACTCGTCCGCAAATCTACGCGCTTATCAGCGCAAGAGCTTCCAAATTGATTCTGCGCCGCGATGGAAGACGCATTCGGTAGAGAAAGCCATCCTCCGTACACGTCTATCCCTGAATCGTTGATCACATTCCATTTGCTGCCATTCAATGCTGTCCCATCAAATTCGTCACAAAAGAGCATTCCAGAACAATCATCAATGCCTCCAGTGCCATTATTATTCCCACTATTACTTCCTCCACTTCCAGTACTGCCACTTCCATAATCATCTCCTGCTTGATTATTTCCAGAATCTCCATACTCGCATCCACCGCTTAACTTTATATCCAATGCGGTAATAGTAGTTGTCGAAGCGCTAAACCCATGTTTGTAGGGAATAAAGACATACACATCTGCCACAGCAGATTCTGGCAGATTGTCTTCGATGTATTGGACGCCTTCATCAAATTTCTCTTTTGAAAAGCCAAAAGTTTCAATAATTCCCAGCTTCTTCATCAGAAATGCACCTGGCTTCATCAGTGTAAGCATATTCTCTCTGGTCATACAGCCAGTATGTTCCCATCCAGATTCATCCCAACTTTCCGCCCAAGAGAAATATCTTTCTGCTCCCAATTTCGATTGCTCTTTTCCAGAACCTTTGTGCGGGATTACTGCTGGCGTTAAGCTTAAAGGATATCTATGGTCACTATTGTGCAACGCAATGTTCAATGTCGGCGAAAATGCCGGATGTGAAATGAGAAATCCTTCTGATTGTTGGTTATCGAAATATAATACTGTCGCACCAGAAACAGGAAAATCAGTATCTTTGATCACGACCTGAACTTCTACTTCTTCATCTGTTTCTTCTTCAGTAAAATATACTTTTCCTTCGTTGTCAGTTACTGCTTCGTAGATAGTTACGCCACCTAACTCCGCAGAAGTATATTGATCAGTACAGCCAATTCCATACGTCGCACCAAATAATCCTATAACTACTTTTTTTTCTAATGACATGGTTCCTCCTACATCCATCACCAAAGAATCATATAAACCTAAATTAGTAAACTACCAGCAAACGCATTCAAAATGTTTATAAATACTATTTGGCTAGCAACTATAGCATGAAAAAGAGGCACTCTAACACGAATACCCAAGGAGCTATTGGGCTTTCTATCGAGACTTTAGTGGTCATCATAATTTCGTTGGTGATCCTTTCTGCGGGTATTACCTTGATCTACCAATTCATCAGCGGCGCAGAAGACATCAAAGCGCAATTGGACATAAAAACCCAAGACGAATTAGAGCGCTTGTTGGTCGGCCAAGGCAAGAAAGTTGCTCTTCCCTTACATGTTGCAACTGTGCCTCGCGGAGACAGCCATATTTTTGGATTAGGAATATTGAACACCAATGATGCCACTGAGAATTTTAAGGTCCAGATCAGCTTGAACAAAGTTACTGATGAGACTAAAGCAGATGTCACTTCTCAGATAAATCCTCTCAACGTTGCCGGCTGGGCTTTGTACAATACTGCTTCTGTCGCTATTGAGAGCAACGCCAACAACAAAGAAGCGATTCTTATCCAAGTTCCCAAAGATGCCTTGAAAGGAGAATACATCTTTGTGGCAGAAGTGTTTGACAGCAAGAATAACTTATATGGGAATCCGCAGACTTTTATTGTGAAAGTGATCTGATCAAAATATTTTATTAATCTCACCCCTCATATTTACAATTCAAATACTCAAAGCTATCTTTCAGCCATTGAAACTCTAAGGTCTCCTCATTAAATCCGGAAAATAAAATTCTGGCGTTATACCACAATGCTCCTCCGGGAACATGAATGTTTTCATGATTAAATATGCCAATATCATTGGTGATAGTTATAACTGTGCCCTTTGACGGAAATTCGTATACCTGTCCTAACCCAACGGCGTAAGGTAAAGGGAAGGCAAAATAGGTTATCTTTTTACCGTGGTGCTCAGCGATGATTTGCTCTAGATCATTTCTTAATTCAGCTACCTTGACCTGTTTAGGAAGATAGAGTGTAAGTATCTGCATAAAGGATTGATGTTTAAAGAAATAGATAAAGATAGTCGATAGAAACTATATACTAACTCAGCAATCCTTTCAGAAACTTCGCAGGATCTTTTGCTTTAGGCACCGCATGCCCGATCAGAACTCCTTTTGTTCCCAGCTCCAATGCTTTCAGGATATCTTCTCTGGACTGCACTCCCGCGCCGCACAACACTTTTGTTTTTGGACTGATTTTCTTTACCAGTTCCACTGCTTTGGATATTATTTTCGGCTTGGCATTAGTCACAGAAACATTCCCACCGATCAATTCCGGCGGTTCATAGGCAAGAAAGTCAGGAACCAGTTTGGCAGCCTGTTTTGTTTCTTCTAATGAAGACGCGCAGACTACCGTAATCAGCTTATGCTTTTTACAATCAGCAACAATTTTCTTCAGGATAGAGAAAGGAATTTTTCGTTCGGAGTGATTCAGCAAGGTCCCTTTCACCCCGATCTTTTTCAGCTCTTGAGCAGAAATCTTACCGGTATATGCACCCAGTCCAGCCAGATCAGTATGTTGAGAAAAAACAATAAGCGAGGTTCCTGCTGCGACTTCTTCCAATGTTGGTAATGAGGGAGCAATAACAATATCATATTTTTTTGTCTTAACCTTTTCCAGTTTTTTTGCTAGAAGCAATGCTTTTTTCCCAACCGCTTTCGGATAGGTCTTAAAATTAAGTAAGATTAAGGGTTTCATTTGTTGCTGGGCTTGATACTCCAATCCTCCTGGCATATATACCGGTAAATACCTAGCAACATTGAAAATCTCTCTATTCTTACTTGATACCTGTTGCTTGTGGCAATTGAGATTTTCATCTTTTCTTTCCTTTTTTCAGCTTGTTCAGTTTTCTGAAAAGGTAACTCAAGATTACAATAACAAGTATTACCGGAAGCAGCAATAAAAACAGGTTAAACAACAAGACTAGAAATAAAATCATGAGAATGAGCACTACCAATAAGATCATCCAAGCCTTAATTCCGGTGGCGAAGAACATAGCGGCAGATATACCCTGAAAGTATAAAAAGTATTCCTAAAAGTATAGTAAATAAGAAGATATTCCTGCTGATGCTGACAAAGAATTCAAGCGGGAAGGTTTGGATTATGGCTGAGTCTGGAGCAAAGAGCCAATTTCCTTGCGGAAAGAAAAGCTGATGAAATAATGCAAAGATAACGTCAAAGAAGAGCAGTGAAATAACCCCCAAGAAAATCATTATACCAGCGGTCGCTTTCCCACCATAATCAAACAGCTTCAATACAAAATCTCTCTTTTCTCTATAATACGTCAAAACTAATGTGAAACTTAGCAACAAGATATAAAACACATAATCAGCAAACTGCATCACTTTCTTGACATCTTCTAAATGAGAGGCTTCTAATCCCGTAAATTCAATCCCTAAAGCTTCCTTCCCTTCTAGAAAAAGGAAAACATCCTCTTGTGCAGCTGTCAAAGGAGTAAGGAAAAGCACTGCTTTGTATGAAAGTAATAATAGAAATATCGGTAAAACTAGGCAAAAAATAATAACAATTATCATTTCTTTATTTTTTTCATTCATGATTAGACTTATAGAATTCGTACTTCTCCATATACTTTTCCTTCAAGGCTACAAAAGACCGTGCATTTCTTTGGCGGCGGTAATATCCAACTGCTCTGCCTCGCCAGTCATAATATGGTAATGAAGCCCAGGTTCTGGCTAATTTCTTCCACACTGGCTTAAAATTACCATCATGGATGGCTTTCTCAAGCATCTTTTGGGTAACTCCGTTTTGATTCCGTACCACAAACACGCAGGCTTGGTCTTGGGAATCTGGTGTTATATCCTTAAATAAGCCGCAGTTCTCATCTTTATTCGGTCCGCAAACTTGCAACATTTGAAGTTTATCATAGGTTGTCTCCATCCATTGATACTTGCCTGCAGCAGTTGATGGTCTTGCCCGAGGATGCCATTTAACCTTTATTCGGGGGTGATCAGCAAAACCAACGAAATAATTTCCCGGACATTTCTCAAACTTGCCGCCATAGCGATTATGTTTGTCTTCTACCACCTTTCCGGCAACTAAGACTTGATAGGGACTGATTCCCTCAACACATGGCTCTAAAGTATATTCTGCCCAGGAAATAGTTTCTAACATAGCTTTGTATTCCGATGACAAGGAATCAAAATAGGTTTTTACTTCTATTTTTGTAAGTTCTTCGGTAATTGTATTTTGAGAAATCTCTTTTTGCTGATTAGTCGCCGTTTCTTCTAAGAATGATTCTGTTTTTTCTGTCAGAGGAACATAATCGGGTGGCGGAGTATAGGGTCGCGTATTACACGATAGCGCCAATACCACAGAAATTAAACTCCTCTTCATCCACGTAAGGAAGAAAGAAGATACTTATATAGATTTAGTAATTAGATATATTTCATGAATTCTTCTCTATCAATTTGCAAATCGTGCTTGATGATTTTATTCTTTACTGTAAAGAGAATTTATTTTAAATACTTTTCGTGGTAAATTTGAATTATTCCAGCTTATACACTGCTTCGGTTTTGCTTTCCTGAACTCGATATGGATCTACTGGCCTGCAAACCCATTTTTCTTTTTCGCAGCCTAATTCCTTTTGAATTTGATTTCTTTCAGCAGTGATTGTTTCAAGGGCGCTTTGATTTACATTATCGTAAAGCTTTCCTTCACAATTTTCCCTGAATTTTTTCCGCAATGGCGCAATTCTTTGGTGGCAAGTTTCTGTATTTTCAGCATTACAGCCGCGTATTGCATATCCTAAAGCAAAAGTAGCCGCATATGATAAGGCCATCCCTGCAAATATAGCTCCGGCTACAATGGTCCCGCAACCTATTTGTTTTTTGTCTGCCATTTTCATTTACCTCTTTACCTATCTAAAACATTCAATAAGAACACTCTTTATAAATATTTCGTTACTAATCAGTGGCAATAACTCCATAAGGCTCCACTGGGCGAAACATATATAAATAACCAATAATATGGTTTATACGAACCAATAAAGTGGTTAATATGGTAACTAAAAAACAGCTAAAAATACTTGAAGTGTTTGCGAAAAAACCATTTGCAGAATACGTTCGAAAAGAGATTAAGGAAGAATCAAAAGAGAAGTCGAACAATGCCTTAGCTTTAGCAATAAATTCCTTAAAAAAAGAGAGAGTTTTGATTGAAAAGAAGATAGGAAAGTCAGGCCTATTGGCGCTCAATCTTGATAATGACGTAACCTTTTACTATCTTGCCTTATGCAACACTTTTAGAATTCCGCACCTTGCTAACATCTCTTTGGAGACTTTAAAAAAAGAGATAGGCGAGCAGACTCCTTTTTTCTCAATTACCATTTTTGGTTCTTATGCTGTTGGAGAACAGAAAAAAGAATCCGATCTCGATATCGCAATATTTATCGAAAACGAAGATCACAAAAAAAAAATTGAAAGTTTGGTAAATAGCGCTAGATTAAAAAGCGCGCTTGAAATGGATATCCATGTTATTCCGAAAGCAGAAATGATAGAAATGCTTACAAGTAGGGAAGAGAATTTAGGAAAGCAAATAGTGAGAAAACACTTGGCCATTTATAATCATAGAATATTTTATGAAATAATCAAGGAAGGGATGAAGCATGGATTTCGAATATAAAATTTATCTCATCAGAGCGCAAAATGAATTGAACCTTTCCATGATGATACAAAAGATAAGTGATGACCAGAAAATACAGATCGAGGTATTTGGAGTGAAGGAAGATACTTATTACAGCGCAGTTATTTCTCACGCTTACTATTCTATATTCTATGCTGCAAAAGCCTATCTGCTGTTGAAAGATATAAAAACTTCTGCTCCTGAAGAGCACAAGAAAACTTTTGATGAATTCTCGGAACTCGTGGATAAAGGCGCTGTTGATGTAGAATTGCTTAAAATTTATAAAAATATGCTGATGAGGGCAGACACTCTTCTGCGTGTCTTTGAAATAGAGAAAGGCAAACGTGGAAAATTCACCTATAAGAGAATACCACAAGCAAACCGGGAGCCGGCACAAGAAAGCATAAACAACGCGAAAGTCTTCTTCAATAACATCTTCAGATTATGCGAAGAAATCAACGGAAAAAGGTAGAGATTTGCGGATGCTTATTTAACTCTTAAAAATACATTTTCGCCGTCTTTTCTTTTTCATTCATAATCTATTCTCCAAAGATCAATGTCCTTTTTCCGTGATTTTACGCAACTGCTCAGAGATAAACTGCCCAGAAGCCTTCCCAGCCAACCGCTTCATAGCCAAGCCCATCAACGCAGAGAAAGGCGCTCCTTTATTCTCACTTACTATCTTCAGCAATTCCTTATGAATATCTTCGGTACCCAAACTGGCATACCGCTTCAGATCAAACTTGTCAGTAATCATGTCAATAAGCACATCCAGCACAATGTCCTTGTGGATCTTTCCTTCTTTCAGGTACTTGAAAACATCTCTAAAATCCTGCTCGGTCAGCTTTTCCGGATCATGATGAAACTGCCTCTTGATGTCCAAAGGAGTCGAAATCAGCGTTTCGGCAATGAAAGCCGGTTTGATGGTTGGATAACTTTCCACTAACTCCTCAAAGAGCTCTACTTTCTCCGATTTAGCCGCAAATTCTGCTAGATCCTTGCTTAAGCCTAAGGAAGTATGGAAGCGTTGCATTTTCTCTTCCAGCAATTCTGGCAGTTCAATCTGGCTTAAATCGGGCTTAATGAGTGGTACATCGGTCTCTGGATACATCCTCGCTGCCCCAGGTATTGGCCGCAAATAGGTTGTGGTGCCATCTGCATTTGCTTTCCTTACTTCAGCAGGAACACCTTTCAGAACTTGTTGAGCCCGATCATGTACTGCTTCTAGAGCAAGACGCGCTTTCTTTTCCATGTCTGCTACCATTACAAATGCATCGCCGGCTTTACATCCAAGTTTTTGCTTCACGCTGGCAACTTCGTTTTCAGTAATACCATATCTTGGCAACTCATCAGAATGGAAAATGCCGCCAACTGCTGCCCGTACTTTTGCCCAATCAGAGAATTCCGTGCCTAATCGTCGGCCTGGCTGTACTTCTCTACCAATATATCCTGCAAATCCTGGTAATTTTATTGCCAATATCACTCCTTTCTTATCCAGAGTATTTTTAATCACATTCGCTGCAGAATGCACAAACAATGAACTCACTTCAACTGTATGAAACGCTGGTAGAGTAACTTTCTTCAATTCATCCCGTATCTTCAACAATTCTTCCTGTCGTTTCACTTCCAGCTCTACCAGCAAAGGCAGTTGCCGTAAATCCTGCGCACCTTTGATTTCGATTCTAGTTCCGCCTTTAATGGAAACATTCACATCCTGCCGAATAGTTCCTAATCCTCGCTTGACATTCGGTAACGACCGCAAAAGCATCCCTATTTTCTTAGCTGCTTCCTGACATTGTTCAGGGGAAATGATATCTGGAGCAGTTCCTATTTCGATCAGAGGTATTCCTAATCGGTCTAAGGAATAGATTTTCTCTTCTGCACTTTCGCTGATAATTTTACAGGAATCTTCCTCAATAGAAATGTTGGTGATGCGTACCACTCCTGAGCTAGTCTGGATTTTTCCATCTTTGGCCAATAATGCCGTGCGCTGAAATCCAGAAGTATTTGACCCATCGATGATAGTCTTTCTCATCACCTGAAGGACTGGGAACACTTCTGCATCGACAATCTTACATAACCGTAATGCTGCCACTAACGCTTCAGAATTTACTTGATGCGGCGGTTCGCAGTCAGTTTCTACTAAACAGGTCGTATCATACCCTTGGTAAGAAAATGTTTTTCCTTTGAGCTGTTCTTGTTGGGCCGCGATGTCTACTTTACCATCCTCACCGGCTGATGCCCTTAATTTACGCTGGATCACAAAATCAGCTTCATCATCACGGATGATAGTGGGACAGCTACAAAATAATTTTTTACCTTCTAATTGCTGATGGATCTCCAGTCCGCATTTTAGGCCTAGTTCTTTATAGTTCATATCGTGAAAGAAAGAAAAGGTGTTTAAAAAAGCTGCGGTTATTATTTGTTTAAGGACAATACACCATGATGTCGTCTATCTTAAAATCCTGCTCAATCACAGAAGAGCCAAGATAGAATTGAATATTATTAACTAGTATAGGATTATCGTTATCATTGCAGGGGATAGTGGTGATAACGTCATCTACTTGCAAAGCAAGATTGTTTCCTTTTTTGCGTACTTCTATTTTTTTCTGAGTGTGCAGGTCAGTATCCACTATTGTGGTATGATTATTGCAATGTAAGAATATTTTATTGTTATTCTCATAGGTGTGATGTAAGGTTAATCCACTGGTTGGGCTTTCAATTCGGTATGAGATATCCACACTTCCAGAATTGGTATCCAATAGTTGGATGGTATATCGTGAGATAAAATCCCCATCACCAGCGGAAGGCAGGGTTATTGGGCCACTTGCTTGAACTAGTGTTTTTCCATTCACATCTAGCACTTCACTAGATACAGAAGGTGTTCCACTAAATGTATACCATTTACAGAGATCATTTTCAAAAGAATCATAAAAAGCGCAATTTTGTTCCAGACAACCGGAAGTGGGCGTCGTCATACTGCAGTCTTGAACACATTGTCCATTTTCACAGATTTGTGTTGCCAAACATGTTTGGTAAAGATCCCCTAATTCTCCGCAGCTGTCTTGCCAATATACGTCACTTTCATGACAAATAAGAGAAGCATTAGGATTACATATTTCTTCAGAACCGCCGAAGCCGCCGAAACCAGCTGCACCACTTTGTTCTGAACCAGCATTTCCACCCTGGTTTTGTTCTACGATTACTGTACTCGCACATCCTAAGCCTGAAAGTGATCCGGCCAATAAAGTAGAGAAAAGTAAATTCCGTTTCACTTCACCATTTTTCAATATTGATTCAAGTGTCATCCTAGGGGGGTGAAAACAGGTCGTACTTTTAAATCTTTTGTCACAATTTTTGATACAGGAGTTTTTTAGCAATTTCAATCAAAGCAATCTTAATAAACTCTGAAATTTTATGGCAAAGCATAGATGTACTTTCAAAAAAAGAGTAAGGTAGCTGTTTTACTAGTATTTTTGCTCTTAGTAGCTGGCCTTCTTCTATTTACGGGAAGTAGTGGAGGGATTACCGGAGCGACTATTACCCTGGCAGAAGAGTCATCTGATCTTTTGATACAGCCGATAGTTGGATCTGAGCCGGAGGAGATAGCAGATGAAGAATTAGGCATGCAGCCAATTAGAGAAGAAGAGCAGACTGCTGAATCAGAGGCTTCATCTGTTGAAGTTGCGCCTAGAGAGACAGAAGAACCAATACTGGTTCCTCAGGCTGAAAAAATTTCGACGCAAGCAATGATAAGTCCGCTAGATTCTAGTACCATCTCTGCTTGTCAGGATTTAGTAAACGGAGATTATAGACTTGATCAGAGTATTTCTGACGGCACCGGAACATGCTTTAATATAATTAACAATTCAATTACTTTGGATTGTGATGGCTTCACAATTACTTATAGCGTAGATGCTGATGGAACGGCCATAAATAACACTGGTGGTTTCGATCACACTATTATCAGAGACTGTATAATACAAGAAACTATCGGTGGAACTAATACTCCCGCTATAACTTTTAGGGGAGTAGCTAATGGCACTATTGAGAATAATAGAATCATTTCTTTAGGAACAGCTGGTCACGGTATAATATTGGAAAGTTCATTCAATAACACCATCAGATACAATAACATTTCCACCGGTGTCGGCACGGGAGCTGGAATTATTATCAATGGAAGTACCCCCGTACCTGTGGGTAATTTGTTGCTTAATAATAATATTTCAAGTAGAACGTCTATTAGACATCTTGGAGAAGGGATTAATTCCTTAATCTATAACAATTCTTTCGGACAGATTAACTGGACTAAAACCAACCTCACTAACGATGTCAACCTTTCAGTAAACTACAACATACATATCGCAAATAATGTGACCGGTTTTGCCAATCTACCTTCTAGTACTACTTCAAGTCAGGCTTTCAATCTCAATGCCTCTGCAAGAATTGAGATTAGGCTATTGACCTTCCCCAAAAAACCAGGTTTATTCAAAAGTGGGATACGCTGCGATAATAGTACTGACCCAACCTTTAGCTGCAATTTTACCTATGATTCGACGCTAGGGATTGCTTATGCTAATGTTACTTCTTTTAGTAATTATAGCATTGTCTTTCTCAACGCCAAACCAGCCGTTGATACATTAGTATTAAACACTACCGATATTTCAAGAAATGATACTAATGTCAACCTTACTGCTTATACCACTACTTCTGATACAGACGGAGAAAGTGTAAAAGTGATCTACAATTGGTTAAGGAATGCTACCCCTATAGCTGTCTTGAATATGCCGTTTGAAGGGATTAATGGGACGACGTATAATAACAGTTGGGATTATTCTGGGTTAGGGAATAATGGAAATGAAACCAACGGCGTGGTTTGGAACTCTACCGGCGGATATGATGGAAAAGGAGCGTATCAGTTTGGTGGTACAGGAACTAGCCAGTATATAGATCTTGGTGATAGGGATTATTTCAAAAGTTCCCTCTGTATCAATGGGTGTACGTTTAGCGCCTGGGCTTATAAGAGGGATGATACTTCTTCTGTAGTAATCCTTAGCAGAAACGACGCAACTGGTAATGATAGGATGTTCAGAATTGGCGTTAATCAAAATGAAGTAGTTGATTTTACCATAATCAGCAATGGTTCTGTTGTTAGCGCTGAAAATTGTGCTGCAAACTCAGCTACTGGACAATTTTTAATAAATGTCTGGCAGCATGTTACGGGGAGATATAACCTAACGCACACGGCTTTGTTCATAAATGGGACGCAGGTTGGTGCTACTGCATGTCCTTTCCCTGGGATTAACGTGAGTAAATGGGATGAGTCAGAAAAAACGTTCATTGGCGCAAGAGAGGATAATATCCCTACCCAATTTTGGAACGGAACTATCGACGAAGTGACAATCTTCAACAGAAGTCTATCTGCAGAGCAAATCTACGCACTCTGGAGGAATCAAACCAATGTCATCGTCGCACAAGAAACAACCCGAGGAGAGAACTGGACCGTGCAAGCGACGCCCAATGATGGATATGAAGATGGGACAATGATGACCTCAACCAATATTACCATTTTAGATAAAACTCCCCCTAATGTAACTCTTAATTTTTTGAATAATCCTGTCGATAACAGCAACTTCAGCATCCGCTCTAACAACCAGACCTTCAATGCCAGTATCTTTGATGCCGAAAGTCAAGTTGATACCGTCTATTTTTGGTTTGACAACGGAACGAGTGCCGATATTAACATTACTGGTATCAACAATTCCGGCCAATGGACAGTGAGTTACAATGTATCAACTTTAGCGGAAGAGAAGCAAGGTGTTCGAATCATCGCTAACGATACCGTCAATAACATTAATAATTCTGCTGTCATCAACTTCACCGTTGACTTCACTTCACCGAATGTAACTATCAATTCCCTCAATACCAATAATCTGTATAATGGAAGTAATTATAGTGTCCGTTCCGGAAATATAACCTTCAATGCCAGTGTCTTTGATGTTCTTACTGGTGTAAGCACAGTGTATTTCTGGCTGGATAATGGTACTGGAAATGACATAAATGTAACTGGTGTTAATAATTCTGGGCGCTGGACAATCAGTTACAATATTTCAACTTTAGCAGAAGGAAGACAAGGTGTTCGGATTATCGCCAATGATACGGTCAATAATATCAATGATACCTATTTTATGAATTTTACTGTTGACTTCACTTCACCGAATGTAACTATCAATTCCCTCAATACCAATAATCTGTATAATGGAAGTAATTATAGTGTCCGTTCCGGA
>Ga0209542_10014612_pt1 | contig 13330 bp, 16 predicted proteins | sample RifCSPhighO2_01_FD_184028 | JGI IMG/M metagenome (GOLD analysis project Ga0209542, IMG submission 184028) | Soil microbial communities from Rifle, Colorado - Rifle CSP2_plank highO2_0.1 (SPAdes) (version 2) | ecosystem: Environmental > Terrestrial > Deep subsurface > Rock core/Sediment ... | reverse complement strand
AACTTTACCTCAAAAACTATTACCTTGCCGCCCTTGACGGCTATTACGTCCGGACTTGGCAGATCTATTCTTCCAGAGCGTGGTGCACGTATTGTCATATAACCCATTTTGGACAGAGTATGGACCAGTTCGCGTTCGGCACCATAACCTTTAGCATAACTTCTTACCATACATAGAAATTGTATTCTGCAAATATATAGTCAAACGTCAGTCGATTGATATGTCCAGAAATCTTTTTATTCCAGCCCGCTAATGACATATCATGGAAATAAAAGAAACCCTCATGAACCGGTCGTTCTCCGTAAGCAGCAGCGACCCTTACATGTTCTCGCTGAGGATAATGGAAGAAATCTCAAAAAACACCAAGCTGATCGAGAAAACAAACGTATATGAGACTGATGGGCCGCATAATAGGTCCACCGTGGTCTTTGAGGCACTGGAACTCATTGACGACTTTTCCAGGATTTCTTTCAGGTTCGAACTGCTGGGAGAGGACGGGCTGCTCAGGGCGAACGTTCGTGGCGGGCTTAAACTTCGCATAGACGAGACGGGTTTTTTCAGCCAGGTATTTTCCGATTACTACGTAAGGACTATATTCCCTATATTGCAGAAAATATCCGAGGACAGAATAAAATTTTTTGGTGAAAAAATAGACAAACTGATAAACGAGTGACGATACTTTTCCTTATTTATTTAATCTATAGCATGTGACACAATTATTTGGACATATTATGGTATGATGTCACTGCTACGCACGGAAAATTTCATTTTCCGGCGCACCAAAAAGCTTTGCTTTTTGCGTGTATGCAGATGACATTATTTTGTATAAAAACTAATGTCATCTACTATATGGACATTGCTCTCTCGATCTGGATCCCATCTTCCGTCACTAAAGCCGTATACAAAGAAGATGTGATCATTGATCGCCTGATTACTCTACCTTTCTCAGCGTATTAAGAAGTTCTGATGCGCGTGCCACGCTTATCTTGTTTTCTGCCAGCATCATGCTCGTGACCGCTGGGACCTCGTCGTGCGTGGCGCCGGCTGCGAGTGCTATGTTGTTCGCATGCAGCTTCATGTGGCCCTTTTGTATGCCCTCCTTTACCATTGCCCTCATCGCCGCAAAATTGTTTGCCAGGCCTACAGATGCCACGATCTCTGACAGCTCGTTGGCGTGTTCTGCGTTCAATATTTTTATCGAAATCTTTGCTATCGGATTTGAATTTGTGGTGCCACCAACCACGCCTGCCACCATTGGAAGTTTTATGCTGCCAACCAGGTTCCCGTTGCTGTCTTTTCTGTACTGGGTCAATGGCTTGTAACCGTCTATAGCTGCGAATGCGTGAGCGCCGGCTTCGGCTGCGCGAAAATCGTTGCCTGTCGCGACGAGAACCGCGTCTATGCCGTTCATTATACCTTTGTTGTGCGTTGCGCACCTGAAAGGATCGGCGACGGCAAATTCGTAAGCGTCAAGAATACCTTCGATCACGTCATCGCCAAGAACATCCCTCTTCCAGACCGCCTCGGCGTATGTGAGCCTATAGACTGCAAGATTAGAAATTATCTTTAGCACGGATCTGGCGCCTGTCAGCTCCTCAATAAAAGGCGCGACGGACTCGCACATTGTATTAACGGCGTTTGCGCCCATCGCATCCCTGACGTCAACGAGCAGATGCACGATCGTCATCTTTCCCCTCGCGCTGTCTATTACCCTAACCTCTATGTCCTTTAGACCGCCTCCTAACTTGATAAGTGTGGAATCCTTGCTGTTGGCGATTTCAAAAATATTATCTTTTGCCGCCATTATTTTTGTTTTTGAATCCGGAGGAGCGTCCATTAACTGTATTTGTCCTATCATTATTGGCGGGCCGCTTTTCGCTGTGAAACCTAATGGGCGTGCCAGTTTAGCCGCGTGACTTGCCGCGGCGACTACAGACGGCTCCTCTATTGACATCGGGATGAGCACTTCGCGCCTGTTGATAATGAAATTCGTGGCTATGCCCAGCGGCAGTTCTATTGTGCCAATAACATTCTCTATCATCTTATCGGATTTTGCAAGGGACAGGCAACCTGTTTTCCTCAAGAGCTCGCCTTCCTCTTCCGTCAGGTTGCACATATCCTTGACAATTTTCAGCCTCTCGTCAACGCTAAGCTCGTAAAAGCCCGATATATCACTGCGCATAAGTTCACTACAGCTAGTTTGTACATTACTTATTAAAAGAATTCACTATTTCCACATGTCGCCTATGGAAACCTCGCTGGTCTTGTACAGAAGCGCCTTTTTCCTTTTCTTGAAACTTGACAAAAAGAGAATAACTATGTCAGCAATCACCTCTATTGCCAATATCATTATATTTACCGTCGGAAGCATCTGCCACGTCAAATGAATATATGCTGCCAATATCAAAAATTTTGCTTTGGTGCGCCTTACAGAAGCCTTAGGCAATGCCATGAGGACGACCAACGGTGCCAGTGCTGCCGCCATGGCAAGTGGAAAATAGGAACCGAGGTAAGGACCTGTTACCATAGTACCAGCCACTAGCGCTCCGGCAATCGCGAATATCACCGAAATTATTACCTTCTTGCTTGTGAGTTCGTACGATGTGTAGGCGTCGCGGACTCTCACAAAAAACAGCGGCCAGTAAAGAAAGCCGACAAAAAGGAGAACATAATATTCTAGTCCCAGCATGTACCACACCTGCATTACACAAATATTATATCGTCAGTTGTGTTTATATTTCAGGACGTGCCAATTAATCATATGCTTGAATCGTTGCTCAGACCGAAAACTGCCGAGAAGAAACCATGGGATGTGTTCTTCATTGCAATTTTCTTCTCGATAATAGGCGTCGCTTTCTCGTTGCAACTATTTCCTTCACAGGCTTCGGTTTTCTCCGTATCGCTCATAACTATTATGTTCATGCCATTTTTCCAAAAGCTGTTCGCGGTAGAAGAAAAGAAGGACTATAAACTGCACAGTAACCTTCTGATGAGGCATAGGCAGCTTTTCTATGTTTTTGGCACATTCTTCATAGGCACCATAGTTGCGCTCAGCTTCATTTACGTTTTCTTTCCGAGTGCCCGCGGTGCGTTTTCTCTGCAGGAAAGCTGGTATAGCTCTCAGGGGACGATAACGGGCAACGCCGTCGCTGAAAATGATTTTACGATATTCCTATTGAATAACACGCAGGTCCTTATCATAACATTTGCGTTGTCCGCAATATTCGGCGCGGGGGCGGTTTTCATTCTTGTATGGAATGCGTCCGTGATAGCCGTGTACGTAGGTTTTGTGATCAATAACTTCATACGAGACGGCATATCCCCACAACTCGCATACGTGCTTGGCGTACCTCTGGGCCTTGGTTCGATTGCACTGCACGGCATACCTGAAATAGGCGCGTATTTTGTCGCTGCGCTGGCCGGCGGCATGCTTTCTGTGGGTATAATACGTGAGAAGCTGAAAGGACACTTCAAGAAGATTTTTGCCGATTCGCTCCTCTTTTTAGCATTAGCCGAAGTGTTGATAGTAATTGCTGCCTTGCTCGAGGCTTACGTGTGACAGCCTGGGCTGTGTTTTTGTAATTGTAATAAATTGCTATTTTGTTGTTGTAGTATCTTTATAAAAATTCCTGCCAATTTGTATGCATGAAAAAATATGCTGTTGTTTTTGAATTTGATGAATCTGAGATTGGTGGCTTATTAAAATCACTGGAACACAGCGGATTTATGGTACTTGAGGGGACGTATGATAGGCATATTTACCATTCATCTGCACCTGATGATACTGCCGTTGGCAACGCTGAGAAAAATTTTGACGGCATTCATCTGTACATTTTCGAGGGTGTCGAAAACAACCCTCTACATGGGTTTTTGGAGAGGTACACATCTTCAGAAGATCCTTCTGCTAATTCTGGTAAAGATGACAGATCACTAACCCCATTGCCCCATGCCTAAAAATATCCCGTTTATGCGCTATAATGTACTTTTGTTGTTTTTGTGAGGTACCTAATGTCAAGGACTCCCACGTTTATGCTGGATTTGTTAAATATAGAGTCCTTGAGCAATTCGCATTCATTATACTGTGTAGCAGAATGCGAAGTTTAAAAGTATTGTGGTTTACTATCTGAGCATGCAAGTTGGAATAGTCGGCTACGGCGCTTACATACCGCGTTTCAGGATAAAGGTCGAGGAGATCGCGAAGGTCTGGAACACCAATGCGGCTGCCATCAAGGACGGGCTTCTTGTCGATGAAAAAAGCGTCCCGAACGATGATGAGGATACCGTAACAATATCTGTTGAAGCTGCGCGGAATGCGCTTGCCCGTGCTGGAATACAGGGCAGCAAGATAGGCGCTGTTTACATTGGCAGCGAATCGCATCCTTACGCTGTAAAGCCTAGCGGCACGATTGTCGCCGAAGCACTTGGAATTGGCCCAAATTATAGTACAGTAGACACACAATTTGCATGCCGTGCTGGGACGACTTCTATGTACATTTGTATGGGTTTAGTAAAATCAGGAATGATTGATTATGGCCTGGCTATTGGTGCCGACACAGCACAAGGCAGGCCTGGAGATGCGCTTGAGTATACTGCTGCCGGAGGCGGCGCTGCGTTTGTTATAGGCAGGGACCCGCTTGCAGTTATGGAAGATGTTTATACCTACACGACCGACACACCTGACTTTTGGCGTAGGCCTGGTGAAGAGTTTCCCAGTCATGGCGGACGATTCACTGGAGAACCCGGTTATTTCAAGCATATTACATCAGCAATAAATGGCTTGATGGAAAAAATGGGATTGAAACCTAACGACTTCGATTATGCGGCTCTGCACATGCCAAACGGGAAGTTTCCGCTGCGCGCTGCCAAGATGGTCGGACTTGATAAAGAAAAAGTACTCCCAGGTTTAATCGTTACAAAAATAGGAAACACATACGCTGGTTCAAGCGTGCTTGCTCTGACACAGATACTTGATACCGTCGCGAAACCTGGACAAAGAATTTTACTAGCTTCGTATGGTTCTGGCGCCGGCGGCGATGCGTTCTCTTTTATTGTTACTGATAAGCTCTTAGAGAGAGTCAGTCTAGCTAAAAGAACACAGGACTACATTGACAAAAAAACTTACTTAAGTTATGGCGAATACGTCAAGCTTAGAAGGAAGTTGAAGGTGTAAAAATGACATACAAACCTGACAAAATGGACAACGCTACTATTGTTGACGCTGCGGCGGCTTGGCATATTGCAACCAATCATTATGGTTTAGTAGACGTGGATGGTGTAACAGAATATTGTGGTGTAAGGGAAAAGGCAATTAAACTTATAGACTGCCTTGTAGACCGGGGTATTTTGGAATTAAAAAGAATGTTTGGAGTTTCTACCTTTGGCGATTTCGGCATGAAAACGTCAAGAATGAGGTATGCACTTACTAACGAAGGGCGGTTCTTGGCCGCGTCTTATGGGGAGCTGCGATCATGAGAAATGTTGCTGTTGTCGGTGTCGGGCAGACCGAGTTCGGGGAACGCTGGGACAAATCGCTCAGGGATTTGATAGTTGAAGCGGGAAACATGGCACTTAATGATGCAGGCATTGATCGAAAGGGTGTCCAATCCTTGTTTATCGGATGCATGTCTTCTGGCAGGTACACCGGGCAGGAACACCTTGGTGCTTTGGCCGCTGATGTCCTGAATATGCGCGTTCCTGCCACAAGGTACGAAGGTGCTTGTGCTTCCGGCTCGCTGGCATTCAGGAATGCTTACATTGATGTCGCTTCCGGCCGCCATGATTGTGCCATAGTTCTTGGCGTCGAGAAGATGACGGACGTAAAAGGGTCTGAGGCGATTACTTCGCTAGCGGCTGCGGGCGACCAGGAATGGGAAGCTTCCATAGGGCTGACGTTTGCCGGGCTGTATGCGTTAATGGCGCGCAAGCATATGCATGATTTTGGTACGACGCGTGAGCAGATGGCGATGGTTTCTGTTAATAATCACAAGAATGGAGTTGCAAACAAATGTGCACAATTCCGTTCTACTATAACAGTTGACGATGTTCTCAAGTCTTCGCTGGTTGCTGATCCGCTTCGCTTGCTCGACTGCTCGCCTATAACGGACGGCGCGGCCGCGCTAGTATTGATGAGTGAACAGATGGCGAAGAAAATGGCAAAACCGGTATGGGTTCTGGGAAGCGGGCAGGGCTCGGACACCCTCGCACTTCATGACCGCGCTTCGTACACGGAAATGGTTGCGACGAGGGCTGCTGCCAAAGAAGGACTTGCAGAAGCGGGCCTGAAAATAAATGATATGTCTATGCTCGAAGTTCATGATTGTTTTTCAATAAACCAGATAATTGCCTTGGAAGATTTAGGGCTTTGCGAGAAAGGCAAAGGTGGCAAGTTTGTAGAGGCTGGTCACATAAAATTAGAAGGGTCTATGCCTGTTAATACAACTGGCGGCCTGAAGGCCGGAGGTCATCCCGTTGGCGCTACAGGTGTAAGACAAATAATTGATATTGCAAGACAGCTAAGGGGTGACAGCTGTAATCAGCTCAAATCACCTAAATATGGCTTAAACTTAAATGTTGGCGGTTCAGGAGCAACTGCTGTGATAAATGTTTTTGGAAAAGAGGCTAAAAAATGAGTATGGCTGAACAATTAGAATATGGCGATATACTTCGTATAACAGAAATGACAAACGGCAGGCATTACGTTGTCAATTACATACGTGGAGACAATGAATCTATAACAGTTACTCGTGATCCATACGACGAACATTGTGAAATGACTTACAAAAGAGGGGACGTCGAGATAAGTGTAATAAGTCGTATTGATGATATCGACAGGATAGTTATCTAAATATGCCACATAGATCGTCTGTTCCAATGTCGTGGAGACTAAGAAACAGCAGGTATACACTTACAGGCACCGTTTGTGCTTGTGGTAAGATGTATATGCCGCCGCGCGCTGTCTGCGAGTGCGGGTATGAAACAAAGCCTTTCACGTTTTCTGGCAACGGTGAGATAATAAGTCATACTGAGATACATGTCGGGCCTGCTGGATTTGAAAATACGCCGTACAATGTCGCACTTATCAAGCTTGAAGAGGGTCCTGTTATCAGCGGATTGGTTGTTGATGACAAGATAGAGATAGGCCAGAAGGTCAAGGCTGTTTTCCGCCGCCTTTCAATAGATGGTCATGAAGGTTTGATTTCATACGGTTTTAAATTCGAGGCAATTTAATTATAGTTGAACAAGTAAAGATTCCGGATATGATTTTTACTTGTTTACATACAAGGAGAACCTTTGGTTCTCCTGTACAGGTGAAGCGAAGCTTCACCTTGTATAGCTCACAGGTGTATAATATCTTGATTATTAACCTGTAGAGCTATAATTACTACATTAATTTTACGGGTGTAGAAATGACCAAGGTTGCGTATTTCAGTATGGAAATTGGACTTGAAAGTTCTATGCCGACTTACACAGGCGGGCTTGGGGTTCTTGCTGGCGACACAATAAAATCTGCTGCTGATGTTGGTATACCACTTGTCGGTATTACGTTGCTACCGAGACAGAGGTTTGTACAAGAACTTAATGGCGGACAGACAGAACGGTACGAATTGTGGAAGCCAGAAAATTATATGACGCTTGACAATGAACATGTAACTGTACGTCTTTATGGCCGTGACGTAGGCGTACATGCCTGGAGATACGATGTCGAGGGGCGAAAAGGTGTTGTTCCTGTTTATTTTCTTGACACGTCCGGTAACGGAAATAGTAAAGACGACGAAAATATTATACCGGGAATTTATCAGGGCAACAGGCTTGCACAAGAAGCTGTTTTGGCGATAGGCGGCATGAAACTTCTCGAGCGGCTTGGCTATGACCCTCATGTATTTCATATGAATGAGGGGCATTCTGCCCTGCTTACACTGTATCTTTTTAACAAACTTCATGACATGGAAAAAGTCAGGGACAAATGCGTATTTACTACTCACTCTCTTGTTGCTGGACATGACGAATTCAACTACGACGAGGTTAGGGATGCGCTTGATGGGTTTTTGCCGTCAAATGTGCACGAACTTGTACAATACCCGACATTGCATATGACAAGACTTGCGATGAATTCGAGCAGGGCTATGAACGGCGTTTCCAAAAAACATGGCGCTGAGACCAGAAAATTCTATAACAGAGATGACATCTCTTCAATAACAAATGGTGTGCATCAATCATGGGTGTGTCCCGAGTTTGCCGCGCTATACGACGCTGAATTGCCTGGCTGGCGGGAAGATATGGAGAAGCTGGCAGGTGCGAGTGGAATTGATATTTCAAAAATTAGAAACGCTCACAGGTCGGCAAAACAGGTTGCTGTGGATTTTATTCAGGATAAAACCGGAGTAAAATTTGACATGGACTTGCCGATTGTTTCGTGGGCCAGACGTATCGTGGAATACAAAAGGCCGTGGTTACTGTTCAGAGATCCGGAAAGGCTTGCAAACATGTTTAGGGGTAAAGGCCAGGTCGTTTATTCTGGCAAGACACATCCTGATAACATTGAGGGCAAGCGTACAATTGCATATATTTTGGGGCAGCTTGCAAACCTTAGAAGATGTGGTGTAAATGCCGTATACGTACCTGACTATAACATGGAGACATGCAGCGTCCTCAGTTCCGGTTCCGATATATGGCTTAACACACCAAGGGTGCCATTAGAAGCCTCTGGCACGAGCGGCATGTGTGCCGCACTTAACGGTGTGCCACAGCTTGGTACGCTTGATGGTTGGTGGCCTGAGGGTTACCAAGAGGGTGAGACTGGGTGGGCTATTGGTGATGGTGGTTCTAACGACGATCATGATGCTAAATCTTTGCACGAAAGACTGTCTATGTTATTGGGTACAGACATATCAAATACCATGCGCGGTTCAATCAGAAATGGTGTTACCCACAATACCGATCGTATGGTAGGTGAGTATGCCAAAGTGTGGGGTGTTTGAAAATTCACACTCCACTATTTTCGTACAAAAGAACAGGTTCTTTTGGCGGCTTAGAAAATCTTTGGTTTTCTCAAGGCAAACACCAGTCCTTGAAAATTTATTACTGGTTTTGGTTGTAGTTATAGTCATACAAGGAAATAAGCGGTATATTACTTCCTTGTTGACTATACAAGGTGAAGCGAAGCTTCACCTGTACAGGATAATCTTCGATTATCCTTGTATGTGATCCAAATATGTGGGTATCCCGATTTATTATTTGGATCACTATATAACGTTTATATATTTCGGGTAACAACAGAAATAAGAAAACCAGATGGAATGTCGGGCGAATTCTCTACTACCCGTATCTTATCCGTGGTTATGACCGTGATAAAAAATGGAAAAAAAACTGCAAGAAATCAAGAACCTGAAGCCTGGTTCTTATGTGGTTATAGACGACGTGCCTTGCGTCGTTGAGAAGATCCAGCTCAGCAAGTCGGGAAAACACGGCGCGTCAAAAGCACGCCTTTTTGCCAGGGGCGTTTTTGACGTCGAGATAAAGAAAATAATAGTCAAGCCCGGAGACACAAAGATGGACGTGCCGATAATAGAAAAGAAGACCGCGCAGCTCCTTTCAATGTCGGGCAACCACGCGCAACTAATGGACCTTGCGGACTACACGAACTACGAGGTCATGATGCCCGACGAGCTAAAGGGCCAGCTGAACGAGGGCGACGAGGTCGTGACATGGGAATACGGCTCCTACAGGATGATAAAAGGGAAGAAAAACTAATTTATTACCCCTCTACAATTATAGAGCATGGCGAAAAGGAATTTCTTGGACCGATTCGGCAGCGACAAACAACTGATGCGCGTTCTCAAGTTTATTGTCAAGTTCAACTTATTCGCCATACCACTCTATCTTGTGCTCATAACCGGCTGGAATTGGCCGGCTCTGCAGAAATGGATTGCCGATTTCACTTTCAGCAACCTGGTCGCTATGGGCTACAATCCAAGCATAAGCGACCTACTGATTTCTATCCCCATAAAGAACGGGGACTGGGCCGCTTTCATAAACTGGGACTGCACGGGCTGGAAGAGCATGCTGGCGCTTTTTGCTCTTATAATGGCGACCGACTTCAGGCTTAAGCGGAAGGCCTTTGGCATGATACTGATACCCGTCGTGTTTTTTATTAACCTACTGAGGATACTTTTCATGTTCTTCTGGGTGAAAACATTCGACCTTGCCCACTACCAGATCGTGCATTCCTTAATATGGAGCTGGGGGCTTATACTGACAATAGTGCTGCTGTGGTTCGTCTGGATGAAATATGATTTTTTAAAGATTTTCGACAGGAATAGATAGGTTTTCATGGAATATGTACATTACATACCTGCTGTCATCGCTGCGCTTGTGCCTGTAATTACAAACATGGCCGCGGGCTTTTCTATAAAGGCCGATATCAAGAGCGGTGTCGAGAGATCCAGAATAGCAGAGAACTATTTTGGCGGATCCTTCGCTGAAAAAGCATTGACGGGCGCGCTTTTTGGCGTCGGTTATGCAATTTCCATGCGCCAACGAACCTTACGACCAACACATTCTAACTCGGAAAAACAATACTGTGTCAAGTAAAACTTGACATGTATAGTTCCGGAAGAAATATTATTTGCCATTTTAGCGAGAACTATATATATAGCGTATAGACATGTTTAGAATAACATGGCCGATAATTCTGACGCGGAGAAGAGGCTTGACAAGCTTGAAGAGAAACTAAAGGTTACTTTTGACACAATAGAGAAAAAATTCGACCAGGTCCAGCACCAGCCTGCCCCCAAGAATTTTCAGGGCGTTCAGCCCCATAAGATGGCAGAAATGGAGGAACGTTTTGGACGGTTGGAGGAAAAACTCAAGATGACATTTAACGAGATAGAAAAACGGTTTGAACAGGTCCAGCAGCAGCCTCATATAAATATTGAAGACCGTGTGGAAGAGCTGGAGGACCTGCTTTTGCTGCTGCACCTGGAGAGCACAAAGATGAGGGAGAAGGTCGGCGACGGCCTGGATTTCGGCATAACGCCTGCCACGCCTGCGATTTCCGAGCGTCTCACAAGGATTGAGAGCGAACTCGCTTCGCATACTACTTTACCTGTTGAAAACAGCGCCGGAGGTGATATTTATAATAAAATTGCTTTGCTTGAAGACAAGGTAAATTCATCGAGTCCGCAGGCTGATGAATCCACGAAGGAAGCGATACACGCGCTGGAGAAAAAGGTGAACACGCTTGAGGCGCTTCTTGAGCATCACGGCCGCAAAGAAATTGAAAAAATTGAAAAAGAGGAAGACTTGCTCAGTGACATCCAGAACATACTGAAGGGACGTTAATGAAGTGTAAAATACACTTCTTTTCAAAACCTTATGGAGAGAAAATGAACGGTGTTTGAAAATGACAGACGAAAAAAGACTGCACGAGATGGAGAAGTCAATAAAAGCCATAGCCAAGTTTGTAAAGGAACAGACGGACAAGATGGACTCGACGATGGGCGGCAATGATATTGAATACGTCAAGGACGGTATGGATGAATTGAAGAGGAAGATAGAATCGTTCTCTGACGAAAAAGAGTTCTCACGATTGCAATTCAAGAAGCTAGACAAGCTGGAGGAAAGCCTCGAGGAAAGGATGAACAGGATCGAGGACATCGCAAGACAGAAGGGCGACGACAAATTAAAAAAGACACTTCAGGACACGCGCGCGGAGCTTGACAGCCTCAAGCGCGACCTGATGTCGAAAATGGAATTCATGGACCAGAAACTGGAAAAGATGCCCGAAGTGCACTTGGAGGAGCTTACGGACAGCGTCGGCAGACTGGAACGCGAGGTAAAAGATCTCAAGATGCAAAAGACAGGTGCAAATGACAAATATCGCGAAGAGCTGGACAGGATAAACAGTGAGGTGCTGGGAAAATTCAAAAGCACCGTGTCCCAGCAGGAAAAAACACTGAATGACATAGCAAGCAGGATAGACAATTTCGACCCGCGCGGCGACATGGAAAATCTCAAAAAAGACATTTATTCTAAATTCAACAGGCTTCAGTCGAACGTAAGCGAGACAATGCAGCATACCGACTGGAAGGATGAAATTGATCACAAAGTTGGTCTTATAGACAAGAAGCTCAACGAGTCGCTTGTACTGAAGAATCACCTTGATGATATGGAAAAGAACCTGAAGGAGATGCGCGCCATATCAAACAGGCTGAAGGACTTCGACGCCGACAGCTACAAGAAGGAGTTTGACACGAGAATGCACAACGCCTTTGAGCAGCTACACGGCATCGAGGCGCAGGACGTAAAGAAACTCGGGCAGATGGCCGAGCAGTTCCGCAATATCGAGGCGCAGGACATAAAAAACGTCGGCGATGCGCTGGAAAGCCTCAAGGGCATCGAGGCGGAGGACATCAGGAAATTGAGCGAATCCGTGAAGCAGTTCGAGGGTATAGAATTAAGAAAATTATCTAAGTTCGCGGAGCAGGTAAATAACGCCGAGGATCTTATGGAGGACGAATCAGTTAACAGGATCTCCATAGAAAAGAAACTTCATGATATTGAATCGAAAGTGGAAAATTACGAAAAGTACATACACGAAACGTTTTCACAGCTAAAAAATCTTGAAGCCGGCGACATCAAGAGGATGAACGCGGCGCTTGAACAGACAAAGGGCCACGAGCTGCAGGAAATAAAGGAACTCGCGGAGCAGCTAGTAAAAGAAAGAGACGAGATGGAGGACGAGGTCGTCAACAGGCTATCTCTTGAGCGGCGCGTCAACGAGATGGAGCAGAAAATGAAACACCTAAACGAGACGGAGAAAGAGGTGAAAGAGCTTGATATTGACAGAGCATCAATGGAAAGGCACGTCCAGACTATTGATTCGGGCTTGAGAGAAATGAATGACATGATGCAGAAAATAAAGAGCCTGGAGAATGTTGACATATCGAAGGTATCAAACAGGCTGCAGGACATGGAAAGCAACATGAAGATGCAGACGGTGAAGCTGCTTACACAGCAATTGAATGAATTTGCCAAATCCCTGGAAAGGCGATTGCCAAACATAGTGAGCCGCGAGGAATACATGAGGCAGATAGCCGACATAAATCAGCGCATGAGGACGATAGAAGCGCCCGATCTGTCTCCGTTGGGAGCGCGCGTGGGCAGACTCGAGAAGAAGATAGAGGAAATAGCAGTGATGATGAGATCCATGTACAACCGCGTGCCGATTGTTGTGGAATAGTTTTAACCTTTTCTGTTCAACTTATTCTCATGAAGATACTTGTAACAGGCGGTACCGGCTTTCTTGGAAAATATTTGGTAAAGAAAATTT
>Ga0209542_10014610_pt1 | contig 13332 bp, 9 predicted proteins | sample RifCSPhighO2_01_FD_184028 | JGI IMG/M metagenome (GOLD analysis project Ga0209542, IMG submission 184028) | Soil microbial communities from Rifle, Colorado - Rifle CSP2_plank highO2_0.1 (SPAdes) (version 2) | ecosystem: Environmental > Terrestrial > Deep subsurface > Rock core/Sediment ... | reverse complement strand
CCGTGGACCCACCAGCGCAATGCCGCTTTTTCTCATCTGGGGTATCTAATGGCTGCCTGTCTGAAACAGGCTCAACCATCTTAACAAACAAAAAATATCTCGTCAAGGAGATATTTTTTAGTGTCCAAGCAAACCGGTAAGCCGAATTCTGTCTGCCAGCGCTCTTCGGATTTCGTTTGACAAGTCCGACTTAGTGGAGGGGGACTTGTCCGCCGAAGCCCGACTTTGTCCGACGAAGCCGTAAGGCGTAGTCGGAAGGGCGTAGGCGGATGATCATCTATCTGGGACGGCTGTTGCCAGCCGCCTCAAGCTGCCTACCTAATTTGGCATTGCACCGGGCAGGGGTTTACCACGCAGACCGTCTCCGGTCATTCGCGCGTGGGCTCTTACATTGTCACGCCGTAGCCCCGAACGTAGTTGAGGGGCGAAGGCGGACTATCCCCGATAAACGGGGCCCACGTTTTCAACCTTACCGCCCAGCCGCTCGAAAGCGGCTGGGTTTGGCGGTATGTTTTCTGTTGCACTTGCCCTAAGCTTGGCAAAAATTCAGAAGTCTTAAGAACTTCTGCCCTTTTGTTGCTCTCGGCTCCGGTTAGGAGTTGCCCTTTTTCATCTCGCCCCTCAACTATGTTCGGGGCGGATTTGTGGTGTTCGGACTTTCCTCTCCCCACTTTCTATGCTTCATGTAAATTGGTGCTACTGAAATTCTAACTTGATAACACAGTCATAAAACATAGAAAGTGGGGAGCGATCATCTGGTTTACTTGGACGATATTAATGATAGCACATATTCAAGATAATGTCAACCCTTAGTCTTGTCTCACGCAAGATGAGCCTAAACAGTCAGCGTGTTTCTCACGCAAGATGAGCCTAAAGCTTGCCAGAGCGGCAAAATTGGCTTAAACTTAGGGGTGGGTTAGAATAGTTATCTATGATGATAACTATGACCACCAAGGCTCAACAGAGCGCAAGCGAGATAAAAGAGTTCTTAGAGAATGCCGATTGCCTGAAATTTGAAAGCGTTTCCAAGGATGATAGAAACGATTGGATTGAAGAATTGCTGATTAGGCACGTCTACAAAAAGTGCGGCCGCGCCGACAAGGGAGTATTAAAGAGATACATCATTAAAATGACGGGGTTATCTCTGGCGCAAACAACCAGACTGATTAGCGAATATCTAAAGCGAGGGACATTAAAGAAAGATAAATCGGTTGAATCCAAGCGAAACTGTTTTGAAAAAATATATACCCGGCAAGACATCGCTCTTTTAGCTAAAGTCGATAACGCCCACCAATGCCTGTCCGGTCCGGCGACGGTTAAAATCCTTGCGAGCGAACACGAGGTATTCGGCAAAAACGAATACGCTAATTTAAAAAATGTTTCCGTGTCCCACCTTTACCGTTTGCGCGGCAGCAGTCCCTACCGGGAAAAAGTAAAGATTTTTTCAAAAACCAGGCCGACCAAGGCGCCAATCGGGGAAAGAAGAAAACCCGAGCCGAACGGCCAACCGGGCTATTTATGCGTTGATACGGTGCATCAGGGCGATAAATTAGGTGAAAAGGGCGTTTACCACATCAATATCGTGGATATGGCGACCCAGTATGAATTTATCGGAGCCGTGGAAGCCATATCGGAAATGTACATGGAAAAAATGCTGATTGAATTATTGGAAAAGTTTCCTTTCGCGATAATTGAGTTTCATTCGGACAACGGTTCGGAATTTATCAATAGGGTCATCGCCAAGCTGCTAAACAAGCTGCTGATCAAACAGACCAAGAGCCGGCCGAGGCATTCCAACGACAACGGACTGGCGGAAGCTAAGAACGGAGCGGTTGTCAGAAAGCATTTAGGCTACATCCACATTCCTAAAGGCAAGGCGAATATCATTAACGACTTTTACCAAAATATTTTCAACGATTATCTTAATTACCACCGACCCTGCGCTTTTGCCAGGATCAAAACAGACAAAAAAGGAAAAGAGATTAGATACTACCCCAAAGAAGATTACTTGAGGCCTTATGAAAAACTAAAATCGCTACCAAGCGCCGGGCAATATCTGAAACCGGAGATAACCTTCGCGAAGCTAGACAAAATTGCTTATGCTATGAGTGATACCGACTACGCTGAATTTATGCAAAAAGAAAAGTCAAAAATGCTTAAAAACTCACTAACCGATATTTAACTATCCAACCCCCTCCTTTAGGCTCATTCTTGAATGAGAAAAGACTCCCTTGCGACACCCTTTAATTCAATAAAGCAATAAAACAATAAAGCAAAATATAAATTAGTTGCTTTATTGTTTTATTGCTTTATTGATAACTTCGTTTTGTTAAAGAGAGCTTGATTTTCCCCGCTAAATTTGTTATGATTAACTTAATAAATCATTATGAAACGCTCGGAATTGATTTTAACCGCGGTCAAACCGCCGCTTGATTATTTGGCTTTAATTTTTGCGGCTTTGGCGGCTTATTTTGTCCGTTATCTGCCGGCCGTGCAAAGTATCAGGCCGGTGGTTTTTAATTTGCCCTGGCCGCAGTATTCAAGTCTGGTCTTGCTGTTTGCGGCTCTTTGGATAATGATTTTTGCCTTAGCCGGCTTGTACGCGGTTCGCGGCCTGAAAAATCCGCGCGAAGAAATCGCCCGGGTCTTTGTCGCCTGTTCGGCGGGTCTGGCTTTAGTTTTGGCGGTCATGGTTTTTTCGCGTTATCTGTTTGATTCGCGCTTTATTATCTTGTCAGTCTGGGGTCTGGCTATAATTTTTGTCAGCGCCGAAAGATTGATTTTACAGCTGGTTCAGCGTCTGGCTTACAAAGCCGGTTTTGGCGTGCATCGCTTGGCGATTATCGGCCATAGCGACGTGGCCGATATTTTAAGCCGGGAATTTAAGAATCATCCGACCTTGGGCTACCGGGTAGTGTTTCAGCTTCCGGTTTTTGACGGCGGCGCCCAGGCCGAACTTAAGCGGCTGGCCGAAGCCGACGCGATTGACGAGATTATCCAGATTCGGCCGAATCTGAACGCGCAGCAAACCATGGACTTGATTAATTTCGCCGAAGAATATCATTTGGATTTCAAGTATGCCGCCGACTTATTGGGCATCCAGCTGACCAATTTGGAAGTCACAACTTATGCCGGCCTGCCGATTGTGGAAGTCAAGCGCACCCGCCTTGACGGCTGGGGCCGGATTTACAAAAGAATTTTTGACCTGATTTTTTCTGTTATTTTTATCATTATTTTCTCGCCGGCGATGCTGATTATCGCTTTGGCCGTCAAGCTTAATTCGGCCGGCCCAATTTTATTCCGGTATCAGCGCATCGGCCAGCAGGGTAAGCCGTTTTTATATTTTAAATTCCGCTCCATGATAAAAGACGCCCACCGTTACCGCTTTGACCCGGAATTTTTGGCCCGGCAGGAAAATTTAAGGCAAGGTTCGCCCATGCTTAAATTTAAAAACGATCCGCGCATCACCCGCGTCGGCCGGTTCATCCGCCGTTTTTCTTTGGATGAATTGCCGGAATTCTTTTTGGTTTTTACCGGCAAAATGAGCCTGGTCGGCCCGCGGCCCCATGAAATTCAGGAAGTGGAAAAATACCAGCGCCATCATAAGAAAGTTTTAACCATTAAGTCGGGTATTACCGGCCTGGCCCAGGTTTCCGGCCGCTCCGACCTTGATTTTGAAGCCGAAGTCAGGCTGGACACTTATTATATTGAGAATTGGTCCCTGGGCCTTGACTGGCAGATTATTTTTAAAACCCCCTGGGCGATAATCAAAAGGAGGCAAACCGAATGAAAATCGCTTTAGTCCACGACCATTTAATCCAGGAAGGCGGCGCGGAAAGAGTTTTGGAAATTTTTCAGGAGATTTATCCCCAGGCGCCGACCTATACGCTTTTATTTGACCAAAGCAAGCTGGGCCAAACTTTTAAAGATAAAGACATCAGAACTTCGTTTTTGCAAAACTGGCCGGGCGCCTTGAAGCATTATCAGTGGTTTTTGCCCCTGATGCCGACAGCCACGGAAAGCTATGATTTAATGGCCTACGACGCGGTTTTATCCAGCTGTTCGGCCATGGCCAAAGGCATTATCACCCGCTCCAATACCCTGCATTTCTGCTATTGCCACACGCCGACGCGGTATTTATGGTCCGATACCCATCGCTATGTTGATGAATTGAAATACAACCGCCTGGTAAAAAAAGCCATTCCTTACATGTTAAACCGGCTTCGCGCCTGGGACCAGCTGGCGGCCCAGCGAGTTGATTTTTTCATCGCCAATTCCAAAAACGTTTCCGACCGGATTAAAAAATATTACCGGCGCGACAGCGTCATTATTCATCCGCCAATTGATACCCGGCAGTTTGAAATCGCGCCGCATGTCGGCAAATACTTTTTAACCGGCGGGCGGCTGGTGGTCTATAAAAGATTTGATCTGGCGGTTTCGGCTTTTAACCGCCTGGGCGTTCCTTTAAAAATATTCGGCGAAGGGCCGGAAGAAAAAAAACTTAAAGGCCTGGCCAAGCCAAACATTGAATTTTTAGGCAAAGTCAAAACCGAGCAGCTGGCCGAATTGTACGGCCAGGCGATTGCTTTTATTCATCCGCAAATTGAAGATTTCGGCATTACGGCCGTGGAATCAATGGCTTGCGGCCGGCCGGTAATCGCCTACGCGGCCGGCGGCGCCTGTGAAACCGTGGTGGAAAACAAAACCGGCAAATTTTTTGACGAACAAACCTGGGAAGCTTTAGCCGACGCCATTGTCAGATTCAAGCCGGAAAATTTCAGTCCGGCCGAGATTAAAAATTACGCCCGGCAATTCGGCGCGGAGCGGTTTAAGCGAGAAATTTCGTTGCTGATTGAAACGGAATGCCAGAAAGTCAAGCGCGCCCAGATCAAGTGCGGATTTTGACATAAAAACAAGAGAACATTAAAACATAAAAACAAATTATTAAACATAATTGTTTTTATGTTTTCTGCCAATATATATATTAATGAGCATGAGTATAAGCGGGAATTTTTTAATTAAACAACCATGAAGATTGGCGTTGACATTCGCTGCTTGATGGAAGAGCGGTATTCCGGCATCAGCGAATACACCTACAATTTGCTCAAAGAGCTGTTTGCCTTGGATCCAAAAAATCAGTATTTTTTGTTTTACAATTCCCGTAAAGCCGTCAAGCGGCCGGCCTTTGATTTTCCCAACGTGACTTTTCGCGGCTTTCGCTATCCCAACAAAATTTTTAATTTATCATTGCGGTTTTTAAAATTAATCCGCCTGGACAAGCTAATCGGCGGGGCGGATGTTTTTTTGGTCCCCAATCTGCTGTTTTTGAATTTATCGTCTAATTGCCGAAAAATTTTGATCGTCCATGATTTGTCATTTGAATTATATCCGGAATTTTTTACGCTCAAAGCCCGGCTTTGGCATAAGCTGATTAGCCCCCAAAATCTTTGCCGGCAGGCGGACGTGATTATCGCCGTCTCGCAAAACACCAAAAACGACATCATTAAAATCTATGACATCAGTCCCGAGAAAATAAAAGTGGTCAATCCCGGCATTAGCGGGGCATTTTTTCGGCCGGCAAAGACAAGCGAAATTGAAAAGATCAGGAAAAAATATAATTTGGCCGATAAATTCATATTTTATCTGGGCAATCTTGAGCCGAGGAAGAATGTGGAAGCCTTAATCGCGGCTTTTGAAAAAATTAACCAGCCGGATTGGCATTTAGTCATTGCCGGCGGCCAGGCCTGGAAATACAAAAATATCTATAAGCTCTGGCAAAAATCGCCCGCCAGGCAAAGAATCAAGTTTTTGGGTTATGTCGCGGCCGTTGACAAGCCGGCTTTGTACGCGGCCGCCGGGCTTTTTGTTTATCCTTCAATTTATGAGGGTTTTGGCTTGCCGCCGGTTGAAGCCATGGCTTGCGGCTGTCCGGTAATAACCAGTTTTTCCTCGTCTTTGGTGGAAGCTGTCGGCCAGGCGGGATTATTAGTTGACCCGAATAATTATCAAGAATTGGCTGAAACCATCAATCAAATTTTGGCCGAACCCGAGCTTTGGAAAATGTTTAAAGAAAGGGGACTGGCGCGCAGCCAGAATTTCCATTGGCAGAAGGCGGCGGCGGAGATTTTGAGAATAATCGAGGCTGGGAATTAGGAATTATGAATACTTTATTATAATCCCTAATTAATAATTCCTAATTCCCAGCTTTTAAAGTTTAACCTATGAGAATTGGCATTGACGCGCGCATGTACGGCCCGGAGGCAACGACCGGCATCGGCGCTTACATCAAAAATTTGACCGACCAGCTCTTTTTTTTGGATCAAAAAAACGAATATTTTTTATTTATGCGCGAGCCGGCCTATTCGCGATTCGTCTGTCCCCGGCCCGGCATAAAAAAAATAAAAGCTGATTTCCCCTGGTATAGTTTTTCCGAGCAGCTTAAAATGCCCCTGGTTTTACTGAAATACCGGCTGGACTTGGTCCATTTCCCGCATTTTAACGCCGCGATTTTTTATCCGAAAAAATTCGTGATTACCATTCACGATATCACGCCGAAGTTCTTCCCCGGGCCTAAGGCAAAAAAATCCTTAATCCGCCGCTTTGGCTATGAGGCGGTTTTTCGCTTAAGCCTTTGGCGCGCCAAAAAAATTATTGCCATTTCCCGGTACACCAAAGAAAACCTGATTAAATATTTTAAAGCGCCGGAAAAATCAATCGCGGTGATTTATCCGGGTGTGGACGCAAACTGCCGGGAAATCTTTGATCAAAATCAAATGGCCGCCTTTAAGGAAAAATACGGGATTGTCAAGCCGTTTATTTTTTATGTCGGCGTCTGGCGCGACCATAAAAATCTGCCCGCTTTAATCAAGGCTTTTGAAATTTTAAAATCAAAATTAAAGACTGACTGCCAGTTAGTTTTGGGCGGCCAAGACGATTCTCGCTATCCGGAAATCGGGGAGGCCCTGGCCGCTTCGCCGTTTAAATCCGAGATTATCGCGCCGGGGTTCATTCCGGAAAAAGATCTGCCCTTGTTTTACGCCGCCGCCGCCTTATTCGTCCTGCCGTCTTTTTGCGAAGGCTTCGGCTTGGTTGCCCTGGAGGCGATGGCTTGCGGCTGTCCGGTCATCGGCTCCAAAACCACCAGTTTGCCGGAGATTTTGGGCCAGGCGGCTTTGTATTTTAACCCGCAAAAACCCGAAGAAATCGCGGCCTTGGCCCGGCGGATTTTAACCGATCCGGCTTTGGCCGAAGACTTGAAAACCCGGGGTTTAGCGCGAGCCAAGCAATATAACTGGCAAGATTGCGCCAAAAAAGTTTTAGCTCTTTACCAATCCCTTTAGTTTGTGGTATAATAAAATAGTTTTCCGTATAATAATTTTTTATTTTTATAAAAATGTTAAAAGAATCAAAATCAAAAATAAAGAAAGCCAAATCCGCTAAAGGCGGATCCGCCTTTAGCGGAAAAGCGGCCATTAAGCCGAAATTATTGGCAATAAAGAAGGCCGGCAAAAAGAAAAAAAGCAGCCTGATTAAAAAGGTAAAAACCGATTGGCCCGCTTTAACCGGCCAAAATAAGGTTTTGCCGGCGGAAAAAATGAAAAAGCCAGAGCCCGTTGTTCAAAAGCCGGTAGAAATTTCAGCGCCCGCCGTTAAAACCGATTTATTTAAAATTGGCCAAATTCAAAATTTAGCCGATAAGCCGGCCAAGAATTCCGAGGCCGCCAAAGCCGGTTTGCCCAAAATAGATAAAATTCAGATTTCGGCCGTTAAGCCGGAGCCGATAAAGCCTTTTGGCTTTTTTTTAAAAAAAGGCGGGGTGAATTTTCTGGCGGCAGTTGACGGTGGCCGAAGCGATGATTTAGGCAAAGAAGCGGAAAATACAGAAGACATTTTTGCCCCCAAACCCTACTATCAAATCCTGAATTTTTGGGTGCCTAAAATCTGGCCTAAAAAGATCGCGGTTTTTATTTTAACGGCCGTCTCTTTTGTTCTGCCCTTGCAGGCCTATTCCTATTTTCAGGGCCTGCAAAGCGCCAAAGACCGGGTTTTGTTTTTAACCAATGAGGCGATTGACAATCTGAAAGCCGGCAGCCAGGCGGCGGCTAATTTTGATTTGAATCAGGCCGACTCGCGGTTTAATTCGGCTAAAAATAACTTTTTTTCCGCCCAAAAAGAAATCAACGATTTAAACGCCCTGACCGGCGAAATCATCAAACTGGCGCCCGGCCCGGGCCAGGCCATGCAAGCCGGCCTTAATTTACTGCAGGCCGGCGAAATCATCGCCGAAAGCGGCCAGCTTTTGGTCAATAACGGCAAGAATTTTTTAAACCGCGGCGATTTGAATTCATATTTTTATTCGCTGCTTAGCCTGGAAAAGAATCTGGAAAAAGTGATAAATAATTTTTACCAAGCCGAGGAAAAAATAAAAGCGGTGGCCATTAATGATTTGCCCGCCCAAAATCGCCAAACCTACAAGGATTTGGTGTCATATCTGCCGACCGTGGAAAAAGGCCTGACTGATTTGTACACCGTCAACCGCACGCTCTTAAAAATTTTAGGCCAAAATCAATGGCAGAGGTATCTGGTGGTTTTTCTGAATAATAATGAATTGCGCGGCGGCGGGGGCTTTATGGGCAGTTTCGCCCTTTTGGATATTAACCAGGGCCAGATTAAAAAGCTGGAGATTCCCGGGGGCGGGACTTACGCTCTTCAGGGCCAGCTGATTCCCAAAGTCATTTCGCCCGGCCCGCTTCATTTAGTTAATGCCCGCTGGGAGTTCCAGGACGCCAACTGGTGGCCGGATTTTCCCTCCAGCGCCAAAAAAATCCAGTGGTTTTACCAAAACGCGGGCGGTCCGAGCCTGGACGGGGTGATGGCGATTGACGCTTCAATGATAGAAAAATTGCTGGAAATTTTCGGGCCGATTCCTATGCCCGAGTACGGCAACCGCGTCATTGCCGCCCAAAATTTCGTGGCCGAAACCCAGAAAATCGTGGAATTGGAATACAATAAAAAAGAAAACAAGCCCAAGCAATTTTTGGCCGATTTGGCGCCCAAGCTTTTAGAGAAAGTGTTTGCCGCCAATAAAGAGCAGCTGCCCAAGCTTTTGGCCGCGCTCAAAGACGGCCTGAATGAAAAAAATATCCAGGTTTATTTCAATGACCAAAAAATTGAAAACATCGTCAAAGATTTCGGCTGGCAGGGCGAGATTAAGCAAACCGACGGCGATTATTTGTCAGTTGTCCACAGCCATATCGCCAGCGGCAAAACCAACGGCGTGATTAAAGAAATTATCCAGCACCAGGCCGAAGTCCAGCCGGACGGCTCAATTATTGACACGGTCAGGCTGATTCGCCGCCACAACGGCGTTAAGGGCGAAAATATTTTTACCGGCGTGCAAAATAACAGCTATGTGCGCTTTTACGTGCCTTTGGGCAGCGCTTTGATTTCAGCCGAGGGCTTTAAAAAACCGCCGGAAAAACTTTTTGAAGCGCCGGCGCCGGATTTCAGCCCGGATCTTGATTTAATCAGCCTGGAGAAAAACCGCCAGCCAGACCAAGGGACCGGCACGGATATTTATCAGGAAAGCGGCAAAACGGTTTTCGGCAATTGGCTGCAGTTAAAACCCGGCGAAGTCCAGGAAACGATTATTAAATATCAATTGCCCTTTAAGCTGGCCTGGCAGGAAGAAAACACTTTTTATTACAGCTTCTTGGCGCAAAAACAGCCCGGCAGTCAGGGCAGTGAATTAAGAAGCCGCTTAATCTTGAATAACGGCTTAAAACCTTTGGCCAAATTTCCCGCCGATTTGCCAAGCGACGAAAACAGCGTCAGTTTTTCGGCGGCTTTAAAGACCGATCAATTCTGGGGGACGGCTTTGGCCGCCAATTAATCTCATGGAAAAAAATCGTCTGAAAAAATTAAAGAACAGCGCCAAAAACCAGAAGGACTTAAGCATCAAAAACGGCTTATTGAAGATTTACAGCAATAAAGACGGCACCTTGGCTGATATTTCCCACTTGGATATCAAGCGCCAAAACGGCTGGCGCGCGGTTTTAATCAGCCTGGCCGCCGCGGCCATTGCCATTTCCGGCCTGACCTGGCTCGGGTTTGTTATTTTTAACAATGGCGGCGATTTTTCCCAAAAAAGCCTGAAGCTTGAATTTTTCGGGCCGCAAAACGTTTCTTCCGGCAATGAACTGATTTATGTTTTGGACTATAAAAATTTGGAAAAAGCCGGCTTAAGCGGCCTGGAAGTGATTTTTCGCTATCCCGACGGCTTTGAATTCATTTCGGCCGATCCGCCGCCGACCAATGAATTCAAGACCGCCTGGCGACTGGGGGATTTGGCCAAAAACGGCGGCGGCAAAATTCAAATCAAGGGCCGGCTGATCGGACAAGTCGGCTCAATTAAAACCATCAATGCCACCGCTTCTTTCCAGCCCCAGAATTTCAGCTCGGTTTTCAAAGAAACCGCGTCGTTTTCCAACCAAGTGACGGCTTCAATTTTGGAAATCGGCCTGGAAGGGCCCGCCCAGATTTTGCCGGAGAAAAAAACCAGTTATAAAGTGACTTATCAGAATAATTCCGGACAGGATTTGGAAAACGTAAAAATTATCGCCAATTATCCGCCCAATTTTGTTTTTCAGCAATCAACGCCCCCGCCCGAAAGCGAGGCTTTGGCCGACGGCCAAAAAATCAACAACCAATGGCTGATTGCCAAACTGGAAAAAGGGCAAAAAGGCGAGATTGAAATAACCGGCGGCTATTTAGCCCTGAGGCAAAGCCCGGCGGCGAATTTTATTGTCCAGGCCGGTTTTTACAAGAAAGAAACCAATGAATTTTTTCTCCAGCAGGAAAAAACCGTCACTACTGAAGTGGCCAATTCCAATCTAACCCTTGATTTAATCATTAACGGCTCCAATCAAAACCAGCCGATCAATTTCGGCCAGACTTTGACTTATTCCTTGGTTTATAAAAATTTGGGCGACCAGGACTTGGACGAAGTGGTTTTAAGCCTGGTTTTTGATTCCGGGGTTTTGGATTTGGCCAGTCTGGAAGACAAGCATGGCGGCCAAGTGGCGGGCAATGCCATTACCTGGAGCAAAGATCAAATTTCCGAATTGGATTTAGTGCGGCCTTTGGCCGAAGGGACAATTGACTTTACCGTCAAAGTCAAAGAAATCGGCGAGGTTAATGTGGAAAAAGACAATTTGCAGGTCAAAAGCCAGGCCAGGGCCAGCCTGGCCAAAATCGGAGAAATGGCCGCCGCGGATTTAAAAATCGTCAGCAATGAAATTTTAAACAATATCAATACCGATGTTTCTTTGAAAGTTGAAGGCCGGTATTTTGACGATGACAATATCGCCGTCGGCTCGGGCCCCCTGCCGCCGGTGGTCGGCCAAAAAACCAGTTTTAGAATCTATTGGTCTTTGTCAAACAGCCTGCATGAAATCACGGGCGTGACGGTGACAACCAAACTGCCGGCGGGAGTTTCCTGGGTCAATAAATATGGCGTGAAGGCCGGCGAAGTCGCTTATAGCGCCAAAACCAATGAAATTGCCTGGACCATAAACCGCGTTCCGCCCAACAAAAATTTTGACGACATCAATGTCTGGTTTGACCTGGCCGTGGTTCCGACCAAGTCGCAGGTAAAAAAACTTCTGATTTTAACCGACCAGACCATTTTTAACGCTTTGGATAAAGTGACCAATTCGCCCATCAGTCAAACCGGCAAAGCCGTGACTTCAAACCTGGAAGACGATCAGATTGCCGGAGGGAAGGGATTAGTGATTGACATCACGGAGTAAATTTAAAAGCTGAAGTGAAAGTGATAATTCGAGAGATCAAAATTAAAAACACAAGAACATGAAAACATAAAAACAAATTATTAAAAAAGCTTGTTTTTATGTTTTCATGCCTTATGTTTAAGCTTCTCAAAACCTCAAACAAATCAAAAGCCCGTTTAACCCGCCTGACTACTCCTCACGGCCTCGTTGACGGTCCTTTTTTTATGCCCATTGCCACCAAGGGCGCGGTGAAAAATCTGACGGCGGACGAATTAAAAGGCCTGGGCGCGCAAATAGTTTTAGCCAACGCTTACCATTTGTTTCTGGCGCCCGGTTCAAAACTGATTAAAAAAGCCGGCGGTCTGCATCAATACATGAACTGGCCCGGCCCGATTTTGACCGATTCCGGCGGGTTTCAAGTATTTTCTCTGTCTAAAATCAGAAAGATTTCCGAAAAAGGCGCGGAATTCAGCGAGCCGTCAAGCGGGCGCAAATATTTGCTGACGCCCGAGCTTTCCGTCCAAATTCAAAAAGACCTGGGGGTTGACCTGGCCATGGCTTTTGACGATGTCATCGGTTATCCGGCAAGCAAGGAAAAAGTGAAATTAGCCATGGAGCGCACGAGCCGCTGGGCGAAACGTTGTTTGGCGGCAAGAGAACAAGGGAACAAGAGAACAAAAGAACAAAATAAATCAATATTGTTTGGCATTATTCAGGGCGGAGTTTATAAAGATTTACGTTTAAAATCCGCCAAAGATTTAACCGCGCTTAAGTTTGACGGCTATGCCGTCGGCGGCGTGGCCGTGGGCGAGCCGCGCGAGAAAATGAAGCCGATTTTGGACTGGGTCGTGCCGCTTTTGCCGGAAAATAAGCCCCGCTATCTAATGGGCCTGGGCCGGCCCGAAGAAATTGTCGCCGCGGTCAAGGAGGGGATTGATATGTTTGACTGCGTCATTCCGACCAGAGAAGCCAGGCACGGCAGACTTTACCTTTGGTCTTCTGGTAAACGGCAGCCTCTGCTGCCGTCGTCGGAGCAGAGGCTCCGACCCAACCAACTAAAGGGGAAGTTCTACCAAACTATCAACATCACCAATTCCCGCTACAAAACCGACTTATCGCCAATCAACCAAACCAATCTCAAGCAATACTCAAAGGCCTACCTGCATCACTTATTCGCCACCAACGAACCATTAAGTATGAGATTGGCGACCTTGAATAATCTGAAATTCTACCTTGACTTAATGGTTAGAATAAGAGAAGATATTAAGGCGGGTTTGCTATAGCTGGCGGCCAAAACAAGAAAGGAGCGGCGCGATATGCAAAAAAGGGATCTAGAAGAAGGGATGCGGGTTAAAAATTTAATAAGCGGAAATACGGGGATAGTCATCGGGTTTTTTCTGAACGATGACGACTACGTCAAGATTAGAAGAAATAAGGACAATAAAGAAGCGGAGTGGGCCGTTAGGTTGCTCAAACAAACCCCGCCATTGCGCCAGACGTCTGACGGCAGAATTTTTGGCTCTCTTAATGGAGATTAAATGAG
>Ga0209542_10014609_pt1 | contig 13332 bp, 15 predicted proteins | sample RifCSPhighO2_01_FD_184028 | JGI IMG/M metagenome (GOLD analysis project Ga0209542, IMG submission 184028) | Soil microbial communities from Rifle, Colorado - Rifle CSP2_plank highO2_0.1 (SPAdes) (version 2) | ecosystem: Environmental > Terrestrial > Deep subsurface > Rock core/Sediment ... | reverse complement strand
TTGATTCTTAAAAGATTCTATATATGCCATTTTAACCTCCTTTGTCGATATTTATCGACGATATTTAATTAATATACCGACGAGAGATAGGTATTTATATTTTACTAATTATGGGACAGCCTGTTTAGTGTATAGTTCTTGAGCATGCTCAAGATTTATTTTTGCTTTCTCACGAACTAAAGTAAGGAGTTTACACAAAAAATAAATCTTGGCATATTAAAAAAAGTCTGTATCTGAAAGAGTTAAATAAAAATTAAGATGTTCTTGAGATTTATCATTTTTTCCATATCTGATGGTTATTTTATCTTCTACAAAATACCCATTTAAAAGAAAAGCTTTTACTATTATATTATCATTTATTAATAGCTTCATTCTGTTGAATTTAAATTCATTTCGGCAGAAAGCATTAATCACAGAAACTAATTTTTTATTCATATATTTGTTAAAAATCAAAATATCAGAAATATAGCAAATCCCATTTTTAAGATAAACTGAAAAATATCCAATAGTGTTATTCCTGTATTTTATAAAAAAAATATTATTTTTATTTGGGCATTCCAGTAGCCTCCATTTGATATACTCACAATCCCTTATGACAGAAGTATTCAACTCTCTAACTTTGCTTTTCCATAAATTATCAAATTCATAAAAATTATTTTTATTTAAAGGAACTATATTCAAATGATTAGACTTTTTGAATTTAAAGGAAAAATGGGGAAATAAAAGTAGATTTTTTTTACCTAGAATAATAATCTTTTCTTCTCTCCCAAATTCAGACCCATGGGCCTTAATATGAGATCTTACTCCGAAACTATTCGGAAAGCCATAAAGAAAAAATTCCTTTTTTTTCAAGAATTTATATGCTCCATTGACAAAGCCCTGCCCCCTACATTCTACCCGAATATATGTATCAACAGAAAGTATAAATAATTTCTCTCCCCCATTATAAACTCCTTTTTTAAATTGAAGGTAATACTGACCAACAATTTCTTTTTTTTTATTAAAAGCAACAACAATCAAGTTTCCATTTGGATTTTTCTTAAATTTCCATTCCCATAACTTTAAACTCATCTTTTCCGGAAAAAAATATTCATATAAACTAACAAGATTGATTTCATCACCTTTTTTATACTTTCTTAATCTTATTTTTTCCATATTGGGCATGATATATTATTAAAACTGCATATATTTAAAAATTTAGGCTGTTATAATAATATATGGAGCAAAAAGTTGCGATTGTAACTGGGGCAACAGGTTCAATAGGAAAAGATATAGCTATATTCTTATCAGAAAGGGGCATAAAAGTTGTAGGAACATTTAATAAAAAAGAAGAAGAAGCAAAAGAACTGGAAGCTTTAAATAAAGATATAAAAATATTTCATTTAGATCTCTCAAGTATAAATTCGATAGAAAAATTTGTCCAGTCAATAAGTGAAAGTTTTCCGAAAATCGATTTTCTAGTAAATAATGCAGGGATAAAAAGCGATAACCTGCTGGAAAACATGCCTGAAGAAGATATAAGCGAAGTAATAAATGTTAACTTAATTGGAACAATAAAACTAACAAAAAAATTACTGCCCAAAATAAAAGAATCGAAAGGAAGAATAATAAACATAGGGTCAGTTGCAGGAGAATTTGGAAGTGGAGGGCAGGCAAATTACTCAGTATCAAAAGCAGGAATAAGTGCCTTCACAAAAACACTGGCAAAAGAACTTGCAAAATATGGTATAACTGTTAATAATATTGCTCCAGGCTTAATAGAGTCTGAAATGGCAAAAACAGTACCTGAAAAAATTAAAGAAAAAATAATTAACAAAATAGCTCTGAAAAAATTAGGTACTCCTAGAGCAATTTCAGAATTAGTATACTTTTTAGTTACAAATGAGGGAAACTATATAACTGGTCAGACAATAAGAATAGATGGAGGATTATTAAATTGAAATATTCTGCAAAAATAATCGGTACTGGAATGTATGTTCCTAAAAGAATAATAACTAATAAGTACTTAGAAAAATTCATAGATACTTCAGACAAATGGATACAGGAAAAAACAGGGATAAAAAAAAGGAGAGTTTCAGAAAAAGGAGAATTAGGATCTGACTTATCTGCAAAATCAGCTGTTGAAGCAATAAAAAATGCAGATTTAATGCCGGAAGATATAGAATTAATTATTTTAGCAACAACCTACCCTGATATGACAACTCCTGCAACAGCTGCGATTGTACAAAAAAAAATAGGAGCCAAAAATGCAGCTATATTTGATATAAGGAATGGGTGCCAGGGTTTTTTAACAGGATTGATAACTGCTTCAAAATTCATATCAGATAGCACCTATAAAAATGCTTTAATCATAGGGACAACTCAACATGCTAAGCTATTTGAATTAACAGGTTGGAAAGACAGAACAAAGGCAGTATTTTTTGGAGATGGTTCAGGAGCAGTTGTTCTTAAAAGATGTGAAACAAATAAGGGAATATTAACTATTGATATGGGAAATGAAAAAGATAAATCTCATTTGATAAACCTTCCATTTGGAGGCATGGCTTCATTTGAAAATCCAAATGCTTTTGAAGACCCGATACTTGGCAAACCTATGGAAGGAAAAGAAGTCTTCAACTTTGCAACAACAAATGTTCCAGTCTCAATAAAAAAAACTCTTGAGAAAATAGGAAAAAAACTGGAAGATTTGGATTTTATAATTTTACATCAGGCAAATATTAACATTATAAAACATATTATGAACTCGTTAAACCTGCCAATGGAAAAAACTTATGTAAACATTAATAAATATGCAAACATGGCAGAAGCTTCCATACCTGTTGCTCTACATGAAGCTATCCAAGCAGAAAAAATAAAGTCAGGGGATTTAGTAGCTTTAACAGGTTTTGGAGTTGGTATGGGATGGGCAACAGTTGTTATAAAATGGGGCTAATTTTCTTAATCTCCTTTAGGTACAAGCTAGAGATTTTTTCCCAATCAAACTCGCCTATAATGCCTTTATTATTTTTTTTAAGCCTATCACAAACCCCATTATTGGACAAGAGCAAATTTATTTTTTCTGCAATTTCCTTTTCATCAAAAATATTATCGATTGTGAAAATATTCTTACTATCCTTAAAATAAATATCAGAAACAACATCCTTATTAATAATTATTGGGACACCTGAAGCCATTGCTTCCAAAATAACCAATGGAAAGCCTTCATAAAAACTTGGAAAAACAAATAAATCACTCGCAAAATAAAAATCTTCTGGATTGTTGCAATTTGTCACAAATATTATTTTATCTGATACTCCAAAAGTTTTAGCAAGATGCCCGTAGTATTTAACATCTCCTTTTCCTATAGCAATAAGTTTAAAATTGTGATTTTTAACATGGGGCAATGATCTAATTAAATTAAATAACCCCTTTCTTAAAAAAGGTGTTCCAACTAACAAAATAATTTTTTCCTTATTCTTAATCCCGTATTTTTGTCTTATTAAACTCCTAACATTAATTTTATCTTTAGTATTAAACTTATTCAAATCAACTCCATTTGGGATAACTCTTATTTTATTTGGTTTAACATTAAATTCTCTTATAATCTCATTTTTGATCTCTTCAGAAACACATACAATTCTCCTATATTTTCCAAATCTAAAATTTAAATATTCAATTAAAACAGCTAGATAATCTGAAATCCTGATTTTTCTTTCATTTATATTGGGGTAATTATGCATAATACTCCTCCACTTTCCAAGAGCAGATTTATAACAGCTATGGGCAATGATAATATTCGGATTAAACGCATGAAAACTTGAACCTATTGTGATATCATATCCCTTCCTCGTAATAATTTTTGAAACAACAGCAAAATAAAGTAAAGATAAAATTTTAAATTTTGTGGTATAAATTTTGTGGATAATGACATTTTTTATTTTTGTATTTTTAGTGCAAAAAAGATGAACCTCATTTTTTCTTGAAAGCTCAAAGGCAATAGACCTCATAACATTAGGTATTCCTCCTCCCCCAAGGGAGTCATTTAAAATAATCGCCAGTTTCATATGTCTATAAATTTTAAAAGCTTTTTAACTATTTACATTAACAATTAAAATATCATTAAAACTTCTGAAGCTCATTTTAATTTAAGAAATATCCAAAAAATCGCCGTATGTCAAATGCCAGTTATCTTTATCAAGTAATTTTTCTATAAAATCTTTTCCATTGATTTTCAGTACAAGCATAAAACTATTACATTCCATTTTTTTAAACCTGTTTTTTAAAAGCAAATGTTCAATTTGCCTACTTAAAATAGTGAACTTAATTTTACGCAGGTTATTTAAAACACAATAATTATATAAGAAATTCAGGATATTTTCAAGTTGATTAATATCCAAAATAAGAAATTCATCCACAACAAGGCTTCTATCATCTTCATGAAAAGCAAAAAAACCAAGGATATTCTTCCGGGCTCTTTTATTTAAAATGAGGTAGCATTTATATTTAGTATTTGGAAGATTAATATATCTCCAGTTCAAAAAAGCCTGATTTTTAATAAAAAATAAAGAAGGTAAGGTTTTTTCCAAGATTGACAGAAAGTCATTTATTCTTCTGTCAAGATTATAAGCTCTCTTAATAGTTACATTACAATTTATCCTCCTATTTAAATTAAGAAATCTTGCCAATAAGGGCACAGTTTTAGTATAGGTTTTTATAGGTACAGTTCCACCATTAAATTCAGACCATTTATACTTTCCAGAAATAAATCCGATATAAAGCTTAGGTAAGACAAAAAGTTTTTTAGAGATAAGGTTGCTATATCCCTTCCCCCTCGAGTCATTGTCAACTAACATATTAGAGATTATTCTAGCTTTCTTCTTTTTTCCAAAAAAACTCAAACTTCTCGGAGCAGTAAAACAAAATCCAGTTATTTTATTATCACATTCTAACAAGCATGAATATGCCTTTCCTTCAGGATTATTTGAATAAAAATGATTAAAACTATCTAAACTTCTTTTCCTACCAAATATACCATTATAGATAGTATTAACCTGATTCATTTCTCTGTCACTTAACTTTCTTAGAATAATTTTATTTTTTTTATGAATTAATCGCCCCATTATACACTCCCATTAAAGTACTATAATGAAACTCTGCGCTAAACTGATCTTCCATAATAAACTTCCTCCCATTCTCTCCAATCTTTTTGGCAAGGCCCTTATTTTTTAAGAGTTTTTCTATGTTTTCCGATAATAACTTTACATTACCTTTGCTAACTAAAAAACCATTTTTCCCATTTGATACCAATTCCTTTAACCCGCCAACACTGAAGGCAATTATTGGCTTAGAAAAACTCATAGCTTCAAGAGCAACTAAAGGTAGGTTTTCATCAATAATACTGGGAATAACAACAACAGAAGCCATCATATAAAACTTCCCAATATCCAAATTATCTACCTTTCCGCAAAAGGTTACATTGCTTATACTCTTAGATTTCACATATCTGGCCAAATTATCCTTTTCCATTCCATCACCAACAATATAAAGACGAGAGTAAGGTATTTTTTTGTTAATGCTTTCAAAGGACTTTAATAGATAAATAACTCCTTTTTCTTCGGAAAGTCTCCCGCAATAAAGTATAATTTTTTTTCTTTCATCAGGCAATTTTATTTGTTTAGTGAAGTCAATAAAATGGGGTAATCTCACAACTTTATCATAGCCAAATTCCTCCATTTTACCCTTAAGAAAAAAAGAGGGGGAAATAAACGCTTTAATTGTCCTCGAAGAAACAAAAAATTTGGACTTCGCAGTAATATAAGGGGAGATTTTATTGTATTTAACATCAATATCTCTTATATCATGAACACTTTTAACAACAGGATAGCCTATACAAGATAAAATAATATTATAATGGTTTTCATATATATTATTGAGGTGGATAATATCAGGATTTATTTCCTTAACCACCTTTCTTAACTTTAAGTAAACATATGGATTTATAAAATAAAGTGAAAGGAATTTGCCAAAATTAGAATGAGGCCTTTTTATTACATAACTATACTTTGAAAAAAGGCTGAAATTACTAAAAGTTAAAGTATAAACTTCATGGCCCTTGGATTTTAATAAATTAGCTAAATTATAAAAATAAACTTCACTTCCCCCAACTTTACTATAATAATCATTTACTAACAGCACCCTCATCTTCAATTACCTCCAGAATAGCAGACTTCATTTTACTAATAAATATTTTAGTGCCAAACTTTCCTGCTTGTTTCATGCAGGCATTTTTATATTTCATAGGATTATCATCAATTTTCCTGTCCAAATTTTTTATAGCATCTACTAATTTATCAACATCTATATTATCAATTAACACTCCTGTTTTTCCATTAATAATTGTCTCTTTATAACCTCCTTCATTTGGAGCTATAACTGGCTTCCCAGAAGCCATTGCTTCTACAGGAGTAAGTCCAAAATCCTCATTTAAAGAAGTTGTAATGAATCCCTTACAATTTGCATATAATTCCTTAAGAGTCTTATCATCAACCCAACTTTTTATTTCAACATTTTTTGGTTTTATGTTTTTTATATAATCAGCATATCTCTTAAAATGTTTTGATTGTTCATAACTTCCAACAATTATTAACTTTTCATTGGGCAATTTTTCAAAAGCTTTAATCTGCATATCAACTCTCTTATGAGTTATAAGCCTATTAACACTGAGCCAATAATCTCCGTTTTTTTTATAAAAATATTTTGAAGTTTCAACGGGAGGATAAATAACTTCTGATTCTTTATTAAGATATTCCTTCAGGCGATTTTGGACATTATTAGATATCGAAACAAATGCATTGACATTTTTCGCATCTTTTTTGTCCAAATATCTATGAATTTTAGCCCAAATACTAAAAATGGGTCTTTTCCACCGGGCAATAATGTACTTTCTTGTATATCCATATAAATCCCAAATCTCCCTTTTTGGGGAATACACATACCATAAATTAGGCTTATTTTTAACAGCCCCAGATAAAGCCCAATCTCCAGCAATTATATAAAAATCATATTTATCTCCTAAATTTAGTTTTTTAAATTTACAATAAGCAAATTCTTGTTTAAACGGGGCATTTATAGGCACTTTTCCTATACTAAAAATATTGTTAGTTCTAAAACCCATTTTCTTAATCTTTTCCTTATTAACATTAGTTGTATAAATATCTGCTCTTAACTCTCGAGCAATTATAAGGTCAACAATTTCAGCACCCCCAATATTATCCATAAAATTATGAAATATTACTATTTTCATTTTAAATCAATCTGGTCTTTTCCCTAAAAATTAAGCTTAGATGTCTTGCCCCATCCCTAAAAGTCCTTAATTTTGACTTTCCAAACCTAGGGCTGTAAATTATAGAAATTTCATCAATTTTAAGATTATTTTTTTTTGCTTTTATTAATATTTCAGAAGCAAATTCCATACCACTTGATTTTAAATGTAGTTTATTTAAAGATTCTTTCTTTATAGCTCCGAAACCACAATGAGAATCACTTATTTTTAACCCAAAAAGACTTTTAAGTAAGACAGAAAATAAAGGTCTGCCAAGATATCTATGCAAAAAAGGCATAGATTTGGCTTCTATAATATCTCTATTACCAATAACAAAGTCATTTCCTAAGCTTATCTGATCTAAAAATCTGGGTATATCATAAAAATCATAACTATTATCTGCGTCACCAATTATTATTATTTCCCCATTAGTTTCTTTAAATCCTGCTAAATAAGCATTTCCATAGCCTTTATTTGGTTGATTAACAATCTTTATACTACTATTTCTAAAAGACCTAACTACATTGATAGTATTATCTGTGCAGCCATTATCTACTACAACTATTTCACCATTTATTCCTTCATTATCAAAAACATCTTGTATTTTAGAAATACAAAAACCAATTCCTTGTTCTTCATTTAAGCAAGGTATTACAACTGAAACCTTTTTCTCACTCATTTTGACATTAATTATTATTTATAAATAAATCAAATGTATTTAAAAATTTATATAAGACCAAAACGGAAAAATGTTTATATAATAACTATCCCATTTTATAAAATGAAAAAATGGGTTAAATTAAGCTTACTATGTGCTATAATATTAGTAAATATACTCCTAGCATATCAACCACATTTTAACTACTCTTACCCATTATTGACAGATGAATATAACCATATAGCTTTTGCAAAATATATTGTAAATGAACATAAATTACCATTTACAAATCCTTATTTAGCATATCCTGAAAAATTAACAAACTTAGAATCAGGTTTTCACTTTTTTCTGGCATTATTATTCTCAATAATTCCAGGAGAACCCATTTTATATTACAAGTATTTTATTATAATTTTTATGATATTTAACAGTCTACTCTTATTTTACTTAGTGATGCTATGGTTTAAAAGTTATTATACAGCCTTACTAAGTGTTTTATTTTATGGTGCAATAAAAAGCACAGGAGATTTGCTTGTACATAATTATTTCCTTCCATTAACCATGGGAATTACTCTCCTCCTATTATCATTTATATTTTTCTATAAATGGGAAAATACAGCTGGATGGAAGAATAGGTATTTAGTCTGTCTAGTAGTAATATCCCTAATAACAATAATAACCTACCCCCCTACTTTAACATTTTTTGCAGGAATTTTGTTTTTGTACATATTATTCATGTCGCATAATATTCATGAAAAATTTAACTTAAAGAAGAAACACTTTTTAGTCTATTTTGCAATTTTATCTATAATAATCATTATAATATCAATAATTATAATGATTTATTTAAATCTAACAAAATTTGTTATATTTCCAGATACATGGACTCCTGTAAAAGCAAAATACTCTCCAATATTTTTCTTTGGAGTAATATCTAGTGCTTTTGCTTTTTTCGGATTGATTTCAATAATTAAAGAAAAGAAAATTATTCTATTTTGGTTTATTTTCTCATTAATCCAAATATATTTATATTATATTTTTAAATTCAATATTTTAGTCCCATTTGCAAGGCTTTTTGCATTTTATCTAATAGGATTGTCAATTTTAGCAGGAATTGGAGTTGTTTATATTTATAAGATTATAAACAATTATCCTAATAAATCAAAAAAAATTAGAGATATAGGTTACATAAAGATAATTACTATAATTATTATCTTAATACTTATTTTAGTAAATTATTATTTTATAATTAAAAATCCTTTAAACCCTAAATATATAATTACTGATGAAACCTATGATATTATAAAATTCTTGAATAATAATTATAAAGAAGATGTTATTATTTTATCAACGGGGCTAATTACTCATGCAATATACCCTGCAACCGGACAGCATGTGCTTGGGATGATAAATGCTAATTTAGGGGGAGGATTTCAGAAAGAAGTTAACCAATTCCTCAATGCTGTATGTAAAGAAAAAAATAATATGTTAAAAAATGGCTATTTCCCTGCTTTAGAAGCAAATAACCTATCTGACACAAAAACTCTTATCCTATCAAAATCAGAATTTAACTGTAGTTTTTTAAATTCAGTCTACAATAAAACATATTATGTTTATGAAATAGATAAGGAAAAGCTAGGAAACTAATTGGCTGTTATAATCATATACAAATTCAAATTCTAGAGGAAAATTTATCTTCAGTATTTTAAAATTGTATATGCATTATTAATTTCAGGAATTTAACTGATTTAGTATAATTAATGAAGCTCCCAATCACAGCAAGCTGTGGGGATTTCTTTTTAATTAAAAAATAAGTTATACTCTAATAAGTTGACAATATCCTAGTCTTTTATAAGACTCCCGTCATTGATATTGTTTTTGTAGCCATACATACACATATGTGTATGTATTTATACACTTTACTACTTTACCTTAGCAGAATAACAACTTTCCTTTGTCTTTTAGTTCACAAAGCATATTTGTATTATTGATAATTGTATATGAAACTCCTGAAAATCCTAGGGAATAACAAACTATCTTAATTTCAAATTCACCTTGATAATTCTCAAATTCTGTTTCTAAAAGATAATACCCTTTATCGCTTCCACGAAGGCTATAAACATTAGGGTCAACAAAATCATAAATACTATTTAAAGAAATTAATGATTTATCATTTATATTTATTTTATTTGAAATTATGTCTGCCTTACAGTTAGCATTTTCCTCAGGCAGGCCATCAGGATTGCTAATTTTTATTAGCACACTTTCAGGTGCATAATCCCTATTAATTGCTAATTCTATATGAATAAGCATAAAAACGGTGAACAAAACTAAGAAAAAAGTAAATATATTTTTTTTGTTGCTAAACCTTCTATTTACAAATACCATTTAAATCCTGCTCAGTTTGATTATTATTAAATTTTATACAGATCTTTATCATACTAAAATTAAATTTCCCTGTATTTTTCATCCTTAATCAACTGATCAAAAGCTTTTCTCACATCATTAATCTTTATAGACTTTTTACCGCTAATTTTCAGATTATAATTAATGTTGTCAACAACCCTGTTAATCAAAGAATACATAAGCTTATTAATTTCATCTAAAGAATCTTTATTAATTTTAAGATTGTTCTTTCTAATAGTTTTTCTAATTTTGCTATATTTTAATATATTATTATTTTTCATATTTTTAGTTATTTTTTCCTAATGTATTAATATATAAGATTTTTTGTATTTGCAGTTAAAGTTATTAAAAGTGTCTTCAAAAAGCCCCTCACAATTTGTCGGTATTAAAAAAACCTGCCTTGAAATCCATTCACCACCATTTTCTTCTACCAACCCCTTCCCATTTTTGCCATGAAAAATAGTGGCTAACCTAACTTTATCAGAATTTTTAAGAGCTTTTAATTCATAAGAAAAAAGAATTTTACTTGAAAATTTAAATAATTCTGAAAAAGGCTTATCATATTTAATGCTATATCCTTCCCTAAAAATAGTATTAACAAGCGAAATATGTGTAAGAAAAAAATTTTCAATAGAAATAATGCTAAAATGAAAATTTTGGTATTTTGAAGAAGTCAAATCAATATTTAATTTTCCTGTTTCAGAAATTATTGCTATATCTATATCATTTGAATTAAGTTTTCCTTTTATAAATGATCCAAATAAAATTACATCTAAAACATTTTTATTTTTAGTTATTTCATTTAAACTACTTTTTAGTCTCTGTATATTTTTTAAGTCCATAAGCATAAAATTCTATTTTAAGAGCATCTTCTAGCTTGAGTCGTAAGTTATAAGAATCTATATAAATTTTAAATAATTCTGAAACATTATCATGAATACTAACAAAATACTTTTTAAGTAAAAAGAACCTGTCATTATGATTTTTAGGGAGAATTTTAATCTCTTTGTAAATTAGATAATCACATAAAATAGTTATTGCTTTAAAAAAATCAGAAACAGAGGCATTATACCTTCTTTTTTTTATATTTTCCTCTCCTGATTCAAGAAATTCTTTAGCATTCTTCAATAAGTCATCCATAACATATTAATAGGGAATGAGTATTTTTAAGCTTTTTGTTAATGTATTAATAAGCTACCTTCCTTATTTGTAGTCTTATATATAAAATAAATTTTATCATTAAAGTGCCTTTATATCAAACATAAATTAAATAGAAGAAGAAAATATATAAAACTTAAGAGTTTTGTTATTTTTCTATTCTTTCTGCTTCCATTTTTTCTAAAACTTTTCTAAGCTCAATATACCCTAAATCTGAAAGGTGAACAACACCTCTGAACAAAGATGCATCTCTTTGAACTTTTCTTCCAAAATCATAAAAATGGTCATTAATATCAAAATAATCATTTCCATACTTCCTAGCAAAAACCCCATCAACTCTTTCTATTAAGTCAAAATTGTCAACTGCAGTATTTGGAAATGGGCTTATAATAACCATTCTCTGGTAATGCACATTCTCTTCTAAAAAATCAATGAAATCCTGAAAATCAGAAACAAACTGATTTAACTTTTTATCAGTATTTACTATTTTCCCAATTTCAAGCAAAGGCACTTCCTCTATCATCTGCATTACAGACTTATAATTTTCATTTGGTGGAAAACCTGCATCTGCAGTACCTAAAAAGACATAAATTTTATTTAATCTCCTTTGAAACTCACCCTTATTTAAAGAAATTTCCATTCCGTCCTGAATTTCTTGTATACCTCTTCCAGGCATAGCATGTATCAAAACATCATTCCAACTGGAAAAATAAGCCATAGAATCTCCAATAAGAAAATTAGGTTTATAATGTCTTTCTCTAGAATTAATAGCTTCTTCTGTTTTTATATCAAAGGGTAACTTATCAAAAATCTCGGGATCAATCTCAAAATAAGGTTTAGGGGCAGAAATATGTTCATATGTATGGTATCCCCCAATATATTGATTTGATTTATTAACAGATAAATTGTATAAACCTGTAAGTACACAAATTTCTAAAATAACAGCTCCGGCCGCAGTCCCAGTATTTAACAAGTTTCTTCTTGACAGTTTATTTTTCATATCAATTCCTTACCCATTTCCTTCTTTAAATGAACTAATAAATTAAAAACATCATATTCTAAAGTTCCTAATCCATACTCCAAAGAAGCCCTATCTGGAAAATTACTAAGAACAGCTTTCCAACCGTCTTTTTCAGGATCATAAAAATATTTTATTTCACTATATTCATCTAAAAAATCAGTCATAGGGTGCACACATAAAATTACATTATTTAAAGCATCATCAAGATTAATTTTCACCTCTCTTCTAGATTTCCAGTCCTTACAATATCCCAAAGTATAATCAGGCAAACTTGCAATTATAAAACCTTCTTCAGTTCTAAATTCTAAGTCAGTTTTTCCAGTTAGCATAAAAATTTATTCTATTTAACATTTATAAATCTTTAGCAACTGTGACATCCTCTATGGGCTAAAGCCACACAGCGTCCTTTAAACGCTATTGATTTTCTATGTATGAAAATACATTATCAAAATCAACCCCAACTGGACAGCAGAAATATCCTGCATTCCAAAAATGCCCTCTTGGATATACATCTCTGAAAGTTGGATAAAGCCTGAATAAAAGGTAAGATGAAAAACCTTTTATCAATTGCAGAGCTTTTGCATCAGACATTGTCCTCGGTAAATCTGCCATCAAGTGTATATGCTCTTCCTTGATTTTTAGAATTACAATTTCTATTTTGTATCTCTTACATGCTTCCTCAATTGCTACCTTACAAAAAATTTGTAATTTTTCTTGATTCATTGCTTTGTATCTATATTTTGTTGTTAATTGTATATGTTTTAGATTGTTTCCTACTGATGTTGCATA
>Ga0209542_10014608_pt1 | contig 13333 bp, 12 predicted proteins | sample RifCSPhighO2_01_FD_184028 | JGI IMG/M metagenome (GOLD analysis project Ga0209542, IMG submission 184028) | Soil microbial communities from Rifle, Colorado - Rifle CSP2_plank highO2_0.1 (SPAdes) (version 2) | ecosystem: Environmental > Terrestrial > Deep subsurface > Rock core/Sediment ... | reverse complement strand
TCGGTTGCAGAAGCTTTGATATAAGAAAGAAGTTCGTGGATATCATTAATCAATTCTTCTAGTCTTCCTGGCAGTTTAGAAAGTTCTATCCTCAATGCGTCGTTGGCCTTTGCCAGCTCGTCGACGAGCTGCTGGTTCATCCTGATTATGTCAAGAATGTCCTTCATGAAATTTGTGCTGTTAGAGCCTGTATTAGATTCGAGCTGCTCTAATCTCTTTTCCATACGCCTTATCGGTGACATGGGAATAAGTTCAAACTCTTCGCCATGCTTCTCAGCCATCAATCCACCTAACTATATTTCTTTTAATAGGTAAATAAAAGTTTATCTGAGCTTATGATAAAGGAAAAATCCGCGGGTGCGATAATCTTTAAGAAGAACGGGAAGGTCAAGTATCTGTTTTTAAGGAAGAAGTACAAGACAGAATACTGGGATTTGCCTAAAGGGAATATAGAAAAGGGGGAAAAGGAGGAGGAGACTGTGGAGAGGGAGATAGAAGAGGAGACAGGACTGAAGGATTTGAAGTTCACTCCTGGCTTCAAGGAGAAGATAAACTATTTTTACAAGAAGGATGCGGATACTGTTTTCAAGGAGGTAATTTTCTTTCTAGTGGAGAGCAAGACAGAAGATGTGAAAATTTCGCCTGAACACAATTCGTTTGAATGGGTTTCGTACGAAGAGGCTTTGAAAAGAACGAAGGAGAATACCAGAAAAGTTTTTGAAAAGGCGCATGTGTTTTTGGAAGAAGGGTTGAACAAATTCGTAAAGTGACTACTCGCCCATGTCCTCTCCGCCGGGCATTCCGCCTGGAGGCATTCCTCCGCCTCTAGAGAGTTTGTTTGCGGAAATCACATCATCGATTCTCAAGATCATCTCAGCAGCTTCGGCGGCTGATTTTATTGCCTGAGTCTTCACTTTCAAAGGTTCGACAACTCCATCGGCAAGAGCGTCATCGACTTTTCCGCTAAAAACATTAATTCCCCATGTGATTTTTCCTTGGTCGTGCGCAACTCTCATTTCGACTAGAGTGTCAATAGGATCCAAACCTCCGTTTTCTGCAAGAGTTCTCGGAATGACTTCAAGAGCTTCTGCGAATGCCTTTATTGCGAGTTGTTCTCTGCCAGAATATTTTTCAGCAATTTTTCTCAATCTCATCGCGACTTCCTCTTCTGGAGAGCCTGCACCTGCGACTATTTTTCCTATTTCTAGTGCTGAAGAAACTGCTCCGACCGCGTCTTCGACAGACCTGTCAATCTCATCGACGACATGTTCAGTTGAACCTCTGACAAGAATAGTGACCGCTTTAGGATTTTTAGCTTCTCTTATGAATGTCATCGCCTCTCCGCCGATTTTCTTTTCCTCGACCAACTTGGCGAATCCTAAATCATTTGATTGCAAATCGTCAAGATTAGAAATAATTTTACCGCCTGTTGCTTTGGCTAAAAGTTCCATGTCAGATTTCTTCACTCTTCTGGTTGCGAGAATTCCTTTCTTTGCAAGGTAGTGTTGTGCGACGTCGTCGATTCCCTTCTGGCACATCAAGACGTTTGCGCCTGATGCCACGACTTTCTCTACCATGTCCTTCAGCATCTTCTGCTCTGTCTCGAGGAAAGCCTGCATCTGTTCAGGTGAAGTAATCCTGATTTCAGCATCTGTTTCTGTCTCTTTGACTTCGAGTGCTACGTCCAAAAGTGCGATTTTTGCGTCGTCGATTTTCTTCGGCATACTAGGATGGACTACTTCTTTGTCTACCACAATTCCCTTTATCAATTCGGTGTCTTCGGCAGAACCTCCATGTTTCTTTTCCCTCTTAATGTCATCAGTATCAATCACGATTTTACTTCCTTCCATTCTTGCTACTTCCTTAACTGCAGACACTACAACATCTGCGAGATGTGGCGATGCCCTTTCGACTGATTTTCCGGACATGGAAGTCAATGCTATCATCTTCAAAGTATCAGTATCTCCGAGGCTAATCGGTCTTGCTATCTCTTCCAAAATTTTCAAAGCTTCATCTTTGCCAATCTTGAACCCTCTGGTGATTACCGTGGGATGAATGTCCTGCTCGAGAAGCTCTTCGGCCTTCTTCAAAAGTTCCCCGGCCAAAACTACTGATGTAGTTGTCCCGTCGCCTACTTCCTCGTTCTGCGTCTTTGCTACTTCAACCATCATCTTCGCAACAGGATGTTCGATCTCCATCTCTTCCAAAATTGTAACTCCGTCGTTTGTGATCACTATATCTCCGATGGAATCAACCAGCATCTTGTCCATTCCCTTCGGACCTAGAGTGGTTTTTACGGCGTCTGCCACTCCCTTCGCTGCAGCTATGTTGTTACGCTGAGCGTCTTTGCCCATCTGTCTGAGCGTTCCCTCAGGTAAAATTAGAATAGGTTGTCCGCCTAGATTTCCCATCATTGCATTTGCCATGTGTATACCTCCTAGAACTCAATATATGTGTATGTGGGTATACATATTTAAAGTTTTTCTTTCATTCTATTGTTGAGATCTTTAGAAGATTCTAGTTCAGAAAGTTCTTTTTCAAGAATTATCGGAACGCCCTCTACATTTTCTTCTTTGGATTTCTTGAGTACTAGAACAGCCTTGCTGGAGAATACATTCGACAACTGTTTAACTACACTTGCATCTTTCTCCATTCTTGTTTCAGTTTTTGATAGATGAGTTATCAACGAGAAATTACTTTTACCAATTATTTCAAATGGTGAGGAATAAACTGGAGAATTATCAATCCCGATTCTCTTGAATTCGTTCGAAACTTCGTTTTGGAACTCGTTCTTTGGTTTCAAGTAAACAGGTTCTGAAGTTTTATTCAGCTTGAAATTATTTCTCAGCTCGATCTTCAATGTCGTTTCAAGTTTGCTGACTGTATCTTCTGTTGGATTCACTCTGTTCTTTTCGATTTCATAGAGGGCCTTCTTGGAAATACCAACCAAGGATGACAATTGCCTCAAACTGAAACCCAGATCTTCTCTTTTCTTTCTTAGAGAAGTAGTGTCGATTTTTATCGTGTGTCTCCCTCTCGAAGAATCAACCACAGGGATTTTTTCCTCATCTAAGAAATTCTCAAAAAGAGTTGGTGTAATCACAGGGAGGTCGAATCTTGAATAGACCATCTGATCGTTCAGAAATTCCCTGTTGTTCTTCACAGAAACTATCAGGGGATAGGCAGAAAGGAAAAATGAAATGGATTTCAGGCTTTTCATCTGCCCTTCATTCACACTGTCGACATTCAGTGCCGATTTCACGAGCATGAGATTCTCTCTCTTAGCTGCTATGTCGAAAGACCCCTGGCTTAGTAAAACTTGAAATTGTTTTGAAAGCAAAGAATTAACTAGCTTATTCACCAAAAGAGATTTATTAAACATCTTTATCTAAAACCTTATTGGTAGCGGATAAGGATAAAAATGTGTGTGTAAGTATACGGGCCGGTAGCTTAGCCTGGTTAGAAACACTACCAAGTGTTGATATGCAGCCGACTTATATGTCGAGGCTAGGAAATCGGCAGGTCGAGGGTTCGAATCCCTCCCGGCCCAATTAAATGTGATGAAATGAAATTAGAGAATATGAAAAACAAGTACGAGTTTTGGACTGACAAAATAGCAAAAGAAATCGTTGAGATGAAAAAATTCAGATATTTGGATAAATCAGTTCCGAAATTCAAGAGGTTTGTAGTAAAGTCTGCTGCCTCAATCTCTGGAGTTCTCCACATAGGAAGATTAAGCGATACGATAAGAGTGGAAACTGTTCACAGGTCATTGACTGATTTAGGATTCAAATCGGATTTCATTTGGTCTGCAGATAATGTTGATCCGTTGAGAAAAATTCCAAAAGGCGTTCCGGAAAATTACAAACAATACATTGGCGTGCCTGTCACTGAGATTCCTGATTCTGATGGTTGCCACAAGTCATACGAAGAGCATCACAGATTATTGTATCTGGAAGTTGTAAACCAATTCATTCAAAGTAAGATGAAAGTTTATTCGATGAGAGAAGAGTATCTCAAGGGAACTTTCAAGAAAGAAATAAAAATTATTTTGAATGATTACGAAAAGGTTGTTCAGATATTGAACAGCCACAGGCCGAAGGAGGATCCTTTGCCTAAAGATTGGAGTCCCTGGCAGCCAATTTGCAAAAACTGTGGAAAGATAATCACCACTCGGGTAACTAAAGTTGAAAAAGGGAAAGTACATTACATTTGCAAAGACTATTCGTTCAAAACCCAAACTGCAGTTGGCTGTAAATATCAAGGGGTGGATGATCCATCTAAAGGAAATGGAAAATTACTTTACAGAAGCGAGTTGGCAGCTCAGCACGTACACTGGAAAGTTAGGGCTGAAGGGTTCGGAAAAGAATATATAGTTCCCGGTTCGGCTTTTTGGGTCGCAACTGAAATTATGGAAAAGATTTTGAATTTCCCGTCTTCAATCCCTATTTTTTACGAGCATTTGGTTATAGATGGGAAGAAGATGTCTGCTTCTCTTGGAAATATAGTCTATCCTCGCGAATGGCTGAAGGTTGCAACTGCTGAATTACTCAGATTGCTATTTTTAAAAGATCCTATGAGGGAGAGGAATTTCAGATGGGCTGACATTCCATCGATGAATGACGAGTATGACAAGCTCGCAGAGATTTATTACGGGTTGAAGAAAGCTCCGAATGAAAGAGACGAAATTAATTTCAAGAGACTTTTCACGATGCTTCAGATAAAACCGATTCCAAAGAAGTTTGAACACACAGCTCCATTTTCAGTCTTTGTCGAGATTGTGAAAATACTTCCGGAAAAAAATCAGCTGAAATTTGCAATGAACAAGCTGAAAGAGTTCGGGCATAAAGCCAAAGATGAGAAAGGAATTAAAGAAAGATTAGAATACGCGAAGATCTGGTATCAGAAATATGGGCAGAAAGAAACTGTGAGAATAGAATTGTCCAGAGACATCAAAGCTGGGATTTCTGATTTAATTGAGTTGATAAAAAAGGAAAAAGACGGAGAGAAGCTGCAAAAAGAAATTTTTGAAATAGCTAAGAGGCATGGAGTGAAGCCGATTGAGTTTTTCAAGAACATATACAAGATTCTATTAAATTCTGAGAGAGGGCCGAGGCTCGGACCGTACATAATTGACAGAGGAAAAAGTGAAGTCATACAGATATTGGAAGAGTATGTATGAAGAAATTAAGGATTATTATTTTCCTTCTAATTATTTTGGCGGTTTTTGTTTTTGGATATTTCCAATTAGGAATAAGACCAAGAGTGGAACAAAATGCAAGTGAGATAAAAGTCCCACCTGGATTCAAGATTGAAGTTTTTGCCGAAGGATTATCAGCAAGCCCTGCTTCGTATCCAGGACCGAATGACGGGCCGAGATTTCTGGAAATAAAAGATGGTGTTTTGTTTACTTCGCTGATGCGACAAGGGAAAGTAGTGGCTCTTCCAGACAAAGATGGGAACGGTAAAGCAGATGGAGCAGTAACGGTGATTGAAGGATTGAGGAATCCACATGGAATAGTTTTTTCTGATGGTTGGTTTTATGTTGCAGAAGAAAACAGGATTTCGAGATTCAAACTTGAAGGATTGAAGGCTGATAAGAATACTTTGGAAGTTCTTTTTGACAACCTACCTTCTGGAGGTCATATTACCAGAACGATTAGAATTAGCAATGATACTCTTTATTTGAGTATAGGGTCAAGCTGCAATGTCTGTTACGAGGAAGACGAAAGAAGGGCTGCAATTTCTGCATGCAGTATTGAAAACAAAACTTGTCTAGTGATCGCAAAAGGTTTGAGGAATTCTGTGGGAATGATTTTCTACGATGGGAAGTTGTGGGCTACTGATAATGGAAGAGACATGATAGGAGAGGATGTTCCGCCAGAAGAAATCAACATAATAAGAGAAGGAAAGAACTACGGCTGGCCAGTTTGTTATGGAAATAGAATTCATGATACAGATTTTGACAAGAATGTTTACATTAGAAATCCATGTGAAGATACAGAACCTCCAGTTTTTGAGATGCAGGCACATTCTGCACCCTTAGGTTTGACTTTCTATAATGGGAACAATTTTCCGGAAGAATATCAGGGAAATCTGTTTGTAGCTTTCCACGGTTCATGGAACAGAAACATTCCGACTGGATACAAAATTGTGAGAATTCATATGGAAGACGGAGTTCCTAAAAATATTGAAGATTTTGCAACTGGCTGGTTAAAAAATTTCACAGTTACAGGCAGACCTGTTGATTTGATAGTTGGAGACGACGGAAGTCTTTTTGTTTCAGACGACAATGCAGGAAAAATATATAGAATTTACTATCAAAAGTGATGATATGACAGAACTGCTCTTCATGAAAGACTGCTATCTTAAAGAATTTGACGCGAAAGTGGTTTCCGTTAATGGGAATTCTGTTGAATTAGATAAGACTGCTTTCTATCCGACTGGTGGAGGAGTGATGCACGACACTGGAAAATTAATTTCTAATGGAAAAGAATTCACTGTGATTAATGTTATGAAAAATTCTGGAAAAGTTTGGCATGAAATCAAAGGGGGCAGTTTGAAAGTTGGAGATTCTGTTCACGGTGTTTTGGACTGGGAGAGAAGATACAAGCTCATGAGGATGCACACAACAGCCCATTTATTGAGTGGAGTGTTCTTTCACGAAGCAAAAATCCAGATTACCGGGAATCAGATTGATGTTGACGAATCTAGAATGGATTTCAACATGGATAACTTTGACAGAAATTTGATAGATAGTTTTTGTAAGAAGGCAAACGAATTGGTTGAAAAAGATTTGCAGATAAAAATCTACTCCATGAAAAGAGAAGAAGCTCTAGCAGATCCATCTATGGTAAAACTTGCTGATGTTCTTCCTCCGAATGTCCCAGAATTGAGAATAGTTGATATAGTGGGATTTGACAGGCAGCCTGACGGTGGATGCCATGTGAATTCCTTGAAGGAGATAGGAGAGATAGAACTCACTCGTTTGGAGAACAAGGGGAAGAACAATCGAAGGCTGTATTATAAACTTAAAGATTGAACACAATCATAATTATGATGATTTCTGAATCAAGGATTTTCAAGAACGAGAAGGTTTTGTCAACTGAATTTCTTCCAGAAGTACTTCCGCACAGGGAGAGCCAGATAGAGATTCTTGCCGGCAACCTTCGCCCTGCAGCCCACGGAAGAAAGCCCCAGAACACATTCGTTTATGGGACTCCAGGAATTGGGAAGACTGCGTCGGTGAAGCATGTGTTCAGGCAGTTCGAAGAATATTCTGGAGTGAAGACTTTCTATGTCAACTGCTGGGACTATAGAACAATCCATTCTATCCTTACCAAACTGTCTGTGGGGATGGGAATCTTTGTTGCGAGGAAGGGGATGGCAAAAGACGAAGTCATGGAGAAGTTCGTGGAAGCCTGCAAGAAAAACAGGAAAGGTTTGGTGATTTGTCTGGACGAGGCAGATCAAATCAAAGATAAGAATTCTCTTTACGATTTGTTCAGGATCAATCAATACATATCCAATCCTGTCGGAGTTGTTTTCATCTCGAATTTTGCCGACTTGTTTTTGGATTTGGAACCGAGGGTGAAGAGTAGCGCTGATGTGGATGAAGTTGAGTTCAAGCCGTATACACTAGATGAGATGAAGAATATTTTGACTGCTAGGGGCAGGGAGGCTTTCCATGCAGGAGTTATTGAAGATGGGGTTGTTTTCCTTTGTGCCAATCATGCGATTGTTAATGGTGGGGATGTGAGGACTGGTCTTGAATGCTTGATGAAAGCCGGAAGACTGGCTGAGAAAGATAATTCTCTAAAATTGAAAGTAGAACACGTGAAATATGTTCTTCCGTCTATAGGAAAAGTGAAGCCGAAGATTCTTGAGGAAAAAATAAATGAGAAGGAGAAAATTATTCTCAAAATAGTCGAAGGAAAAAGGAATTTGAAATCAGGCGAATTATATGAAGAATATTTGAGAATGAGCGAAGACAAAATAACTGAAAGAGGTTTCAGGGACATTTTGAACCATCTGATAGAAATAAAACTTCTACATGCCAGATATAGAAAGTGGGGAATCAGGGGTAGAACTAGAGTAATTTCTAAAGTATGAATACTTTTAAAATAAGAATAATTTTATTAGACCAGAACTAAAAAGGGCGTTATTAAAAGCAGAGATTTTAACTGCGATTGCATACTGGAGAGCTGCCATCAAATATATTGAAGCGGGAACTCCGAACTTCAAACCTATGTATGTTCCAACAATACCCTTTTCAGGAACTAAAATCGAACTCGGACCAGTATTTATTGATGGGCCAGGACGACTGGGAAAAGAGGACGCAGTTAGACAGATGATATGGTCACACCAGGAAATAAAAAGAAAAGATTATTTATATGATAAATTTCTAGTATACCCAGAAATTAAGAAAGCAGTACATACACTACAAGATTACTTGGAGAGATTCCATTTAAATGCACCTACTGATGATAGATACGAACAAGCAGTGCTTGACCTTCGAATAGAATCAAAAATTTATTTATGGGATTTGGAAAAAAGTTTGGAGCTAGTGCCACATGTAGTGATAGATCGAGACTCACCTGTTGTGATAGCTCCAGCCCCGATAGAAATTACAATCCAAGTCCCTAAAGAAATGCAAGAAAAAAGATCACCAGAAATTGAGTCATTGCTTATATCCCCACAACAAATTATTACCGTGCCAAAGCAGGTAGAATTCACATCATCACTTACAGCAAGTGCTGTATACTATTCAGCAATGTGGCAACCCGCCTCAACTGTCAAGCGTTTTGTAGAGGAAGCTCATGATTTGTTTAAACAATATGGAGACGTTGATGAGAGCTTAATGCATTTATTTGTTGGAACTTCAATCATGCTTAATGACTTGGGATTCAAACAAGTTAGAAGTTATCCAGCTGCATTTGACAAAGTTACAGAACTTGCTGACGCTGTAGAGGGCTGGCTCGATAAAAAAGAAATGGACAGGAGATTATTGAAGGAAGTATTAAGCAAGTATGCATCTTAATCCCACCTGAGTTCTGGATTTTTTTCAAGAATGGCTGCAAGTTCTTCAATTTCAACTCTGTGTGCCTCTTTCATGCTTATTTCAAAGTTATTCGCCCTAAATCTTTTAAGAAATTCTTTTGAAAGTTCTTTCGAATCTGATAGGCTTTCTGAAGAAGTGAATTTGGATACTAGGTTCAAAATTCCAGTTCTTAGAATTGGAAATAAAGAGATTTCTTCTTTTCCTAGAGGAACTCTATATTCAGATAAAAACTTTTGGAATTTTTTAATTGTTACCTGCTTTCTAAAAACAAAATCAGATTCGTCTGCCGTGAGGCAATTTCTGAAAGCATCTTCAACTTCCATTGATGCTTCCCTCATCCTCAAAGTTGCAGATGGGTCTTTTAGTGATGCTTTGAAGTGCCCTAAGTCGCATGACAGTATCGGTCTTCTGAAAGCGTTTATATTTTGTCTGGCTTCGGGGACTACAACAAAAAAGCGAGCAGGGCATTCATATTTGCCTATTTGGGCCAAGGCTATCCTACTTTCATTTTCTTCAGCAATTCCAACCAATCCGTATCCAGCATCTCTGATCCAGTTTTCATCCCAAATTAGATCGTCTGTGAAAATATAGCGGAGATAAGCATGAGTTGTTGCTCCTCTAAGTCTTGTGTATTCCCTTGTTTTCCCTTCTGCGATACACATATCATCCATGTTACATGTCAAAGCATACTGACCGTTAATTTTTTTGAAATATCTTGATCCAGCTACATCGTTTGTAGGAATGCCTAGTTTCAATTTTGCAGAGGCATCTAGTGCTTCTTTAGGTGAGGTAGAAACAACAAAAGGTTTCTTTCTCAGATGGTACAACCAAACAAAATAATCCCATGTCCCGTCTACTACTGGAACCTTTAAGGCTGCCTCAGCACCAGCTTCCTGGCTGTCTCGGTACGTTATTCCTTTAGACTTTGCCGCTTCATAGAAATTATTCAAATATTTTGAAACCGGAATCAAAACATACCCACGTCTAACATCTTTTAAGGGTGCTGTAATTTTTTCCATTAGAGGTTTTCCGAATAATATTATCAGCCAGGTCTCGGCCAGAGGCTCTTCATACCTTTTTGTGATGAGCCAATCAAAATCATGACCTGCTCCTATGAAATAATCTTTGAATGCTAAATAATCGTCTAATTCAGGATTACATTGAGATAAGATCTCTTGATCCAAATGACGAATAACGGAGTTTGATATATGTCTAGAAGCCACGTATTGCTGCGTGAGTTGCATCTAATTTAAGATGTGGGAATAAAATTAAACCTTTTTGTGTTCTATCACTGCTCTTGCCAGTTCTGAGGAAGTCGGACCGATAGCTCCCAGTCTCACTTCAGTTCTTTTTCCGAACAGGAGGATGCTTCCGATAAGTATAACCAAAGATTTGAATTCAAGTGAATTTGGCTTTAGAGTTTTCAGAGTCTTCTTGCTGGATTTTTTCGGAGAGAGATATAGATAGAGGTGGTTGATCTTCGGCTTGTAATCTATGAGGAGATCATAACTCTTATCTTCTATGATTTTCTTCTTCTTTCTTATTGTCTCCTCTAATTTTGTGTTGGAGATTTTCAAAAATTTCAGAGATTCGTTCATTCCTTTATTGATTGAGATGTTGACAGTTCTTCCGAAAGTTTCTTCTATTGTCATAAAAACTAAATCAATCTAACAATAGGTAAATCTTTGAAATGGGAATCGCCAGTCAAAATTTCTAAATTGTAGAACAATGCAGTAGTGAGAATAAATGAATCGATCATTCCCCAATTCCTTATAATTTTTTTTCGTTCATAGTTTACTTTTCCAGCAGCAATGGTCATTGATTCATCCAAAATGAGAATTTTCGAACCTTTTTTTATTCCATCGATGAAAGAACTTATTTTATTCTCATAGTTATTTTTCAGGCACCAGTTGATAATTTCTGCAAAAGTTACAATGCTAGTAAAATTTTCTTCTTTTTTCAAGATATCCTCTATTTTTTTAGACTTTTCTGATTCTTGGAACAATTCTAACCATGCCGAAGTGTCGAATAACATTAGTATCTATCTACCCGATCGGTTCTATCTCTTACAAAAGGTCTAGAACCTTTGATCGCTCCAACCAGTCTCAATACATCCTCTATGTTCCTTTTTTTCAGAACGCCGACTTCAATTTCTTCCCCTTCTTTTATTTTCTCTTTTTGGGCAAAATCTTTCGGAATCAAAACTCCTAGAGAAGTCCCTACTTTTCTCACTTTAGCTTTGAACATTTGGGACATTTTTCATCACGTATTATAATTTATTATAATAGAAGTATTTAAAGATTTGGAACTGAATCGCGTGGTAAAGTGGGCTCAAGGAGAATCGAACTCCTGTTCTGGCGTTGTATGCGCCGTATTTGAAAGCGCCACGTCCTACCACTAGACTATGAGCCCATAGAATATTCTTTCACTGCTAATCAATAAAAAGCCTATTTCTTCCTCAGGATTACGTAGGAGAAAATCAGAGTAGAGATGAGAATCAGTTGGAAGACTCCGAAGATGTCAAAGTCTGGCAGGCTGGCTGATCCTGACTGTAGTTGGACAAATAAAGCGTTTCCATGAGTTGTATTTGTAGTAGAATTTGCAATGACAAGCAGGCCGATCGGTGAGCCTGTCAATGCCAGGACTTTCATGTTGAAAAGCAACTGTGTGTTCTCATTCTCCGGCATCCCTAAGAGGATAGGACCGGCTGGAGATGAGTTTGTCGTCTGGACGGGGTTTGGATTGTACAGGAGGTTGTTCTGGGAGATGTTGACTGTGAAGGAATCAGAAAATAATCCGGTGTTTCTGATCGTGACAGGAAGGAAAAAATCCTGGCCGACCGTGACTGCAAACGAGGAGACTCCGAGTGAAGAGTCGTAAGGCTTGAACGATGAGCGTGCATATCCGAAGGTGTAGTTGGAGGTCTGGTTGTACATCCTGCAAGCTACCTGGTTTGTTGAGTCGTACAGATAATTGGGTTTATTGATTTGGCAAAGGCCGGATGAAGGCGAGACTACTTGCGAGCATGATGGCAGGCCGCAGCTGGATTTTGTCGGATCGCAGTTCAAGAAACAGTCCAAACCGATAGTTGAAGGTGGCTGGGACATGGCGCTGGCGTTCCAATAGATGTACAGATAATCTTTATTTCCTCTGAGATATATTGAAGTGAGATTGGCAGTGCAGTCAGGATCTTGGTTGGAGCAGACAGGATCTCCAATCGGACAAATACCATCAGCAGTTGGGATGCAACCGCATTTGTTTGAGAGTGGGTTACACATGTCGCCTGGCAAACATCCTTCTTGCTTGTAATAGCAGTCTGCGCAATCGCAAGTTTCAGTCGGTTCGCAGATTCCGTTGTTGTTGCAGCCATTTGTCACACAATTAGATTGGCATGAATTGTCTTGACAGCACAGCTGGCCGTAAGAGCAGCCTGAATCGGCAGGACAGTTGTAGCAGTTCTCTCCAGGATCGACTACACCGTTTCCGCATGTGGCCGGCACTATTGAACTAACACTATAGCTCCCAGTGGCAACTGTATTGAGGTTCAAATCGTTGTGAGTGGTTGTGAGAGTACAAGATGAAGTTGATCTTGTCACTGAGACTGGATAGGTTGTCGAACCCCCCCTGTTGACAGTGATTGAAGATGGAGCTGATGTGGATGCGCATGTTCCTGAAGTTGTGTTTGTGATCGTATATGTAATTGGAGTTGGACACGAGGCTGAGGAGGAATCTGTTGCATTAATGGTCCAAGAATTTGAAGTATCGGTATAGTTGGCAGAAGCGGGATTTATTGTTAGCGAGAATGTGCAGCCACTTGATGTAAACCAGACCCATGTTGAATTGGAATTATAACCTGAGGCAGATCCTGTGACTGTTGCGTTTCCAGCTGTTGTTGAGTTTAAGGTGACTGAACACTGACCTGATGAATTGGTTGAGCAAATTGTTGGGTTGAGAACACCGAGGTTGGTCGCGAATGAGATAGAAACTCCGGATCTTGTGTCTGGAGTTGTAGCTGTTATTGTTGATATGCGGTTTATAGTTAAGACTTTTGGAAAGGCTGACAGAGAAAGTGTGTTGCTTATTGTCACTTGAGTTGTTCCGGAAGTATATGGAGAAGGAGCAGAACCAGTTATTGTTGCTGTTCCTGTAGTTGGAGAGCTGAAACTAACTGAACACTGGCCTGAGGAATTAGTAGTGCAACTAGTCGGAGTGACTGAACCGAGATTTGTCGTGAGGGAAATTAAAACTCCAGATTTGATGTCAGAGGTGGAA
>Ga0209542_10014606_pt1 | contig 13335 bp, 12 predicted proteins | sample RifCSPhighO2_01_FD_184028 | JGI IMG/M metagenome (GOLD analysis project Ga0209542, IMG submission 184028) | Soil microbial communities from Rifle, Colorado - Rifle CSP2_plank highO2_0.1 (SPAdes) (version 2) | ecosystem: Environmental > Terrestrial > Deep subsurface > Rock core/Sediment ... | reverse complement strand
TGCAAGAATAATATCCATATTGACCGCGCGTATCAAAATAACGACCTTTCCGCGTGCGAGAAACTCGATAATAATTTAATCCAAGTTGATTTGTGCAAACAACGAGTAATTGTGCAGGCAATTATGAGCGGTACGAACAAGGATATCTGTGAAGCAAACCTTTCTGACCCATTGAAGTCCTTGTGCCAAGAAACCTATTGGACAGAACAAGCAGTTGCACGCGACGATATTGCGTTGTGCAATCAATTACCGGAAAGTCACCAGAACGCTCGATGTAAAGACAATGTTTTAATAGAGGAGTTGGTTTTTAAGAAAAAACCAACATCATGCGATGCATTCTCAAAATCATTGCAGTCCGGATGCGAATTGTTTAAAAAGAATGTTTCTCATGCTCCTACGAACTCGACGGATTGTTCGATTTCAACAAGCCGAGTTTTTGAGTCACTCTGCGTAAACCGGGAATATATTCATAATGCAACATTAGCACCATGATTATTTCAATCACACGCTACCATCGACAATTATTATTTGGTATCTTGGGGTTTTTATTTTTCGGCGCGTTGTTGAATGCAGCGCATGCCGATGTTCCGCTTTGGGATAAAACATGGACCAGTGCTTCTGCCGGCAATCGAATTACATACGATATCGCTTCTGATTCTGTTGGCAATACCTACACAATTGAATTTAATGGGATTTTATTTAAGCAAGGCCCGGGAAGTACAGATACCAACCCGCTATGGGAAAAATTTATTGGTCCTCAAACAAAATCGTTGTGGATGAACTCTACCCAAACAAATGTTTATGTGCTTAAGCAAGGGTCGGCGTTTACACTATGGATTTATATTTTTGATACTTCGGGAAATCTAATTGACGGGCACATGTTTATTAATGGAGACGCATTTACTGTTTATCCAATTACGATTTTGAATAGTGCTATTCGGGATGCTGCCGGTAGTTATTATTTAGTTGGTGAGGGATCGGGCGAAGTATCGGGGTGGGTTGTTGCAAAATATCCCTGGAATGGAGGAAATTATTTGTGGGTTGATGACGATGCGGCCGCCGGAGGACAAGCCGTTGATGCGGCGGTTGACTCGGCAGGAAATATTTATGTTGTGGGTACTGATTCAACCTGGTGTAATTTGCGGATAAAAAAATATACGTCTTCCGGAACAATTACGGCTAATAAAACATATATGAGATCGGAGTTTGCGCCAATGAGCGGCGAAACATGTTTCTTGTATACGTCGACGTTTCAAGGATGGATGGATATTGAAATTGCTCCATCAGGAAAAATTTTTGTCAACGTTACGGGTGATGGAACAGCATCGCACCGTGTTGCCACTATTCAGTTTGATGCAAATCTGAACTACATCACCCATACCGTGCTTGCGGATGGTACTAATGCACTTGATTCAGCGCGGCGAATGCGAATTGATTCATCCGATGTTATTTATATTGGAGGAATGTCAAGCGACTCTGCCGGCAACGGCAAATCGTTCTTGGCTAAATTAAATGGCGCCGCCGCAGGATTGCCGTTATTGGAGCCGATGACGTTTACGAGCGTGACGGCTGTAGGATTTTTTGGTGGGGGAGGCATAGCGTTGGGGGAGACATCAACGGTGCGGTATCAGGCAACGCAAGTGTGGAATACTTCTGCTGCAAGAAAAGATTATCGGATGATTAAATATGGATTAAACACAGTTCCTACCGCAAGCAATCAATCTGTTTCAACTCCTTATCAAACACCAAAAGCCATTGTCGTGAGCGGCGCTGATGCAAATGGATGCGTCCAATCATTTACGTTTAGTGTCGCGGGACAGCCAGCTAATGGCTTGGTAAGCCCAACGAGCGGCACCGCGTCGTGTTCGGGGGGCAATTTGAGCGCGAGCGTTACGTACACGCCCCATTTGGAATTCTCGGGTAATAATTCGTTTACTTTCAAGTTTAACGATAGCATCGCTGATTCCAATACGGCTACTATTTCAGTAACGGTCAATGCTGTTTTGCCGACTGTTATTTCACCGACGGCAACAAGTATTACTACGACATCCGCGATTTTGGGAGCCAATGTTACTTCAAACGGAGGTGCGGCGCTCACTGCGCGCGGAACATGTTGGGGAACATCGTCAAATCCAACCACGAATTGTTTAGCGGAAGGCGGCACCGCCACCGGCATTTTTAGCCACAATCGAGCCGGACTACCTTCCGCAACAACTATTTATTATCGAGGACATGCGACGAATGCGGTCGGCACGGCATATTCACCGGACAGTTCTTTTGTAACAAATAGCAACGACACAACTGCTCCGGTGACATCTGCAAGCGGAACTGCGCCACCAGGAGGAAGCTCATATTCATTCGGATCGTGGATCAATCAAGATATTGGTGTTACGTTGTCGTGTGCTGATACTGGCGGCTCTGGATGCGCTTCTGGTTACCCTCGATACTGTACAGATATCAGCAATGTATGTAGTCCCGCGGCAGTATATTCAAGCAGAATTGATGTTTCAACACTCGGAACTTCATATACGCGATTCTTTAGTAAGGATAACGTAGGAAACACAGAAACAACGCAATCCCGCACGCTCCGAATTGATAAGACCATTTCCACCGACCCCTCTAATCTCACCGCTTCTGCCGCAAGCTGCAGCCAGATTAATTTAAGTTGGACGGGTTCTACGGACTCTGGTGGCTCTGGGCTTAAAGAATACATTATTTATAACGCGAGCAACGGCGCAGAGATCGCGCGCACTACCAGCACCTCCTATTCGCACACCGGCCGCTCGGCAAGCACTGCGTATTCTTATTATGTAAAAGCGGCCGATAACGCGGGAAATGTTTCTGGCGCAAGCAATATCGCATCAGCCACTACGCCCGCGTGCGGTGGTTTATCAGTCAATCCTCCCAATGGTCCTACCGAAGGGAATACCGCAGTCACTATTACAGGAACTGGTTTTTCCAACGGCACGGTCGGGTTGTGGCCTATGGATGAAGGAAGTGGTACGAGTGTGGCTGACTCGAGTGGCAAAAATAACAACGGCACTTTACAAAATGGCTCAACATGGACTTCGGGACAGTTTTCCGGAGCAGTTTCTTTAGACGGCGCAAATGACATCATAAACGTTCCAGCAAACGCGACTCTTAACCCGTCTGGAGATATCACTATTACTGGGTGGTTTAAACCAGCGGCGCTTTTTAATTCGTTGTCTAATCCGACGCAAGTGCTTATAGCAAAATATGGGGTATCGAACGGCAATGACAACAACCTTTTAATCGCTCTCGTCGGCCAGGATTATAATAAACCGGCGGCCGGAGTTCCCAAAGGAACACTATTGTTCAAAATTGAAAACGGAGGAGGTCTTTTCGCATGTTATACCACAACATCGCAATCCTCTTGGAACGCGAATCAATGGTATCATTTTACCGCTGTTTTATCATCTTCAAACAGCATAAATAAAATTTATATCAATGGCGCGGACGCCACAGGACTTCGGTATGATACATGCAACAACGCCAAAAATACCGCATACAATGGCGACTACACTATCGGTGGAGGGGTTGGGGATTCCGTTCAATTCTCGGGTGCTCGGTATTTCAACGGCACCATGGACGAAGTCCGCATCTATAAGCGCGCACTTTCTCAAGATGAAATTTCGTCATTAATTACTAACAAAGAATACAGAACATCCATATTACCAAAATTTGATACCCTTGATGCTACAAGTGTTGTGTTTAAGAATTCAACAGAACTTTCTGCGTTGACACCGGCGCATGGTGCGGGGCAAGTTGGCGTTTCGGTGACAAATTTTGATGGCGCCTCTGCGTCATGCGCGAGTTGTTATCGCTACGATGAACCGGCTCCTCCGCCTCAATGTAGCGACGGCATTGATAACGATAGCGACGGAAAGATTGATTTTGGCGCGGGACCCGGTAATGATTCTGGTTGCACCGATTCAAGTGATGACAGCGAGGGATCTAATAATGTAATGCTCTCCGCAAACCCCATCTTGCTGACCGCAACGGTTATCGGCCAAAGCTCGGCTCTTGCCACGAGCTCTGCCACCTTTATTACCGTTACCCCTCAAGCAGGACTTCCTGCGGGAACCCAGGTTACCCTCATACTCGATAAACTCTCTTCTCATGCCGTTGCCCAAAATCTTGTCTCCCGCTTCATCCGCTTGGGTACCATTATCCCCGAAGTAACCCTTACCTTTACTAATCCATTAGCACCGCAATCGGTCGTGTTTCGCCTTGGTGTCCCACACAATACCGCGCTTGGCACCTATGAACCCATTGTTATTCGCGCTAAAAATACCGACAAAACAACCAATGTAAAAATACGCGCGCAAGATCCTGCGGGCAATACCGGTGAGCGATAAATGATAAAATAAAAAATATGTATGACCTCATTATAGTTGGCGGTGGGCCTGCCGCAGTAGCGGCAGGAGTATATGCCGCAAGGAAAAGATTGCGTACACTGGTGGTGACGGAAAATTTTGAAAGCCAATCATTCGTTTCGGATAAAATTGAGAATTGGATTGGCGAGATATCAATTTCTGGCTTTGAGCTTGCGCAAAAACTAGAAAAACACCTTCGCGCGCAAGAGACCATTACGATACAAACAGGAGAGCGTGCCACAAGCATTACAACAAGCAATTGTACTGATGGTAAGCGCGTGTGTGATTTCTTGATCAAAACAAAACAAGGCAATGAATATACCGCAAAATCGCTTATCATTGTCTCCGGCGGCCGGCGTCGGAAGCTCGGCATTCCCGGAGAAGAAAAATTTATGGGAACTGGCGTAGCATTTTGTGCTACCTGCGATGCGCCGATTTTCAAAGACAAAGATGTTGCGGTCGTTGGCGGCGGGAACGCGGGGTTGGAAGCAGTGGTGGATTTACTTGCGTACGCCCGAAAAATTTATGTGGTTGTACGCGGTGATACGCTCCGGGGCGATCCGGTGACGCAAGAGGAGGTCAAAAAACACGACAAAGTCGAAATAATCTATAATGCGGAAACGCAGGAAATTTTAGGCGATAAATTTGTTTCCGGGCTTCGCTACAAAAACCTTAAAATAAATGATGAAAAAAGCATTTCGATTCAAGGGGTATTTGTGGAGATTGGATCTGTGCCGAATTCCGAGATGGTCAAGGAATTGGTTGAATTGAATAAATACGGAGAAATTGTTGTTGACGCGAAAACCGCGGCTACCTCGCATCCGGGCATTTTTGCGGCCGGGGATGTTACCGACGATATCTACAAACAAAACAATATTGCGGTAGGCGACGGTGTCCGCGCCGCGCTCTCTGCGTATAACTATATTCTCAACCGCAAAAAAGAAACCCCCGCCTCCGCGTGAGCAACATCAGATGTTGCTCAAGTCGTTTTCAATTTCTTTTGATGGACTAGTTTGTACAAACTTTTTATATTCTTGTTTATTCTTAAATTGATCAACGATAATAGTTGGTTCGAGAAGTTTTTTCCAGCGGTTTAATATAGCATAATCTTGATAACTGGACCACGGATAATTAATTTCTTTATTACGCCACCGTTTAATTTCTCGTGGATTACGATGAATATACGCAGATAAGTGAAGAAGATAATCATTAGAATCAATGAGTTTTTTATGGTAACGACTACCAAAAAGATGCCCACTTCTTTTATATTTGATATTAAAATACTTTGCGTAACTGTTACAAATTCTTTGTATAAATTTCGAGACACCTTTTTCCGCAACCTCTTTTACGATAAGGTGAAAATGATTCGGCATTAACACAAAACCAACTAGTTGCACCAATCGCGCTTTATCTATATTTGGTACAAATTCTTGCATGAGCAACATCAGATGTTGCTCAAATTCGTGGGCGAGGCGAGATATATTATCAATATAAATATCGCCTTGTAGTAAAAGTAGCAAAAACAGGAAACGATTATAGTCGTTATATGAGACAAAGATATCTCGTTTCTCAACGCCACGATTAAAAATATGATAATAAATTTGTTCTCCACTAAATTCTTTTCTTTTGTGCATCACGTTGTTAAGGTAGCACAGAGTACAGTATTGAGCAACATCAGATGTTGCTCAATACGAGGCAAATAAGTATATGATATATTATTGCTTTTTCGTGCCGTGTTGCGCCTTTCTTGAAGCACGAAAGAGGAGTTGGAATAGATGCACCGCTACACTGGGTTCTATGCCGGCGCGCTTTGCGCGAGAAGCTACGTGTTTGAGAATTTCTTTTTCGCGGCGTGGCTGATAAATCGGCAGATTAAACATCATTTTAAGTACCCCAATCTTACGCGCGATTTTCATCCTTTGCCCTATCAGGACGATAAGCTTTCGATCGATAGTATCAAGTTGTTTGCGTAGTACGGCAAGTTTTTTCATATACTCAACAATGTTACCGAGCCAAAGCGACGTAACGATTGTATAATAGCATTTCTACGCCAATCGTTCGAGGCAACATCTGCTTTAAAATAAAAAATATAAGATCCTAATTTTTCTTGCGACGGGCGCGATTCTATTTTTGAGAGATTAATGCCTTTTTGTTTGAAAATACCAAGGACATCATAGAGTAGCCCTGGATAATCTCTTCGGGGATGAATTGCTAAAAACAAATACGGCAAAATGACAGAAGCCCGCTTTGTTTTTTTTGAGATCACGACAAAGAGAGTTTTGTTGTTTGATTTATCTTGAATATTGTATGCAATTACAGGAAGGCCATACATTTTTGCTGCGATCGCAGGGCCAATGGCAAGCGCATCAAGGCGCGCCACATCTTTTATTTTTTTAAATGCCGCTGCGGTACTGGGAGTAAGGATATGAGTTGCATGAGGATAATGAGTAGTAAGGTATTTACGGCACTGGCTTAACGCTTGTGGATGAGAGTAAATATGCGTTATCTCGCGCGGAGCGATTTGATGGTTATATCCTGCGATGCACTGTTTTATGGGTAGCGCAACATCTCCTATTATTTTAACGTTTTTGTAGCGATAGAGACCATCAATGGTCTCGCGCACCGTTCCTTCCAGGGAATTTTCCAAAGGAAGCAGTGCGCGGTGAAGCGCGCCAGAATGTACTGCGACAAGCGCCTCATAAATGGTTTCAAAGAACTCCGGTTTAAGCGCAGGATTCAACGTCATGAGTGCTTCGTGAGAAAAAGTTCCCGCAGGACCAAGAATGGCGACACGCGCAGAGTCGAATTGGTGTTTTGTATTGCGCAACGCTGTAAAGAATGTTTTCGGCTCTTTGCGGTGCCAAAAAAGTCGTATTTCTTCAAAAATATTTTGAAATGCTTTTCGATCTTTCTGTTGGACAACACGCCCCAATGCTCTTATATTTTTTTGATATCGCTCAAGAATCGGAGCAAAGAGGGGATTATAAAATTGAATGCCGGCCCAAAGTTCTGCCGGCTGCTCTGCGATCCGTTCAATAAGTGCCGTGGAAAGAGAGAATGTGAGAGTTGAAAAATCATCAAGGTCTTTTCGTGTTGCCCCGATTTCTTGAAGTGTTTTGGCAAGCGCAATGGCGCTATGATGCGAGAGCGCTTGTACCGATGCCATCATTTTATCGTGTGCATCATGCGTTGCGGTTGTAATGATTGCGCGCTCGCTACTCATTGCCGCGAGAAGCTGATGAAAAATTTTCGGAACATTGTTTTGAGACGACATAATAATACGTTGGTCGCGCAAACTATCAACATCCGGGCCAAAAAGACAGTGCAAAAATGCGACATTTTTTGAGTATGTTTCAAGAAGTTTTTTGTTTGTAAGCACAAGCGAAGAGCAGTCCACCAGGAGTTTATTGTAAAGGGGTTTTTTAGGAAGATCGTGGAGCGCTGTTTTAAATTCACGCAGTGGCACAGAAAAGAATATGGCGTGCGAAGAATTTAGCATTCTCGTTTTTTGTTTCGTCGTACGGCCGATGATATAAACGCGGATGCCATGTTTGGTAAACACTTTTTTCATCAATTGTCCCATTTTTCCTTCCCCGCCGACGATACTGATCGTTAGTTTCATAGATTGCATTATAGCACGGGCAAATCCCGCGCAAACATTGAGCAACATCTGATGTTGCTCAAAAAAGAATCTCCCGTCTCCGCATAAAATGAAAAAGCCCGACGTGTGCCGGACTGTTTCTTGACCATCTTTTTATGGATATTGATAGTTTATCGTGTTCGCCAGATTAATCGTCCATTGTTCAAGTTCATGTAGCAGTTTTTGCACATCGTGTTCTTCATAGCTCTTCAGCTCAAAAATAACTGGTTTTGTGCGGTGAGTTGCACGCTCGCAATCTCTTCGAGCTCCGCTTGAGTCTTTCCACTCCGGCAACAAAACAAATCCATCACACGCTTTCTTATAGAGTATGTCATTCAATTCGTGATAATATGTTTCAGCGGCTTGTGCTAGTACCTCAAACTGTGCGGTATGGGTATGCGGAATTAAAAATCCCACCAGTTTCGTATCTTTAAAACGATTTGCGATGCGGATTCCAACATACCGCGCGTTGGCAATATTATGGTCAATCAGACGCCTATTGTGGCCTCCGATATATGGCCCGACAATGCCGACGATAAGCATTCAAATACTCCTCGTTACTTGATCTGTTTCTAGTAAAGCATAACCAGGCGATGTTTGGCAAGCGTTTTGCTTGTCGAGTCATTCTTTGGTATTATGAGAATATGAAAACAATAAAGATTGCCATCAATGGCTTTGGCCGAATTGGGAGGTCATTTTTCCGAGTCGCATATGGTACTGAAGGATTTGATATTGCGGCAATCAACGATCTTACCGATACCAAAACGCTGGCGTATTTGCTGAAATACGATTCGGTGTATGGGCGCTATCCAAAAAATATTGAAAGCGTGGCGGATGCTATTGTAATAGACGGAAAGAGTGTGCGGGTCTTTGCCGAAAAGGACCCCGCGAATCTCCCATGGCGAGATTTGGGTGTGGATATTGTTGTAGAATCCACCGGGTTTTTTACCGATGGCGCAAAAGCAAAAGCTCATCTTAACGCCGGCGCAAAGCGTGTTGTTATTACTGCGCCTGGTCACGGTGATGTGGTAACCGCGCTTGTCGGAGTCAACGATGATCGTTTTGACGGCAAACACTCAATGACATGCAACGCGTCGTGTACAACGAATTCAGTGGCGCCGGTAATGAAAATATTGCTTGAGCATTTTGGTGTTGCGAAAGCAGGGATGGTGACCATTCATGCTTATACGACAAACCAAAGCGTTGCTGATATGCCAAACAGCAAAGATTTACGGTGGGGGCGCGCGGCTGCGGTAAATATTGTTCCTTCTTTTACGGGCGCTGCCGAAGCGGTAATCCAATCTATACCAGAGCTTGAGGGAAAATTTATTGCTTCATCGGTTCGGGTTCCTACTATTGTCGGATCGTTGAGCGTGACCTCCGCAGTTTTAGAAAAATCAGTGACCAAAGATGACATCAATAAAGTTTTTAAAGATGCGGCAACAAGCGCGCGTTGGTCAATGGTGGTCAAGGTTACTGAAGATCCGATTGTGTCTACCGACATCATCGGAGAGCCGTACGGAGCGGTTATTGATTTATCGCTCACCAAAGTAATGGGCGATAATTTAGCACAGGTGTATTCGTGGTATGATAATGAAGCAGGATATACGGCGACATTGGTCGAACACGTCCGCCGCGTTGGTTTAGTGCTTTAGTTTTAAGATAATGACCAAAACATGCTAAAATTTTGGAAGAAAAAAGAAGAAGAAATTTCGCGTGAGAATCCTGGCTTTGAGGAGTCCGAGCATCAAACGCCAAAAGCGGGTGTTATACTGTTGATTGTTATGTTTATCGCAGGGCTCTTTTTTGGCTGGCGTGCTTTAGATGATGTCGGGCGCATTCCTTCGCCGCCGCAAGCGCTTTCTGCGTGCGCGTATCGTTACCAAACCGGCTATTTTGCGCGCGGTATTGTTTTTGCGCCAACTCCGCCCGCGCTATACGATGAATACAATAAATATTCATATTCATACAGTGATGACGATCAATGTGTTTTTGTTGCGTTAGAACAAGACACTCCTATCCCCGGGCTATTTAAAGAACGGAAAGCATTGAAAAACCAAGTTCGACCGCACCAAGATGAGCTTTCCCGCGTCAATAGTTCTCTCAAGGAAGTGCGGTATCAGATCGAGCGCATTACGCGGGAATATAGCATCGGCCTTCAGGAAAAAGAAGCTGGCGTTGTACGCCCGGTATTTCCAATTGATTCTGCGGCATCGCTCACGGCACTTCGCGCGCAAGATCAACAACTGCTTTCTCAAAAAACAGCACTTGCGGCGCGCGTTGCGTCGTTTGATGGCGAGTTTAAGGCCATTGACGATCGGTTGCGAGAAGCGTATAAGCCTGTGTTTCGTTCGTATAATCGCCAGTTGCGGTGGTACGAATTTAAGATTTTTCTGCTACAAATGCTGTTTGTGCTTCCATTTTTCTGGATTGTATTTGTGTGGTACCTGAAGCTTCACAAAAAAAGCAGTCCATACGCACTCATTGTTACAGCAATGGTCGGAGTGGCCGCAGTTTTGTTTTTACGCACAATTTTGTTTTGGTTTTGGGGGCTTTTCTTGCAGTCGCTTCTCGAGATACTCTGGGAGTGGATCCAGCGGTACCGCGTTTTACAAAGTATGGTGTTTTATGGAGGCATGATTCTTTCGTTTGCAGTATTTGGTAGCGCTGTGTATTACTTACAAAAAAAGATTTTTGATCCGCGCCGTGTTGCAATCCGCCGCTTTCGCCAAAAGCAATGTCCGAAATGCCAGGCAAGTTTGGACTTAGCAGGTGAGTTTTGCCCCAACTGCGGATATCGACTCAAGAAAAAATGCGCATCGTGCGGCAACAGCCGATTTTCCGATTTGCCGATATGCCCCCACTGCGGCGCAAAAGAATCGTAGGAAAGTATAATGAAGGATATGAAGATATACTTAGGAGCCGATCATAGGGGATTTTCTCTTAAAGAGGCGCTCAAGCGGGCATTGATACGAGATGGCTACGGTGTTGAGGACGTCGGTGCTTTTGTTCAAGACCCCAACGATGATTATCCTGACTTCGCGTACGCCGTTGCTCAAAAAGTTGCAAAAACCCCAGAAGAAAACAGGGGCGTTTTGATCTGCGGTTCCGGTATGGGGATGGACGTCGTGGCGAACAAAGTAAAAGGAATACGCGCGACCGTTGCGTACTCCAAAGAATCAGCAGCGCATGCGCGCACGAATGACGATATCAACATCATCACGCTCGCGGGGGACGTTTTGAGTTTTGATGAAGCAGTAAAGATTACCGACGTGTTTTTAAAAACACCTTTTAGCAACGAAGAGCGGCACCTTCGTCGTCTTGAAAAGATAACAAAAATTGAAGAAGAAAATTTTAAGTAGCTTACACTACCTGCTCACTACGAGCAACTAGTCACTAGATTTATGGTTGAAATCATCCCATCCATTAATATCGATAGCTTCAAAGAGCTTGAACAAAAAGTACGGCTTGTAGAGCCGTATGTTGCTTGGGCGCATATTGATGTATCGGACGGTGTTTTTACGAAGCATGTAAGTTGGCACGATCCGAAAGAGCTGGTTGGATTTAAAACATCAATCAGGCTCGAGATCCATCTCATGGTCAAAAATCCCGAAAAAGAAATTGATCAATGGACTATAGTACCCGCGGATCGCATTATTTTTCACCAAGAAGCCACACAAGCGCACGCGCTTTTGATTGACAAAATACACCAAGCGGACAAAGGGGCGGGGATTGCGATAAAGCCGGAAACACCGTGGTTGAAACTATTTCCGTTTTTTGGGAAAGTAGAGTTGTTGCAGCTTTTAGCGGTATCCCCCGGGCCGTCGGGGCAAAAATTCAGCGAAGAAATTTTCCATAAAATTGAGCACGTGCAATCACTCTGCCCCGAGTGTATACTAGAAGTAGATGGAGGGATTAATGCTACCCTAGCGAGACGATGTGCCAAGCGGGGAGCAGAACTTTTGGTTGCCGGAAACGCTATTTTCAAAGGTGATGATATCGAGAAAAACATTGAGCGGCTCCAAGCCGCCGTCACCGACGAAGGATTTTTAGCTCATTTGCCCGGGAAAACATCTATCCATGCAGTTACATGATACAAAAATTAAAGAGTTGGAGGTTATGGCGAATACGATTCGCCAGTCCATTATTGAAATGCTGGTTGCGGCGGGGTCTGGGCATACAGCAGGCCCCTTGGGTATGGCGGATATTTTTGTAGCACTCTATTTTCATGTGTTAAAGCACGACCCACAAAATCCGCTTTGGGAAGATCGTGATCGTTTGATATTATCCAATGGCCACATTTGCCCGGTGCAATACGCAACACTTGCGCACGCCGGGTATTTTCCGGTAGAGGAACTTAAAACACTGCGCAAATTTGGTACGCGACTCCAAGGGCATCCGCATCGCGGTTCTGTGCCGGGGGTTGAAACAACGTCTGGCCCTTTAGGGTCGGGCCTTTCGCAATCGGCAGGAGCGGCAATCGGCCTTAAGATGGACGGTAAAAAAAATCAAGTTTATTGCTTGATGTCTGATGGCGAGCACGATGCAGGAAACTTGTGGGAGGGGGCAATGCTTGCGGGGAAATTGAAATTAGACAATTTGACCGGAATTATTGACCGAAACAATATTCAAATAGATGGTATGACGGAAAATGTTATGCCGCTTGAGTCCTTGCGCGCAAAATACGAAGCGTTTAATTGGCATGTGTTAGAGATTAATGGGCACGATTTTCATGAAATCATCAATGCGTGCGAAGAAGCGCGCGCGATCTACGAAAAACCGGTTGTGATTATCGCGCACACGATTCCCGGCAAAGGTATTCCGGAAATTGAATTTGATTACAAATGGCACGGCATTCCGCCTAACAAAGAACAAGCACAGCAATTTTTGGTAGAGCTCCGCACATTAGGCGGCAAAATTAAAAGCGAACACGAGTAGCGTGAATAAGTGGACAAAAATTAATCAACCAGTTTATGTGTGGGGGATTCTATACGGATTTATTCTGTTTTTTGGTATTTTTGGTATTTTTCTTTTTAGTTATCTTGCAATGTATCCTGGAACAAGTGAAGGGTTTCTTGGTGCGTATGGATTTGCTAGTGTTTATCTTATTCTTTTTTTTGGTGTGTCTGTTTTTATTTATAGACGCTATAATATTTTCACAGCCATTATATTTATTGCGATAAGTCTTCTCGCGCCTTTCGCGCTTTCTTTGTTTGTTATCTGGTGGGTTGGGGCATTGGTTGGGTCCCTTGGGCCTGGGTAAAGAATAAACACATGCCAGTCAATCTTAAAGCAAAA
>Ga0209542_10014597_pt1 | contig 13343 bp, 16 predicted proteins | sample RifCSPhighO2_01_FD_184028 | JGI IMG/M metagenome (GOLD analysis project Ga0209542, IMG submission 184028) | Soil microbial communities from Rifle, Colorado - Rifle CSP2_plank highO2_0.1 (SPAdes) (version 2) | ecosystem: Environmental > Terrestrial > Deep subsurface > Rock core/Sediment ... | reverse complement strand
CCGCGGCCAAAGAAGCATACACCGTGTCATCTGGATTAAGCGTGGAAAAATCCTGGCGGTAATATCCGACTCGCACGTTTGGCGCGATGGTAGCTCCTTTGGCCGCTCCTCGCGCCAACGATTCAAGCAAAGTGCTTTTGCCAATACCGTTAGGGCCCACAAGAAGCAAATGCTCATTCTTCCGCAAAGAAACGCGGACTTTCCGTTCCGATGCTTTATGATTTTTGACCACCGAAAGAGAAGTAATGTTCACGATTTCCCCGCTCATGCCTTCCTCGCAAGGAATAGCAAAAGGCCGGATTGTTTTGTCTTCTCTGCGCACTTCCACCTTTGCCTCTTCCGATGCTTCGGCTTTTTCGCGCATTTTCTTGGCCACAAGCCTCATCTTTCCTCCTTTCTGCGCGAAGAAACCCGCTTTTTCTTTGCTCTCCTTAATGGTCTTGGCGAGCTGAGCGTTCTTCCGGTTCTCTCTTTCGATTCGCGCGGAAATTTCTTTGAGAAGATCAAAGTAGTTTCCGACATACTGCTCAACCTTGTGGGTAAATACATCGAGATATAAAACGCCTTGGGTAAACGCGTTGAGAAAATCCGCGTCGTGGGAAATAACAATGCACGTCTTCTGATATTCAACAAGGAATTTCGTCAAATGAGCGATGCCGGCCTTATCGAGATTATTGGTTGGCTCGTCGAGCAAAAGCAAATCAGGGTCTTGAATAAGCGCCGAAGCCAAAAGAAGCCGCACTTGCTGGCCGCCGGAAAATGATTTGATAATTCTTTCTTTCGGAGCTGAAAGATTTACCACCTCGAGAACCGCGTCGATTTTGGGATCAATATCATAGACTTTTTCAACAAAGCACTTCTCGAAGAATTCCCGCACTGTGAGGTCTCTTTGATCTGGCGGAATCACCTGGCGCGCGGTAGCGATCGTAAGGCCAGAAGCAATATGAATAGCCCCGGATTCCGGCGCAACCTGGCCGCAGATAAGCTGGAACATTGTGCTCTTGCCTGCTCCATTCTGGCCCATAAGCGCGATTTTGAATCCCTCGCGTATCGAAAAATCCGCCTCATCTAAGACGGGTTTTCCAGCTCCATAATCAAACGAAACCGTAGCAAATCTCAATATAACTTCTCCTTTCTGCATATCGTAGAGAAGCTATTTGGGCAACGAGGTCAGCCACATTATAAATGGCCTTCGGAGCTTATCTATAGACCAATTGTCGTCTTTGAAGAGTAATGTCTTTTCTATTCTGAATTGAGAAAGCAAAGGCATTGTAGTCTGTAAAGCGGCAGAAGATAGTCTATTGTGCTCGGCTAAAAATTTTTCTTTTTTGGTCATGTGAGCAATTTTAAGCTTATCTCTATGCTAGCATAAAATTTTCTCCGCGTCAAAACTTTCAGGTTACGCGTGGGAGCCGGCGACGAAGCCAGTGGTCCAGCAGAGTTGGAGAGAGTAGCCGCCGGAGGGGCGGTTGATATTCAACAGATCGCCGACAATAAAAAGATTCTCAATCTTCTTGGATCGCATCGTCTTCATATCAATTTCGGCAAGCGGAACTCCGCCGTCTGCGATAACCGCGCGGTCATATCCCATAAGGCCGGTAATTGTAAGCGGCAAAGCTTTTAGCATACGCACAATAGCCTTTCTCTCTTCCTTGGTCACGCTGTGCACTTTCTTTTCAGGATCAACCGATCCTTTCAAGAGAGCTAAGATACTCTGGCTCGTGCCTTCCGGAGCAATATCCTGGAAAACGTTCTTGAGCATTTTGTTCTTGTTCTTGTCGAAAACCGCGATTATCCTGCGCTCCAACGAGCCCAGGTTGGTATCGGGAAAGGCATCGATCATAGCGGTCACCATGCCATCGTGCAACAGATCACTCACTTTGTGGGCAATATTCAAGATGAGCGGGCCAGAAATACCAAAATGGGTAAACAAAATTTTCCCGGTTTCTGAAAACTTTTTTGCTTTGTTGACAAAAAAAGTGATTTTCATAAATGAGAGCGACACGCCGGCCAACTCTTTCACCCACTGCTCATGCACCGCGAGCGGCACTATCGTGGGCGTCGGCTTCAACACCGTATGGCCAAGCTGGGCAAGCCAAGGGAATCCGTCTCCTGTAGATCCTGTTTCAGGGTGCGATACACCTCCGGTCGCGAGAATAAACGACTTGGCTTTGTATTCCTGTTTGCCGCAAACTACGCTGGTTATTTTTGTGGCCTCGGCAACCACTCGCGTTACCGGCGAGTTGGTTTTCACCTGCACCTTGCCTTCTCGAATATATTTAGCGAGCACGTTGTATACATCGAGTGCGCGCTCGGTATGCGGAAACGCGCGCTTGCGAGCCTGAACAACAAGCGGCAAACCCTTTGATTCAAAGAAAGAAAACGTATTATTCACGCCAAACTGTGAAAAAGCGGAATACAAAAACTGTTCCGCCTTCCCATAGTTGCGCAACAGCGCGCGTTCATCGAACTCGGCATTGGTAGTGTTGCAGCGGCCGCCCCCGGTAATTTTCAATTTTTCGCCGAGTTCTTTGTTTTTCTCCAAAAGCAGAACTTTCTTGCCGCGCGCGGCGGCGCGTCCAGCCGCCATCAGTCCCGCAGCTCCCCCACCCACCACAATCACATCGAACTCTGTTTGCATAAAAACTGTAATACTAAACTGATACGAGATCAAATTTCTTATCCTCGACCCAAACTGCTTGAGAGTCATGGAGCAAAAGAATTGGTCGCGAGTATTCTATCAGATGCGCAAACATGTTCTTTCTCCCCTCAACATACTCTGGATTATTGATATGAGGCAGTATTAAAAAGCTTACCAATCCAAGCCCCGTAAAATCCATTCCCTTTTTAGCAAAATCCGCTTCCTCCTCATCGTACATGAATAAATCAACAGACGGAGCAACGATAATGGAACCTGCACTTGTTCCGGTGTAAAGTATTTTATTATCCCGCACAGAACTTATAATAACCTCATCAAATCCCTTTTGCTTTATGAGCGAAAGCAGATAGAGCACGCTTCCACCACATATGTGTAAAATATCAGCACTTGCAATGTGCAGGAGAAAATCGCCTTTTGAAATTTCACGCAAATCAATATCTACAAGATTGCAACCAAGTCTCAAAAACGCTTCTCTATCTGCAGTCACCCACCATTTATCCTCAAAAGGATCTGCCGCGTTCTCAATAAAAAGAACGCGCGCTTCTTTGGCGGGTTTTGTTATCCGCTGAAAAAGAAGCGGCATTGTTTTGTCTAACGACGAGGCCAGGAAAAGTTTCATATTCTAATCTACCTCTTCAACAAGCTTATTTCAACTTTTGGGCCCGGGGGTGTTCTGCGCGCTTGGCAAGGTTTTGACTGCGGGTGGGGCGCTGGCTCGCGGCTTTTTTTGTCACGTCTACATGATGCCGATATCGAAAACTCGACGGCGTTCGGTAGGCCGCGTTTCCCGTACTGTTCCCTACTTTCGCGTAGTTTTTCATATATTTTTGATACCTTTTCTTCCTTCTTCTTCACGGATGACATAATTCAAAATCCCCAATAGAAGGATATTGCCTGCAAGCCCTACAAGCGCCCTGAACTCTTCCTGAAAAAACAGGAAAAAGTTTGTTAGGAATATCGAAATAAGAATCGCGTATCGAAAAAATTGATAAGCCGTTAACCGTGAACGCCGCATCTGAACTATCCCTGCCATGACGAGCAATCCTGCGATCGCGGAAGACATCAATTCTCCTCCTTCGATAAAAGAGAAATTGGAAAAATCCTCTACGCGGAAAAAACCCCTTGTTCGCCAAATAACCCAAATTGCCTGTATGATCGCGAAGAACGAACTCCCGATAAAGATAAGAATGACTGCTTTCGTGAACCAGGGTGTTCGCACAAGTTTTTCATAGAACTCGTGAACCCATCGCCTCCCCTTCTCGTACAGATTTTCAGTCGGAGCGGCAGCCGATAGGCTTTGCGCTACGGATTCAAGAACTTGCCGTATAGGATGCCCAGGATCGGCATCTTGAAGAAGTTTTCCAAGCCTTGCTTTCTCTTCCTGATCCATCCTATGCAAGACAAATTCCTTACAAAGCTCAAGCGCGTTCACAAGTGATTCTGCCTTCGACAAACTCTGGAACTGACTTATGTACCGGAAAACCAAATACAAAGAAACAAAAATAACATAAATGAAAGCAACCGTGGGCTGGAAAAAATAGTTTTGATCTTCGGTGATAAATTTTCCCAACTCGTCAATAAATGCTCCAAACCCTACTCCTCCGAGAATCGCGGCGAACTTCTGCACGGAATTCCCCAAAAAACCAAGCATAAGCACGAACGCCGCCAGCATAAAAATCCCTCCCCAAAGCACATGCGCGATGTGAATAGAGCCCCCTCCCAGCTGCGGATATCCGGTAAGCTGAAGATAAAAGCGAATAGCAAGCACTGAAGCTACCGCAGACACAAAAAACATTTCAAGCAGATTTGCGGCTTCAATATTTCGCACAAAAAATTGTGGAATTCTTTCTTTCTGACCCATAAGCAATACTATTGAAAACTCTGATAATAACTTGCGGCAGTATTCAAACAAACGGTCTGAAGGTCTCCCACGAAGGACGCGCAAAACTGCTTTGCCTGCGTATCGGAATGAAAATACGAAATAAAATCCTTCACCGCGCCGATTACGCAGCCGAATTGCTGGCGCGTATCTTCCCCAAGCATACAATACGCGTGCGTGCGAGAAACATCGCTCACGGTGGAACCCGAAGCGTCACGCCCAATGCTTTGATAGCATATATCTTTGTAATTCTGTTCTGCAGTAGAACACGTTTCGAAAGCATCCACGAAGTTGTATCCGTTCATCTTAAGCACATACGAAGTTTGCATCAAATAGCACGCGCGCTTGTTTTTCTCCGGCACTACCGTGCAAGGATACAAAGGTTCTTCTGGTTTTAAGTATTTGGTAAAGTGATTCTCAAAATCGGTGATCACGTTTTCCATAAACACTCCTCCATAGCAGGATTCTTTTTCCCACTGCCCTTCGACAGCATCGCAAAGTACAAGCGCTTCAAAAAGCTCGCTCCTCGTCACATACATCACGCCATGGCCCAAACCGTGCACGCAGTTGTAGTAGTCAAAGGAATACGTCGCTTTCCCGGGGATGCTGTCGCAAATTCCGTTGATCACCTGGGGCAAATCTGCGGGAGCCACATCGCGCAAGATTCCTTCCATCACCCCATGATAATACCCGGACCAGCAAAAGTGATCCCCTTTTACATATGCGACGGCGACATCGGAATATTTTTGGGCCGCCGCGCGGCCAATCACGTGAACCAATGGATGGCAGAGAGCACGCACGAGAGTGTTTTCGTCGTAACGCACCTTCAAATCGGCAAAAGCCGCCTCAATGGTTTGATTTTTTACGATAGCCTGATAGTGTTTTTCGAAGCATTGAGAATCTGCGCATTCAGTCTGCACAATCTCATCTGCTTTTTCAAACTCGGTGTCCTTTTCCCCTGCTTCCACGACTTTTTGTTGCGACCGCGGAGGCAACAAATCAACATTTTCTGGACTTACCCGTACAGGAGATACTTCCTCTTTTGGAATGAGCAAAAACACCGCGACTCCTACTGCGGCTATTCCCATAGCCCCGATACCGACAAGTAAAAATTTATTTGTCATTAAATAAATTTGAGAACCACCCGCGCGGATTCATAAGGGTCTTGCGCGTAAGAGATGTGGAGTTCTGTTTTGGGAAATGTTTCATGAACTTTTTTCGCAAGTTTCACCGCGAGCTGGTTTTCAGTAGTCTTTATATGATACCCTGCTTTCTCCTTTTTAATCTCGATAACGCGGTCTTGCGGATCATGTTTTTCGGCGCGCTTCCCGTAGGCCGCGGCCAAATGCACGACTTCAGCTTCGTATTTTTGCGGAATTGCCTCGATAAAAATCTCACCCTCCCATTGCTTGTTGACAATCATTTTGCACGCGGGACAAAGCCACATATGTACCGGCAATCCTGAAAGTTTCGCGTCGAGCACCCGCTTGCTGTCTGCGTGATGCCACTGCTTTTTATACAATACCCCGTGGCAGCGTTCGCAGAGGACAATCCCCTTTGCCGCTTCCCCAATAAATTGCTCGTGCTGGGCTACTTGCTTTCGCTGGGCCGCTGGACGATGCTTTGAATCTTTAAACATAATGTTGGTATATGGGATTTAGCTTAACTTTTTTTCTAGTTCAAGGCAAACCGAGTTGATGCAGTAGCGTTTCCCTCCCTTGTCTTCTGGCCCATCTTCAAACACGTGGCCCAAGTGCGATCCGCAGTTTTTGCACAAAACTTCGGTTCTATTCATTCCAAGGCTGTTATCTTCTTTCAGCTCGATATTCGCGAGATTCGCGGGTTCAGTAAAGCTTGGCCAGCCAGTGCCCGAATCAAACTTGGTATTAGAAGAAAACAGCCCCACTCCGCAGGCCGCGCATTTGTACATTCCTTTTTCGTGCGAATCGAAGTATCTACCAGTAAAAGCCTGCTCTGTCCCCTTCTCTCGCATTACGCGATACTGCAACGCACTGAGCTTGTTGAAGGGCTTATCCTGCATAAAACTATCCTATCATATAGTTATCATTCAAAAAAGAAGTCCACGGGGTATAAGAACCCGGTGGACTTTACGGCTATACCTCCCCCCACGTCTCTGGTTGATTACCGTAGGGATTAGAATGTGGCTTTTTTTCTTTTCTCCTGTGGCCAGCTGATACCATACATCTTATCCCGCTTGTGGGACTACGCGCCCTGCACACCCTCTTACCACATTTGGCACACTTATTTCCCGAAGGCGTTGGAGCAATTTCATGCTGACATTCATCAGCAGCAGCCATACAACCTCTCACGTTTAGAATAATGCCATAAGAAGCTTTATACGCTATAGTTCCATTTCTGTCAACTTCGCCTCGAGAGCTTCCTGAACTTCTTGAGGAAAATCCGTATAGATGCGGATCTCCTGGATAGCGGTATTGCCCCGCACTTTTGCCATCAATCCCCCTTGGATACAAGCAAACTTTACTCCCTTTCTCCCGGGCGTACCTGGAGTTGCCTTAATGTATCCAAGCGATATTCTTTTTACCGCTTCCAGTTCTTCAGCTTCTTTGATGAGTGACTGTGCCGCTTCGATAAGCGTCGTATGCGAGCCGGCATGTTTTCTCCCCTGCCATTTTGGTTTCTGCATAACGTACTTCTTACCATATTGTAAGGAGTTTTCAACAAAAGAAAAGCCGGCGGATTATTGAGCCCCGCCGGCAGACCTCCACGAACGTAGTAACTCACCACGCCCTTACAATTTCATCTAGGGTGCGACGCGCCTCCAGCACAAACTCTTGATTCGGGCTATGCCGCATAGCGGCCAGACAAGCACAGTGCATCCGCCTCCCCCAGCCGCTCACCAAGCCGCGGGCTTCCGAAAGCCCTTGTGCTTTTGCTATGTCCGCAGGCACATAGTCTCTGGCGAGTTGATTCATCTCCTCAACCGAAGCCCAACGAGTCTTACCTTTCGTGGGGCTGGCGATCGCAACTTGAGGCACAACAAGAGCATGATCTCTGGCTGGAGCATACAGAGTGCTGTACATCGCAGGCATCCCCCTTACCTCAAGGTGAATGCCGACCTCTTCCTCCAGTTCTCTCAATCCCTCTTGCAAGAGATAATCGTAGGGTACTTGGCCTACCGGCACTCTTGCTCCTCCTCCGGGCAACTCCCAGTTTCCCAAGAAGGATTTCCCAGGAATCAAAGAACTCTGCTCTTCTCTCTGACGCAGGAGAAGCCTTCCTTCTCTTTCCGGATTTAGTATCGCCATCAAGATTCCTGTGGTGGATAGAAGCTTTTCCCCTTCTGGCATTTCACTCCCCTCCTGTGAATCTGGGTATTGATATTGAACCACAAATGCGGGAAAATGCAAGCCTATTTTAACAAATGGGCGTATTGTTTTTGAAGTTTTTGAATTTTGGGATCAATCACGAGCTGGCAATACGGAGCTTGCTTGTTGTTTTCGTAATACTGCTGATGATAACTTTCTGCCGCGTAAAAATTCGTGAGCGGCGCAAGTTCAGTTACAATTGCATCTTTATACACTTTTTCTTCTTGCAACTTCTGGATGAATCTCTCTGCGCTTTGTTTTTGCTCTGGCGTAGTATAGAAAATTGCGGAGCGATATTGTGTGCCCACGTCATTCCCCTGCCGATTTAACGTCGTAGGATCATGCGTCGAGAAAAACACCGATAGTAATTGTTCGAATGTAATAATGTTGGAAATGTATTCTACCCGTATCACTTCTACATAGCCAGTATTCCCGGTAGAAACCTCTTCATAAGTAGGCACTTGCCCTGAGCGAGCGGAGCGAGTCGAAGGGCCGGCATATCCCGAAGTAACCTTTTCTACTCCGCGAAGGCGGCTAAACACCGCTTCTCCGCACCAAAAACATCCTCCTCCGAACACCGCGATTTCGTTTTTCATATTTCTTGTAAAAACCTTACAATGCCTTGGGCGATTCCCTTTGCCGCCATGTGCGGATTGGACAAGATAATAGCGCGATCTCGAGGATTGGGAAGATATCCCGTCTCAATAATTACGGCCGGAGTTGTAGGATGCACCGCGTACAAAAACTTGCCTGAATTGAAGGCGTAGTAATACGGCATTGATTTTGGAATATACGACTCCTCGTCAAGCCAGGTTGCGTTTCGATATTCTTCTTTCAAAAGCTGGGCCAGCCTGCGCGCTTTTCCGCTTTGATCAAACACGGAAGCCGCAACTTTGAATCCTGAAGCATAGGGTAGGTTCGGATTTTGATCCGCGTGAATCGAGACAAACACGTCTGCCTCGTAGATACTCGGCAAGGTGGCGGGAAGCACCACAACCCCAATGCCCTGTGCCTCAAGAAGCTTTGCGGTTTCTTGAGCAATCGCAAGACCTATTTCCCATTCCATTTTCCCTCCCCCCTGCGCTTGCCGCGCGGGATCTAAGGCGCGAAGTTCCCATGGCGCCTCTTCGATTTTCCAGTGGCCCACCTGCAAAGCAACTTGCGGCTGGCCAAACACGATACTCGGAGAACGCGTGGGGTTTTCAAACGCGAGCTTCCGCACCTGTTCCCGAACAACCAAAGCTTTTTGCGTAATCTCTTGAATTTGAGCCCGCAACCCCGCAACATCAGCCGCATACGCAAAAGACGGTCCAATCGCCATTATCCCCAGAATAAAGAAAAACATTCTCGTTTTCATATAATGATGGTATTATACCATGTAACAGCATGAGAGGCTTATTCGTCTCTCTCACAAAGGTCGGATATATGGTAAACCATCCAAAAACCATGAAAAAAATACTTGTGATCTTCACCGTCTTTGTCCTCACCCTTAGTGTGGCTAGTTCAACCGTTCTCGCGGAAAACGATGACTCAAAAAAGGAAGAAAAAGCGCTGGGAAAAATTGAGAAGGCGCTTGAGCGCCTTGAGCGCTTCGATCTCCCAGAGATTGAATCAATAAGGGACAACCCCGCTTCCTTGTTTGTAGGACCCCAAGGCCAAACCAGAATCATCCGAGGGGAAATTACAAGCCTTTCAGCCACCTCGACTCCCGGGATTGATGAGGTGAAAGTTTGGGGGTTGACTCTCAAGGTTGACATGGCTGGAGCCAACTTTATCCCCTCCGGCACAAGCAGAGAAACTTTGAAGGTTGGCGATAAAGTGAACATCAAAGGGACAATGGATCAAGCCACAGCAGTCATTAAGGCTTCCACTGTCCATTCGCTCACGGCACGACAACGCGTGAACGATGATATCTGGGCCCAAATCACAAAGCTGATTGAACGACTTCGAGAACTTCAGCAAAGAGTAGGCCTTCCATTGACGCCGCTTCCCGCGTCTTCAACTCCTCCGTAATTTGCGAGAAACGGCACAACAAAATCCAAACACGCGGAAACTGGCATATACGCCATTCCGCGTTTTTGGTTTATACTTCCTTGTAGCGAAAGCACGAAACGAGATGATCGTTCACAAGGCCGCTTCCCTGGAGAAACGCGTAGCACGTGGTGGACCCGAAAAAGCGGAATCCCCTCTTCTTGAGATCAGAACTTATGTTGTCGGAAAACAGGGTACGAGCCGGAATATCCCGAAGGTGCCTCCACCGATTCTTCACGGGTCTCCCCTTCACCCAACCCCATAGGTATGTATTGAAACTCCCAAATTCTTTCTGGATTGCCAAAAACACTTTTGCGTTCTGAACCGTAGCCTCAATCTTACCCCGGTTGCGCACGATTCCCGCGTCGGACAGTAAATTCTCGATTTTCTTTCTATCGTACTTGGCAATGCTCTTTGGATTGAACCTGGCGAATGCCTTCCGAAAATTTTCTCGCTTTTTCAAAATAATCGCCCAACTCAAACCGGCTTGAAAAGAATCCAACACGATATATTCAAACAGAATTCGATCAGAGCGCTGGGGCACACCCCATTCTTTATCATGGTATGCCCGCATTTGGCTGCTTCCTTCGGCCCATGAACACCTTTCTTTCTCTTGGAGTTCCTCGTCGGTAAAGCCAAAGTGATGGGCGATCTCGTGGCGCACCGTCTCTCGCACGATCTCCCGGAGCTCTTTCTTTGTCTGCGCGAACTGTTCGCAAGATTCCTGGAAAATCGTTATTTTATCGGGGGGATTTCCGCCAAATCCCTTTCCCCATTCGATCTCGGAGATTCCTTCGTAGAGCCCAAGGAGCACATGGTCTTTCCTCGTGCCAGTCGTTTTCTGCTGTTGAGGAGAAGGCTTATACTCCACGCATATTGCCACATTCTCCAGCTTTTCGGCAATTTCCCGCGGGAGTCGCTCGAGCGCTTTTCTCACCACCTTTTCAAACTCTTTCTTTTCCCGCATACCGTCAAAAACGAATAGGCATCACGAGACTATCTGCATGTTCTGGTAATCCAGAAGGGTTGTCTTTCTGAAAAATAAGAGTGCCCCCCTCGGTGTCTGGCATTGAAAACTCGAGAGTCGCGAGAAACGGCACAAATTCTTCGGTCATCCATTCCCCTTGCGCCTGCGCGATCGCAACGGCGATTTCCTTACCATTGCCATCAAGAAGTTTTATCGGGAAAGAAGCCTCAAAAAACCAAACACCTCTTGCCTCACCCTCCAACACAAGCGGACTGGAAATTGTCTGGGTAGGCCGCGGGCTGACCACCCGAATCAAATCTGCTTTTTCGAGTTCGTTCCCAATGTCTTCTGCAAATGTTTTGCCGTCGGGTGTACGGCACCGTTGGGGATAACTTTCCATTATGGGATACCCTGCCGTCCTGCATTCCTCAAAATTTGCGACAGAGACATCATCGATATCCCCTTTCTCCTGCTGCAAAAAGAAATACACCACTCCCAACCCAACCACCACAATGAGAATTCCGCCTATTAAAAAAACTTGTTTCATCCTTCCCTTCGAGCTTCTATAAGCTTATCTTTATAACGACGAATTTCTTTTTTGAGTTTTTCTTTTACTTCGTCTAAAGCAAGGCGAATGTCGGGCTCTGTGGCCTCCGCGCGCATCTTCTTTCCGCCGGCCTCAAACGTGGCTTCAGCGTAAAACACATCTCCCTTCCTATGATGTTTTGTGGATCGTGCGATTTCGACGAACATCGTAATCTCGCTGTTCTTCTCAAAACTCTTCAAAAACCGCTCCAAAGGCTGCAAGCGCTTCATCGCGTATTCTTCAATATTCGCTGCCGGCTGGAATTGAGTGTATTTTATTTCTATTTTCATATACTTCTACTATAGCCCGCTCCAATCGTTTTGCAAGCCTGTTCTATGCACTTTGGAGAGACCGTTGTCGCACCTGCTCTTGCAACACCTCCACCAATCGCTTGGCAAGATCGATGACCCGAAGCTGAAGCTCTCTGATCTGCCGCAAGAGATCTTCAGTGGAAGACTTCTCAGGGGGAAGAAACCCTCGTTCCTGGAGGAATCGCTTTGTGGCTTGAGCATTACCGCTTGCCTTGCTCAGTCCCGTAGAAGCAACAACAGGAACTAAGGATTCATATGCCCCTATGTCAGGCGCAGAACCTTGAGGAATGCTGGTTCCGATGTAGTCAGATGACAATCCTACATCAGTCCCCGTATTTATTGCCGGAGACGAAGAATCAAGACGAAAATTTGTTCCAGGATTAACAAACACAGGGTCTGTATTTAGCCCACTAGAGTCATAGCCTAGCGCTTTCCAGCCCGCGAAATCTAATTCTGTGCTAACAGACCGGAACGGAGTACTATCAGACGGCTGGTAGTATAAGTTGTTATTAATGTTGACTGTACCGGTCTGTAATGCATTTAGCCATACAATACGCAAGCCCGCTGAAATTGATACTATATTGTTACGGAAATCTAGTTCTGAAAGGTTATCTGAAATTTTTACTGACCCATTTCCTGTATCTCCATTATTATAGATTGTGTTGTTATAAGCACGCAGCGTAACACTGCCTGCTCCCGCACTCTCTTCTTTTAGGCCTGTACTTGAATTATTAGCAATTAGGTTATGATGTATTACATATGTTACGTCGTTTGTTGAGTTATCGCTAGCACTGATGCCAGTGGAGTTGTCGTGAATATTGTTATTATAAATGGTAGCGCTCTGTTTAACTGTGATTCCAGCACCGTTTGTTTGGCCGTAAATTTCATTGTCATGAATTGTAAGAGTGCTATTTGCTTGATTTCCGGGATAAACTCCGTGCTGGGTTCCCGATGGTCCAGCTGAGCCATTTGAATAAATTGTATTGTTTGCAATCTCTCCTGTCTTAATGCGGCCCTGAAATCCAGAGCCAAAACCAGATGCTGCACCAGCACCCCATCCGTTATTGGCAATCGTGTTGTTTAGAATATATTGGTTTTCATTATCGATATTATTGGTATATATAGCGTTTTCACCGTTATAAGTTAAAGTGGAATTTTGCGTGGTAAAAGCACCTGATGTTCCACCAATGAGAATACCTACTCCTGCATTTTGAGTAATTGTACAAGAATCAACAATAATTGTACTTGGCTGATTGTGTGCCCAAAGTCCACCACCACCAACAGTGTGAAGCGCATTGGATCTTTTAAGAGTCAGCCCTATGAAGGTTAAATAGTTCTTCCCATTAGTATCAATAGCTGAAGCTCGCTGGCCTGCCTCTACGTTTCCTGATGGGTCACTCGTGGCGTATACAGAAAGAGTGTCGCTTCCCCAAAACCATGACCCCACAGAAGTTACCGCAGCTCGACTTGCGGCCATGGCCTGAGGGTCTGCGCCGTTAACGATTACGACGTTGGGTTGAGTGGTAACCCCGGTCTTGTCCCAGATGTTGCTTCCGCCATCGG
>Ga0209542_10014596_pt1 | contig 13345 bp, 11 predicted proteins | sample RifCSPhighO2_01_FD_184028 | JGI IMG/M metagenome (GOLD analysis project Ga0209542, IMG submission 184028) | Soil microbial communities from Rifle, Colorado - Rifle CSP2_plank highO2_0.1 (SPAdes) (version 2) | ecosystem: Environmental > Terrestrial > Deep subsurface > Rock core/Sediment ... | reverse complement strand
AATCTCACCCCTACTCCCTTTATCTTTGTTTGAACAATTCTCTCTCCTGCTTTATCATAAAGAACAGCATCTAAAGGATTACTGGCCTCAGCACTTGCATATTCAGGATGTCCGCAATCCCTGAACAAACGAGACCCATTAGATAAAAACCCCTCAAAATCCAGATTAAAAGGGCCGATAACGCCATACTCCTGCTCACTTCCCATAATTCTCCTTCTTGAATATTTAGTATTTGCCATATTATTTATTGTTCCCTCCAGGACCAACAACAACTATCTTGCTCTTTTTGAGATTGTTATCCAGTAGATTGTTGTGTGTATGATAATATGGAAGATCTAAAGTCATATTTACCAGTCCAAATTTTCCTGTAACTAGAAGTCTATCTCCTTCTCCTAGTATCGGCAGACCATTTTCATCTCCTCTATTAAAAGTTTTTCTCCGAGATTCATCTATTAGTTGAGGTGCATAAATTACTCTGGCATCTTCCCTCAATTTAAATGCTAGACCATAACCTGATTTGTGGCTCACATCAGAAGGTTGATTGTCAAGGTCAAGACCAACCAATGGAATCATAACAGGATACTCAAATTTACCATCTCTTTTTTTAATCTGCTTTGCTAAATCTTGGGCCAGCACTGTATTATTTTCACATTGTGATCTTAAGACTAAACCAGTATCAACACTACAATCACTAAGATCAAGGGTTTTTTGTTCTAATATTCTCTCCAAATCTGCAGGTGTTGCTGTTCTGTATCCAGCAGGCCTTATAATACTGTTAATCAAAACAACTTCAAAAATACCTAAGGCCTTTACGAGGCCTTCATCAAAATGAGCATGTGCCAATGATTTGTTTTTTATATATTTGATGCTAGCTATATCGCGAAATTCATTAAAGACTTCTCTCCCGAAAGGTCCAGATAAGAAACCAGCTTTGTACTCTTTTCCATTTATTTCTAGTTCATTTCCATTGAAATCTGGAAGCTCAAATTTAGGTTTAAGTGCTCTAATGCCCGTAGCTGTATACATTATCGCTCTTAGCTCTTTCGGGATAGATTCCACTTCTTGAACTTTTCCCCCAATATAATTCCAAACATTCTCTTCTGAAACGCCCAATATTCTAGAGGCAGATATAATTTCTCCTTTATCTAGTTTTCTTGCTCTTAATTCAGATTCTGGAATAGGATTTGCTAGTTCTAAGTCTCGGCGACGATAACTATTACTATAACCGTCATCGAATGTAACTCCAACATACTCTCCTAAATCTTTAGAAAAGTCATCTTTCATTGTGCCACTACCCTTGTTCTGACCTGCGTATTCGCTATCCATTCTAATTTTAACTCTTGCTCCCCTAATCAATTCTTGACAATTTAATCTTCTAATTATCCACTCCTTCAATTCCTCATTCCATTTTTTCTCAACCATTTTTCTCAAAAATCCCATCCAACTCCCTGTAATCCCTTAAAGGGTCGTCCAATTTAATTAATACACTATAGACTCCCTCACAATAGCGACGTTCTATAGTATTGCTTTCCTCTACTTTTCTTCCTTCTTCTAATCTATAGGATACACTCTCCCAACTAATCCATTTTTGCTTTAAATCTGATTTGGAAAATAGTCCTCTAAATCTTGCTCTCGTATCCTGAGGAGGATTTTCAACAGCATACTCTATCTGTTTATCAGTCACTAGCCTATCAACCATTTCAGAATCCTGTAATTTATAGAACAATCCTTTTTCTCTATTAACTTCATGATACTGCAAATCTATATTTCTTACACTAGTATTTCTTAAAGATTTGCCAGTTTTTTCTATATAAGAATCTATTAGTCTTTTCTTAATTGCCCAATCCATCCATCTATCTAAAACCATTGGATTTTCATCAAGGCTATCCAGAACAAACTTCCACCTATCCAATATATCATCAGTCATTTCATCTCTTCCTCTGTAAGATTTCTCAGCAGCTTCCTGATAAACTCTTTGAATTTCAACAGCAGTCATTTCTCCCTTTTCTCTAACAACATATCTATTTTTAAAGCTCAAATCATTTGATATATCATGAAAAGCATCTAAGGCATTTTCTAATTTAAAAGGTTTCAATTTTTTATCCTCAAAAAGATCAAGAACTAATCCTGTTGTTCCAAACTTTAAGAACAATGCAGGCTCAGACATATTACCATCCCCACTAACAACATGAAGTCGCATATATTTACTAGGATTAGCTAATGGCTCATTTCGAAGATTAAAAATACCTTTAGCATCCCCAATCGTTCTCTCGCATACTTCCTCTCTTGTCACTCCTGCCTTCTGTGATAATTCATATTTTCCCCAATTGTTGATAAATCCACTTCCAGCAAAGATAATTCTTGAAGTAAAAAAAGGCAGAGTAGCACTAATAATTGAATTAAAACTGCGTCTATTCAAACTATAGCTCTCATGAGATGCAAAAGAATTTCCTTCTAAATCTCTATTATTCTTAAACAATCTCACCCCTACTCCTTTTATCTTTGTTTGAACAATTCTCTCTCCAGCCTTATCATAAATAACAGCATCTAAAGGATTGCTTGCCTCTGCACTTGCATATTCAGGATGCATACAATCAATACGTAAGAGGGAACCATTAGATAAAAACGGCCCATCTCTTATAAACCAATTTCCCATAACGCCATACTCCTGCTCACTTCCCATAATTCTCCTTCTTGAATATTTTACACTAGCCATCTCAGAAGCTCCAATCACAGCCCCGCCTATCTTCCCAACCAAACTACCTTCTCCACTAGGATTTTTTAGGTCTTTCTTTCGACCATTTTTTCTCGTCATTTATTGTCCTCCTTGTTGTTTATATTGCTTCGAAAGCTCGCTTCCACTTACAACTCTATCTATCTCTTCAAGCAAATTGTCAATTCCCTGAGGCGGGTTAAGTTCCCTCTTAGGCCCCTCTTTCTCAATCTTGCTTTTCTCTTGGTAAGTCTTTGGATTGAACCTTCTGTATTCTCTTTCTTGTGCCATATTTTTTACCTCCTTTTGATTTATATGAAAATCTAGAATATCTTTTTTCCTCAACATACCCCTTAGCCCCTAATTCTGCAATTAATTGTTCGTTTGTTAACTCCCTTCCGTCAAATAAATATCCTACTTCTACCTTAGTCCCGCTAAACGGCTCTGACAATACTATATCTCTGCTATGGCCAGACAAAGAAACTCTATCCCAGTCAGAACTTGAGGCATTATTCTTTCTTATTAATTCTCCTCTTAGATATGCTCTAGTATCTTCAGGAGGATTATTAACAGCATACTCTATCTGTTTATCAGTCACTAGCCTATCAACCATCCCCCTGGATTGAAGCATATAGAACAATCCTTTTTCTCTATTAACTTCATGATACTGCAAATCTATATTTCTTACACTGGTGTCTCCCAATTTTTTACCTGTTTTATTCTTATAAGAATCAATTAAACCTTTCTTTATAATCCAATCAACTTGCCTATTTAGTTGCCCAGGATTCCTCTCCAATGCTCCTAAAAAGAATGTCCATCTGTTTAATATATCGTCCGTCATCTCGTCCCTTCCTTTATATGCTCCTTTAGCCGCTTCATAAAAAGTCTTTTGAATTTCAACAGCAGTCATTTCTCCCTGACCTCTCACTTTAACCCTAGTTTTTAGAGTAGAATCTCTTGAAATACTATGAAATGCTCCCACGGCATCTTTTAATCCCAAAGTCCTCATCTTTCCATCTTCAAAAAGATCAAGAACAAGTGCAGACGTTCCTAATTTCATGTAGGTTGCAACTTCAGACATATTAGCATCCCCATTAATAACATGAAATCTCATATATTTGCTTCCATCAGATAATGGCTCATCTCTAGTGTTTATTATAGGTCTATCATATGTAGTCTGAAGACCCATTAATTGAGTGAAAAAATCAGCTCTTTGAGAGAGATGAAATACAAATTCATCATCTCCCATTTTCCCAATAACTTCTTCCAAACCATCTTTAACCCTATTATACAAATCAGCCAGCTTTCCAATAGCTAAAGATTTTAATGAGCCGTAACCATCCAATACATCCTGCATTGTCCTTTGTAATTGCATATTCCTCTCATCACTAAAACCAATCTTACCGCTTCCTGTAAAAATTGGTCTTGATACAAAAAATGGAGTCATAAAATCCGCCAATTCTTGAAATGCCTTTAAATTCCTTCTATCCACAAAATAATTTTCGTGAGTTCCATAAGAATTAAACCCATCTGTATTATTTTTAAATATTCTGGCTATTTTTCCCCCTTCAGACGCCGCTTCCAAAATTCTCTCTCCTGCCTTATCGGCGATTACAGCAGAAACAGGATTAGAACATTCTGGTGTAGAATATTCGGGATGTCCCATATCAATATAAAATCTTGCTCCATTAGCTAACATTTCATCTCTGCCATAATATGAACTATATCCTGAAGAGCTGTAAGTTCCACCATAGTAATATGTTGGAGATGTCTCCTTTAGTCCTACATTTTTAGCAATACCCTCATCACCTTTCTGCCCCTCATAATCTCCCCCAAAATGACCCTCATCAGTCATTCCAGCAACGGCAGACGAATTTGTTGCAGAACTGTTTTCATGAGCCTGCCCCTTTCCTCCGTAATTATCCAGAACTTGATTAGCGCTGCCTCCAATTATACCATATTCTGTCTCTATACCCATAACTCTTCTAATTGCCATTTTCCCTTGTATTATACGATCTATTTAACTCAACAATAGAATCGTATCTTTTAGGGAACATCTCTCTTAAATCATCTGATTCACAAACTGCCAAATTTCTAAACTCCGAATATTCATCTCCAACAGAACTAGATAGGTCTGTCCTAGTTAGTCCTCTTTTTCCTTTACCTATCTCTCTCTTGATTGCTTTTCCTGCAGCTCTTTGTGATATAGATTCTACCATTGCACCACTTGTTAAATCACTCATATCGACATAACTCCAACCCCCTTCTTTAAATCTTACTTCAAAAATCGGATAACCCTCTCCAAACAAATATTCACTCGCATATTTAGCAAGAGAATAAGAATCATCTTTAGATGCTGTACAGATTGGCATTTCCTTAAGATGTATATTAAATATGTCTGCAACCGCCTCTTGATTTGGTCTTCCAATTCTAATTTTTCTATCCACTCTTCCAGGTCTTAAAACAGCTGGATCAATAATATCTGCTCTATTCGTAGCTAATATTAAGACCACATTATCATTTCCATTCATACCATCCATCTCAGATAAAAACTGAGGCACAATAGAATCATAAACATCTGTTGAAATTCCGCTTCCTCTTTTCTTTAACAAAGATTCAGCTTCATCCATAAATACAACAGTTACGTCTCCTCTTTTCTTTGAATTATCTCTAGCTCTTGTAAATATTTCTCTCACAGCTCTCTCAGATTCTCCGACATACTTATCCAATAATTCAGGGCCCTTTATACTTAGGAAATATCCATTTCCATTAGATCTCTCTTCTTTTTTAAGCCTTTCAGTAAGATTATATGCTATGGCCTTTGCCAAAAGGGTTTTACCACACCCAGGAGGACCATATAATAAAACTCCCTTTGGTGTTTTTTTACCATATCTAGCGTAAACATCTCTATGAACAAAAGGCTCTTCTATAGCCTCTTTTATAGATTGTATGGCCAATTCCAAACCTCCAATTTTTGTCCAAGGAACAACAGGAACATCTGCAATATGATATTGAGTACTTTTTTTCCCAAAGTTCTGCAAAACCGTATGGAAACCTTCATCTACAACAACCCTATCGCCTTCTTTAACTTTCTCATTAGTTCTTAAGACCTGTCTTCTACCATTTTCATTTATAACTGCGCTTCCATCTTCCAAAACTTCTTCTATAGTTGTCAAAACCCCAGTTCCACTTCTTTCCCTTGTCTCAATAACAATATAATTCTCAGGATTTAATCTGACAGGCGTTCCAGGAACAAGTTTATTTTTAACCACAGGGTTATAACGAACTTCCATAATTTTGCCTCCAACATCAACATCAACAGAATCATTATTACGGCCAACAACGGTTCCGTAAACAAATGGAGGGCTCATTATCTTCTCTATAAACTCCTGTTGCTCTGCTAGTTTATTTTTAGCTATTAAAGCAAGCATCTTCCAATCTTGGTCATTTTCTTTTCTTTCCATATCTCAGATTATTTCGCCACGCCGGCGGTTTTTATATTTAATTCTACTGTAATACTATGCTTAAGTTCGTTTATTAATAACTTAGATGCAATATCTGCTAATTTATTTCTTTTCATCTTGAATTTTTTGATGTTTTGTCTAAGGAGATTGTACAAAACACGTTTATAAATCTTTCCAATGTAACGACTTTTAAATTACGTCATATATCTTTAATCTTGTCTTAATTCAGTAATTATCTTCTTTATCAAAGGATTATCCAGAACTTCTTTAGGAGGCAATATTATCTCTTTCTTTGGAAGCCCAGCATTTAATCGCATATTTACAAGATTAAATAAATGATATTCCATTTTTGTCAGTCCAAATTCTTCAAGTTGCTTCCTCAAAACTTCATAATCTTTTTTAGTAACTGGTCTTGTAAGTTCCAGCATTTCCCTCATATCTCTAGCCTTAATTATCACTTTCATTTCTTCATCAAAACTTTCATCAATATACCCTACATCTTTCATCCCTAAATCAGGCATTTTATTGTAAGAAGAGATTCTTATTCTGCTGGGGAACTCTTCATCAAAGATTTGTCTCAAAAGCTCCTTTGACGGATAGGTCTTAGAATCGTAGCCTAGATGTATAAGATAATTATTGAACCTATCATTATGCCCAACTAACTCTGTCTGCAATCTAAGAAAGCTATCTTCAAGAGACTCTTTTCTGCTATTCATAGATTCTGATTTTTCTTTTTCATCTTCGGATTCTGGTATAAATTTCCACTCTTGATATACTCCTACAACGCGTGGTAAAAGAATGCCTTTAGAAGTCGCTTCATACAAACTAAGTTCCTCAATAGAATTGCCTGTTTGCATCTTATCAAACTCTCCTCTTTTAATCGAATTCAAATCCCCGTAAGCATACTTATACGTCGTTATACTATCCATAAAAAGGCATATTTTAATCAGTTTTTAAACCTTATGCTTATGCCACTATATAATTACACAATAAACTAATTTCAAGCAATTTAAAAACCTCTCCTCCTTTCTTCATCTACTACGGCACTGGAGAAAATCCAAAGCGGCGATGGGAAAATAATTAAATGAAACTCAAAATAAGAAAATCAGAAGAAAGAGGAAAAACCAAGCTTCCCTGGTTGGACAGCAAACACGGGTTTAGTTTTGGAGGATACTCAAATCCTGAAAACGTTAATTTCGGAAAATTAGTAGTTTTCAATGACGATATAATTGCTCCAGGAAAAGGGTTTGGAGCACATCCGCACGACAACATGGAAATAATTACTCTAGTTCTAGAAGGCTCATTAAAACACGAAGATAGTATGAAAAACAAAGGCATCATAAATTCCAAAGAAATCCAAAGAATGTCTGCAGGCGAAGGTGTTTGGCATTCAGAATTCAACGCCTCTGATAAAGAACCTCTTCATCTTCTGCAAATATGGATAGAACCAGAAGAATTAAACACAGTACCAAGTTACGAACAAAATTCCCTGTCCCTAAAAGACAATCAATTAAATCTAGTGGCCTCCAATAGTAAATCCAAAGAATCTGTTTACATCAACCAAGACGCCTCTTTCTTCCTAGGAAACTTCTCAAAAGGCACAAAGATTGCCCATATCCCAGAAAAAAGAAACGTCTATCTCTTTATAATTAAAGGTTCAATCTCACTAGAGAATAATCTCCTATCCCAAGGAGACTCTGTAGAGATTACGGAAGCAAAATCTCTAGAAATTCATGCAAACGAACATTCCACCATCCTCTTAATTGAATTACCTGATTAACAATGTTACTCATAAATAATAAATATAGGCAGGTTTTAAAACCTTAAATCAAGAGTACTAATATGAAAAAGTCAAAATTAGCCGTATTAATCTCTGGAATAGGGGCAGCGCTCACAGCTAGTGCTTGTGTTTTTACTGCCAGCCAACCTCAGGTAATTGAAAGTCTTGCACCAAAAAACTACACATTAAATAGTTACAAAGACGGTAAAGTTGTAATCCTAGAGAATACTCTTTCATCTATCGGATTAAAAGGAGTAGAATACTCCAACTTTAGTGTAAATAGAAGTCTTTTCGATATTAATGATGACGGAATAATTGATGTGATAGTTAATTCTAATTATAATAAGCCTCCAGTCATAGATATTGATTATAAAAATTTAAAGGCAGACTTCCAATATAGAATTGTCGATTTTGTAGAAGTATTAAAGAGAAGTCAAGAAAATGAGAGCAGATTTATAGAAGCTGACTCGTTACTTAAGAGAGTCAAAGAAAATTTCTCTGGACTTAAGCCAACAGAAAAGACCAAAGATTATGACAGTTGGAGTAATTAATCTTCCATATCTTCCCTAAACTTAATCTTCCATTGATTATCCCACATCTTCTTCCTTTTCTTACTGCATTTTAAACAATACTTTCTCTTAAATCGCGCAAATGGATCATATTCAAATTCAGTCTTGCAATCCCAGCATTTCTTCATCTTCATGTATTTCTAAAGAAAACTCGATTTAAAAAACTATACTATTCAGCTTTCTTTGTCTCACGCCTTATTGCTTGAATTAGGCCAGCAATAGATCTTTCAACAAGAACAACACACGTAAACCAAAACAATCCCAAAGAAATACCTGCAACAACATCACTAAACCAATGGACATGGAGAATTATTCTGCTGATTCCAACGGCTATGAAAAAAGCCAGAGATAGAGCCATTAACATATATTTCATTACCCCGTTCTTAAAATCATCCTTAAATGAATAAATAAGTAAAGAAACGAATGCTATAGCCATAATTGCATGCCCGCTAGGAAAACTAAAACCGGTCTCTATCAAATTTTCTGGCCGTACACGGCGAACAAAAGCTTTAATAATTATTCGTAACGCCAATGCCCCTAGAATGACTATTGTTGAGAGCAATGCATAACGCCATCTTTTTCGGAAAAGTAATACAGCAAGGGCGAGTGCGAAAAGTAAAGCAATAGCAATGGTGTCTCCAAAAGCCGTAATAAACAATGCAGCATTAGTTAACCAAGAAGAATAAACAATTCCATTAAACCACGCATCGACTTTTAAAATAGACATCTGATAAATAACTCCTTCAAACATCTTTGTAAAAATATACAATGAAATAATGTTTGCAACAAGGATACCCTTATGGCGTCCACGAAATTCTTTCCCAGATTTTTTAATATAAGGATATGCATATAAAACTAAAACAATAAAGACAATTAAGAGGAAGATAATCCAAACTACCGAATGACTCAATGCAGGTAAAAACACCTCTCCAAGTTCCTTAATAGATAACATAACTAAATTAAATTAAAGGCATATTTAATTGTGTTCTTTTTTCAACACTAGCAAGCGCTGTTAAAGTAGAAACTAAATTTGTAATAGATGTTACAGAAGCAAGAAGTAGATGGCAGACTGCTCGAAGCCCCTAACACTCTACAGTTAGGAACAGGCCAGTTGCCTTAAATAAAATTTAGCTTTAATTTCCTAGCCTTTCTTCTTAAAATTAATGCTTTAAGTTTCTTATTCCATCTTTTTACATCAAAATATTTCGAAAGATGCATATTCTCATTTCTCAACATCTTTCTATCATCAGAACCTCTGAATCCATCTCTATAATCTTTCCAGTCATCCCAATATACTTGCGGCTCTAAACCCTCATCTATAAGGATTTTCATTGTCATGCCCTTAGCTAATCTAGGAGTAACTCTTCCACTATGCCTCCTTAACTTTTGATTAAAATTCATGGAAATATTAGGTGAATAAATGTTATATACTTAAGTTGCAATTTTTAAATGTCAAGAACCTTACACTACTATTATAGTCAACGACATATTAAATTGAGCACTCATGTCTTGACTATCAAGTGAAAAACATAACATTTTGCTCAATTATTTATGTTTTTCACTATAAATATAATAGATTTAAAGAATTCTTCTTATTAGTGAGATAATAAACAGTATCAAAAAGACAACAAACAGTACTTTAGCAATTAATGCAGCCGTCCCTGCTATAATTCCAAAACCTAAAATAGCAGCAATTATTGCTATAATTAAGAAAACTGCAGCCATTCCAAGTTGACCTCTTTTATTGTTTAGTAATAATATAGACATATTTGGAAAAGGTAATCTGAGTATATAGATGTATGTTGTCTAATTAAAGATACAATTTATTCATTTAGTCGATAATAGATTCTTTAAAGACATAAATTTATATTGTTCATTCTCCTTAATAACTAATGAGGAGCAGATTCCTAACTTCTGGATTTCGCCACAACGTTAAGAAGCGAAAGGAAAAGAAAGACGGTTCAGCTTTTCAAAGAGGCAAAGCTCCTTCTTCTAAGGTTAAGAAAAAGTGAACTATCTAACTTCTTCACTTCTTCCCCAAAACAACAAACAAATCCCCGACATTAGTTCCAGTCTTACCAGTAACAATAATGCCATTAACTTTCTTCAAGAAATTGTAAGAATCATTTTTTTCCAAAAATTCGCGAGGATACAATCCTAATTCCTTTGCTTTCTCTCTCGTCTCTTCGTCAACAATTCCTCCAGCAGTCTCACTAATAAAATCCACTCCATCAGTTGAACAACTAACAATTACTCCATTTCTAATGAACATACTCGCGGCCAAAACAACCTCCTGGTTCCTCCCGCCTTTTCCCTTCCCTCTTACGGTTACTGTAGTTTCTCCTGTTGCTATAACGGCTTCCCCCTCTCTAACAAACGAAGCAAGTTTCTCCCCAATCTCCCGAGCTTCCCCTTTTAATTGTGTTCCCAGTAGCCTAGAAGCATATCCCAATTCTTTTGCCTTGCCGAGCATAGCCTCAGAAGCAGGAACATTAGTAATCAATAAGATATTAGTAACATTCCCCAGTGCCATTTTAGGAGTCTCAATAAACGGCAATTTAGACAAGCCATATCTCTGGCCAATTTTCTGTGCATCTTTTATCGTACTAGAGTCCGGCACTGTTGGTCCAGAAGCAATAACATCAAGCTGGTTTGTAATAACATCGCTCATAATCAAACTAATTATTGTTCCCCTAGTACTAGAAGCAAGTTGCCCTCCCTTAACATTAGATATGTGTTTCCTGACAATATTAATTTCCTGAATAGTTGCCCCGCTCTTCAAAAGTTTTTTATTAATAGCAATCTGTTTGCTCAATGGAACTCTAGGAGAATCCATTAATGCCGAACCTCCTCCGCTAATTAAACAAAATATCAAATCATCTTCTTCAGCTCCCCTAACCATCCCAAGTATCTTTTCTGTCGCTCTTACATTTACTTCAGAGGTTAAAGGATGCGTGCCCTTGACTACTTTAATCTTAGATAGTTTCCTCGCCTTAGTATCAATAACTATTCCTTCATTAATCCTCTTTCCCAATATCTCTTCCAATCCCTCGGCCATTTCTCCAGAAGCTTTTCCCGCGCCAACAACAAATATTCTTTTATATTTAGAAAGATCCCATTTGTGCCCTAGTATCTCCAATTTATTACCAATAACAACAATTTGTCTATGCATTGAAGGTCTGGGCAACACAGACTCAATTCCAGCATTAACTATAGCTAGAGCATCTCTGCGTGTCTTATTAGTTCCCAGTTCCTCAAAATTTTTAATTATCACTTTGCTTTAATATGAGACTCTGCAAATTTAATGTTTGCGCGAACCTTCTTTCCAGGATTAAATATTCCATCTTTGTCAAAAATATCTTTAACTTCCTCAAATACTCTTACCATCTTCTTGCCATACTGCTTCTCCAAATAAGGTGTCCTTATCAACCCATCATTATGTTCTGCAGTTATTGTCCCCTTATACTTGCAGACAAGGTCTACAAATTTACTTAAGACAGGCTCTATCTTTCTCCTTTCTTTTTCCTGCTTCAAATCCATCAAAGGTATAATATGAAAATTACCGTCTCCAACGTGCCCTGCCAAAGTAGGCTGTATTCCATTATCTTGCAATAATTTATATAATTGGGGAATAAATTCAGACAAGTATTCGGGCTTTATACTAAAATCATCAACGAAAGGCGCGGCCATCTTATTTTTCACCTTCTGCCTTAAAAGATTAAATGATTCTCTCCTCATAACCCAATACTTCTCTCCTTCTTCTTCACTTTGCATTACTAAATTAGTTATCTTCCCACTTGAGAGCTCTTTGCTCAAATTATCTGCCCTTTTTTGTATCTCCTTTTCCTTATCTCCAGTCAATTCAACCAGTACCATAAAACCTGGAAAGCCATGAAACAAAGCCGATTCCGCTTGTCTTCTAAAATCCCAAAGGAAAGCAAGTAAGTTTTTATGAACTTTCTTAGCAATTTCAGGCATAAACTTTAATCCTAGCCATATTGTATATTTGTCAAAACATTCTAGCGATTCTGGATTATATTTTTTTACAGTTTTTATTAAATCACTAATTTTAGTCAAATCATGCAAAGATATCACGACAAGTCTGGAATGTTTATTCTTCTTAACAAGATTAACATCTGCTTCAAGCCACATTCCAAGTGTGCCCTGCGAACCAACAAAAAGTTTAGACAAATCAAATGTTTTTCTATCCCACACTCTCCACAAGAAGTATCCTGAAGAATTCTTTGAAACATGTGGCTCTGCAGATTTTATTAGCTCATAATTTTTCTCGCACAAATTATAAATATCCCTATATAACTTTCCTTCAAAATCTTTTTTCTTCATTTTTGCCTTCAGTTCCACTTTATTCAAAGGTTTCAATTCATACACTTTCCCGTCCGCCAAGACCACTCTCAATTTATTAACATGGTCTACAGTCTGTCCATAGACAAATGTCTTTTCTCCTCCTGCGTTATTTGCAACAATGCCCCCCATAGCACACAGCCCTTTACTAGCAGGATAACTAGGATACATTACCCCTATCTTATCCATCTCTTTTTCCAAATCCCTATAATATAATCCTGGCTCAACAACAGCGTGTTTCTTATCTAATTTCTTAATATGATTTATATATTTAGTAAATGAAACAACAATTGATTCAGTTAAGGGCCCCCCAGTCATATCAGTGCCTGCAGCCCTCGCAGTAAGAGATAATCCTTTTCTTCCTTTAACAAATTTAACTAAATATTGTACGTCCTCAGCGTCCTTAGGAAAAACAACAATCTTCGGTCTTACCTGAAAAACTGAGGCATCCTTGCTG
>Ga0209542_10014594_pt1 | contig 13348 bp, 10 predicted proteins | sample RifCSPhighO2_01_FD_184028 | JGI IMG/M metagenome (GOLD analysis project Ga0209542, IMG submission 184028) | Soil microbial communities from Rifle, Colorado - Rifle CSP2_plank highO2_0.1 (SPAdes) (version 2) | ecosystem: Environmental > Terrestrial > Deep subsurface > Rock core/Sediment ... | reverse complement strand
GCTTTTGAGGGCGCTCACACCGGCGCAGCTGGTGCAGGTGGCGCAACGCTCGGGCCATGTGGTGGATGAGATCATCCATACGCTTGACGGAGAGAAGGAGGAGGCGGCAGTTGCCGTCCTTGGCGTAGGGGGCAAGCATCAGATGGCGCTCGAGGACTCCCCCGCTCCGGCTAAAGAGCGGCGCGGCACTTCACCCATCCGTAACCGCGGCAATCGCAGAAGTGCGGGCGCGATGCAGAAGGTCACAGCATTCCTGCCCGTGGTCACAGACAAAGCCCAGGACATCATCAAAGGACTCGATCTTCCTGCCTTTGCGGCTTCGGCCAAAAAATGGACGGCGAGATTCCGCAAGGATCTCAAAGACCCTGCACACAAGCGTCGGGCGCATCTTCTACTTCTGGCAGGCACTATCGCAGCGTTCATCGTCATCTGGGCACTTTTGCAACTCACGATGAACAGTGAGAAGAGCAAGACGCGTGAGGAGCTCGGTGTGCTTGTGGAACAGATCGGCACGGAGATCCGCACGGCGGAGAACCGGCGCATCGCGGGCGACGTGGACGCCGCAAACGCAATCCTCCAACGCGCTGAGGAGCGGGCGAAGCAGGTCATGGATAACGAGCTCGGGCTCTACCGCATGGAGGCGCTCGATCTTCTCGATCGTATCCGCAGCAAGCGTGAAGAGATCAACAACATCGTTCGTCTGGCGCCGCGCATTGTGGCCAACCTCGCCGCGAAGAACCCCGACATCACCGCCCAGGGCTTCATCGGGCTCGCGGACGGCGAATTCGTCGCCTACGACCGCCAGGATCTGTACCGCGTGCTTCTCAACTCCGTTGAAAATCCCACACATCTCACGGATGAAGAGCTGATCGTTTCGGGTATCAACTTCCCGCGCTATCAGACGCTGGTGTTCCAGACGACGGGAAACACCGTGGTGGAGCAGATCGCGGGCCAGCCTACGGTCATGAAGACCGAAGACCCGGCCGGATGGATCACGGGACAGAGCATGGAGGCCTATCTGCGGTTCCTCTATGTCCTCTCCCCCGAGAACAACCAGATCTACAAGTACGAGCGCCTCAGCAACCGCTACGGCCCCCCGTCGCAATATAACGTGAACGGCGAAATCCAAAACGCTCTCGATATGGCCATCGACGGGAACGTCTTCATTCTCAAGGATGACGGCACGGTGGTGAAGCTTCTGCGCGGCGAAGTGAAGCCGTTTGTGGTCCGCCATGCCCCGGAGAACCTGCTCCAGGATGCCACGCGCATCTACAAAGTCTCGGACGGAAGCATCTACTTCCTGGACCCCGTGGGAGCCCGCGTCATCGTCGTTACTGATGGCGGCGCCACAGGAGAATCCTCCTATGTGAAGCAGTACGTGCTTGAGGGCGACCAGATCGGAAAGCTGATCGATCTCTACGTCGATCCGGATGAAACACGCGTCTACGTCATCGATGAGAAGCGTATTTATGCTGTTGATCTAGGGACGAAGTAATTTGCCATTGTCCATTTGCGATTTACCATTTGCGATTTTTAAATGGCAAATTGCAAATGGACAATGGCAAATCGCTATGCTGGCAGCATGCGCGTCCTTGTCTTCGGCACCTTCGACCACCTCCACCCCGGCCATGAATTTGTTCTAGGGGAAGGATCAAAGCGTGGCGCACTTCACGTTGTTGTTGCGCAGGATCTTACCGTCGAGCGCATCAAGGGACATCGGGCGGATCAATCGGAACAAGAGCGGATGCAAGCCATCAGCGACCGCTTTCCCGAAGCGAAGGTTGTGTTGGGGGATCATGAGAACTATCTCGCGCCGGTGAAAGCCATCGCCCCGGATCTGATTTTGCTTGGATATGATCAAAAGCTGCCGCCGGGGGTCGATCTGGGCGATCTCCAGTGTACGGTAGAACGGCTGCCTCCTTTTAAGCCGGAAAGGTTTAAGAGCAGCCTGAAGAGAGGACAGAAATAATAGGAAAGGCAGAAAGGCAAACAATCCTACCTTTCCTGCCCTCGGTAGACCTTCCTGCGTAATGGCAATTCTGCTATACTATCCCGATACCCACACAAACCATGTCCAACCATCCTTCCCTCTGGAAACAACTCGCTGGTGCCGTCATTGGCGGCTCACTCGGGCTTCTGGTCTATACCGCCTACGAGCACTCGTCACCGACCGTGATCGCATGGCTCACGATCCCACAGAAGGATCTTGCCAGTAACGGCGAAGGATCGCGTATGGCGGACAATGATCCCAACAACAAAGAGAATATCCGCTTTGAAGCCCGCGCACGCGAGATCGCTCAGGAATTTGGTGCTGCCTACAAAAATTATCAGGTGAAGGAAGCAGCTCCGGCATCTTCCGCCGCAAGTTCGGAGAGTGTTTCTTCCGAGGCCAATGCATCGGGAGTCGCTCCTTTCGAGGGCGCTATGGAGGAAGAGGCAGCTTCGTCTGCGGATGCGGGCGCATCGTCCTCTGGCGATTCTTCCGCAGAGACGGAGGAAGGCCGCGCGCAGGCTGTGCGGGAAATGTGGAACGATGAGAGTATCGAAAAGGCTCCCGGACCGGATACCGATGCGCTTCCGGATTCAGGACTCGGAGTGCTTGGAGCTCTTGTAGCCGCGGGTGTGGGTGCAGGAGGGCTGAGGGCCAGACGTACAAAGAGGGCGTAGGGCGTAGGGCGTAGGGGTGCTACTCTGCGCACGTGACCTTATCTGTTTTCAGCGTAGGACTTTTATTATTGTTCGGTTTGGCGTTCGGTAGCTTCGGGTCTGTCCTCGTTACCCGTGTTCCCAAAGGCAAAAACATCGGAGGGCGTTCGAAGTGTCCCGGATGCAAGACGCAGATCCAAAACAGAGATCTGATTCCCGTCGTCAGCTATCTCCTTCTCCGTGGCAAGTGCCGCAACTGCAAACGAAAGATTTCTCTGCGCTATCCCCTTCTCGAGCTCGGGAGCGCTGCCGTCATCGTTCTGCCATCCATCCTTGAAGGCTACATCGATCCGTTTACCGTAACACTTGGGCTTACGTTGTGGATATTCCTCCTCCTTGCGGTGATCGATCATGACTCCCAGGGAATCCCGGATGTGCTGACGCTGCCGCTGATTGCTGTCTCCTTTTTTTCCTCTTACTTTCGCGGAAATCTCTTATGGGAAGGTCCGATTCTTGGAGGGGTGTTTTTCGGCGTGCAGTGGCTTCTTTCCCGGGGCCGCGTTCTCGGGTCAGGCGATATCCTCATTGGCATTGCGATGGGATTCATCCTCGGCAGCTGGCTTCCGACACTCATCGGCATCGGGCTTTCCTATGTCATCGGTGCAATCGCAGCAGGGGCGCTTTTGATCACAGGAAAATATAATCGAAAGAGCAGAATCGCGTTCGTGCCGTATTTGTTTGCGGGGACAATGGCGGGATTATTACTGGGTGATCGGATGATAATGTTTTTTATTTTTTGAGCATATGAAATTGGGACTTGCGTCATCAATCTAGTAGATGAGGGACAAGTCCCAGAATATCTACGATCGACATTTTACGATAAGCAATAGCTTTCGCCGCCCCCGCACCTTTTTTCACAGAACCTGGTAATTCCAGTTCATACCCCAGCTATGGAAAAAGGTGCGGGGAGGATGTCTATGCAGACGTACCCATAATATGCTCTTTTGATAATTTGTCAAATGTCACTTTTAGCCATTTGGTGAGCTATTCCTAAGAGAATTCAGTATTCTAGAGGTGCATTGTCTATGAAAGTTGTCGCCCAAAACCGCCGCGCACGTTTTGATTACGAGATCGTCGAAACCCTGGAAGCCGGCATGATGCTGACCGGTCCGGAAGTGAAATCCTGTAGAGAAGGGCACGTCAGTCTCACGGGAGCCTACGTTCTTCTGCAAAAGGGAAAAGCGATCCTCCGCAATGTCACCATCGCCCGGTATCGTTATGCGGCCGGAACACAGGCCAATGAACCCGACCGCGAGCGCGAACTTCTTCTCAAAAAAACCGAACTCCATCACCTTCCTTCAGCCACGGATCAAAAAGGCATGACGATTGTCCCTCTGGAAATACGCGCCGGGAAATATATCAAGATCTTGATCGGCTTGGGGCGAGGCAAAAAGAAGTTTGATAAGAGATCCAGCATCAAAAAGCGTGATGTAGAGAGGAGGCTGAGGGAAGGACGAGAGTATTAGTGTATGAGTATACGAGTATATGAGTATATGAGTATATCAGTGTATTAGGGTGCCATGTTATCAAAGCGGCTCCCTCATATACTGATATACTCATATACTTATATACTTCCATTGTGTCCCTCCTCCCCCAACCCCTTCAGCGTGCCATCGAGGAGTTTTCCAAACTTCCGGGGATCGGACATAAGTCCGCGGAGCGCCTGACGTTTCATCTTCTTCGAAGTTCCAAAGCATCGCCCGAAGCGCTCGGAAATGCGCTTTTGAATCTCCGGGTGGAACTTAACTATTGCAGCGAGTGCCAGATGGTCACTCTCCAGAAAAAATGTTCTGTGTGCGAAGACAGGTCCCGCGACCAAGCAACCATTCTCGTCGTCGAGTCACCACTCGAAGTGATTGCATTTGAGAAGACAGGATACAAAGGTTTGTATCATGTGCTTCATGGTGTCCTCTCTCCTATCGACGGCATGGGGCCGGAGCAATTGAAACTTAAGGAACTGGTCGATCGCTGCGGTAAAGGTGGCATCGGAGAATTAATCATCGCCACCAATCCGGATATCGAAGGCGAAGCGACGGCCACCTATATCCGGCAGAAATTAGGGCAGCAGGTAGCCAAAATTACGCGTCTCGCGCACGGGCTTCCCATGGGTGCGGACATTGAATTTGCGGATCAGGTGACGCTGAAAGAAGCGATAGCGGGGAGGAGGGTGTTGTAGGTCGTCGGCATGTATTCACGCATAATCTAGCCGCACCCCTGCAGGCGATGCGGCTAGGAATTTTCCACATAAAAATGCTGGCTGTCCTTGTGGGGACAGCCAGCGGGTCTTTCGTTCGGATTCCCTCCTTACTTTCTTGTTCACGATTGGTAGGACGTGCTCTTTACGGTGGTATCTGGATACTCAATCCAACTGAATTGAGTTGAGCCACCATTGTCTCGATCGAGCCACCGGATGAACCCCGGATCATCCAATTGCAGAGAAACCTGCAGAGATGATACTTGTGTTGACGTGTTGGGGTTCGTCACATTCACCTGGAGAACAAACGTTTTATCTTCGCCCTGGCTGATTTCCGTATCAACCAACGAGGCATCTAGCCCCGTGAAGATAACCCGGAATGATCCGGTAATCGTTCCACTGGCAGCAGTCGCCGTGCCGTCCAACCGCTCCAAGCGGTACGTACTGGATGAAACGGTTGCATCCGCCTTATTGATGAAGCGGAATGCTCCAGCATCCATGGCCACGTTCACGGCATTCACCGTAAACGTGAGCTGGTCCACAACGACCTTATTCAGGCCGTTCTGTGTGTTCGTGTTCGCCGCTGCGGCGAATTTGAACTGGCCAACATTGCTGGGCCCCGTCGGAACGGCAGTGCCGTTCGCGTCGGGGTTGACGTTCACTATCGAACTAATCTTCGACATCACCACGGTGTGGTAGGGTCCCACAATATCCGCGGCGATATCCGCGGCGATATCATTTGATGAGATACCTCCTTGAGCGAACACCGCATCGACGTCCGCGGCAAACGTGTCACCACGAACTCCTCCGTTTGTGTCAGCATTGACTCGAACCTTGATAATTACATCTTGGTTCGAGCCTTTACCAACAACCAATTCTCGATTCGGCATACGGAAACCGTAGTTGTCACCAGTGATGGCTCCAGCTTTGGTCCCCACCGCGAACGGTGTTGTAGCTCCCGGTAGGAAAGCTTCCAGCCGGTCGATCGACCGGTCGGGTCCGAGTATGTCGACGCCAATGTAGGTTACATCGACGTCCTCCGCATCCGCACTGAGACTGAGACGTAAAACGGCTTCGCTGAGCGTTCCCCCCAAGAGTTGGTGGGAGCGCACAGGCGTACTATCTTCCGTGACAGTCAATGTACCGCTGCTTTGGAGGGTGAAGAGCGTTGAATCGGTTGTGATCACATTGATCCCTTCCAACTCGCTGCCGTCATCTAACGCCTCGGCAGTAATCGGGTTATCAGCGAATGCCAGTTGGAACTGGTTGCCACTGAAGCTCGAGGCCATGTCTCCATGGACTTCAAACCTCACAGTCTCGCCGGCGGGGATAACGTATCCCCCACCGAAGATGTTGTCGAAGTTGCCATCGGGTGCCTCAGCGACGATTGTGTCGCCGGTGCCATTATTGTCCGTGTCCGCCCAGAGGTCTAACCCCTCAGCATTGACGGTGTCGCCAACGCTCGCTGTGAAACGAGCACTGGTCACGAAAATATCCCCAATGTCGTCCGCGCTGGCTTCGAAGGCCAGCAGGACGACGTTGTTCTCATTTGCGACCACCACATCGGTCGTCGCGAGCGACTTCTGGACGACCGTTAGTGTCCCTACTTCTTCGTCGGGGCACTCGAGGACGAACGGGCCGGGCCCGTTCGTTTCGAGGTACTCGATGACAATATTCGAGTCCACTGGTGTCACTTTTCCATCGAAATTAACATCCAGGAATCTTCCTGGAGTTTCCGTCTGGCTGTAACTGGGATCCGCTCCACCGTTGTCGTACATGTGGTTCAGGATCACCAACACATCGATCGGCGTGACGTTATCACCCTCATCCAAATTGGTATTATACCATTCTGGGATGACACAATCGCTGGCAAGCAACCGGCGATCTTCAAGGGGTTCGAAGAAGACGCGACGGGTTTGCTGGCGACGAACAGTACGACGGCTTCGAGAAAATATTTTGCTAAACATTCGAAAGGTCTCCGATTTCAAAAAAAGAAACACAATTGGTAAACACATTAAAGCGAAATCTGCCCGCGTTTTTCTCCTAGTTCGCGGAAAAAAGAAAGTTTTGGAATCCGAAGATGTGAAAGACCACATCACCGCAAAAAACAATTTTACGGTTCGTCAACTATATCATTATTTATTAAAATGTCAACGTTAAAAGTCGTTTAAATTGGCTTATACGTCAAGAATTCTTGAAAAGACGAGTATTACCATCCACGTTCCCTGATTCACACGAAATAGGCGCCGCACGCCAGCAGGCGATGCGGCTAGTGCCTAAACACACGTATCCCGGTTGTCACCCTCCTTCGCCCTGCTGAGGCAGGGGCTACGGAGGGCAGGCCATCGCTAATGTCTGAATACTCTGATGCCGGTAGTGACCATAGATATTCCCAATTCATTCGCCTTCGCAAACACCTCCGCATCCCGGATCGATCCTCCCGGCTGAATGATTGCCGCGATACCGTGCTTGGCGGCTTCTTCCACGGAGTCCGGGAACGGGAAGAAAGCGTCGCTCGCCATCACGGCGCCCTTGGCCCGCTCTCCTGCGCGCTTTGCGGCGATCCAGGTGCTATCCACTCTGCTTGTTTGTCCGCAGCCGATGCCGACCGTCACGCGGTCTTTTGCAAAGACGATGGCGTTACTCTTCGCGTGCTTCACGACGTTCCAGGCAAAGAGCATGTCGGCAATCTGTTCCTTCGTCGGTTTTTTTTCTGTGACACAGGTCAGTTTTTTTTCTGTGACGACACTCGTGTCGGGGTTCTGAAGAAGCATGCCGCCGAGGATGGAGCGGTACGTCACGGGATTTGCCATTGGCGATTTACCATTTGCCATTTCAATAGCACGGATTTTTGGCTTCTGCTTGAGGAGTTCGACGGCTTCGGGATCGAATCCCGGCGCGATGATCACTTCGGCGAAAATCTTCTGATCGATGATCTTTTGGATCACTTCCGCGGGGCATTTCTCATTCAGCGCGACGATGACGCCGAAGGCAGAAAGCTTGTCGGTGTCGTACGATCGTTGAAATGCTTCCGTGATCGTGCCGTTGCTCGCGACGCCGCTCGGATTTGCATGTTTGATGCAGGCCGCAGTCGGTGCAGAAAATTCTTTCACTAAGTTCCATGCGCCGTCGGCGTCGAGAAGATTCAGATAGCTCATTGGTTTGCCTGCTTCTTCCTGAATCACCTTCCACGGGCGCTCCGTTCCCCAGAGGTCATAATACTTTCCCCATTGGCGTGGATTCTCGCCATAGCGCAGCGTCGTACCGTTCATCAACATTCCTCCGGCGTACCTTCCGTCCGAGAACGTTTCCGCGATGAGCGCGTCATATGCCGCAGTTCGCGCGAAGGCTTTCGTGGCTAGCTCTTGCCGTAATTCGAGCGTTGTTCCTTTGCTTTCCACCTGTGCGATCACACGATCATAGTCGGCGACGTCACAGACGACGGTCACAAATGCGGCGTTCTTCGCGGCGCTTCGAAGCAACGTCGGTCCGCCGATATCTACATTCTCAATGAGTGTGGCCCGGTCGGATTGCTTCTTCAGTGCTTCCTCGAAGGGATACAAATTCACGGCGATCAGATCAATCGGTTCAATCCCCTGCTTCTTCGCTTCGGCAATATCTTCCGGATTGTCTCTGCGCATCAAAATCCCTCCCATGATTTTCGGATGCATTGTTTTTACTCTGCCGCCAAAACATTCCGGGAATTCTGTCACATCTTCCACCGGTGTCACGGCGATACCGGCATCCTTGAGTGTTTTCTCCGTACCTCCGGTCGACAAAACTTCCCATCCGCATTTTTGAAGCCGCTGCGCGAAATCCACGAGGCCGGTTTTATCGGAGACGGAGAGGAGCGCGCGGGGCATGATCGTGGATGGTGGATGGTGGATCGTGAGGATCGGATTGCAGCACCGTTCTACAGGTTTATGGGCTGCAACGCTATTATTGCCCATTTAGTGCTTTTCTGCTATAATTTACTCGAACATCCACACCATGTCCGAAGCCACATCAGCCAAGGGCGGAGGGGCCAAAAAAGGAGCAAAGCACGTGCTCATTATTGAAGATGAGCATGCGCTCTCCCATGCTTTAGAACTCAAATTCACCCATGAGGGTTTTATCTGCACCGTCGCCAATAACGGCGCGGAGGGGCTGAAAGAAGCGAACACAGGAAAATTTGCAGTCATTCTCCTCGATCTCATCATGCCCGAGATGGACGGCTTCACGTTTCTGGAGCAGCTCAAAAAGAAAACGCCTGTCATCGTGCTCAGTAACCTTGGCCAGGGCGAAGACCGCGAGCGCGCGAAGAAGCTCGGCGCGAAAGATTATCTTGTGAAATCCAATACGCCTATCACGGATATCGTGAAGGTCGTAAAAACCTTCCTCTAATTTTTATGGCGCTCACAGATGCAGACATCGGCAAAATCCTGGTTGAAGAAAGCTACCTATCCGACGCTGAGCTCAAAGCCACCGAAAAAACAGCGAAGGAGCGGCATACGCCTCTACTCAATATTCTGATCGAACAGGGTCTGATCACCGAAACGCTTTTTGAGAGCGCGCTTTGCGAGTTTTACAAGATCGAGTTTCACGATCTTCACGCTGATCCCCCACCCCCGGATGTCATCATGCTTCTCCCGGAGGCGGTTGCGCGGAAATACAACGTCATCGTTGTGGCAAAAGACGGCAGCACCGTCACTGTGGCGACGTCGGATCCGAAAGAGCCGACGCTCGCGGATGTGGTGAAGGCGAACTTGGGACAGCAAGATGTTCATCAGGGCACAGAAAAGACAGGAAGGGCAGGAAGAGCAGAAAAGGCAATGTTCGCTCTTGGGGGGAAAAAGAAAGCAGTTGTTCCCGTATTCACCGGCAAAGTAAAAATCGTCTACGCCGGCCAATCCGCGATCGACGCGACGTTCCACGCATACCGCAAGCCGCTGGCCACCCGCTTCCAGCAGATCATCGAAAAGAACGGAAAAGTGGCGCCGGGAATCCTCGATGAAATCATCAATGATGCCATCGAATTGCGCGCATCCGATATCCACTTCGAGCCTCAGGAGAAACTCACCATCGTCCGCTTCCGCGTGGACGGCGTGCTCCATGAAGCCGGGCGCATTCCCAAAGCGTACTACGAAGGCGTGGTGAATCGCGTGAAGATCGCCTCGGACATGCGCACTGACGAACACTTCCGGCCCCAGGACGGCGCGATCCGCCATGAAACCCCTGTCGGAAAAATGGACGTGCGCGTTTCTATCGTGCCGGTCGTGGACGGGGAAAAAATTGTGATGCGTCTCCTCGCGTCCTACGTCCGCTCTATCACGCTCGCGGAACTGGGATTCTCCGAAACACATCAGAAAATTCTCGAAGAGGTCGTGCACCGCCCCTACGGCATGGTGCTGACGACAGGCCCCACGGGATCCGGAAAATCCACCACGCTCACGGCGCTTCTGAAGATGCGCAACACGCCGGACGTGAATATCTCCACCATCGAAGATCCGGTGGAATACAAAATCGCGGGTGTGAACCACATTCAGGTCAATGCCGAGGTCAATCTCACCTTCGCCGCCGGACTGCGCGCCCTTGTGCGCCAGGACCCCAACGTCATCCTCGTTGGAGAAATCCGTGATGGAGAAACAGCGGATATCGCCGTGAATGCTGCGCTCACGGGTCACCTTCTGCTTTCCACGCTCCACGCCAATGACGCCCCTACGGCGGTTCCCCGCCTTCTCGAAATGGGTGTGGAGCCATTTCTCCTTGCTTCCACCCTCGAAGTCGTCATCGGACAGCGCCTTGTGCGGCGTATCTGCCCCCATTGCAGGACGAGTTACTCCTGCTCCGCCTCGGAAGCGCAAAAAATGTTCAAGGGCGCGCAAAAGTTTTTCCCGAAGCGCGGCTCGGTCACGTTGTATAAAGGGAAAGGATGCGATGGGTGCGGAGGCACGGGTTTCCGCGGCCGTATCGGCATCTATGAACTCCTCGCCATCACGCCGGCGATCGAGGATCTCATCATCAAGCACGCTTCGAGCACCGATCTCAGCCTGCAGGCCCGAAAAGAAGGAATGCATACGATGTTTGAAGACGGATTTGAAAAAATGCTCGCGGGTATGACCACTATCGAAGAACTCAAGCGCGTCGCCGCACCGCCGGACATCCTCTTCACCAAGCATGGCAAAAAGTAAGACTGCTGCTGGCAGATTTTTTCATCTTATCGCGGGTGCGTTAGGAATTCCGCAGAAAAAAAATGCGCCGGCTTCAGTGAAAATCGTCGTGGCTCACAAGAAGGTCCGAAGAAGCAAGAAACAAATCAGGTCCAAAAATAAAAAGCATTCCAAAGGCCGCACGAAGCGTCATCCTAAAAAAAGCCGCAAGAGCGCCGTACGCCACCGTTCGCGGTACCGGTCTATTTCCAAAAGCGCGCCGAAAAATCTGCTCTCCGATCTTCCGACCCCGGCTCCCATACGACAAAAGCTGCGGGTGCAACGGACATGGAGCATTCCCCGGCCGCATCTGCCGCAGGTTCTTTTCAAAGAAATAGAACTGCCGTCGATTACCCTGCCGGCGTTCCATCGCAAACAAAAACCAGCGGCAGCTCCTGCAGAGGAAGCCGTTTCCGAAGAGGCTCCTGACCAAGCTGCGACGGATGCCCTGGAGAACTCTCTGAAGTCGGATCTGGCCGATCTTCTTTCTTCAGGAGAGGAAACGGCGGACGAAGCTGTAAAACCAAGCAAAAAAAAGAAGAAAGAGGAGACTGCGGAGATCGCGGCTGATCTCATAGAACCCACACAGGAAACATCCGAAGCGGCCACCAAAGAGAGCCCTGCAGAAAGCCAAAAAGATGAGGTTGTCGCCGAAACACGCGCAGCGGTCATCGCCGCGAAACGCAAACGCGTGCAGGCAGCGGAGATTGTTCTGCAGGCACCAATCGATAGTTCGAAGAAAGCTGAAGCGAAAAAAGAAAAAAAGAAAGTGGAAGTCACGCCTCCTCCCACGGAGGATGAAGTGCTGGAAGCGATGGAGACAAAGGCCCGGACACGCAAAAAGAAAAAGGGAATGAAGGCGTTCTTCCGGTCCATCAACAACATCGGCATGGGGTCGCAGCGCTCCGCCTTCGTACAGAACCTCGCGATGATGCTCAATGCCGGGCTTCCTCTCATCGATGCACTGCAGACAATCCGCGAAGAGCTGCGTTCCAAGGCCATGCGCAAAGTCATCCAGCAGATTTCCGATCTGGTGGAAGGCGGTAACCCTCTCTGGATTTCCATGGACGAACAGGGGCTCTTCTCGCCGTATGAGGTTTCCCTCGTGCGCGTGGGAGAGGAGGCAGGAAACCTGGCGCGCAACATGGAGCTTCTTTCCATCCAGCAGGAAAAAGACCGCAACCTCCGGCAGAAAGTGAAGATGGCGATGATCTACCCGACGATTGTTATGGTGCTGATGTTCATCGTCGTCATGGGACTCGGCATGTTTGTTCTCCCGAACCTGATCCAGGTTCTCTATGCCCTCAATGTCGAACTTCCCATGTCCACGCGCATCGTCATCGGATTTACCGAATTCATGCAGCACAGCGGAGCGCAGACTGCAGGGGGCATTATCTTTGGATTTTTCACGATGCTTCTGCTCACCAAGTACACATCCTTCAAAGTCATTACACAGTGGTTCATCTTCAAGATTCCGGGCATCGGACGTCTTGCCCGCGAAGCCTCCATCGCGCGGTTCGGCGTGATCCTCGGAGGACTTTTACAAGCCGGCGTTCCGCTCGTGGAATCGATGGATTCCATGGTGGAAGTCACCACCATCGTTTCGTACAAGCGATTCTACCAGAAGCTGCGCGACCGGATTGTTGTCGGTGATTCTTTCGCCACCTCATTCCACAGCATTCGCGGAAGCAGAAAAGTTTTGCCGGTTTCTGTGCAGCAGCTGATCATCACCGGAGAAAAGTCGGGTGCCTTGAGTGACACCTGCATGAAAGTCGCGCATATCTTCGAGCGCAAAGCGGAGGAAACCGCCGAAAAACTTCCCGTGATCCTCGAACCGACACTGCTTCTTGGTATCGGAAGCCTTGTGGGATTCATCGCGTTTTCCATTATCATTCCGATTTACTCGGCTGTGGGGAATGTGGGCGGGGGGTAAAGGTGACTTTTGCCATTCGCAGGGAGCAATAATCTTCTGGGGGTTTTTTGTGAGAATTGATACTTCCTGCGTTCGTTTGAGGAGAATGGAGGTTCCCCCCTCCCGACGGGAGGGGAGACGCTGCTCCACAAGAAGGAAAAACTTTGTTCTCGCTTGCGTATCAAATTACCTCTCTCCGAGTCTGCCCTGAGACTGTCGAAGGGTGAGAGAGGTTTGGGTCTGGCCGCAGCCAAGCTGGCTATACGCTGCTATATGATGTCGGATTTGTATTTTTTAAAATACATAGGGGAATCTTCCTCTTGTTCCAAGATTTCATTCCCTATTTTA
>Ga0209542_10014593_pt1 | contig 13348 bp, 11 predicted proteins | sample RifCSPhighO2_01_FD_184028 | JGI IMG/M metagenome (GOLD analysis project Ga0209542, IMG submission 184028) | Soil microbial communities from Rifle, Colorado - Rifle CSP2_plank highO2_0.1 (SPAdes) (version 2) | ecosystem: Environmental > Terrestrial > Deep subsurface > Rock core/Sediment ... | reverse complement strand
ATTAATAGGGCCTGGTGACTTATATACAAGTATTATTCCAAATTTAATTGTTCCTAAAATTGCAGATGCATTAAAAAAATCAAAAGCAAAAAAAATCTATGTTTTAAATATTATGACAAAGTTTGGACAAACAACAAACTATACAGCAAAAGATCATATTAAAGACCTTGAAAAATATCTTGGAAAAGGAACTATAGATATCATACTTATGAATAATCAAGAGCCATCATCTCAAACTTTAGTATGGTATGAGAAATTTAAAGAAATTCCTGTAATTGACGATTTAGATGATAGCTCTGGCTATAAGGTATTTAGAGCAAGACTAATAAAAGATTTATTACTAAATAGTAAAGTGAACGGAGATGAACTTAGAAGAAGTATTATTAGACACGATCCAAACAAACTCGCATCAAAAATAATAAGCATAATAAATGAAAATTAAGTTAATAGTCTTCACAATTCTGTTATTTTCTATTGTGACTTTTGCAATTATTAGATATTTAATAATAGATAAATCAAAAAGAATGGGTGAATTAAGAATCGTCTCATCACCTGTTGCATCATTATTTATTAATAATAATCCAATAGATAGACCAACTCCATATAACAGTAAATATAAACCAGGCGAATACTCAATCAAATTAATTCCTAGAGGTGACGCAACATCATCTGCAAGTTGGGAAGGGAAAGTCATGGTTTATAGCAACACAGTAACATATATAAATAGAGAACTCGGTTCGTCTCAAAAAACATCATCGGGTGAAATCTTAATTCCAACTGAAATGAAAAATAGACCAACAAAGCAAAATACAGGTGAGATCAATATTGAAACAGAACCAATTGGAGCAATAATTAAATTAGACAATGATGAAAAAGGAGTAAGCCCATTATTGTTATCAGAAGTTTCAAAAGGAGCACATGAAATAAGCGTTTCTCTGCCAGGTTACTTTCCAAAAATAAAAAAAATAAATATTGAAACAGGTTATAAAATTAATGCGATACTTAAACTAGCAATTGACCAAAGCCAGGAATTAGAAGAAGAAATTGCATCAAAATCAGCAGATTTAAAAAAAGAGGTCAAAGAAATTGAAATTACGCAAACAGAAGTTGGTTTTTTAAGAGTCAGGCAGGAGCCAAATGTAAATTCTGAAGAGGTTGGTAGAGTAAATCCTGGGGATATTTTTAAAATATTAGAGGAAGCATCTGGTTGGATAAAAATTAATTATGAGCCTAGTAAAGAAGGATGGGTATCTAAAACTTACACTAAAGCTGTAAATTAACTCAAACTTTAGATCTTTTTATTCTTCCAAATAAATTTGTTGTATAAAAAATAAGATAAGGGAATTATTACTGAAAGTAATAATATCTTATAAATATACCACCAACTTTGACCATAAATATTTGTAAGTATAGTTAACCCAGTAACATGAGCTAACAAAAGAAAAGATTGTAAAAAATTAAATTTTAAGAATCCTTTTATGCTTGCGTGTTTAATTTTTGAATCTATTTTTTTGTAAGAAAAACTCCAGAAATTATTCATTAAAAAATTATAAATAATTGAAGATTCTACGCTTATCAAAGTTGCAAGCCATATTTTAAATTTCCAAAGTTCAATAAAAATAAAAGACAATCCAAAATCTATAAAAGCAGATGTCGCTCCAACAATCGCGTATTTAATAAATGAAGAATGAGTGAAAACATATAAAAGAGTCTGGACAATAAATTGGAACGAATTTATTTTAGATACACCTTCTATTCTGTCTGTAAAATTTATAGGGATTTCAACTACCTTTGCATTATTTTTTATTGCCTCATCAAGAGTTGCAACTTGGAATACATATCCAGAATATTTATCAACCTTATCAACTGACTGTTTTACTACCCATGATTTTATAGCTCTATAACCCGATGTCCAATCTGAAATATTGAGTTTTGCAAAACCTAAACGGATTACGATATTTCCTAGAACTGAAAACAATTTTCGGTGATATGCCCAATCTTTTGGAATCGATCCTCCTTTAGAATATCTTGTTCCTATAACAAAATCAGCGCCATTTTCTATTTCATTTAAAAAATTAGGAATTTTAGCTGGGTCGTGGGATAAATCAGCATCCATTTCAAATAAGACATAAGGGTCAAGATTTTTAAGCGAATATTTGAATCCTGCAACATACGCCTTACCAAGGCCTTCTTTTTTTGTTTTAAGCAAATATATATTTTTATTTTGCTTTTGAAGGTTTTTAATTATAGAAGCGGTATTATCAGGTGAATTACTGTCAATAATGAGTACTTTTAATTCCCACTTAGGAATCTGGTTTTTAACCTCAAAAATGTCTTCAATTAATTTTTGGATATTTTGCGCTTCGTTATAGGTCGGGATAACTATGACAGCAGTTCTCATGCGTTATTTAAAAAATTGATTGTTTTTTTTACACCTTCTTCAAGTGATATTTTTGGCTCCCAACTCAAAAGTTGTTTTGCAACCGTTGTATCAGCCCTTCTTTGAAGAGGGTCATCTTTAGGGAGTTCTTCATTAAAAACGATTTCACTTTTTGAATTTGAAATTTTTTTTACAATTTCCGCGTATTCCAAAACAGTATGCTCATCAGAAGACCCAACATTAACGATTTTTCCTTTTGTATTTTTACTAAACATTAATTTAATAATTCCGTCAACTGTGTCGTCGACATAACATAAAGAGCGTGTTTGTTTACCAGTTCCGAAAATAGTAATTGGTTCATTTTTAACAGCTTGTATAATAAAAGAAACTAGCATTCTCATATCCTCTTTAAGCATCCGAGGACCATAGGTATTGAAAATTCTTATTATCCGTGCGTCTACTAAATTATTTCTATAAAAATGTGCAGTTATTGTTTCACCAAATCTTTTTGCCTCATCATAAACTGATCTTGGACCAGTCGTTGATACATTCCCATTATATGTTTCCTTTTGTGGATGTTCTTTTGGATCTCCATATACTTCTGAAGTTGATGCAAATAAAAATAAAGCGTTGTTTTTTTGACAAAACTTTAAAAGTTCATACGTCCCTTGAGTATTCACAAGCATTGTTTCTACAGGAAGAGAATGATAACTAATTTTACTGTGGTGGTTTGGTGAGGCAGGAGAGGCTAAATGAAAAACAGCATCAGCTTTTATATTTTCAGGTAAGGGATTTATTACGTCATATTCTAAGAAAGTAAAATTTTTATTACCTTGAAGATGATCAATATTCTTTTTAGATCCAGATATTAAGTTGTCAACACAAAGTACAACATGACCTTCATTTAAAAGTCTTTCACACAAATGAGATCCTATAAAACCAGCTCCACCAGTTACAATTATTTTCATATAATTTATCTTCCTACGGAATAGTATTTAAATCCTAATTGTTTAATTTTTTCTGGATTAAAAATATTTCGTCCATCAAAAATTATAGGCTTTTTCAAATTTTGTTTTATTTTATTAAAATCGGCTTCTATAAATTGATTCCATTCAGTTAAAATGCAAAGTGCATCACAATCTTTAAGCGCCTCATATTGATCATCAAATAAATTTAATTTTTCTTTAAATACCTTTTTAATTCCATCATTTGCAACTGGATCAAAAGCATTTAATTTATAATCCTTATCTAAAAGGTCTTTAATAATGTAAATTGATGGAGCCTCTCTGAGATCATCTGTATTTGGTTTAAAACTTAGTCCCCACAAACAAATCTTTGATCCTGGCTTAATTGTTTTTATAATATTTGAAATAAATCTTTTTCTTGCATTTTCATTAATTTTCGTAACTGATTTAAATAATGAAGAGTCAACTTTCAATTCTTGTGAAATATGAATTAATGCGTTAACATCTTTTGGTAGACAAGAACCGCCAAATCCTATTCCGGGGTAGAGAAATGATCTGCCTATTCTTTTGTCTAAGCCAACAGCAGTTAAAATAGATTCAACATCAGCTCCTGATTTTTCTGCTAAATCAGCAAATAAATTTGCAAATGATATTTTTGTTGCAAGCATAGCATTTGATGCATATTTTATTAGCTCTGCAGATGCAATATTTGTAATGATTCTTTCTCCTTTTACAGGTCGATGTAAATCAAGTAGCAAGTTTTTAGCTTTTTCTGCAACAACTCCAATTACAACTCTATCTGGGCTAAAAGTATCGTTTACTGCAGAACCTTCTCTTAAAAATTCTGGGCATGAGGCAATATCAAATTCAACTCCGATTAAATCGGAGTCAATTTGTTTGTTTTTAATATTTGAGTTAAGCAATTCTTCTATTTTTTTATTAGTTCCAACTGGTACAGTACTTTTGCAACAAATAACCGTATACCCATTTTTTAATGATTTCGCTATTTTTTTTGTTACGTCATATACCGCGCTTAAATCTGCCTTACCACTTTCTGACATTGGAGTACCTACTGCAATAAAAATTACATCAGAGTAGGGGATACATTCCTCGTAATCTAATGTGAATTTAATTCTTCCTGCATTTAAATTTCTTTTTAAAACTTCTTCAAGTCCAGGTTCATAAATAATTGGATCACCACTTTTTAGTCGATCAATTTTTTCTTGTGTATGCCCTAAAACAAATACCTTATTGCCAAAGTCGGCAAAAACACAAGCAGTTACTAATCCTACGTATCCGTGTCCAATAATTGTTATAGTCATAGGTTTAAAAATTTTATAATTTCATCAAGTCCTGCTTCAAAAGATTTCATCTTATAAAAATTATTGTTAGTACTTTTGATTGCTGAGTATTGTGGTCTAATTGCTGCATATTCTTTAAAATAAGATGAAAAAGTTGTTGGTTTAACTAAATTAGAATTTAAGTTAAATTTATTCGCTATTAATTTAACAGCATCATAAGGACTTATATATCTTGATCCAACTAAGTGGTATGTATTTATTTCAAAATTATTTAATAAATGTTTTAACCCATAAGCAATATCATCAATGAATGTTGGGGTAAATATAGAATCTGTTACTACTTTAATTTCTTGTCCATTTTCAAGTATTGATTTAATTGATGATACAAAGTCTTTTTTTTCTTCAAATTGAGCTCTATAAGGATATGATATTCGTATAATCATTCCCTTGCCATTAACAATTTTTTCTCCATGATATTTCGTTTTACCATAAACTCCACTAGGATTTGGGATATCTGTTTCTATATAAATTTTATCTTTATCGTTTCCAGAAAATACAAAATCAGTTGAGATATAAATAAATTTTTTATCTTTATTGATTACACTGTCAAATACATTTTTAGTACCATCGACGTTTATTTTATAAGCCAAATCTTTTTCAATTTCAGCACCATTAACATTTGTATAAGCTGCTAAATGAAGAAAAATATCAAAATCTTTTTCGTTTATAAAATTGCTAACTTTTTGTGAATCAGTAATGTCTACATCTTTAGCGATAAGCTGTATAAAATTAAAATCATCTTTAAGAAGTTCAATAATCCTAGATCCAACTAAACCGGTAGAGCCTGAAATCATAATATTTTTCATATATTATTGTTTATACTCTCCGGATAAAATTCGTCTCCACCAAGTTTCGTTTTGCTTATACCAGTTGACTGTAAATTCTAAATTGTCTTCAAAATTTCTAGATGGCTTCCAACCAAGTTCTTTATTTATTTTAGACCATTCAACACTATATCTTCTATCATGGCCCAGTCTGTCATCCACATGTTCTATCAAATCTTCACTTTTACCCATTAGCTTAACTATTTTTTTAACTATATCTAAATTTGAAATATCTTCTGTCATACCACCAATTAAATATGTTTCTCCAATTTTTCCTTTATTTAATATAAGGTCAATTGCTGCACAATGGTCTTTTACATATAACCAATCACGTACATTCAAACCGTCACCATATATTGGAACTTTCTTATTTTGTATCAAGTTCGTAATGGTAAGTGATATTAATTTTTCTGGAAATTGATATGGTCCAAAATTATTTGAACAATTAGAAATTGTTATTGGAAGTTTATATGTTGAGAAGAATGCGTTTACAAGATGGTCAGATCCAGCTTTAGACGCTGAATAAGGGCTATTAGGATTGTATTTTGTATTTTCATTAAATTTTTCTTTTGTCCCAAGTTCAAGAGATCCAAATACTTCGTCAGTTGAAATATGATGGAAGTGTTTAATTTTATTTTTTAGCGCCATTTTCAAAAGGACATATGTGCCTTCAATATTTGTTTTTATAAAAGGATCTGGATCTGAAATCGATCTATCCACGTGAGAATCTGCTGCAAAATGAACTATAGCATCTATGTCTTTTAGAATTTTATCTACCAAATTAACGTCACAAATATCTCCTTGCACAAAAGTGTAATTCTTATTACTCTCGACGTTTTTAAGATTATCAAGATTCCCAGCATAGGTAAGTTTGTCAAGATTTACAATTTCATCTCCTGGATATTTATCTATCCAATATTGAATTAAATTTGATCCAATAAACCCAGCCCCACCAGTAACTAGTAATTTCATATTAATAAGAAGATTTTATCATAACTGAGTAATATCAATTAATCTAATTTCTAATTGCTCTAATTAGTCTAATCAATTACCAATAATCAAACCTTATGTCATCCTGAACTTGATTCAGGATCTGATTAACTGCAGATTCCAAATCGAGTTTGGAATGACAGAGCTTTGTTTGGTAATTGATGATTTGAATATTGTATCTTGTTTGGTTATTGGAATTTGGCTATTGGTTTATTTATTATGTTCTCAAGTATCTGCCATCGGCGTTTCTTTTCCTTATAGGAGACATCATCTTTGAAGACTTTTGATGCAGCTGTAATTTGCCTTTGTGAATACATTGAAACAAATGCTTTTTCATAGCCGACGTCTTTTACAAGTTTTAAAGTGTTATTAAATTGCTCATTAGTCTCTCCGCAAAAACCAACAATTATATCGGTTGTAAACTTGACATCTTTAACTTTTTTTCTAATTTTTCCTATTAAATTTAAATACTCTTTTCTTGTATACCACCTGTTCATTTTTTTTAGGATAAAGTCATCGCCAGATTGAAATGGCAAATGAATTGTTCTAGTAATATTTTTATATTTTCCAATTACATCTATCAATTCGTCTGAAAAATCCCATGGATTTGAAGATATAAAATCAACTTTTTCAAAGCCTATTTTTGCAACGGCTTCAAGTAAGTAGGGGAATAGTGACGGTATTCTATATCGACCTAAATGTTTTACATATATTGGCTCTATTTCTTTGCCTTTATATTTAAAAGTTAATTTAAGTCTAGATGTAGATAATTCTCTTTTTTTAAAATAAGTAATATTCTCGAGGTCCCTTACTGTTTGAATATTATTAGAACCTAAAAGTAAATCAGAACCATATGAATTAACATTTTGTCCAAGGAGGGTCACATTTTTGTACCCTTTTAATTTCAATTCCTCGCATTCGTCTATAATTTCATGAAAGGGCCTGCTTATTTCTCTTCCACGAGTAAACGGAACAACGCAGAAAGTGCAAAAATTATTGCACCCGTTGGATATAGGTACCCACGCATTGATTGAATTTTGCCTGATTGGTTGATTATCAAATCCTACTTCCTCTATAGGCATAAATTCATCGACTTGTGGCATTATTGTTCGTATTCTATTTAGGTATTTTCCAGTTTTGTCTCGAAATGCCATACCAACCATACAACCCGTAACTATAATTTTAAAAAACTGATCTTGTCGTTCCTTTTTTTTCTTCAACTTCCCTAAATTATTTACTAACCCATAAACTCTGTTTTCTGCTGATTGACGAATTACACAGGTGTTGATAACAACATAATTTGCATTTTCTAAAGAACTTGTTTGTTTTAATCCCCTTGATTTAAAAGTTGAAGCAATACGTTCTGAATCAGCAGAATTTTGTTGGCATCCAAAAGTTTTAATGTAAAAATACACGTTTATTCGTAAATTATATTTTTTTGTTTATTAATTTTGAGCCCATTTATTATAAAAATAAATGAAAGCAATACTACGCCAACCATAATAAATGCAATTAATTTTTCTATACCTTTAAGATACATACTCGCAATGCCTAAAATAAAAGTTATAATCCAATAAAATATCGCTATTCTTCTTCTTCCCCATCCAATTTCAAGAAGTTTATGGTGAAAATGACCCCAATCTGCTCTAAAAGGAGATTTTTTATTTTTGATTCTTCTCAAAATACTATAAACGGCATCAATTGATGGAATGGCAAGAATAAGAAGGGCGGTCCCGATTTTTCCAAAAGAAAGTATTGCTAGAATTCCTAAGATAAACCCAGCAAAACTTCCTCCTCCATAACCAGGCATAATTTTTTGAGGATAATAATTAAAAGGTAGAAATCCTAAAAATGCTCCAGCTGTTATAAAAGATAAAAGAGCTACTGTTTGTGTTGTTATATCATGACCAGTAAATCTTTGTGATAATAACCCTAAAAAAATTGCTGCTATAGCCACAAATCCAGGAAGTTGACCATCAACGCCCTTACTCCAATTAATCATATTTGTAGTCCACGTTAACCATATTAAAGCAACTAAATCACCCCAAACTAAAATTCTATGAACACCATAAAAATTAAAAGCAAATTGAAATTGGTCAAGTCTTATTGGTTCGCCAAGTGGATTTGAAATAAAAGGTATACCCAATCCAAATCCAATGACTATGCCAGATATTAACAAGTTTGCAATGAATCTATAATATGCTGAAATGTCATAAATATCGTCAAGGAGTCCTATTAATATTAGAAAGCTACTTGCAAGCAGAATACCAAATACAATTTTATTTATTTCAACAAAGATTAGCGAAGTTATTAAAAAAGCAAGAAATATTGATACACCACCACCTCTTGGAATAATTCCTTTATGTGTATGGGCCGGATGTGACCTTTTTTTTGTATCTGTTGTGACTTTAAATTTTTTTGCAAGCTTGATTGTTGGAATTGTTAAGATAAATGAAATCAAAAAAGAAGTTACTAAAACAGTTAAATACTCCATATTACTATGTGACTAAGAATAGAATCTTTATAAATATGAAAGTAAATGACGATATTAAAAATAATTTAAAATAATAGATTATATTTTCAACAAATTCATTTCCTAGAAAAAATTTCTTATAAATATAAGAATTTAAATAATATAGAAAATTCATAAGAGCGGGAATTAAAAAGATTAACCACCAATCTGCGATTTGCGAGTCTCCCGAAGCTTTAGAGTAAAATAGCGGTATTTCTGGAGGAAGTTTATTCAATTTAAAGAGAAAAGAAATAAACATTACGAAATTGGCAACAATTAAATAAAAAATCATTTTTGTTTAAGATTTTTAATAGGTTTTCTTAATAGGAAATTTTTTGCATAAAAACAAAACTTCCTTTTTTAATTTTTTAATTTCTTTTGTTTTATTAATAATTTGTTTTCTTGTAGATATTTTTTTTTCTTGGTCAAATTTAATTCCGAGGCTCTTTTTACTTATACGAAGCCCTTGAATAACTTTAGCTATTATATTACCTATAACTAACATTTCTTTTTCTTTCATTCCTCTGCTTGTTAGAGCAGGTGTTCCTAATCTTATTCCACTTGGGTAAAATGGGGGATTAGGGTCAAAAGGAACGGAATTATAGTTTAAAACTACACCAGCAGCTTCCAATCCTTCTGCAGCTGTATTTCCTAGGATTTCAAAGTTGCTTAAATCAATAAGTATCAAATGAGAATCAGTTCCGCCTGAAATTAGATTAAACCCTTGTTTATTTAAGCAAGATGCCAAGGCTTTTGCGTTTTTGACGATTTGATTAGCGTATGTATTAAAGTTTTTATTTGATGCTTCTTTAAGAGCAACGCCTATTCCTGCAATAGTATTTATATGTGGTCCACCTTGAAGTTGAGGGAATACAGACTTATCTATTTTTTTTGGTAAATCTGGATCTTTTATTAATCCTTTTTTTGTAACCATTATTATCGCCCCTCTTGGCCCGCGCAGTGTTTTGTGAGTAGTTGTTGTAATAATATGGCTGAAATTAACAGGACTTGGATATACTCCTCCGACAATTAGTCCTGCAATGTGTGATATATCACATAATAAATATGCGCCAATTTTTTCAGCTATTTCATAAAATATATTCCATTTAATAATGCGTGGATATGCAGTTGTTCCTGCGACGATTATTTTTGGTTTTTCTTTTAGGGCAAGTTGTAATACCTTTTCGTAATCTATATAACCATCTTTTCCAAGGCCATATTGAACAGCCTTAAAATATTTACTTGTTGCTGACGCATGTGATCCATGAGTTAAATGGCCACCAAAATTAAGAGCAAGTCCCATTATTTTATCTCCTGGATTAAGAACAGCATTGAATACTTCAAAATTTGCAGGGGATCCTGAATAGGGCTGAACATTTACATGGGGGACACCAAATAAATTTTTTGCCCTATTAATAACTAAAGTTTCAATCTCATCTACATATTGCTGACCTTGATAATATCTCTTAAACGCATACCCTTCCGCATATTTATTTCCAAGAGGTGTTCCAATGGCTTCTTCTACGCTTGAAGATGCGATATTTTCTGAAGGTATCATCATTAATGTATCTCTTTGCCTTTTTGATTCTTTTTGAATGAGGTTAAATATTTCAAGGTCTTGTTTTTTAAGATATTTCATTAATGCATATTATAACTGAAATGTATTAAAACACGGTTTTAATGTCATACGAAAGATTTGAGTATAAAATAAATGCTTTCGTTGGATATTTTGGGATTGTTAATTTTATACTATCTTTAGGAATGAGTACCTTACCTACAAAATTAGGAATGTTTTCATAATTTTTGTTATATATAAAAACTCTTTTTGGATTAAAATAATATTTTGCAATATGATAATCAAGTTCGCTTTCAACATAAACTAAGTCGTATTTATTTGATTGATTTCTTATTTCATAAAAAATCTTTTTATAAGAAGGCTTAATCCGATTTTCAATTTGTATCATCGAATAATTAAAAGTTTGAAGAAGGAGTATTCCAAATAAGATATATTTTACGGTTTTAGTTAAATGTTCGTTTATGTAAACCATATAAAGAATTACTCCAATAGTTGAAATAATTAAATATCTTGCAAGAAAAATAGGCTTGTAATTTGATATTGCAAGAGATATGAATGCTGGAAGAAATCCCCATAATAAAAGAATAAAAAATATTTTTCTGTTTTTAATTTTTCCTTTTATATATAAATATAAACCTGCAAATATATATGAAAAAATCGTTAAATTTAAACTTGAAACTGTTGAATTTAAATAATAATATCCAGACTCGTATCCAGAATAGAGAATTGCTGGAATGAGTTTTAAACTTTCTTTTGATAAAGAGTTTATCCAAAATGGTTCGTTAATTAATCTATTTTGACTAATAACATATATAATCCAAGGAGCAAATATTAAAAGAGGAATAAACATTTTTTTAAAAATATTAAAAGGTTTTTTTTCTGTAAATAAAATATATACCGCCTGGCAAGCTATAATGAGAAACATAAAATAATGTGAGTAAAGACCAACTCCTAAAGTTATAAAATAAAACTTATATTGTTTTCTTAGCAAAAAGTAAAAGGATGCAAGAGAAACTAAAAATAATAAAGAATAAGTACGCGATTCAAATGCGAAATAATTTAACATGGGATTAAATAAAAATAAAACTAAATATAAATATTTCCAAATCGTTTTAAGTTTCAAGATTTTCGTAAGAAATAAATAGAAAAAAATAGCACTTATTACATAGAAAATTAATGATAATGATCTTAGAGCAATCTCGCTCACACCAAATACCCATATCCAAAATTTCAGAAGCAATGCATGAAGTGGGGGGGTAAAATCTTTAGCGCTTAAATTGAGAATTTTAAAAATTGATTCTTTTGTAAGAAGATAGGTAAAAGCTTCATCTCTCCATAAACTTTGTACAAAATATGCGAGGGGTGTTTTTGTAAAAAGAAAATCAATCATAACTATATTATATTCTCTTTTAGACTTTTTCTGTTACTTTATATTTAAGTTTTTTCCCAAAAATTAGTCTTGTGTGGGCATCTAGCGCAGGTAGAGAGGAGAGTATAAAAGAAACAAAAGGTAGCATATACCATTGGACAATAAGTATTGGTAGGTTAATTAATTTAGTTTTTTGTTTGAATTTTTTACGCAATTTAATATCTAAATAAATGTAAACAATTATGGCCAGAGTCGTCAAAGTAAGAATTGCACTTGCTAATTTTGGCAGTATAAATCCAAGTACTGTTCGTTTAAAAACTGGATTTATAAGAGGTGGTATTATAGCCGATACAGTAAGAATAAAAAACGATATCGGCCAAAAAAGATGAGTTTCTGCAAGAAAAATAAATTTCTTAAATTTTGATGAAAATTTAATATGTGTAGATATAAAAAAGTTCTTTAAAAAATATCCTATATCAGAAGCGCCAGAAGCCCATCTTTTTTCTTGTTCGTATCGATTAACTAATGTTTTCATAGTTCCTCCAGAAAATACAGCATCTCCATTTACCATCGTAAACAAAGGAATTGTTTTAATTTTGTCTCCAAATTTGAAAAAAGCTTGATAATATACATGCCAATCTTCAGGAATAATGTCGACATCCCAAAACCCAATTTTATCTAACAACCATAGAGAAGATGAGTAGGTTGATATCTGAATAAGCTTTTCAGTTTGTGATAAGAATGATAATCGTAAAATTGATGACAGAGTTGCTTGCATCCTTACAAAAAAAGGTAGCTTCCAAAAATTATTGTATAAAAGAACTGGTGCCCAATAAAAATGATACTGTCGATTTTTATCTTTTAGATATTGATAAGTAAGATAGGAAAAGTAATTTTTTGGCATATAACTATCTGCATCACAAATTGTTAAGATCACTTCTTTTTTATCAATACTTTTTTCATCTGTAATTTGATTAATATACTTTGCTGCAAAAGTTTGATTACTTGCTTTACCAGCTTCTTCTCCCTCAACTAATTCATGGTATGTAATAAAAACATCTTTAAAAAATCTTCTGAATCTCCTTTTTAATTTATTTGCTTTAAAAGATACATTAGGCTCTCTTGTTTCAAAAGCTAAAACGATGTTAATTTTTTTATATGGATAGTCATTTAAAAAAATGCTTCTGATTGTTGCTTCAAGTTTATAAATTGGTTCTTTATAATTTGGAATTATCACAAAGTGTTGTATATTTTTTGGTTTCAATGCAAGTATTCGATTTTTAAAAGATATTTTTCCTGCTTTTAAAATTGCTTGGTAAGATAGGACCGCATAGTAAACTGTTATTGAAGATTTGTAGAAAAAATATGTAT
>Ga0209542_10014592_pt1 | contig 13349 bp, 7 predicted proteins | sample RifCSPhighO2_01_FD_184028 | JGI IMG/M metagenome (GOLD analysis project Ga0209542, IMG submission 184028) | Soil microbial communities from Rifle, Colorado - Rifle CSP2_plank highO2_0.1 (SPAdes) (version 2) | ecosystem: Environmental > Terrestrial > Deep subsurface > Rock core/Sediment ... | reverse complement strand
GCTTATTAGAAAGAAGTGTTGTTATGTATAACGCTCCTAAGCCTGAGAGAATCGCGAACGTCGGGGCTGCAACAAGCGTGCGAAGCGTGTTGGGTTGATTGGTGCTCAACGCTCCGGGCAAGAAGGCAGCGAAGAGCCAGATACTTATCAAGTACGTTGAAAATCGCGGGAGAGAAAGGAGAGTATAGATGCCAAGGGGAATGAGAAGTATTTCAAATAGGTATAAAGCGCCATAGGTGCCGGTGCCGGTGACAAAGAGGTTGTGCAGAGAAATATTTTTACCGTAATTCTCTATGATCGTTTGGATAAGCGCGATTCTCCGGTTATACAAAACGGTGCGTAAGAGTGTTGGGTTTGCGCCTATTTTCTGGACATACGCATCACGGCGCTTCATATAGTTTGGATCATGGATGACGCTTACGATTGATATCCTCTCCATGCCACCAGGCGAAAGCATTTCTTTTCCCAAGGGGAAAAACGCAAATAGGCATACGATGAATGTCACCATTGACGTTTTCCATTCCTTCTTGATCGTTTTCCAGTATAAAACGAGATAGAGAAGACCAACAAAGGGGATGACGAGGCGGACAGAGTAGTAAAAGTAGAGCGCTGTAATATAACTTAATCCTGCCCACAGGATGACCCGATAATTCCTCCGACTCTTGAGAAGTAAGTACGTACCGAGCAAAAACCAAAACACTGCTCCATTGCTTTCAAAAAGCTGACGGGAGAAATTGATGTGCCAGGGTTGGATGGCCAAGAATAGAGAACTCAAAATAGCAGCTTTAGGGAATATCTCTAATACAAGAAAATACATAACAACGATCGCAAGGGTGCCGTATATAGCAGATGGAAGTCTGGCTGCAAGCTCGCTTCTTCCAAATAGTGCGACGAAGGGGACGGTGGAGTAGACCATACCCGGGAGTTTGTAATCGTCAAACGAACGAAAAAGGATCGGAAACGGTTTGCCGTACTCATCTTTACCGGTTGTAAGTATGGAATATGCGTTATATGCGATGGCCGTTTCATCATGGGAGAGGGATGGAGGGATAGTGGTGAGCCGGTCAAACCGCAGGTACACGCCAATGAGAAGTATGATGAGTAAAGGAAGAAATCGTTTCATGGGGTCACCTCAAGCAGTCGGAAAATCTCTGTTCCGTCCGAACGGCGGATGGCAGATATCTCATGCACGCGCGGGTCTTTTACCTTGCAGTCGCTGAAATTGACATATAGTATATTCGGTTCGCCGGTAAGGCGAGGAGCTGATGTCGACGCATCGATTCTTACAGGACATGATTCTTTGGAAAATTCATATTGGGCAAACGGGAGAGTATTTAAGTCCGCAGCTTTGTCCTGCTGCCATACTCTTTGGATAAGCGTCGGGTCTGTCCTATTGTAGAAGAGGAAAAATATCATGGGGGAAGATTCGTGATTCGTGATGATTGCTTTTGAATACTTCGGAAGCACACTATTTACCGACTCAACGAGTTGTTGGTATCCCTCATGCCGATACCACGGCCGATGATAGACCTGCAGGACGTAGTAGTTATGAAGATATGCTACAAATCCGTAAGTAGCCAGTAGTAAGGGAAGTGTCCAATATATTTTTCGGAACCGAGAAAATGCGTGGGTTACGCCAAACGCCGTAACGAGAGAAAGCGCAGGAAATATGATAAGCGTCCGTTGGAGATTGGGCACGTCATCAGAAGTGAGTGCGCTTCCAAAGGGGGCAAAAGCGATCCATCCGAGGACGAGCCATGCAAGGCGTGGATAGGTAAGAGCGAGGAGGATAGATCCAAAAATGGCGAATATTGCTTCCAAAGGATACATAAGTCCGGAGCCGGGTACGCGATATCGATCGGGGAGCCCTGCGTCCGTAAGCAAAAATTCATAGGAAAAATGCTGGAAATAATTGTTTGCCACGACTTGAGCATATGCAGTGAGTTTATTATGAAACATCCGTGCTATCCACGGGCGGACACCCGCAATCGTATTTTCCCGGAGAGACTCGTCGAGTTTGAGCTGCGTTTCTTGTGACGCAAGCACGCTTACGGTTCGTATGCGTACCGAAAGATTGAGCGAAAGCATGATGCTTATAACCGGAATAAAGACACATGCGATGGTTATCAATCCGATGGGGAGTCGGTAGGATTTGGGAATACGTTTCCAACCAAAGACCAAAAGTAATGGAATAAGTATCGGGACAAACGCGCGCGGAGCTTGATACATAAGATAGGTAGATGCAAATACAAAAATGGAATAGATGAAGGTCGTAAATCGTTTTTTGTGGAGATAGACGAAAAAAAGATATGTCGCGACAGTGAGTAAAAGTACGACCAGCGTGTTTTCAGTCGCCGTTCTGGAGAGGTTTATATGCCAGGGAGATAGTGCGAGTACCAATGACGAAATTTCGGGTGAAATTTTTGAAGACAACTTTTGCGCCAGGTAGTAGAGGACGATGACAGTAAGTATCCCGGCCGTCGCCGACGGTAACCTGACGGCGAAAGGATTCAAACCAAAGAGTGCAATGGCGGGTATTGATGCATATACGTACCCCGCCGGGCTATAGAGGAATGATTCAAGGTGAAGTGGGAAGGAATTTCCGGTCATATCCTTGCCGGTTTTGAGGATGCTATATGCGTTGTATCCCAAGAACGCCTCATCGCGATGAAATCCTACCGGTACATCCCCGAGGCGATACAGTCGTAACCCCGCCGCTAAAAGTATGATGCAGATAAATATAGCGCGTTTCATAGATCAATAAGTAACGTATTTTCCCGCTGACGATCATTGTCCCAGTCAATAGTCCGGAATGAGAATCTTCCGAATCCCGCCACGTGAGTAAATCCATCTGCTGTAACCGGATAGCGGCGCGCCTCTTTCTGGTAGTAGGAAGGTGGATATTCACTATAAAACAAAATATAGATATACGGCGAGGTTTCCGGTTTGGAAATAACAACATATTTGTCTCTACTCTCCGGTGAAAATAATTCTCTCGTTAGTTTTTTATATCCGATGCCCCAGTTTGCCGATTCGGTTTTGGGGAAAACGATAAAGTATCGCTGAAGATATATTGCCATAAAGACGATATACCCGAGGCTAAATATAACAACGACAGCTTTTTTGGGTAGGAGTTTAGTCAACCAGACGATCCCGATGGCTGTAGCAATCGCCAAAACGGGGGTCGCCATAAGCATACGGTTACTATGCGGCGCGTCTTTGGTGATGGCCGGGGCGATGGCAGAAATTGCGATCCACCATAACACAAAACGCGAGTGTTTTGATTTTCTATTGATGATGAGCCATAGGACCCCTAAGAACAATAGCGGTGCCTCGATGGGATGGAGATTGCCGTACCCTTTTATATTGTGCGCGCTGTTACCGCCTCCTTTAATGAACAAAAATTCAGGGCCAAATGAAGCGAGATAGTTTTGGGTGACCGTACTGACCGCGTATGTTATTCGGTTATATCGGAGTCGGGTGAGAAAAGCGTCGGGGTTTCCGGTGGAAAGCCGGGGAAGCTCGATTTTGGCATGTACCACCGCCGGGTCCCCAAATATGGAAATACCGCCAAGTTTCGTGCGATCAGCAGAGAGTGTAACGGAGAGAATTCCGATAACAAGAAACGCGCCTAGCCCTGTGGCAGCCAACCATCTGGGGATTTTTATAATGTCTTTCCAATAGATGAGGGCGATGCCGATAAGAAGAAGCGTCGTGGAAACGTGTGTTCCGTGGTACGTCCAGTACGTGGCTGCGAAAAAGAGTGCGGACCATAGAAGTTTTTTTTGAAAAAACAGAATAGAACCGAGTATGACAAAAAGTGTTGCGACGATCGCCTCCGACTCTACGCGTGAAATATGCATATGCCAGGGCATGACAGCCAACACCAATGCGCTCAGGAGAGCGATTGTTGTTGGCAAATCCGAAATTCGAATATCGAAATCCGAATGTAAGTTTGAATATTTATATTTAGAATTTTGAATTTGTTTCGTGCTTCGTATTTCGTGCTTCGAGTTTTGTTTCAATAGTTCTAATACCAAATAATATATCGCCGCAACGGAGGCGATACCGGCTAGCGCTGAAGGAAGACGAACGGCAAGCTCCGAAAGTCCAAAAATTTTTACGAACGGAATTGTCGTATAGATATAGAGTGGCAGCTTCCAGTCTCCGAAGGATTCAAATGAAAGAGGAAACGACCTTCCGTATTCGTCTTTCCCGGTTAAAAGAAGCGAGTATGCCGTATACCCAATGCTTGCTTCATCCCTATTTACCCCCGGGGGCACTTCATGGAGGCGATAGAGTCGAAGAAATGCAGCCAAAACGATGATACTTATGAGTAAGAACTTCTTCATGCGTATTTGCGGCTCATGACGAAAAGTCCAATGATCGCCGTGCCTATACTTACTATACTTAATAAGACACCAATGCGGACAGATATTGGCTGATATACGAAAGATACGATATGTTTGCCGGCGGGAACACTGATACCGCGTAGGGTGTGGTTGGTACGGAGTATTTCTGTTGGATTTCCGTCAATAGTTGCCTTCCAGTCGGGATAATACGTGTCGGTGAGGACAAGAGTGGAGTCGGCGTTACTCTCGGTTTCTATCACGATTCGTTCCGATGCATATGAGAGGATGGCGGCCGTACCATTTTCCACATATGCTCGTGGTTTCGCATCTTTGTTTTCATATACATGCCACCCACTAAATTCATGCACGTGCTGAAAAATAGTGGGCGGATAGATCTGTTCGTTTGCAGCGTTTTCGTCACGGTCAAGTATGTACCGAACGCTTAACGCGTTAAGAACGTTTTGTTTGTTTGTGTCGGATAGTCCGCCGTCGCCAAAATGCGACTCTATCGCCGCATCGGATCGTGTGGCATTGGTAAACGTGGTGGTGTTATAAAGAAACTGCCCGTACCATATGGGATACAGGGGATCATACCCTTCGGGAGAAAATATCCGGTACTGCGATGCGAAGTTAGCGGCTATGGCCGCTGTGCCATATCCCCAATATCGGTCCGGTGATTTTTCTTTAAGATAGGTAAGAACCGGATGATCCGGGAAGACCAAGGCTTTCGGCACAAACGGGTTGAAGCGGTTAAAAAACATGAAAAGATCCAGCACGTGCACGACAAGAAGGACAGCGATGGCGTGTGCTCGGAATTTTGAAAATGCTATTGCCACCCAAAATAACCCAAGCGTTGCTCCCGACACCAAGCCTCCGTAGAACAGTGCACGGGTGGTGACTGGATTTCTGTATATGAACCCTAATGCTAAGAGAATGAGGACAACCTGAACACTGCGGAAAAATAATTTTTTCATCGAATGCTTATCCGTCATCCAAAAGTCGAGCCCCATGCCGCAAAGAACGGCGAGAGAGAAAGCCAGGAGAAATGACATAAGCGTCGGGCTGCTCGAAGTGAAAAGCGGCAAGGGAATTTTGTAAAGCAAATAGGTCACGGGATTTGCCGTAATAAGAAGGAGTACTAAGCCCGTCGCAAGAATGAACCATTTTGTGAGGGCATCCTTTCGCCTAAATGCCGAGAATGAAAAAAAGAGGGGGACAAGACCGATCGTCGTCACTTTTCCGACAAATGTATCCGTAGGGAAATACGTCCGGGTGGCGGGATTGCCAAAAAAATTAGGAAAAGGAAGACTCAAAAGCTGCCAAGGTTGGATGAGTATCTTAGTGAATAAATTAGACGGATCATGCGGACTCCGTGCGGCGTTGGCGATAAGTTCAACCCCTGGAATAATCTGTATTCCGGTAATACCTATTCCTAAGGCAGTAAATACAAATACTGGTAGTTTACGTTTTACACGAGTCATCGCGTAGATGGTCGTAAAGACAAGTGTGTATGCATAGACTTGCGGGTGCCCGGCGAGGAGTGCCGCCGCGTGAGAGAAGGTCAAGACAGCAAGCCACCAAGTCTTTGGCTTATCACGAAGATGCTCAACGGCAAGCATGATAAGCGGTAGCCAGAGGATCACGTGGCCCACGGTATTATACTCAAGCCAGACTGCCATGAATCCGGAAAATCCGTAGGAGAGCGAAGCAAGCCATGACCCTAACGTTCCGATTCCGACCTTTCTACTATATAGGTAGGTAAAAAGAGTTGCTAGCAGTGGTTGGAGGACGATAAGGATGGTCCACGCGTCAATCTTTGATAAGAGAAAGTAGAAAATATTGAGCGGATAGAGAGCTGCACTTTGGAAGTTGGCAAGAAGCGGGGCGCCCGAGAAGTTATACGGATTCCAGAGCGGTAACTTGCCCTGTTTGAGCGAATCGACTACCAGTGTTTTCCATGGATATATCTGGCGGATGACGTCAGGATACTGCGCTTTGTTGGGTATCCCGCCCTCGCCGTAGCCCAGGTATGAGGTCGATCTCCACGGCTGGAAGTCGCTTGCGAGGATGTCACCGGGAAACGGGACTTTCCTCCAAAATATGGTTTGGTGGAAGAACAAAGCAATCACCCCCACAAGGATGGCAATAACCCAATACCATTCGCGCTTCATATATGTGGTTTCCTGAATGTTTGCCATAGTAGGGAACCCAACAGAACAAGTAGTGAGATACGTGTGATACCCTCTGCTACCTGCCTGATTGGTGAATTACCCCAGATGACCCGTACACTGTGAGTACCGGAAGGCAATCGGAACGTAATACGCCCTCTCCAATTCTGGTCCTGAAATTCGATAGGAATTTTTTGCCCGTCACTAAACACCCGCCAGCCGGGGAAATACTGTGTATGATCAACAATGTGTACCGGAGTTTGGGCAGAAACGGTGAATGTATGGACAGTATCACGCTTTACGGGATCGGTAATCGTACCTTCCCCTCCCACTACCTCGAAACGGTTTTGGGGAAATCTGCTTGCAGGGCCCGCTGACCAAATGACATCCGTTTCTCCAAAAAACGTCGTATTGAGCTCATAGTTCCAAAATTCCTGATTATCTTTGTAATCAAACCCAAGCGGCGGGCGGAAGTAAACGATAGTCGGCAGGATCGTGAGTAAGATAATACCAACAAGAAGCGCATGAGAAGTTTTTTTATGTACGAGCGTGACACCGCCAAGAAGTGCAAGGGAAAAAACAGCGATATTTAAAAAACGCCAAGGAAACTGAAACATCCGTAGGATTGTAATCTGCTGCCATAAGATTCGAGAAAGGGGGAGCATCATAATCACTGAAGCAAGCGTAAGGAGCAGTGAAAACCAAATAACACGTTTTGAAAAAGCAAAGCGGTAGGTTTTTTTTACAAGCTGAACGATTCCTTGGATGAGCACCACCGTCTGCATGACCCCGAATGATACGGCGACACCACCCACCTGGAGCACGCGCGCGTCAGTAAGATTGGGAATGAACAACAAGAGCGGGTTCACAAAGTGCGAGGTGTAGAGATCTTTCATGAAAAGATCCCCATAGGTATATTTCCTTTCGAGAATCGCCGGCAACCAATAGAAGGCGGATAACGTAAGGCCCAGGCCTAAACCGAGAAATGCCCTCATTCGGTTTTTGGAAAAGAACATCACGAAAAGTACTGCGATGCCAAAGAAGAGGAGGCTTATCGAGTTATGGGAAGTTACAAGAAGGAGTGTAGCGATGGAAATAAGTGGAACATGTTCTTGCAGTATGGCAAAAAGAACGAGCGGGAGAAACGCAATAGCAAACCCTTCGGCCATGTCGCCGCGAACCACAAGGTCTATGAGATGGAAAGGAGCAAATTGGTATAACATCGTCACGAAGAGAGCAGTTTTTTGATCGTTGAAAAATTTTCGAGCAAACGCGTACATACATACTCCGGAAAGAAGAAAGCTTATAAGAAGGGCAAATTTATAGGCAAATACGAGTGTTGATCCAAAGGCTATAGGGATAGAGGCGATGAGGTACGGTACGTGATAGATAAAGTTAAAAAGCGGCATGCCGTAGCCATAGTTTAGGTCAGCCGCCCATCTCGGCAGGATTTGTCCCCCTGTCAACGCTTTATAATAAGCGGCGATACGGGGAAGGTGTGCAACTACGTCATGGGTGTGGGGGGCAAGCGTCGTTATAAAGAAGCTCAAAAACGGAAAGGTCGAAATTGCAATGATAACAAAATAGTGCTTCAATGATTTCATGCCAGGTGTCCGTCCAGGTCTTATTATAACAAAGCAACTCTTCCGGTGGGTGATAGGGGGATTCGTACTTCTCGGTCTATACCTTTTCACGCGCTTTATATCCATCCGATCACTTCCGCCGTTTAATGACGAGTTTATTTACGTCCAATGGGCTCAGGAGGGTTTTTTTGATCCTGCACTGCGGCTCGTTTCGTTACAAGACGGGAAACAGCCCCTTTACATTTGGTTAACCAGTCTCATGATGAATGTGATTCCCAGTCCATTAGCTGCGGGAAGAATCGTATCTGTACTTTCGGGAGTGCTCACGATGGGGGGCATTGGCGTGCTTTCGTATCAATTGTATAAAAGCCAGATTGTCTCCTGGGTCAGCGCTTTGTTGTACATACTTTTCCCTCACGCGCTCCTATTGGATAGATTTGCACTCTATGACAGTTTGCTCGCTGCACTTTTTCTCTGGAACATAATTATCATGCACATGTTGCTGACGGCGCCGAGTCTTGGGACTGCGCTCGTGCTTGCGTTAACTTTGGGAGCGGCACTGCTGGTCAAAAGCAGCGCATGGTTTCTCTTTATTATTCTTCCGTTAGAAGCACTCATACTGACGAGGTTATTGAGACGGAAAGCACACGTTTTGGCGCTTCTGACTGTCTCTATACTTGTCGCGCTTTTGTATCAGTCAGTACAGCATCTCTCCCCTGCGGCGCAATATATTGCTGAAAAAAATACGACGTTTATCTATACATGGGATGAGTTCCGACGGCTACCAATACTTACACACATAAGCCAACAGCTTCGGTTATGTACCAGTTGGATAACTTCATATTTGCCAATTCCACTTCTTTTGGTCGCCGGGAGCATGTGGTTGACGGATCGGAAACATTACCGAGCTCATCTATTATTGACTCTTTCTTTTATGATTCCGTTTATCGTGGTAGTTTTTGTGGGAAAGACAGTGTATCCCCGGCATTTATTTTTTTTCAGTGTGCCGCTACTGATATTGGCAGGTAGTGGGGTCGTGCGTCTTTGGCAGACCACATCGTCGTTTTGGTTTCGCCTCTCTGTCGCTTTTTTATGTATACTCCCCGTAGCTTTTACGAGTTTTGGAATACTTTTTGATTATAAGAATGCAACGCTTCCTTCGATAGATAGGTTTCAATACATCGAAGGGTGGCCGGCAGGATGGGGGATGAAGGATATTGCACGGTTTGTAGAAGAACACGCTACGAAAGGGAAGATCACAATTCTTACAGAAGGAATATATGGGAGTATGCCTACAACAGCAATGAGGTTATATTTTAGAAATTATCCGCAGGTGCATATACGTCCCATAGACGATGTGACGCTTACTGTTCCCTGTGAAATTGACTGGTCAGAGGGAGTCTACGTCATACTGAATAAATCACAAGACATCCCGACGACGTGGGAAGCAGAAGAAATGGTCGCCGTGCAAAAAGGCAATGCAAATTCGTACGTGCGGCTATTGAAATTGAAAAAACCAAAAACTATATGTGGAAACTGATCATTATTGTTATTGCTTCATTCTTACGTATTTGGCAACTGGGGCAACTCACCGAGTTTTTGGGCGACCAGGGCAGGACCATGCTCGTACTTCGGGATTTTATCGAGCGGGGTATTATACCTGTTGCCGGTCCCACCACACTCTCCGGACACCATTTGGGACCTATGTTTTACTACCTACTCGCGCCGGGATATATACTTTTTGGTGGCGGGCCGATAGGTGTATCACTCTGGATGGTAGTACTAGGGATAGTCGCAGTACTCGTGCTTTATGAAGTTGTGACTCTCATGTTTGGGGTATGGCCGGCACGGGCGGTTTCTCTTCTTTGGGCCGTTTCCCCCTTCATCATCCGTTCCGACCGGGTGATATGGGAACCCAATCTGGTACCGCTGTTTGCGCTTCTTTTTGTCTATCTATTATATAAGGTACATGGTGCGTGGACGTGGGGGAAATGGCTTGCTTTGGGCGCAGTAACCGGCATTCTCATCCAGCTTCATTATCCCACTGTTTTCTTTATCGGATTATTAGTTCTTTATGCGGGTAGTTTACTAGTACTTCGACTCCGGAATATTGGTGACGTGGCTTTTGCCTTCGCATGGGGTTTCATTGGATTTACTGTGTCGCTCTTGCCGTTTCTTTGGTACGAATCAACCGTTGGGTTTCAGGATATTATCGGTGTCATCTCTGTGATGGCAAGCGGCGGAGGAGACCCAGTCGGTAAACGCGTCATGGTGAGCCTTTGGTTAGAGTACGCGTTTAGGATTTTTGGTAGGACGCTTCCTTACATGAGCAGGGTGACTGTGATGGTGCCTATATTTTTATGGCTCTTCTTTTTTGTCCGTCGTCCAACGAAGAGAAATGTATTTTTGACCGCATGGTTTTTTGGCGGACTATTGCCGATGGGGCGTTTCAGCTGGGCAGTCTATGATCACTATTTATTTTTTCTCATTCCTGTACCATTTCTCATGATCGCGTCAGTACTTTCTACTATAAAACAGCACACGCAGCAATACGTTGCTGTTTGTATACTGGGCGTAGTAGTTATTTTCCAGCTCATGAAGGTCGACGTCTTCAAGCCCGGGAATAATGACATTCAAAGAGTAGCTACGGCAGTGAGCATGATACGTGATGAAATTGGAGATTCACGATTTTCTTTTACGCTTATCAATAGCAAATCATTTTCGGATCTTCATTACCGTTATTTCATGGATAATATGGGTCTCAAGCCGGAATCCATAACAGACGCCTACCCAACACTCGTTCTCATTTGTGATCAAGCAGATTGCCCTGCTCCGTTATCGTTAGTGAAAGATACTGAGGTACAGGTAATCTGTTATGAAGAGCGCTGTCTCGGTGTATACCCAAAAATTGCGCTGTTTTCAGACTGGAATTACGAGACTTCCAAAGTCGTGGGCGATGGTCTGGGGAGGATCTATATGTTTAAAAGACGGCCAGATTTAGTACAATGATAGGTATGTTGCCGCTTGTTCTTGATTCGGTACTTCTTTTTGCGTTTTCTATCCCCGTCGTCATGAAATACCGGATTTTACCGGTGATTGGGACACCATACGCGCTGTTTGGGTTGCTTTTTTTGGTTTTACTCTTACACTGCCTGATTTCGATATATCCGGAAATACTGGGGAAAAACAGGAGACATCTCGACAGCATAAAATCGTTTTTCCTCATCTTCACGCTCGTCATTACCATAGGAGGGGTGATGGTGACCTCGATGGTTGATCGAGCAAAGACCGCGCCGGTTTTTGGTGTTCACGATATCATCCTCCAGCAAGAAGCGGCGATGAGGAAGTTGATCGAGGGGAAAAACCCGTATAAAGAGACGTATTTTGACACCCCCTTGGCGTCATTTAATTACGATGAACCGGGTAATACCGAAGCGGTGAATCCCGCTCTGTATCATTTCGTCATGCCGCCTTGGTATCTCATGTTTCCTTTTGCGTTTTATTTTACCGCTATCCCGTTATTCGGGTTTTTTGACGGGCGCATGGCGCTTCTTTTTACCATGGTTTTTCTTCTCATATGTATTTGGTACTGGTTCCGGGATAAGGCACTTGCACGAATCGCCATAGTCCTCACCGCGCTTTCTCCGTCTGTTGTCGATTATTTTATTGAAGGTCGGAGCGACGTGTTTGCGCTCTCTTGGCTTATAGGCGGGGTTGTACTGCTAGGCCGTAAGAAATTTATGTGGTCGGGAGTACTAGTTGCATTATCACTACTCAGCAAACAAACGACTTGGTTTGTCATACCGTTTTATGGTTTGTATCTTTGGAAACAAACAGTAAGAACTCCTGTCATTTTTTGGCGGACGATCGCTGCCTCGCTTGTCGTGGTGGTGATTTTCGTTGCCCCCTTCCTCGTGTGGGATGCGCACGCATTTTTCGATAGCGTCGTATTCTACCTCACCGGCAATACACTCCAGAGTTATCCTGTATCGGGGTATGGATTAGGAATGACGCTCTATGAGTTTGGTGTCATACGGGATATCCATGCATATTATCCCTTTGTGATCTGGCAACTTCTGCTTGGAGGTCCATTGCTTGTCGTGCTTTTTCGGTGGCTCAGCGCCAAACCCACGGAGTCACGGCTCATCATTTCGTACGCTACGTTCCTTGCAGTATATTGGTACCTCTCACGTTACTTTAATAACAGCCATCTTGGGTACATATCCATGCTGTTTTTCTTGGGAGGGTTAAAGCAGGTTGATGAAGCGAATACATGAAATTAAACATCACGAAATTATTGTTGGGCGGTATTGTGCTGGGTGCGCTTTTTCTTCGTACTGTAAACCTCGGAAACAACCCACCCGCGATTTCATGGGACGAGGCATCGATCGGGTATAACGCGTATACAATTTTGACGACAGGTCGCGATGAACATGGTACATTTCTGCCTCTTGATGCCTTTGCGGCATTTGGGGATTATAAGCCACCCCTTCCCATATATCTTACCGTTCCATTTGTGGCTCTCTTTGGACTCAATGAGATCGCAGTGCGGTTGCCGTCTGCGATAGCCGGTACGCTTACGGTTTGGGTAATGTATCTTTTGGTATTGGAGTTTTTCCATAAATCAAAGCAAGCGGGTGTAATTGGACTTATAACTGCGGGACTCCTCGCCATTACCCCCTGGCACATCATGCTTTCGCGGGCAGGTTTTGAGGCAAATATTGCGCTTTTATTCATAGTCTCCGGTGCGTGGATGGTACTGAAAGCAAGAGTTAACCCAACATATTTTCTCTATTGCTGGCTGCCGTTTGTGGCTGGTATCTACACCTTCAACAGCACGAGGTATGCCGGACCGCTCGTTGCCGTCGGGATCACCGTATATATACGCGACTTCATCCGGAAGAAACAGTTTGCGTATGGACTACTTATCGCGGTCATCGCGCTCATACCGATAGCACCGCATTTAATCAGTAGGGAGTCAAGACTTCGGTTTGAAGAAGTGAGTATTTTCACTGATTTGCGGACTATACTTATTTCAAACACCCGACGGGGAGTTGATGGTTTTGCCTGGTGGTCAGACGTGCTTCATAATCGGCGAATCGGTTACGCACGGGAATATCTGATTCATTTCTTTGACAACCTCGAACCACGCTTTCTTTTTGTAAAAGGCGACGGGAATCCTAAATTTTCTATCCAAGACACGGGCCAGCTACTCTTAGTAAGTGCACCGTTTCTGGTTATCGGAG
>Ga0209542_10014591_pt1 | contig 13349 bp, 13 predicted proteins | sample RifCSPhighO2_01_FD_184028 | JGI IMG/M metagenome (GOLD analysis project Ga0209542, IMG submission 184028) | Soil microbial communities from Rifle, Colorado - Rifle CSP2_plank highO2_0.1 (SPAdes) (version 2) | ecosystem: Environmental > Terrestrial > Deep subsurface > Rock core/Sediment ... | reverse complement strand
AATCTTGAGATCACGAAGCTCATCAACCGGACTCGGGCTCCCGAATGTGTGCACCACAACAATGGCTTTTGTTTTTGAATTCACATGGGAACGAACGGACTTCGGATTGATGGTGAAGTCCTCCTCACGCACATCGACGGGAACGGGGATCGCGCCAAGTGCGAGCGGAGCATTCGCCAAAGCAACACAGCTGTAGCCGGGAACAATGACTTCATCCCCCTGTTTGACCCCCAATCCCTGCAAGGCAAGACGCAGAGCGCTTAAGCCGGAACCGACCGCGACGGCATGCTTCACGCCCGCGCGTGCACAGAGCGCTGCTTCGAGTTCGAGGACTTGCGGCCCGCCCGCCCATTGGCCGCTCCTCACGACATCGGAAACTGCCTGCACTTCTTCCTCGCCGAACGTGAGACGATTATGCGGAACATTCATATGGAAAGAGCATACCACTGCAAAACGCCCTTCGTTACGCCCGGTCGTCGTGTCACCCTGAGTAGCCTGACCATCGTGCTTCGATACGCCCTCGCTCTTGCTCGGGCTACTCAGCATGACACGGTCAGGCGTATCGAAGGGCGGACACGACCGGGCTACTCAGGGTGACACGTGTTTCAAAACCTCTTTAGGAATAAAAAGTGAACCGGAACACCATGCTCCTCGCCCTCTTTCTCATCCTCGAAACCAACCTCCCGGAATGCCTTAAGGGATTTCGCATTGTCGGAACGAACCGTCGCGCGGATACCCGCAAGATCGCTCCATCGATCAAATGCATGTTCACAACCGAGACGAAGTGCATGCATTCCGCGCCCCTGACCCTGAAACTCCGGCAAGAGGTAGATCGAAACGACGGCAGCTTCCTCCGCGCGATCAAAACGGAGAATGCCCATGGCTTCGCCTGTGAGAGTCTCCACGATAAAAAGGAGATAATCACTGCTCTGCAGAACTTTCGTAAACCACGCGGTATGTTCTTCGCGGGTGACCACATGCTGCGCTGCGCTCAGGGCGATCACCCAATCCAGATTCCGCCAACCAAAGACCATGTTGAGATCATCTTCGTGTGCCAACCGTAAGCGGACATCCGCCTTTTGTGGGTGATGCGGCACTCTCACTCTGCAGCTATGCTACCATGCGAACCCCCATGAACGAACGAAAAGACTGGACTCGCATTGCCGCCTACTATGACCATCTGGTTGACCAGTACGGGCACGATCCACGTGCAAGTGATGCCGCCAAACAGGAATCGCTCGATGTACGCTACCGCGCTCTCGCGGGTGTAACATATCTCAAAGGGAAGAGTGTTCTCGATGTCGGGTGCGCCATGGGCGATTTCGGCGCGTACCTCCATGAGCATCACCATGTGGGGGCCTATCTCGGCGTCGATATCGCGCCGCGCATGATCGAAGAAGCCGCCAAACTCCATCCACATCTCGCGTTCAAAAACATGAATGTTCTCGATATGGAGGAGACAGAGAAGTTTGACGTCGTTTTCGCAGAGGGAATTTTCTACCTCCTCGGGGATGACGCGGAGGAAAAAACAAAAACGCTCGTGAAAAAAATGTTCGCGCTCAGCAAGGAAGCATTCGCCTGCTCCGCCATTAGTTCGTGGCACCCGCATCAGGACCCATCGGAATATTACGTTGATCCCGCGGCATTCATCGACTTCGCGCACCACCTCACTCCCTATGTAACGATGCGCCACGATTACCATCACGGAGACTGCACTTACTCCCTCTACCGCGCACAGCGGTAATTCGCCCATGATCCTCACGGCCCACCAACCGGTGTACCTCCCTTGGCTTGGACTCTTTCACAGGATCGCCTTGGCCGATACCTTCGTCTACTTCGACGCGGTGCAGTACCAGACGCATGACTTCAACAGCCGCAACAAAATCAAAACCCCTCAGGGCGAACTGTGGCTCACCCTTCCCGTGCAGCGCAAAGGGTATCACGGGAAAAGACTGTGCGAGATCGAACTCGATAACACCCAGCCGTGGGCAAAAAAACACTGGCGTTCCATTGAGCAGAACTACAATAAGGCTCCGTACTTCGATATGTATGCTCCGTTCTTCGAGGAGACCTACAAACGAACGTGGACGTACCTTGCGGAACTTAATGAATACATGCTGCTCTGGTTCCTCGACACACTCGGCCTCAAGAGAAAATTCCTCAGGGCATCGCAGCTCGGTTTTGAAGGAAAGAAATCGGATCTCGTGCTCGATATGTGCAGGAAGGTCGGAGCCGACACATTCATTTTCGGCTCTCTCGGTGCGCACTATGCGCAGCAGAAGGAATTTGAGCGGGCGGGCATCTCGCTCCTGTTCCAGAACTATGTGCATCCGGTCTATCCGCAGCTCCACGGCGCATTCATCCCGCACCTCTCGATCATTGATCTCCTCTTTAACTGCGGTCCGCAGAGCCTGCAAATTCTTATGCAGAGCAATGTGCAGAATATCACAGATGCCTTACGCGCGTCTCAAAACAACGAACTACAGGGTGGTGCACAGGACCGGAAAATTACGCTGCGCGCGGTGCTGAAGGAAGACTGCAGGCTCATCTGGGATTGGGCGAATGATCCCGAAACACGCACGGTCTCCTTTTCGCCGGAACCCATTCCCTGGGATGAACACACGCTGTGGTTCCATGAAAAACTCAGCGATGAACGCTGCCGCATGTACATGGGGCTGGACGGGAGGGGGTTTCCCGTCGGTCAGATTCGCTTCGACTGCAGCAATGGTGAGGCGCAGGTGGATGTGCATATTGATCCGGCGAAACGCGGGCAGGGATTTGGCACGCGCCTGATCCTTGCCGGTACTGCAAAACTCTTTGAGGAAACTTTGGTGCGCACCGTGCATGCCTACATCAGAAAAGAAAATGAGGCATCCATCCGCTCGTTCACGAAGGCGGGGTTTTCCCCGCAGGGATCGCAGATGCTCCGGAACGTCGAGACGATGCACTACGTTCTGAAGAAGTAATCACACATCCATCCACGTTACATCCTCGTTCTCACGGAGTTCCCGCCTGAGTTTTCTCCCGAGGAACCATTCCGTGTACTCCGGCGAGACGCCCTTTTCGCCGCGTTTCCCGGTGATATCGCCTTCCGCAAGAATCTTCCCCTGCGCAAGTGCCCGGTTCGCCACGAGATGGCGAAACCATTTTCCGCGCTCCTCAAGATCGGCGTCGCTTGGCCGAAGTTTTTCCTCACCCATGGAGGCATGCACCATGCGCATCGTTTCCACATAGCGTTTGAACTCGTCCGGCTCCTTGGAAATGACATGATGGTGCCCGGGGAGATCCCTGCGCATCGTCAGACGCTTCTCCAGGAACACCGCACCAAGAGCGACTGCAGCAATATCCATTTCATCCGTGAGATCCTTCGAAGAAAAGCCGGTAAGCGTCTGGAACGCATGTCGCATGTAGGGAATAGAGCGCATGTTGACCTCTGCGGGGATACTCGTATGGTAGCAATGCACGAGGAGTGCCTGCTCATTCCCCTCCTCCTCCATGAGCGCAATAACCCGCGCGACATCCAGAAGATGCACGGGACCAGTGTCGATGATCATTGGCTTCCCGAGCTTTGCAATCCTGCGCCAGAGCGGAAGATCGTTAAAATCCCATGAGCTCAGTTTATAGGCATCGAGTTTGAGTTCTTCGGCCCAGAGCACGCCCGTGGGGGAATTCACCGTGGAGAAGAGCACGATATTTTTTTTATCCGCATAGGCCTTGATCTCCTTCCATTCGGAGAGCGAAAACCGGAGCTTGGAGAGCATCTCGTACATATTCTCAGATTTTTCGCCGTGCACGGTCTCGTAGGAATACATGACCGAACGATCGCTCGTGATCTCGTCGGGAAACCAGAAGATGAGCTTGATGCCGTCTGCCCCGCTCTCCGCAACAACATCAATGAGCTGCTTCGTCATCGTGAGATCGTAATTGCAGGTCACTCCGCACTCCGCAACGATGAAGAGCGGGCCACCCTCACGAAGAACACGGTTGCCGATGCGCAGCTCCTGCTTCATAGATCGAGCGGCGAGGAAAGCGATTGCCCCGCATCCACCGTGAGCACATGCCCAGTGATATGCCGCGATGCATCGCTGCAGAGAAAGGCAACCACCGGCGCAATATCGTCGGGGGTCCCGAGGCGTTTGATGGCGCATTCTTTGAGAATTTGTTCCCGCACGCTTGGCGGCGTCTTCTTCTGCCCCGACGATTCTATGAAACCGGGGGCGACCAGATTCACGTTGATATTGAATGCTCCGAGCTCGACCGCGGCTGTTTTCACAAGACCGGAGAGGCCCGCCTTCGCCGCGTTGTAACTCGCAGTCAGCGGACGACCGCGCTTCGCGTTGATGGAGCCGATACAAACGATCTTTCCCTCCTTCTGCGCACGGAAGATGGCACTTGCCGCACGCATATAGTTGAATGAGCCCTTGAGACAAATATCCACCACCTCGTCCCACGACTCTTCACTGATCTCATGGAGCAATGCATCGTGACCCACACCGGCGTTGCACACGAGCGCATGGAGCCCACCAAGCGCCTGCACAACTTCCTTCGTGACTTCCTGCGCCCTCGCAAAATCACGCACGTCCGCCTTCAAAGCAAGCGCCCGCCGCCCCATCTTCTCTACCAAAGCGACGACCTCATCCGCGCTCTTTTGATCCTCAAGAAACGTCACGGCAATATCCATGCCATCCTTGGCAAGTTTCATGGCAATGGCGGCGCCAAGGCCGCGGGACCCGCCGGTGATCAGGGCAACGCGCTGCATCGTGCTTATCATACCGCAAAACGCCCTTCGATACGCGCCGCCGTGTCATGCTGAGTAGCCCGAGCCCCTTCGACGGCGCTCAGGACAGGCTCCGCGAGGGCGTATCGAAGCATGCTTCGACAAGCTCAGCACAGGCTTGCGGCGGCGCTACTCAGGGTGACACGTTTTGCAGAGAGGCTTCCCGAGCGGCGAGCGCAATTTCCAACGCTGCGCGACCGTCTGCAAGAGAGCACGTGGGGGCGGTTTCATTCGCAACCGCCTGAAGGAAATGCTCGATTTCGAGCTCATACGCAGGATGATCCTCCCAGCCCATGGAGAGAGGAATGCTTTCCGCGAGCGCCCCGTCGCCGTCGTACACGTTCACCTGTGACGTGTGGACATCCCATTCGATCGTACCCTCCGTGCCAACGACTTCGCATGAGCGTCTGTTGTTTCGTTGAAGAAAATTGAGATGGATGCTCGCCACTGCGCCCGTATCGTGATGCAAAATGATTTCCGCCAAGCCCTCGACGGAAAGTCCGATGGATGTTGCGGGCAGCAGCGCAGCACCGGCGAGTTTTGCGGCGCCAAAGAACCAGAGCGCGAGATCGATTTCGTGAATGCAATCGAGAATCGCTCCTCCCTGCAGAGGATCTGCGCTGTAGCGGACTTTATAATCGCGATTTGGCTGCCACGAGGGGAGAAAGGATCCCGTGTGAATGCGCGCGGCAAGCACCTCTCCGATGCGCCGCTCGGTGAGAAGTTTTTTGATTTGCTCGGGACCTGGGTGGAAGCGCATATTGCACGCAACCATCGTCGTGAGTTTTTTTCTCTCCACTTCCTTCTCTAAAGCCTCGATGCCCTTGAGCGTATGGGAGAGCGGCTTCTCGATGAAGAGATGACAACCGGCTCGCGCAGCCGCGAGCGCTTGCTCCACGTGCAGAATCGTAGGAGAACAGACAAAAACAATTGTTGGCTTGAATGCAGTAAGCGCTTCTCCAAAATCAGAAAAGCACTTTGCCCCGGTCTGTTCTTGCACTTGCGCTTCACTTGCAGGGTCACAATGCGGATCTGCACAGGCAAGATTCTTCACACCCAGTGCATGAAGATTTTTAAGATGCCTCCTCCCTATGGAGCCGGCACCGCTCACCAGAATTCGATATTCCTGATTCATCATACGGTTTCGCGGAAAAATGAATCTAACGTTCTTCTATAGTATACGTAATATCGGCGTAGCGATCCCGCTACACCGATATAGGTAACAGCAAAAAGGAGGCATGCTTAACGACTGCATAGCGAAGCCGTATCATCGCGCATAAGCCTGACACACCTTCTCCACCGCCTCAATCACATCCGCTGCATCCTGATCCACCATTCCGGAAAACATGGGAATGGAGATGATCTGCTCATAGGCAGCTTCTGCAACGGGACAGAGTCCTGCGCGCACTCCGAAGCGTTTCGTGTAGTAGGGGTGCGTATGCACGGGAATGTAATGGACGTTCACGCCGATATTTTCCATGCGAAGCGCTTTGAAGAACTTCTCGCGATCGGCGGTGCACGCCTCAAGGCGCAGACGCAGAACGTAGAGATGATACGCATGCGAAACATCAGGATGAACTTTCAGCGGCCTCACTTGAGGCAGTGGCGCAAATGCCGCATCGTACCGCTTAGCAATAGCCTGACGGCGCTTCGTCCACTCAGAGACACGCTTCATCTGCGCCATGCCGAGCACAGCATGGATATCCGTGAGGCGGTAGTTGTAGCCGAGTTCTTCCATCGCATAGAACCACCCGCCTTCCTCGTGGCGCTGGCGGTGATCCGAGGTAATGCCATGATTGCGGAACCGACGCATGCGGTTCGCGAACTCCGCATTGTCCGTCGTGATCATCCCCCCTTCTCCCGTCGTCATCGGCTTCACGGGGTGAAAGCTGAAGCAGCTCATATCCACAAGCGATCCAACCGGACGTCCTTTGTAGGATCCACCGACGGAATGGCACGCATCGGCAACGAGCACAAGATGATGGCGATCTGCAATCGCGCGCAGCGCATCGTACTCACACGGTTGACCTCCGTAATCGACAGCGATAATCGCTTTCGTCTTTGCAGTGATGAGTGACTCCGCCTTTTTGGGATCAATGAGCAGCGTCTCCGGATCACTATCCGCAAAGACCGGCGTTCCCCCGCAGTAGAGAACCGCATTCGCCGTGGCAGCAAAGGTCATAGCGGGAACGATGACTTCGTCCCCCTCCGTGATGCTGATGGCATGCATGGCAGCATGGAGCGCAGCCGTCCCGCTATTCACCGCCACCGCATGCTGTGCTCCCGTGAACGCCGCAAACGCCTGCTCGAATGCGGGAATAGCAGGCCCCGTCGTGAGCCAGTCGGATCGGAGAACATCCGTAACGGCGCAAACATCCTGTTCATCGATGCTCTGACGACTGTAGGGAAGCAGTTTCGCACGGACGGGCGTTCCCCCCTCAAGCGCCAACTGTTGCCGTTGTTGTTTCACGACCTTTGGCATGCGATCCACTCTCGCCGCAGAGCTTCTGCAGATCCTCCACCGTGAGCCACTCGGTGTTCTTGTCGCTCACGTAGCAGAAGCCGTCGGGCAGCGACTTTCCTTTCCATGGCTCATATCCTCCCGGAGCGTTTTCGGGCTCGATGACGAAGTGCGTACCGATATCCACCGTGTGCCTCGCTTCATCAACGGAAATGAGTGACTCGTGGAGCTTCTCGCCGGGACGAATGCCGATGACATCAATCTTGCATTCCGGCGCGATCGCCCTCGCGAGATCCGTGATCTTCATACTCGGAATCTTGGGGATAAAGATCTCGCCGCCGCCTCTCCCCTCGCCATACCGCTCCTCGATTGCAAGGAGCACGAGGCTGACGCCCTGTTCCAGCGAAATCCAGAACCGCGTCATGCGCGGATCGGTGATCGTGATCACCCCTTTTGCGCGTTGTTTTAAGAAGAGCGGAACGATACTCCCCCTGCTCCCGATCACGTTCCCGTAGCGGACGCAGGAGAAGCGCGTCCCCTTTTTTCCCGCGTACGCATTCCCCTGAACGAATATTTTTTCGGCGCAGAGCTTCGTGGCGCCATAGAGGTTCACGGGATTCACCGCTTTATCGGTACTGAGCGCAACCACCCTCGTCACTCCCGCATCAATGGCAGCATTGATCACGTTCTCCGCGCCGATGATATTCGTCTGCACCGCTTCGAAAGGGTTGTACTCGCAGGCAGGCACATGCTTGAGCGCAGCCGCATGAACGACGATATCGATCCCCTGCATTGCCCGCTTGAGGCGCGCGCTGTCGCGGACATCTCCGATGAAGAAGCGAAAACTCTTCTCGCTGTAACCGCTCTCCAGAAGGTCCATGTGCATCTCGTGCTGTTTGAGTTCATCGCGCGAGAAGATGACGAGCTTGTGCGGCTTCTTCTCCCGAAGCACGATTTCTGTAAACGCCCGACCGAACGAGCCGGTGCCGCCGGTCAAAAGAATACTAAGATTAGACCAATTCATAATCAGAGGAGAAAGTAAAACAGCTTGCCCCTCCGAAGCTCTGCGTAGCAGAGCGAAGGGGGGTGAGGAGAATGCTGAGGTTAGACCAGTTCATAAGTGGGAAGATCGGACAGAGCGTACGCTAAAGAAGGGGTTTTGACAAGACATTAAATTTATGTTTAAAATCGAAAAAGGGGGGTCTCCAAAGGCACCTGTACTTGCCATGTCCGTGGAACTCGCCCAGTATTCATCTCATGAAAATCATTGCAACAATCCAGGTGCGTATGGGATCCGGACGATTGCCGGGCAAAACCATGCGCATGATCCAGGGCAAGCCGCTCCTTCAGTATCTGCTCGACCGAGTGGGGAGAGCGAAACACCTGAGTGGGATGGTCGTCGCAACGCCGGAAAGCCCCGAGAATGATATCATCGAAAAATTCTGTTCCTCCTACGGAGTGCCTTGCTTCCGTGGAGCGGAAGACGATGTCACGGGTCGCATGGTAAGCGCTCTCGAAAGTCAGGGAGCGGATGTGGGAGTAGAGGCCTATGGGGACAGTCCGCTGCTCGATCCAAAGATCATCGATACCTGCATCGAAGCGTACCTGAAGGGAGGCTTTGATTGGGTTGGTAACAGCAGGCAAGAGTCGTTCCCCTCCGGGATGTACGTGGAGGTTTTTTCCTCCCGAGCACTCCGGAATTCCGCGGAGCGCACGCAGGATCTTGCTTTCCGGGAACATGGCACGCTCTTCCTGCGACGCCATCCTGCGCTCTACAAACTGAAAGATATCGAGGCCACGGGTACGCTTCTCCGACCGGATATTCATCTCGATGTTGATACAGAGGAAGATCTGGCAGTGATCACTGCCATCATCTCCCACTTTGCTCCGCGGAACGACTTCAGCATTGAGGAGATCATCGCATTCCTGGATGAGCATCCGGAAATTGCAGCGCATAATAAAAACGTGCATCGTCGGTGGCGCCAATACCAGTACAATTAATGCAATGAACACGCCCTCTCTCCGCTGCGGCATCATCGGCGCAGGAACGTTCGCGCATCTCCATGCAAAGGCTATGTCCCATCTCCCTTTTCTGAAGCTCTCAGCAATTTGCGATACAGAACGGGTGCGGTGCGAAAAATTTTCCTCCGTATGGGGAGGAAAGGTTTTCGGGGATTTTCATCTTCTCCTAGAGCAGGAGGATCTGGACATCATTACCATCGCCACGCCCGATGAGACCCATGGAGAAATCACAGCCGGCATTCTCAACCATCCCCAGGCGCCACGGCTCCTCGTCGTCGAAAAGCCGCTCTGCACATCCCGAAACGAACTCGTTTCGATTGGATCACTGCTCCAGAGTCACAGCACGCAGATCGTCGTGAATCACAGCCGACGCTTTAATGCAGGATTTCACCGTCTGCGGGAACTCATCCGGTCGGGAGAATTTGGAACAGAGTTGCTCTCGGCGCGATGGCAGTATTATGCAGGATGGCTTCACATCGGCGTGCATGTGGTAGATACACTCCGCATGTTGATTGGAGAAATTTCATGCAAAGAGGCGCACATCACCGGCATCGATCGATATGCAGAGGATCCGCTCCTCACGGTGTCGCTCCGTTCGGAGATATTCCCCAATGCATCCATTGATGTACAGGGCGTGCCGGAAGATCCGTATGGTCTGTTGGAGGGAGAGCTTTTTTTCCCGAAGGGACGCATCCGGATTGAGTGGGGGGATATCTTCATCGATCGTCTGGGAAAAGGTCATAGCTCAGCACCCATCCTCCGTTTTGATGAGCACCGTACGGCGGATTCACCGCTGCAAACCATGGAATCACTCTATACATCCTGCCATGCCTTCCTGCGCGATGATGACAAACGCTTGCTAGAGGAGGCGGGATTTGCTGAAGTACAACGCACCATGACCATCCTGTTTGATGCATGTTCTCAAGCGCGCGCATGACTCCCTCATCACTTGCCATCAACGGCGGCACACCTGTGCGAACCAAACCATGGCACGAAAGCAATGCTATCGGCGTGGAAGAGCAGAAAGCGGCGGAAAGGGTGCTGAAGAGTAGATACCTCTCCCTGTTTCACGGAACGCACAGACCACGACCCCCCTTCAGTTTCTTTGGCGGTCCCGAGGTGCAGAATCTGGAACGGCAGGCGCGGGAGCAACTAGGTGTCTCCCATGTGGTCTCGGTGAACAGTGCCACGTCGGGGCTCTTCTCCGCCATCGGCGCGCTCGGCATCGGGTTTGGGGATGAGGTCATCGTTTCGCCCTACACGATGAGCGCCTGCGCCATGGCTCCGCTCGTCTACGGCGCTATTCCCATCTTTGCGGACGTTGAGCGTGCGACCGGGTGCCTTGATCCCGCGTCCATCCGTGAGAAGATAACGGAGCGCACCAAAACGATTCTCGTCGTTCACCAGTTTGGCATTCCCGCTGATATGGATGTGATTTGCGCCATCGCACGCGAACACAAACTCTCAATCGTCGAAGACTGCGCGCAGGCGTGGGGCGCGACATACAAAGGGAAGACCGTCGGGACCATGGGGGATATCGGCGTCTACAGTTTCAATGTTCATAAAACCATTGATTGCGGAGAGGGCGGTCTGTGTATCACGAACAACGATGAGCTCGCGCTGCGTCTCCAGCTCATCCGGAATCATGGGGAATCAGTCATGGGAGACGCAGGATACGAGAATGGCACGAACATTGTCGGGTTCAACTATCGGCTCACGGAGGTACAGGCCGCCATTGCGGTAGAGCAGCTCAAGAAATTGGAGTCACTGAATGCAGAGCGCCTTGCGCTAGTGGAGACTCTTTCGGATGGTCTGCGAAAACATCACTGCCTGATCACGCCGGATCCTCCGGCGGAACGGCGGGCAACGTATTACGTGTATCCGCTCCGCTATCTCGCGGAACACTGTGGAGGAACCCCACGGAGCGAGTTTGCCCGCATGCTGCTCGCGGAGGGCATCTCCTTCGTTGAAGGATATACAAAACCTCTCTACCTCCTTCCGCTCTTTCAGAAACGACTGGCCTACAAGCACGGATATCCCTGGAATGCTACCGAAAACAAGGCATCGAAGCCAAACTACCAGCAAGGGAGCTGCATAAACGCGGAGAAACTCCACCGGGAGGAAATGCTGCTGAACCTTTACATCTGCCCCCCGCAAACAGAGGAGGATATGCACGATATCGTGAAGGCAGTGGATAAAATCATTGCAGCATGCAGTTAGTACAAGAATAACTCTATTCCCTTTTCACACAGACGACACCATGCGCGTCAGCCTGCTCAGTACCGCCGATAGCCTGATCCTCGGATACATCATTGAGGCATTTCTGCGGCATGCCGTTCCCATCCATTCCATTCTCCTAGATCCCAAACCCGTGTCTGAACATGATCGGGCGATCTTCCTACACAGAACCGCAGGGAAAATGCCACCCATTCCACTGACCACATTCAAAGAAGCGAAACTGACGGTGTTTTCCTTTCCATCACACCTCTCTGATGAATGCACGGAATTTGTACGGGAGAACGCGATCGATATCCTGGTGAATGCAGGCACGCCGAGGATTCTTTCTCCCGCCGTGCTTCGAGCGCCTTCCATGGGCGTGTTGAACTGCCATCCCGGAGTGCTCCCTCAGTACCGGGGATGCTCCTGCGTTGAATGGGCGCTCTATAACAATGATCCTGTCGGCAACACCGTCCATTTTATGACAAAAGAAATCGATCGGGGACATGTTGTCCGAACGGAGATCATTGCTCTCGGAGAAAATGATTCCTACGAAGACATTCGCATCAAAACATATCTCGGGGGTTTCGATCTCTTGGCCCGCTGCATCAGGGATATCCTTGCCGGAACAGTAACGATGAAAGATTTTGCACTGAGCGGAGAGGGTACATACCATAAGCCCATGCCGGAAGATCTTTTCCGCCAACTCATGACAAGAATGCATCATGCAAAAGAGTGATCGGAGATTTCTTTTCTGCGCCACAGAACCAGGCGGCGCGAGAGAGCTATGCCCCATTGCAGCAGTCGCCGTGCAACGGGGAATTTCCTGCCGCATCCTCTGTTCTCCCGTTACCGCTCCTATTTTTGCGGATGCCGGGCTGCCAACAGAACAGCGTGCAATCTCTTCATGCAGAGAGGCGGAGAGAGAACTCCAGGAAAACGCCATTGATATGCTAATTATCGGAACAACCGGGAAAATCAATAGTGAACGCCATCTGACTGCGGCTGCGAAGAAGCGGCAAATCCGGAGCATTGCCGTCCTGGATGAATGGTACAACTACGCTCTGCGATTCTGGGACGAGAACGAACACATCCATGACGCATATCTTCCAGATGTGATCTGCGCACAGGATGAGCTCTCACGGGATTTGGCGATTCAGGAGGGCATCCCCTCTGCAATCCTCCACATCACGGGGAGTCCCGCCCTCGCAGAGCTCACAACACGCGCACATACGTTTACGCTCCACCCACCCGATGCTCCGGATGTGCTGAAGGCGGGCAAACAATGTCATTCGATCCTCTCTCTCTCCGAGCCACTCCGGGCAACATACGGTGCTGCGCCGGGGGAACGGGGAACGATGGGACCATACCTCGGGTATCAGGAAGATATCGCGCGCACCGATCTCGCAGAAATTCTGAGCAGTATGCACGGAGATTTCTTCGTCATCGAGAAGCTCCACCCCTTGGAAGGAGTCAAGCCCCCTCCAGCAGTCAACGACAATGTCACATGGCACATGGCAATGGGATCATTCGCTCTCTGGCCACTCCTCTGGCATGTAGATCTCATCATTGGCATGCACACCAAAGCCCTCCTCGAGGCAGCCATCCTCGGTCGAAGGCCAATCTCTTATCAGCCGCATGCGTACGCGCCCGAACGCTGCACGGCCGTTCGGCTCAAGGTCGCAGAGCTCTCAGTAAGCAGAGAACATCTTGCGGGTCTTCTCCACGAACATCTAGAAAAAAGAACTAGTGATCGCCAAGAGTGCCTGGCATTTTCCTTCGCCCATCCGGGAGCCGCAGAGAAAGTGCTCGACCTTGCGGGGTGAGAATTCGCGAAACTCGCCGTTTGACAAGAGTAATTTACATGATATC
>Ga0209542_10014590_pt1 | contig 13349 bp, 14 predicted proteins | sample RifCSPhighO2_01_FD_184028 | JGI IMG/M metagenome (GOLD analysis project Ga0209542, IMG submission 184028) | Soil microbial communities from Rifle, Colorado - Rifle CSP2_plank highO2_0.1 (SPAdes) (version 2) | ecosystem: Environmental > Terrestrial > Deep subsurface > Rock core/Sediment ... | reverse complement strand
TCCAAGATATATTTTAGGGCAATCAATCTTTGCACCAGTTCCGTAAGAATTAACAATTTTTTTAAAGAATCCAGCAATATTCTTTATTCTCAGCTCTTTTTGAGCTTTTATAAGTATTTTCTTCATACATATATAATATGTATTAAGTATATAAGCCTTTTGGTTTATCGTCGATGCTTTATATTTACAGTTCTATTTCTTCAAGGCCCATAACTGCTTAGTATATCCTCTTGGTTCACAGTCAGATTCTTTAAATCCGAGTTTCTCTCTAACTGCAACAACTTTTTTTCTTGCAGATGCCACATTCCTTGGAGAACTTAAAACTTCTATTTCCAAAAACCACCCAAGTTTCTTTACATGATTAAATTCTATATGGACTCCATTTTTAGTTACATATAATTCAGTAGTTTTTTCTTTATGTAGCCATTTTCTAAAGCCAAAGTCTTCAATCAATTCAAAAAATCCTTTAACGTCAGATATCTGAAACTGAACTTCTTTTTTAGCATAAACTCTCTTAGCATAACCCTTACGACTCTTAAAATTTACCTCTCGCACAGAACCTCTATCTCTCAAACGTAAACTCTTTTCAGGATATTGAAAATATTCAAGACTATAATAATCGTCTTTTTTAGTCTCTTTTTTAACATATTTGGCTATCTTTTGAACGCGTTTGCGAACATCAGATAAATCTTTTATAGGAATTTTTGTTTCAACTTCTATCCAGCTCATCATAACCTCAATAAATACTAACAACTAATCTTTTTAAAGACATTCCTTAAATAAATTAATAAAGAAACTTTCTGAAATCTCCTACCGAATAGAAGCAAGCTCAGCAGTATTCAGAGATAACTGAATCGAAAGTTTCTAAAGTTGCATCAAAAGATGCAACAAACTCGCAAATTGTAGAGGTGAAAGAGCAATTTACTTATAATTAGAATTTTCACTCCACAGCAAGCTGTGAGGTATTAACCCAAAAAATTCTAATAAAGGTAAGGGAAACCAACACATTCAATAGCAGCATTCACAGGCTCGCAAATTGTTTGAGATTCTCCAACAACAGCACTAACAGCTACAGATTGAGGTTCTTTTTCTAAACCCCTTACAACAGCACTAACCGAACTATATTCAATAAAATTCTTATAATCAGTATTAGCATTAAAATTAAGTGCACTTATATTCATAGGTTCAAAGAGATTTTCATTACCTTCAATATTCTTAACTACAAATCTCAAACCTCCAATTTCTCTTCCCCCTGGAGCGCGCTCAACATCCATAAGAATAGTGTATCCTGTTACTTGTTGTCCAAGAGGGAGATAGTTATTCAGCCTATCATCAAAGATATAACAATTAGTGACTCCAATATCAATTCCTAAACAAGATGAAGAATCTCCTGAAGTATTTTTTTTAACATTTCCAAGATAAGCTCCTAGAAATATAGAAACTAAAATAATAGCAATAAGTGCAAGAATTATAATGGCAACAACAGAACCAAGACCTCTTTTTTTCATAGATAAACTACTTCTTTGTAGATTATAAAACTGTCTTTCATTGTAGTCTTCCACTATGAATTCTCCGACTCACAACAAAGAGTCCAGTTTCCAGGAGGCATAATTTCACTAATAAGTAGGCCTTGAAAATTTAAGGGAAAATGCTCATCCTCCCCATTATAACATCCTTGATCGGGGTGAGGAGGTTGTTGACAACAATAAGCTCTATTACCAGGCTTAGATCCAAGAGGGGGAGGGTTAGTTATAACAGGGCATTGTTTAGGCACGGAAGTAATAGGGCAAACATCTTTTTTCTTCCCAATTAAAGCAGCAACACTTACAGTATTAGGATTTCCAGAAACTGGTACAGGTATGCTATAAGAATTTTCAAATTGATAGTTTTCAAGTTCTTTAATCTCTGGAGGGTTTAGGTCACGATCATAAACTCCTTTAAATCCACTAGGGCTCTCAAATATAAATCTAAGTCCAGTTAAATTTCCAGACCCCACGCCTCTTTTAACCAATATCTCTGCACTATAAGTGCCTAATCCCTGAGCATAATTGCATGAACCATATTCTTTACAGTCTATTAACTCAAGATTAATAGTAAGACAATCAGGATCAACTACTTCTCCACTACGTCCAGTATTCTTAAGAACAAATGCCCAGAGCAGTGCAACTCCAATAACCGTTCCAAGAATTATAAATGCCATAGTCAAAATAGAACTAACTCCTTGTCTATCAAGCCTTAATACCATCACACAATAACAATGAATAATCTATTTATAAACAATTCCTGATATAGTTAACGCACTTAATTTCCGTATGTCAAAGTGTTTGAGACCACTTTGAACACAAGCAAATTGCTGATATAGTAAAAGACATACAATTTTGTTCAGTTATTTATGTCTTTTACTAGATAGTCAAGGCACAACCGTTCAATTTTCAGTGTCCTTGACTATAGTTGCAATTTGCTGTGCAACAAATTCCTTTATGGTGGAATTTGTTTGCTGAGAAATTCACCTGAATTTCGAGGTGCTCAAAAACAGAAGTTTTTGACACATCCAAAAAACAAGCACCAGTCACCCTTTAGGTGGTGCATTGTTTTTTTGATAGTTTTGTGCGTTGACTATTACGCGGAAGCATACGATTATTTAATGCTTCTGCTATAGGACCTAATCTAATGCTAAACACCTTTTCATATTAAGCATTTTACCCTTAGAATATTTTGAATTTACTTTAAAACCAAGTTTCTCATATAACCTTATTGCTTTTTCATTTTTTTTTGAAACATTTAAAATTGCACTTCTCGCTCCTTTTTCTTGAGCATCATCTAGGAAACAATTTATTAATTTAGAACCAATACCTCTTCCGCTAGAAGCAACCATAATCCAATTTATGTGGGCTTGATTGGAACTACTACAATCATTACTTCCTATTAAAATTCCATCTATAGACCTATCATCAAAATGAGCCAACAAGCCATAATTATTTGATCCCTCTATTAATTCTCTGAAAAACTCCGGAGTATAATGTTCAAAATATTTCCTAACTCTTTCAGCAGGATAATGATTACTAGTATCATTCAATCTATCTAAAAATATTTCTGATGCAGGAATCACTAATTGGTAATCTTCCGGTGCCATAAGAAATCTACATTGATTTTTCATGAAATCTACTGAAAATCTCCTTTTAAAAAGGTTCTTTTAAAATAGTTTGAAAGTGTAAAAACACAATAATCCTTAAAAGCTTTTTAATTCCAAATAGATCATGGGAATAAAAACTGCTATTGGAATCGGAGCGCTAGGTCTGCTTTGTTATTATGGATGCAATCATTTCAATAACCAATATAAAAAAGAAATAGCAGATCCAGTATATCAAAATCATAGATTATGTGATGAAAAGTTAAATGGTCTATTAAAAGATCCACTTTATCCAATTTTAATAGAGCGAATTAATTCACAAGATCCTAGATCAAAGGAAGTTTTCAATTTAGTCATGGAAAGACACTATCTCGAAACAAATGGCTCCTTTGAAGAGATTAGAGAATCTATGGAAGGTAATAGATTGAAATCTATAATATTGGGTAGTCTAGTGGGTCTAATTGGAATAGGGTTTGTTTCAGTTATCGCAGGGAACGCACACAAATCTCTTGAAGGTTCAAACTATGATATAACTGTGCCTTAACAATTATTAATAATTTAAAATTATTTTAAAATTATTTTAGAATCTTTTTACGCAACTAAGAAAAAAATCTAAAAAACAAAAAACAAAAAAACTAAAATTAAGCAGTAGTACAATCAACAGGCTGCGTAGTTATCTGACACAAATTACCACCAACAGTTATAACTGTATTAACTTTTGTAGGTGTTAAAGCAGTAGTTCCTAATATAATCTTAGTTTCAAGTTCACCTAAAGAGGCACTCGTAACTACATTTGCACCTTTAGGACTAAATCTATCACTCCCCCCATCAGCATCTTCAAAGACTAATTCAACTGCATCAAAAACACCAGCTCCAGGATTACGTTTGATATTAACTTTATATGCATTACCATCTTTAACACAACTAACCGGCTCAATTTGAAGAGTAAAACAATCACTATTTATTCCCTTTGCACCCTTATCAATAGTAGGTTTTACAACAGACCATATAACAGCAATTCCAACAATTACCAGAAGAACTATGAGGACGTTAGCAACTACTTCGCTTACTCCTTTTTTATTATTCAACATTCTCATAAACCTCCTTTACATAAGTCAAATACAGAAAGAGTTTATAAATTATTCGTCTATAAGTTTCAAATTAATTATGGGCAAACCAATATTCTGCAATATCTTCACGCATACCATCATAACGAACAAAACCAAACCTTTCAAACTGTACAACCGTTCCAACATTTATCTTTGCAGCAGAAGGTTCAACAAGTCCTTCAACCCAAGAACCATCAACTAATAAAACGCGAGATTTAACTCCTTTAGAAACCCAATTTATTCTAGGTATTTTTTTATTTCCTATGGATGTTACATGGGTCTTATTTCCAATGTCTACATTAAATAAATGCAACAAACGCACTTCTCCTCCTTTATATTCATTAAAATCTTTTCCGGAAATAGAAATTTCTCCTACTTCTATTTCTCTTACTTCTTCAGGCATATCAGGATGAACAGGCACACTAACCAAATCAATTCCTTTCAGTTCAGAAACAGGAATATTCAATTTAACTGGATTTTCAACAAAAGAATAACGCAAAGTTTGCGTATCAATCAATTGACGATTGATAGCATATAAGTTTTCAATTGGAATAGTAATATCTTGTTTGTTTAGCCCAATACGTTTAACAAATTCCTTAATTGATTCAGGTCTAATACCTCTACGAGCTAAACTCTGAACACTCCATGTACGGGGATCGTCCCAACCACTAAATTCTCCAGATTTAACTTCTTTTCCAGCTTTAGATTTTGAAAGTTTAGCACCAACACCCTCTAATTTGACTAGGCCAGTATGGATTAAGATAGGATGGTCCCACTTAAACAAATCCCATATATATTTTTCCATATCACTTTCAATAACTAAGTCATTTCCTCTTATGATGTGAGTAATCCCAAGTAAATGATCATCAATTGCCCAGCACATTTCAAGAGTTGGCCAAACTCTATATTTTTTACCAACTCTAGGGTGTTCTCTATCTGAAATTTTAAACAGAACTCTATCTCTAAAAGCAGGATTAGGGTCTTGCATATCAGTTTTAATTCTTAGAACAGCCTCGCCTTCAAGAGTCTCAGGCTTAAATAATTCTTTCCATCTAACATGTTGAATTCCTTTAGGAAATTGCCTACAAGAACATTCTTTTGCATCAGCCCTATTTTTTCTTAAGAACTCTACACTACAATGGCAGACATAAGCTTTATTCATTTCGATTAATTTTTCAGCATATTCATAATAAAGTTCAAGCCTATCAGATTTATAATAGGTTTTTTTATAATCTACACCTAACCACTTAAATGCTTCAGAAATTAAATCATAAGCTTCTTTAACAAGGGGTTTCTCAGCACTTCCAATAGTATCATCCATAATTAAAATCAAATTAGCATTATTCTTTTCAGCATATAAGGCATTAAGCAAAAACGTTTTCGTATTTCCTAAGTGCAGAGCTCCAGAAGGAAAAGGAGCCATGCGAAGAACCATCTTCTTCCCAACAGGAGAAGTAGGGAGCTCGTCTAACTCATATGTCTCAGTTCTATCATGTTTCTTTACAAATTTTTCAACACTCAAAAACAGCTTCTCCCTTTCTTTAGGATTTATAGAATTAACTTTTTCAACAGTTTTATTAATTTCTTTCATAGCAAGAGGAATTTCTTTCTTATCAAGACCGTGTTGAAATAATTTAGGCAAAACTCTTCCTGCATCAGCATTCCCATATTCAAGAGCATTTTGTAATGTATAGGCAAGAATCTCTTTAGATAAATCTTTCATGTTAATATTTCTGAGGGACCCCTTCTTTTAAAGTTTTTGAAATATTGAGCATGCAAAAAACTAACTGTAAAGTTTTTTTCATTAAAATAAGATAGAGATAGAATATTTAAATTAATCCAATGGTGCTCCAGAGAAAGAACTATTACTTGCCTTCCCCGGCAACTCTCCTCCAGAATAAGCTGGAAGATTACTAAATCCACCACCATAAATAGAATGATGAATCTCAGGATTTATTGGACCAAGACCTCCAAAATAACCTGCGTCTGAGTTTATTGCATCATTCCAATAAGCAGAAGAGGCGCTCCCCATTGAGTAAACTGGAGCGCTTAAACCAGAAAAAGCTTCTCTCACAGGAGTATGAGACATCCCCATACCTCCTTGCCTTGAAAACCAATCTCCTGTTTCAATTACTTTTTTTGCCTTACGGAAATTCTCACCCCACTCTTTATTATTAAGAATCTCATCAATAGGCACATTCCCCATTCCAGCAGGGAGCTCAGAATCCTCAAATCCAAGATTATCTGCAATATGCATATGTTTTACAAAAGGAGCAATAGTTTTTGCTTCCCCTAAAACATCCTCTTTATTATAACCCCATTTACGAATACTATTGATATGTCCAACATCCCAAGTAGCCCCAATTATTTGTTTTGAAGTTTCCACAGCTTTCTCGCGAGACATTATTTTTTGCTGGACAGCACGCTCAACAAACTTTTCTCGAGAAGCTTTTACAAGCTTAACAATTTCATCTGCTCTAGTAAGTCCAGACATCCCAGCAGGAGGATTCTCAATACTTATTATACCAGGAGCACGATGATGCGCCTTAGCATTCTGATATGCATGCAAGGCCACATTCGCAAAAGTATCTGAGCCTTTATCGACAGCAAATTCTTCAAGAGGGCGATAATAATTGGGAGCACCAATCAATTTTAATTCCTGAATTCCTTCTGTTAGTTCTTTCTGAAACTCTAACAACTTAGACTTATCTTTGTTATAACCTTCTATAACTGGAATCATATGACTGCGAAGTTTATTAAGTTTATTTTTTGAATCCCCATCAGCTTTTTTATGGGCTTCATTAAATGAATCTTTAAATCTATGATATGCTTGATTAAGAAATATTTCAGCATCGCTCAAATTATTAATAGTATGAGATATAACACTTCTTGTTTCCTCAGGGGTCAAATCAGGATACAATTTAATATCTTCGCTAATCTCTTTATTTGCAGCAATAGGATCTTTAATATACCTATCATACATTTTCAACACTCTTTGCTGCAACTCTTTAACCTCTCCAACATTTGCTCTACCCTCTGGTGTATAAAATGCTTCTGAAATCTCTCTTCTTGCGCGATTATTCTCAAAAGCAATTTCCCCTAAACGATTAGCCCACTGTTTCTTATTTTCAGTTTCTAACCATTCTTTTATTTGTTTTTCATCTTTAAACGGAGCACCCTTCCCTTCAAAAGGATCTTCTATTAATGGTATCGCTCCTATCTCTCCATTTCGCTCATTTATAACCGAATAATGCACTATTTGCTCTTTTCCATCAGGCGTTATAATGCGACGTTTTACTTCAGGCAATCCATTGTTTGAATGGAATGTCATAACCATCCCCTTAGGATTTTCTTCAGCTGAGCTAGAATTCATTTGTTGTGCAAGTTCAACGGCCGCTTTCATTTGCCTCTCTGCTTCAACCCTGTGGTCCTCAGACCAATTTCCCCTACCTGTAACTCCAGTTGGATCAACAAGAGGGCCATGAAAAGTCAAATCCACGCCAGTTAGTTGTCTCAATCGATCTATTTCTTTCCAATGTTGTTTTGGAATAGATGCAAGATGTTTCATAGGTCCTCCACCCATCAAACCAAGGCCAGAGACTTCAATTGTCTGCGCACCAGTACTTATCTTATCTGAAACTTTCTTTAACTGATTAGCAGACAAAGGGTCAGAAGGATAAGCAATGTCTTTCGCAGAAGGGTGATAAGAGTTTATTGAAGAAATACCAGAATATTGTTTTTTCTCAAAAGGATATTCCGAACCATCGTAAAAAGTCTCATAATTAGCCATCTTTCTCCTAAATCAAAGAGTGTTTCTCATATATAAATCTTAGTCAAAATAATTTACTTGGTTATTTGTTTAAACTTTTTTATTATTTTATTGTGTCCCAATTCTTTTACCATTTGCCAAGCAACCTTATAATCTGAGAAATTCTTTGAATCTTCAACATTTCTCTCCCACCTTCGTGTATCAAATAACTCTAAATATATTTCTTTATGGACTGCATGAACAAAGACATGAGACTTAGCAAATTCAGAATATTTAGGATATTTTAAGTCAAGATACTTCAACCACTTGCTCCATTTTTTATCGTCTGTGTGAAATTGTATCTGATGAATAAGTTCATGAGTTAATGCATCAAGAGCATAATCCATTTCTTTGTATACGCACAAAGTCAGAGGGTCTGACATTATCCTGCAAGAACCAACTACATAACAAATAATTTTTCTTTCAGACCATTTCAAACCAGAAATCTTTGATATTTCCCCTAAGATTTTATTTTTATAAACTTTCCATATAATATTCATCTTATCTATAAAATCAATAATTTCTTCTCTTGAAGGATATTTTCTATTTGTCCTCTTAAGAATTTTCTTTATATCTGGAGAGTTTCTATAAATTTCATCATAAATAGAAGAATATCTAAATTCAATTTCAGGCAACATAAAATAAACTATATGTCTTTAATATAAAAGTCTACCCTAAATGGTATTTCTTCTATCCCTCTTCTTTTCTTCAACATATGCTCTTGCACCTTCCATCTCACCGCCCCGTTGATCATCCATATTTTGATTTTGTTGAAGGTCACTACGTTGTTCAAAAGACCTCTCCCCTCCCAAAACTCTTGTCTGACTAACTCCACTAGATTCAGAAGAACCAACAGGAGTATATTTACTTTTTTGATCTTGAGCTCCCCCAGTATAAGAGGGTCTAAAACTAATTTCCTCTTCATCTTCCTTTGCAACTCTGCGCTCTCTAAAGACAGGGTCACTTGAAGTCTCAGAAGTATCTAAAGTAGAAGACTTACCAAACCCTCTAATTCTAGAGCCATTAACAAAATGCTGGGAATCATCTTCTTCAAACTCATCGTCTAAAGACTCAATTTTATCCTTCTTAATTTCCTTTATAGGATGTTCTATTTTTCTTATTTCCTTTATTTTCGACACAGAATGAGTATTAACACAAGATTAAATATCTTCTCATAGAGGATCATAAGGATTATTGTGAGAATACATCCCATGTGCTTTTTTATAAGTGTCAAAAGTTGAGAAACAACCTTCACTTGCATTTAGCATGGCTTGAGAACGAATAACTTTCTCATAATCGCTATCAGGAAGAATTCCTTTAGACAAATCAGTCTCTATTTTCTTCTTCTTCTTTTTAAATCCTGAAAAAAGAGAATCTAACCCAAAATCATCCCCTGATTTAGGTTTTTCTTTCTTATCTTCTTTAATTTCATCATCCTCCCTGCCTTCAAGAATCGAATCTATGTCTTTTTGGATTTGCCCTAAGCTATCATCAGTAGCCCCTTGTATGAGTTTGAGCGCACTACCTAAATCATCTTTTTCTAGCTCTTTTTTAAGAATCTTTAATTCATCCTCATTCAATCCATAACTTGTAAATTTTATCTCTACTCTGCCTCCAAAAGCCCAGTCCCCTCTTTGAGAAACTCTTTGAGGAATACTTCTAAACTCAAAATCAATAACCAAAAATTTGTAATATTTGCGAGTTTGCACATTCTTAAACAATTCAGGAACAAGATTTTTAGCTACATCATCCTTTATTTTATGTTCACTATATGCAAGAAGTTTTAATTCTAAAATCATTGTATTAAAAGCATTAACAAGCCCAGGATTTTTACTATCTATATTTTGCTCAAGTTTTGATGCAGATTTTAGATAAGGTTTAACCCATCTCACATATAACTTCAACATATTCACTTGCGATTTCAAATAATTTCGTTCAATTTCATATCTTTGTGAAAGAGAATTATGAGATTCATCAATCCAAATGAAAAAGTCCTGAACCCTTTGTTGAAGAATCCTCCTAACACGATCATTTAAATCTATCTCAGAAATACTTTCAGAGTTTTTTAAACTCATGAATGCATCTCTAAGGGTAACAAAATCAAGCTCTCCAGAAGAAAGTGCATTTATACTTCCACGACCTTTCCTAATATCTACATTGTCTAGCCAAATCTGTTTCAAAGAAAGAAGTTGTTTAAGTTTATCCTCTGCACTTGTATCTTTACTCTTATAAATCTTATACGGTTTAAGGCGAATTCTAAATTCCTTTAAGTCATAAACTAAATTCAAAACAGATTTAAGAACAGTATTCACATTTCCCATCGTGCGAGAAACTTCTTGTTGCATTTGCGTAGCTTTTCCTTGCAACTCTGAAAAATGACCAGAACCAGGAGAAGCAACAAAGTTATCTGTTATCTTCTCAATTTCATCATACAAACCTCCCTTGAGAAAATCCAGCAACCAAAAGTAAACCGGTTCTAAACCTTCTGTAGGAGAATCATAATAAAGTTTATGTTGTTCAATAGGTGATTTAAAACCCCATAAACTAAGGGCATCTGCTTTTGCTTTATCATAATCATAAGAAGAGTAATCGCTAGATTTTATTGGTTTGACTTTTTCTGAAGCCTTAGTATACCCTTCTTCCTTAATCAATTTTCTTATATATTTAGGAAAGTCTTTTATTATATTCCCATCTTCATCTTCCCCTTCTTTTTGACAATAATTGTCAGGACTAATCGCTGCTATAAGCCTATGAATTGTTTCATCCATCTTTTAAACATAAACATAACCCATTTATTTAAAGGTGTTGGACGCATATTTTATATACAAGTGCCAGTTATATAATTCATGTGGAAATTCTCAAAGGAGAGTGGTGTTGATGTCTTAGATTTGCCAGAATTACATAGACGTAAATTAATTAATTTGCCTGAGCAAGATGAATTAGATAGCAAGGAGATAACAAAAGATGGTTTCTTTGATTTAAGTACTAATTCCCAAATTTCTTCAAATCAAGAAGAACAAAACAATACGCAAGTAACTGATTTTTTGAGCGACTTCGCCTCAATTGGAGCAACACAGCCCAATACAAATAACTTCCAACCAACAGAAAGCCAATATAAATCAGATAATAGCGAATCAGTACATTTCAAAGATCTGAAATGGCGTATAGAAAACTTAGAATTTAAGCTCGAACAATTAATAGAAAAAATGAATTCTCAAAATAAAGAACATTCACAGTAACAGAGTAGTGAATAGAGTAATGTTTAAATAATACGCCATCGTCAAGGCCTCGGAGAGAGATGATGAAAAAGAGAAAGAAGAATAGTATTTCTAATCCTAAGATTAATCTTAAAAAACCTGTAGAGAAAAATAGTGAAAAAGTAATCTCAAAAGAAATTCCAGAAGATAATCCTGAAAATATACAAACCAAAAATTATCCTAAATTTCACACTGAAAAAGAAACAGCAATGGATTTTGCAACAAAGATACAACGCAGATTCGACCATTTAATCAAGGCAACAGTTCTTTTTGGTTCACAAGCATCTGGAGAGGGAAAGCCAGGTTCGGATATAGATATAGTCATTATCATAGATGATGCCGCAATAGATTGGGATATGGAATTAACTGCATGGTATAGAGAAGAACTTGCAAAATTAATCTCGGAACAGAAATATGAGCAAGACTTGCACATAAATACAATCAGATTAACAACATGGTGGAGAGATTTAATACACGGAGATCCAGTCGTATTAAACATAGTAAGACAAGGACAAGCACTAATAGACATTGGAGGCTTCTTTAATCCCATTAAAGCATTAATGATTCAGGGAAAGATACATTCTACTCCTGAAGCAGTCTATGCAGCATTACAGCGCTCCCCTCAGCACCTAATAAGGAGTAAAATGGCATTGCTTGGAGCAATCGAAGGAGTTTACTGGTGCATGGTAGAAGCAGCACAAGCAGCACTAATAACTTTAGGCAAACTTCCACCGTCACCAGAACATGTAACTAAAATGCTCCATGAAAGTTTTGTGGAAACAGGTGTCTTAAAATCAGAGTTCGTCAAGTGGTATCATAATATCTATATGTTGCACAAACAAATAGCTCACGGAGAAGTAAGATTTGTAAAAGCTCAAGAAGTAGAGCTATGGCAAGAAAGAGCAGAAACATTCATGAAAAAAATGGTCGAATTAATTGATAAATTAATAGATGCAAGAAAAAATAACAAATAAATCTAATAAAAATTATTCCCAGATTTTAGAGCCCAATCATCAAGCAGCTTCTTCAGTAGTTGGAGCAGCTTCTTCTTTAGGTGTTAAAGCAACTTGGGTATAGAAATCCCCTAGCTCATATGCAAATTTATCTTGTTCTTTATCTTTAAGACTATCGAACAATCCATTCAAATATATAACAGCTTTATCTCCATTATTTCTCACAAATTCCCCAAATTCTCCAACAATTCTGTTAGAACTTTGAAAAAGAGAATTAATTGCCATATCCGGTCTAAGTTTAACAGCAATTTCTGTCCACTCAATTCTAGTTTTTGTGCGTCCAGTCTTTTCAGAGTCAGATTTAACTTGAGTAATATAATCCTCGATAGCCTTCTGCCTTAATGCAGGGTTTCCACTCTTCAATGCCTCAATAGTTTCATTAGCAGATACTGCAGCAGAATACAATTTAAAAAATTCAGCATCAACACCAGAGTATTCAACAGGTTTATTTCCAATAAGATATGAATCAATTGCAGGCCTTATTCCTTCAATAACTTCTTTATGTTTTCCTTTAACCAAATCTATTAAATTCTCTGCTTGTTCAGCAACAACTCCTAAAATATAATCCTTTCTCGTATCTCTTCCTGTAGTTTGAGCAGATTCCATATCGGCTCTATCCTGAGGGTTATTTTCATCATATCCCTGAGCAATAATATCTGCAGAAATAGGATTATATCCATCGGGGTCTTTAGTAAATCTTTCATATTTATCCCTAGCACTCTTGCTTTTTACTCCTGCTTCAACTATTTGATCTAATGTCATATCAAATCGATAAAATATTAGTATTTAAATCTTTCTATTGTGTGTACACTTAACAGTAACAACTAGACTAATCCTCTAAACTGTAAATATAAAGCATCGACGATAAACCAAAAGGCTTATATACTTAATACATATTATATATGTATGAAGAAAATACTTATAAAAGCTCAAAAAGAGCTGAGAATAAAGAATATTGCTGGATTCTTTAAAAAAATTGTTAATTCTTACGGAACTGGTGCAAAGATTGATTGCCCTAAAATATATCTTGGA
>Ga0209542_10014589_pt1 | contig 13350 bp, 14 predicted proteins | sample RifCSPhighO2_01_FD_184028 | JGI IMG/M metagenome (GOLD analysis project Ga0209542, IMG submission 184028) | Soil microbial communities from Rifle, Colorado - Rifle CSP2_plank highO2_0.1 (SPAdes) (version 2) | ecosystem: Environmental > Terrestrial > Deep subsurface > Rock core/Sediment ... | reverse complement strand
GGGACCCGCCGATGTCGGACCCGATCTCCAGCGGCGTCACCCGCGCCGCCAGCGCCGCCGCCGCGCCGCCCGACGAGCCGCCGGGCGTCCGCTTGAGGTCCCAGGGATTGTTCGTGGCGCCATAGAGGGCGTTGGCGCTCTGCCAGTCGGCGGCCATGACGGGCACGTTGGTCTTGCCCCAGACGATCGCGCCGGCCCGCCGGGCATGGCCCACGGCGGCGGCGTCCTCGGTCATCCGGCGGCGCAGTTCGGGCAGGCCGGAGGACGCGGCCATGCCCGAGACGTCGAACGTGTCCTTCACCGTCATCGGCAGGCCGGCCAGCGGCCCCAGGGGTTCGCCGCGCGCGCGAGCGTCGTCGAGCGCCCGGGCGCGCTCCAGCGCCCGCTCCGGATCGGCGGCCACCACGGCGTTCAGGTCGCCGTGCGTCTGGGCGTGGCGGGCGAGAGCCGCCTTCAGCAGCTCCACCGCCGAGACGCGCTTGGAGGCCAGGGCGATGAGCTGGCTGGTGGCGTCCTGGTCGAGGAACTCACCCATCGCGGTCAGGCCTTCGCGAAACCCAGCACGTCCTGCATGTCGTAGAGTCCCGGCGGCCGGCCGGCGACCCAGCGGGCCGCGGCCACCGCGCCGCGGGCGAACAGTCCCCGGTCGCGGGCCGAATGGCTGAGGGTCAGGATCTCGTCGTCGGCGGCGAAGGTGACGCTGTGCTCGCCGACGATGCCGCCGCCGCGCAGCACCGAGAAGCCGATCTCGTTCACCGGCCGCTCGCCGGTGATGCCGTCGCGCGCGCGGCGGGCGACCTGCGAGAGGCTGACGCCGCGCCCCTTGGCCGCGGCCTCGCCCAGCATCAGGGCCGTACCCGACGGGGCGTCGACCTTGTGCCGGTGGTGGGCCTCGAAGATCTCGATGTCGTAGGTCTCGGCCGGCAGCGCCCGGGCCGCCTGGGCGACGAGGCCCATGAGCATGTTGAGGCCCAGCGAGTAGTTGCCGGCGAAGACGATGGGGATCTGTGTCGCGGCGCTGGCGATGGCCGCCCGCTGGTCGTCGGTGGCGCCCGTGGCGCCGATCACCAGGGCGACGCCGCGTTGGCCTGCCCGCTGCGCCAGGGCGGCGGAGGCGGCGGGGGTGGTGAAGTCGATGACGACGGCCGCGGCGGCCAGCGCCTCATCCGCTGTGACCAGACCCTGGCCCTCGGCCTCGGGACGGTCGAAACGGGCCACGAGATCGAGCGTCGGATCGGCCTGCACGGCGGCGGTCACCGCCTGGCCCATGCGGCCCAGCGCGCCGGCGACGGCGATCTTGATGGGGGCTGCGGACAGGACGGTCTCTCCAGGTTTCCGGCGGGCCAACGCTAGTTCCCGCGCGCCGCGCGCCGGGTCAATGGGCCGTGGAGATCGTCAAGCCTTGACCGCGTGGTCCTTGAGGACGCCCAGCGGCACGATGGCCAGGGTCTCCTCGTGGGTGCTCTCCAGGACCACCTGCGGGGCGGCGCCGGAATCCAGGGCTTCCTTCCAGCGCGGGGCGCACAGGCACCAGCGGTCGCCGGGCTTCAGTCCGGTGAAGCCGAGGTCGGGCCGGGGCGTGGACAGGTCGTTGCCCACGCTCCTGGAATAGCTGAGGAATTCGGCCGTCATCACGGCGCAGACCGTGTGCATGCCCACGTCGTGCGGGCCGGTCTCGCAGCAGCCATTGCGGAAGAACCCGGTCACCGGGTCCAGCGAACAGGGGACCAGTTCGCCGCCGAGGACGTTCCGGGCGCCGGCGTCGTAGCGGATCGGGCGCGTAGCCATGGGCACATCCTAAACGCTAGAACCTGCGTATCGCCAATGCGCGAAGGAGCCGCTGTCCACATGAACCGCATCGCCCGCCCCCGCCGCAGCGCGCTCTACCTGCCGGCGTCCAACGCGCGGGCGGTGGACAAGGCGCGCGCCCTGCCGTGCGACGTGGTGATCCTGGACCTGGAGGACGCGGTCGCGCCCGACGCCAAGGCGGAGGCCCGGGCCGGCGCGGTCGAGGCGGTGAAGGCCGGCGGCTTCGGGGGTCGCGAGGTGGTCATCCGCGTGAACGGCCTGGACACCCCCTGGGGCGAGGAAGACCTGGCGGCGGCGGTCGCGGCGCGGCCGGACGCCGTGCTGATCCCCAAGGTCTCGACGCCCGAGGACCTGTCCGCGGCGCGGGCGCGACTGGGCGAGGGCCTGCCGATCTGGGCGATGATCGAAACCTGCGCGGCGTTGTTCCGGCTGGACGCCCTCGGCGTGGAATCCGTGAACGTGGGCGTTGACGCCTGGGTGATCGGGTCGAACGACCTGGCCAAGGAGATGCGGTGCGTCCTCACTGTGGATCGCGAGCCGCTGGTGACGGCGTTGTCGTTGGCCCTGATGGCCGCCCGCGCGCACCGGCTGGCGATCCTGGACGGGGTGTTCAACGAGATCGCCGACGCCGAGGGTCTCGCGCGCCAGTGCGCCCAGTCGGCCGCCTTCGGTTTCGACGGCAAGACCCTGATCCATCCGACCCAGGTCGAGCCCGCCAATGCCGCCTTCACGCCCGATCCCGACGCCTTGGCCTGGGCCCGGACCGTCGTGAGCGCGTTCGAACAGCCGGAAAATGCCGGCCGGGGCGTACTGAAGGTCGAGGGGCGCATGGTGGAGCGGCTGCACTTCGCCGAGGCGAAGCGGCTGCTGTCGGTCGCCGAGGCGATCGCCGCGCGGGAAGCCGCATGAGGCGGGCCGCGGCGGGATTGGCCCTCGGCCTGGTGGTGCTGGCGGCGCCCGCGGCGCGATCGCAGCCCGCCCAGGATCCGATCGACGCGCTGCTGCGCCCGCTGCCCAAGGACGCCGACGTCGAGGAGGCGGAGGACACGTCCGTCTCGCCGAACGCGGAACAGGACCCGGGACTGCCGGCCGGCCCGCAACCCTACCGCCCCTATGTTCCGCCTCCGCACCCGACCCTGACCGCGCCCGTCTTCGTCCATGAGACCGGCAAGAATCCCGACGCGCCGGCGACGCCCACCGAAGCGGCCTACGACAGCCGGCTGCGTTCGTCGGCGGCGTCCGTGCAGGGCTTTCAAGGGCCGATGGACGGCGGCTGGACGCTCTCGGCGGGCGGACAGGCGCTGTATGCCCTGCAGCTCACCGACCGCAACGGGGCCGTGGAGGGCGCCTGGCGCGATCTGCGGCGAAGCGGGGCGCTGGACGCCTACGGCTTCTTCGACATCGTGGAGCGGACGGGCGGCCGGCTGACGTTCCGGTTCGCCGACGGGATCGTGGCGGAGCTGCATCCGCAGGGCGACCGCTGGTCCGGCGAGCTCGTCGAAGGCGGACGGCGCGAGACGGTGAGCCTGATCCGGCGCTAGCCAAAGGTGGTTACAGGCCCAGGGCCTCTTTCGCCGCGGCGATCGCCTGGACCAGGGCGTCCGGCGCATAGGCCTCCGCCGTCCCCACGCCCCAGACGGGGCCCGGCCAGGCGGGATCGTCAGCGCGGCGGCCGACGATATGGACGTGAAGCTGGGGTGTGACGTTGCCCAGCTGGCCGACGTTGAGCTTCTCGATGGGGCGCACGAGGGCGGCGCCCACGGCCCGGACCGCGGCCCCGGCGCGCACGATCTCTTCCATCAGGGCGGCGCGGTCGTTCGCGGACAGGTCCTCTAGTTCGCGCGCCCCCGCGATGCGCGGGATCAGGACGACCCAGGCATAGCGCGCGTCCGCCTGCAGGCGGACATGGCTGAGCGCGAGGTCGCCCAGCGCTTCGGAGGTCGGCGGGAAGGCGGGGTGCAGCTCGAACATCGCCGATAGCGCGTGCGGCATTGCAGCATGGGCGTCAACGGGCTACGGACCCGCCGACATTTCAACACGGAGCAGTATCATGGCGAAGAAGCCCATTCGCGTGGCGGTCACCGGCGCGGCCGGCAACATCGGTTACGCCCTGCTGTTCCGCATCGCCTCGGGCGAGATGCTGGGCAAGGACCAGCCGGTGATCCTGCAACTGCTGGAGATCCCGGTGGAAGGCCCCCAGAAGGCGCTGAAGGGCGTCGCCATGGAACTGGAAGACTGCGCCTTCCCGCTGCTGCAGGACATGGTGCTGACCGGCGACGCCGACGTGGCGTTCAAGGACGCCAACTGGTGCCTGCTGGTGGGCTCCAAGCCCCGAGGCCCCGGCATGGAGCGCGCCGACCTCCTGAAGGACAACGGCAAGATCTTCATCGCGCAGGGCCAGTCGATCGACAAGGTCGCCGCCGACGACGCCCGCATCGCGGTGGTGGGCAACCCCTGCAACACCAACGTGATGATCGCCGCCAGCCAGGCCAAGCGCCTGACCGCCGACCGCTTCACCGCCATGGTGCGCCTGGACGAGAACCGCGGCCGCGCCCAGCTGGCCAAGAAGGCCGGCGTGTCGATCAACGAGGTCAGCGACCTGTTCATCTACGGCAACCACAGCCCGACGATGTTCGCCGACTTCACCCACGCCAAGATCGGCGGCAAGGCGGTCACCGACGTGATCACCGACCGTGCCTGGCTCGAGACCGAATACCTGCCGACGGTGGGCAAGCGCGGGGCGGCGATCATCGACGCCCGCGGCCAGTCCTCGGCGGCGTCGGCGGCCAACGCCCTGATCGACCACGTCCGCGACCTGTCGACCCCGGGCGCGATCCACTCGGTGGCGGTGTCCAGCGAGGGCCGCTACGGCTTCGCCGAGGGCGTCTGGGCCGGCATGCCGGTGAAGACCACCGCGCCGGGCGCCTATGAGGTGATCATGTCCTACGAGATGGACGACTTCGCCAAGTCGAAGATCAAGATCACCAACGACGAGCTGATCGGCGAGCGCGACACCGTCAAGGACATGATCGGCTAAGCCGCAGGCCTTAAACCGCAGAAAATGCGGAAGAACGCAGAAGGTCGGGCGACCACCCTTCTGCGCATTCTGCGCCTTCTGCGGTTCGCTTAAGGGCGGCGCGATGCGCCGCCTTTTTCATGCTGGCTGGAAGAGGGCGAATTCTTCCTGCATCGCCTTGCCCACGGCCGGTCGGCCCGCGAGCCGCTGCTGGTAGGCCTGGAGGGCCGGGTAGGGCGAGAAGTCCAGCTTCACGGCCATGTTCCAGTTGAGCACCGCGGCCAGATAGGCGTCGGCGACGCTGAAGTCGTCCAGCAGCCATTCGCGTCCGGTCAGGTGCTGGTTCAAATAGGCCAGGCGCGAGGCCGCGTCCTCTTTCGCCTTCGCCTTGCCGTCCGCCGGCCAGGTGGGGCTGAGCAGCGGCGTGAACACCGTCTTGTGCAGCTCCGAGCCGATGAAGCTCAGCCATTGCTGGAGCTGGTAGCGGGCGAAGCCCGAGGGGGCGAGGCCCGCCTCGGGTTTCCGGTCGGCGAGGTACTGCAGGATCGCCGCGTTCTCGGTGAGCACGAGGCCGTCGTCCGTGCGGAGCGCGGGCACAAGGCCCTTGGGGTTGATCCGGCGATAGTCCTCGCCCGAGGCCGTGCGGCCGGCCTTGGTGTCGACCTTCTGGAAGGTGGCGTCCTGGCCGCTTTCGTACAGTGTGATGCGGCTGGCCAACGAGCAGGCGAGCGGCGAGAAATAGATGTCCATGGGATCCTCCCGAGGCGCTGGTTGATATTCGTACCGTTTCGCACAAAATAGCGGCGGTCAAGGATTCTTTGCGGAATGGTACAAAAAGAGGCGAAGCCCCGGGGCCGGCCGCGCTCGTTCGATCCGGACGAGGTGCTGGACCGCGCCCGCGCCGTGTTCTGGAACCTGGGCTACGCCGCCACCTCACTGGACGACCTGGCCGCCGCGACCGGCCTGAACCGGCCGAGCCTCTATGCGGCGTTCGGGGACAAGCACGCCCTCTACATGGCCGCGCTGGACCGCTCGCGGCGGGAGGCTGGCGCCGCGCTCTCGGCCGCGCTGGCGACGGAGATTCCGCTGCGCCAGATCCTTCAGGTGATCTTCGACCGGACTGTCGACATCTATCGCGCGGGCGAGGTCGGTCAGCGCGGCTGCTTCCTGATCGGCACCGCGGTCACCCAGGCCGTGGACGATCCGGCGGCGCGGGACCTGCTTTCCCGGTTCATCGCCGAGACGGATGCGGCCTTCACCGCCCGGTTCCAGCGCAGCGCGGCCGAGCTGGCGCCCGGGATTACGCCGGCCGTGGCGGGGCCCATGGCCAGCGCCACGTTCCACACCCTGGCCGTGCGGGCCCGAACGGGTGTCGGCGGCCCGGAGCTGAAGGCGATCGGGCGCGGGGCGGTGGCGCTGATCTGCGGGCCCGCGCCGCACGCATGAAAAAGGGCGGCCAGGCCGGCCGCCCTCGTTCAGGCTTCGCCGAAGAGACTACTTCTTCTTCAGCATGCCCTTGATCTCGGCCTGGGTGGCGTTGACCGTGGCCGCGCCGCCATCGACGGCGAGGCTGGAGGTGTCGACCGCGAAGGTGTCGGCGCCCATCTTGATGGTGGCGGTCTTCTTGCCGTCGGCGCCGGTCTTGACGTCCGAGACCTTGCCGATGGTCGCGCCGGTGTTGTCCTTCACGTCCATGCCGGTGGTGACGCTGACGTCCGCGCCGGACGCCGAGGCGCTGGCCGCGGCAGCGCCCGTGGCGCTCGTGCCCGTCGAGGTGGTGGCCGTGTCGTCAGCGGGCGGCGTTGCGGCCGTCGCGGGGGTCGCCGGCGTGGCCGACGAGACACCGGGTTCCGCGGGCGTCGCCGGGGTGGCCGGCGTGGCAGGCGTCGCGGCCGTGGAGGGCGGCGTCGCGGGATCGGCCTGCGTGCTCTGCGCCAGGGCCGGCGCGGAGGTCAGGGCGAGCGCCGCAGCGGCGGCGAAGGCAAGGCGTTTATTCATAGGCATGCATGCTCCCATATGCGCGCCCCCGCACCCGGCATCACACAACCCATAGCGCCGGTGATGGTTCCTCACGCTGAAGCTCCCCTTGCGTGACTCATGGCCGCGGGAAGCGTTGTCCGCCTGGGTCCGGGTCTATAGGTTGGCGCTTCTTTTCAGACAGAGCCCGGGGGACGGGGCAAAGCGCGCATGGATCAGGTCGAGAAACGCACCTTCACGGACGAGGAGGCGCTGAGCTTCCACCGCTACCCGACGCCCGGGAAGATCGGTGTCACGGCGACCAAGCCGATGAGCACCCAGCGGGACCTCAGCCTGGCCTACTCCCCGGGCGTGGCCGTGCCGGTGCTGGCGATCGCGAAGGATCCCGAGCTGGCCTACGAGTACACGTCCAAGGGCAACCTGGTAGCCGTGATCTCGAACGGCACGGCGATCCTCGGCCTGGGCAACCTGGGCGCGCTGGCCTCGAAGCCGGTGATGGAAGGCAAGGGCGTGCTCTTCAAGCGCTTCGCCGACGTGGACGCCATCGACGTGGAGATGAGCTGCACCGACCCCGACGAGATCATCACCGTGGTCAAGAACATCGGCGTCACCTACGGCGGCATCAACCTGGAAGACATCCGGTCCCCCGACTGCTTCCGGATCGAGACCGAGCTGCAGGAACTGCTCGACATCCCGGTCTTCCACGACGACCAGCACGGCACCGCCATCATCTGCTCGGCGGGCCTGATCAACGCCTGCGAGATCACCGGCCGCAAGCTGTCGGAAGTGAAGGTCGTGCTGAACGGCCCCGGCGCGGCGGGCATCGCCACCCTGGGCCTGATCAAGGCGATGGGCGTGAAGCCGGAGAACGTCATCGCCGTCGACCGCAAGGGCGTGCTGTACCGCGGCCGCCAGGACGACATGAACCAATGGAAGTCCGCCCACGCGGTCGAGACCGACAAGCGGACCCTGGCCGAAGCGCTGGTCGGCGCGGACGTGTTCATCGGCGTCTCGGCCAAGGGGGCCCTGACCAAGGACCTGGTCGCAACCATGGCCCCGCGGCCGATCATCTTCGCCATGGCCAATCCGGACCCCGAGATCACCCCGGAGGAGGTCTACGAGGTTCGTCCCGACGCCATCGTGGCCACCGGGCGCAGCGACTATCCCAACCAGGTCAACAACGTGCTGGCCTTCCCCTACCTGTTCCGCGGGGCGCTGGACGTGCGCGCTCGGCAGATCAACATGGAGATGAAGATCGCCACGGCGAACGCCCTGGCGATGCTGGCGCGGGAAGACGTGCCGGACGAGGTGGCCGCGGCCTACCACGGCGCCCAGCTGAAGTTCGGGCCCGAGTACATCATCCCCACGCCCTTCGACCCGCGGCTGCTCGCCTACATCCCGCCGTTCGTCGCCCAGGCGGCCATGGACACCGGGGTGGCCCGCAAGCCCATCGCGGACATGGACGCCTACCGCGCCTCGCTGGCGCAGCGGATGGATCCCACCGCCGCCTTCCTGCAGAAGCTGCAGGGGGTGGTGCTGAGCGGGCCGCAGAAGACCATCGTCTTCGCCGAGGGCGAGGAGCAGAGCGTCATCCGCGCCGCCTACGCCTTCCAGACCCAGGGCCTGGGCAAGGCGATCCTGGTGGGCCGCGAAGAGCTGGTGCACGAGAACATGCGCGCGGCGGGCCTCGACCCGGCCGAGGCCAATATCGAGGTGCTGAACGCGCGGGTCTCGCACCACAACCAGGCCTCGGTGGACTACCTCTACGGGCGTCTGCAGCGCGAGGGCTACCTGCGCCGCGACGTCCAGCGCCTGATCAACCAGGACCGCAACAGCTTCGGCGCGGCCCTGGTCGCCCTGGGCCACGCCGACGGCATGGTCACCGGCGTGACCCGCAACTTCGACCAGGTGCTGGAAGAGGTGCTCAACGTCATCGACCCCGCGCCCGACGGCCGGGTGATCGGGATGAGCGTGGTCATGGCCAAGGGCCACACCCTGTTCATCGCCGACACCAACGTCACCGAGATGCCGGTGGCGGAGGAGCTGGTGGAGATCGGGATCGAGGCCGCCCGCGCGGTCCGGACCCTGGGCTACGAGCCGCGCGTCGCCTTCATGAGCTATTCCACCTTCGGCAATCCGATGGGCGAGCGCTCGGAGCGGGTGCGCGACGCCGTCGCCATGCTGGACGAGATGGAGGGCATCGACTTCGAATATGAGGGCGAGATGCCGCCGGAGCTGGCGCTGGATCCGGAAAGCCGCGGCGCCTATCCGTTCATGCGGCTGACCGGCCCGGCCAATGTGCTGATCATGCCGGCGATCCACTCGGCCGCGATCTCGACCCAGCTGGTGAAGTCGCTGGGCGGGGCCGAGGTGCTGGGGCCGATCCTGCTGGGCCTGTCCAAGCCGGTGCAGATCTGCCCGCTGGGTGCGTCGGTGTCCAAGATCCTGAACATGGCCACCATGTGCGCCTACGACCGTCCGCTGGCGGAGCTGTCCGAATGATGCGGGGCCTCGCGCCGCTGTTCTGAGGTCGTGCGCCGAGCGGGGGGCGGGCGATCCGTCGTCCCTCCCCGGCACAAGGAGCACGGCCGATGAACGGTCGAAGTACGCCCTACAGTCTCGGCATCGATTTCGGGACCACCAACACCGTCCTGTCGCTGGCCGACGAGAGCGGCCCCGCGCGCCTGGTGCGGTTTCCGGCGCCCGAGGGCGAGCTGTTCGCCTTCCGCTCGTGCCTGTCGTTCTACGCGCCGCCGGACGCGCCCAGCGAGCGGTCGATCGCGGCCGGGCCCTGGGCGATCGAGGCCTATGTGGAGGATCCGGCCGAGACCCGGTTCATCCAGTCCTTCAAGAGCTTCGCGGCCCAGGAGAGCTTCACCGAGACCCAGATCCTGGGCCGGCGCTATCGGTTCGAAGACCTGCTCTCCACCTTCCTGCTGAAGGTCCGCGACTATGCTGGGGCGGAGCTCGGGGGGCTGCCGGAGCGGGTGATCGTGGGCCGGCCGGTGAAGTTCGTGGGCGGGTCTCCCAATGAGGGCCTCGCGCTCTCGCGGTACGAGACGGCCTTTCATCGGATGGGCGTGAAGGAGGTGCTCTATGCGTACGAGCCCGTGGGCGCCGCCTTCTTCTTCGCCCGCGAGCTGGACCACGACGCCACGGTGCTGGTCGGCGACTTCGGCGGCGGCACCTCGGACTTCTCGATCATCCGCTTCGAGCGTCAGGCCGGAGCCATGCGGGCCATTCCGCTGGGCCGGGCGGGCGTGGGTGTGGCGGGCGATGCGTTCGACTATCGGATCATCGACAACCTGGTTTCGCCCGAGCTGGGCAAGGGGTCGAGCTACACCTCCATGGGCAAGGTGCTGCCGACGCCCAACCGCTACTATGCCGCCTTCGCCCGCTGGGACCAGCTGGCGCTCATGCGGGCCAGCCGCGACATGCGCGAGATCCGCCGGCTCGAGCGCGACGCGGTGGAGCCGGAGAAAATCGCCCGGCTGATCGAGACCCTGGACGAGAACTACGGCTACCGGCTCTACCGCGCCGTCTCCCGGCTCAAGGAAGCGCTGTCGTCGCAGGAGGTCGCGGAGTTCCGGTTCGAGGCGGGCTCCATCAGCATCGTGCGCGAGGTGCCGCGCTCGACCTTCGAGGGGTGGATCGCGCCGGAGCTGGGCCAGATCGAGACCGCCGTGGATGCGGCGCTTGCCGACGCTGGCCTCACGCCGCAGGGAGTGGACCGGGTGTTCCTGACGGGCGGGTCCTCCCTGGTGCCGGCCGTGCGGGCGATCTTCCATCGCCGGTTCGAAGCCGGGCGGATCGAGACGGGCGCGGAGCTGGAGTCCATCGCCGCCGGACTCGCGCTAATGGCGAGAGAATCCGATTCGAGCCGCTGGACTTCGCGCGTGGGGTGAATTCCTGCGTGGGAAGTCGCTCATAACCCGCTGACTCCCCGAAAGTTTCGTCACAGTTTTATTGATCGCCGCGCAAGCCGTGCCGTGGGAACAGCCACGCCTACGGCGGCTTTGGCTCGCCAGAATGGCGGGTCTCATCTGTTCAGGCGGCGCATCTTGGGCGTCGCGGCGGTTCCGGGCGCTGGCGTTGGCGGTGCTCTGTGGCGTTCTGGTCTTCCCTGACGGCGCGCGGGCGCAGGACTGCGTGGAGCGGATGAGCCGCGTGCCGATGGCCTCGCCCGCCGCGCCCTCGGCGCCCAAGTACCGCGCGGCGATGCTGCGCAGCGCGCCCAAGCCGCGCCCGGCGGCGGCGGCCAAGCCGCGGGTCGTCAAGGCCAGCGGCCCTGCGGTTCGCAAAGCCCGCCCCGTTCGCAAGGCCGCCGTGCATCGCCCCGCACGCAAGAAGGCGCCGGTCGCGCGTCGCGTCGCCGTGGCGAAGCCGGCCCGGGTCTATCCAACGCCCACCCCGATGCCCGTCGCGGCGGCCCGATTGGCGACGCCGCTTTCCTACGCTCTGGTGTCGGCCACGATCTGCGAGACCGGCCCCGCCGCCGCGCCGATCGCGCCGCTGAGGCTGGCCATGGCCCGCGCGCCCCTGGAGCCCGAGGCCCCGGCGCCCGGGCCCGACGCCGGGACCTTCGCGCCGCCTTTCATAGTCTCGCCGGGACCCGGCGACGAGGGGCCGGTCCTCATCAGCCCTGGCACGCCCGGCAACCCGGTGAGCCCGCCCATCGCACCGCCCGGGGAAGAGCCGCCCCCTGTCTTTCCGCCGGTCACGGAGCCGCCCACGGGCGAGCCCCCGGTGACGCCCCCGGGCGAAGAGCCCCCGACTGTGACGCCTCCGCCGGTCGTGCCGCCGTCGTCGTGGTCATCGGGCGGCCCGCAGGCCATGACGGCGAGCGCCAGCGTCACCAAGAATCCGCTCATGTTCTTCATTGTCTGCTCCTTTGAAGGTCCAAGTCTGCCTATTTATTATCATTTTTTTCATCAATTGTCAATCCGCCGCCGCCCCGTTAAAAGGAATCAGATTCCTTGGAACCTGATTCCTGGGAGTCAGGTTCCTATTTAAGGACGGTCAGCACGGCACCGAGAGAGATGAGAGCCGCGCCGCCGGCCGTGTACCACGTCAGACGCTCGCCTAAAAAGAGAGCGGCCAGGACGATGACGAAAACGACGGAGAGGCGGTCGAGCGCCGCGACAGGTGTGGTCGGGCCGAGTTTGAGCGCCAGGAAATAACAGAGCCATGACAGTGCGCCCGCGACGCCGGATAAGATGATATAGAGCCAAGCGCGGCCGTTGACCGCCCCGAATCCGGAAAATTTTCCAGTCAGTCCGGCCACGACCAGCAGGAAGCCGGTCATGATGACGGAACGCAGCGCCGTAGCCAGGGTCGAATCCAGACCCTTGATGCCGATTTTACCGAAGATAGCGACAAGCGCGGCGAAAGCGGCCGAACCCAGCGCCAACGGGATAAAAGTCCAATTTTGCATATGGATTAAGTTTAGCATGGCCAGGAATCAGACTCCTAGGAACCTGATTCCTAGGAGTCTGATTCCGGACGTTTTGGTCACGAGTCACTGGTCACTGGTCACAAGTTCTGCTTGCCAGTTGCCCCCGGTGGTGTAAATCTGACATTAGCCCTTTTCAGTCGGAGGCTTCATGCCTCGAATCAGTTTGTTCTGCGGTGCCCTCTGTTTGGCGTTGCTCAACGCTTGCGCCACGCCAACACGCATCAAGACGGTCGACCGACCGGTCTACAGCCTGACCATGTGGCTGGAGAAGCATCCTCTTTTGAATGCCGAGAGCGCCCTCCGCGGGTGCCAGCAGTGGCAACCCAAGGGCGTAATCTGTCGGTTGACGACGAAACGCAGCGAAGCCAATGTCTTCGTCCTGGCGGTCGAGAAACCCTGCCGTCCCGAGGAGGACGGTAAGCGCGTGCTGGCCCGGGCCTACGCGGAAAGCAAGCTGATTGCGGTTTACGCCGATTGCTTCCTGAACGGCGCTGGCGCCTACGATCACGACATTTTTCAGATTGTCATGACCCACGAGATCGGCCACCAGGTCGGCATTTGGGAGCATGTCGCCGAAAAATGCACGGAGCAGACGCCGCGGCACCCGAACGGTCGTTCGGTTTGCGGCGAGGCGGCGATGAACCCGACGGTCGACGAGCGGGTGAATTACATCACCGAAATCGACGGTCTGGCCTTTGACCTCCGCCGTCGCGACTACACGGCTCTGACCCCGCTCCAGCGCATGAGCGGCGAGTCCCAGCCGCGCGTTACGCCGGACGGCGCGGAACCGGATTGTATCTTTCGGACGAAATGACCTTATGCGGGTCATTTTTTAGTTGCGTAGTGGCGGAGTAGCGGAGTGGCATAGTAATTCTATCCGTCATAACTCCGCAACTCTGCAGCTCCGTTACTGGATTATTGACTCCACCGCTTAAAAACGATACATTTGGCCTACTTATGCGTATTCTGGCGCTGGAATCTTCCTGCGACGAGTCGGCGGCCGCTTGGCTCGATGTGAGCGGCGGCCGGATTCGGCATCTCCACCAACTCGTCGCGACTCAAGAGATTCATGCCAAGTACGGCGGCGTCGTGC
>Ga0209542_10014588_pt1 | contig 13350 bp, 11 predicted proteins | sample RifCSPhighO2_01_FD_184028 | JGI IMG/M metagenome (GOLD analysis project Ga0209542, IMG submission 184028) | Soil microbial communities from Rifle, Colorado - Rifle CSP2_plank highO2_0.1 (SPAdes) (version 2) | ecosystem: Environmental > Terrestrial > Deep subsurface > Rock core/Sediment ... | reverse complement strand
ACAAAGGACCGTCCTTTGCAACACTTAATTTACCTTTTATGTTTAGTGCACTTTATGCACAGGCAGCCCTTGGGCTTTATGTGTTTGTCGAAATATTCTTCGCCGTAGTCGTAGGTCAGCTCTTCCCTTTTTTTTATTTTGCGCAGCGCGGAGATATAGACGTGGCCGCGGGGGCCATCGGCCTCGCAGTTGGGCGCGCAAGAGTGGTTGGTGAAGCGCGCAATGTTGGAAGGAATATTGCCGTCACTCATTAAAAGTTGAGGTTGCGAATAATTTCCGCGTCGATTTCAAACAAATTGGTCTGGCGGATGGCACCGTAAAAACGTACCTTGTCTCCAACGGTAAAACGCTGCAGGGCGGTGGCAGCTTTATTTTTGCTCATCACGGTGGCAGTGGCGGGGAGGTAGACAGTGTAATCATTCTTTCCCACCGTTACCGCGACGTTGGCTGGAAGCGACGCGTTGGAGAGCGATTTGAGCGTACCCTGGAAGTTTTGAGCCTTAAATATTGACTTGTCCTGATACACCTCCATGTCGGAGGCGGTAAAAGTCTTTGTCGCGTAGTCGAAGCTGCCCGTGGCCGAGAGTATTTTATCGCCCACCGCCAACTCTCCTACCGAGATAGTGCGCGCGCCTTTTTGTATCTTGTAGGGCGCGACCACGCTAACAGCGCCCAGTTTTTTGTCGGTAAGCGTAAAACTATTGAGCGGCACGTTGAGCATCTTGATGATGCCTGAAATGTTTTTTGACTCAACGTTGAGTGATAGGTCGCGTACCTCCAAAGCGTTGATAACCAGCGAGTCGGCGCCCGGCGCGAGCGTGCCCTTGACCGAAAGGATATCGCCAACCCTTATGTCCTCCACGGTCGCGCTGCCACCGTTGTTTTTGATTATTTTTGCCGAGGAGGCCAAGACAGTAATCCGCAAAAAGACACTTCCCCACGTTACGCGGGAAAAGAGATTGGTCCCCGCCTTTTCCGACTTTTGCATAACGATGACATTCGTCGCGAAAAAGGTGCCGTCCGGCTTGATGCTGATTTCGGAGGGGATGTTTGCCGCGCGCGCGGGAAACGCGAGCATCAAAAGCACCGTTGCACACAGAGTAAAGGCGGAATATTTCATCCGCCTATACTAGCACCAGAATCAGGTTGTTGGCTATTTGACTGCTGCGCGGGTCTTCGGTCCGAAGTAGCCCACCGCGGGCGTGATGCCCATGGCTTTTTGGAACTTGATGAGCGCGGCGCGGGTTGCTCCGCCGAACTTGCTCGTTTCGTTGCCCGGAGAGCCGGGGCCGCTTTCCGCAACCCTGTACCCGTTGGCGTTGAGCCACTGCTGGAGCGCCTTGACGTCCTCCCCCGTCATGCCCAGCTCTAGGTTGCGGGCAAAGGCCGCCGTAACCGTGCCGGTAGTCGCCTTGCCGTTAAGTGCCGCTCTGACGTTGTCGATGGTCGCTTGGTCGGCCCCAAACGAGGAGAGGAGCGTGAGGATTGCGTCGACTTGCGTTGCCGAGAGTCCGGATGCGGGTGTTGATGCAGGGGGTGTAGAAGGAGCAGGAATTACCGATGCCGCGGAGCCGCCGCCTCCACCACCGCCACCTCCTCCACTGCCGACAAGTCCTACCGGCCCGCCGCCTCCGCTAGAGGTGCTGCTTGTATCGTTGGTGCAAGCAGTGCTTGAGGGAGTAACAGTGACGGTGTTTGCACCCGAAACAGCGGGAATGGTGATAGTTTTGACTCCGCCGCTACAAACGGCTGTAATACCGCCGATTGCCGGCTCGGTCGTGACCGAGAGGTTCGGCGCGTTGATGGTCATGGTGGAAGCAGACTGCAGGGTAGCAGTAAAGGTGGTAGCGCCGACGGCAATGGTCTCCACCGTGGCGCTTGTGCCGGTAACGTTGACCGAAACGCTGTTGACGGAAATCACTACCGTGTCAGCCGTCAGCGTTACGTCGTTATACGCCGCGAACGCGAGCGCGGGAAGAGAGAGCGCGATGACTATCCCTGTCCGAGTAAGTAACTTTTTCATAATAATGAATAGTTACAAACCCTAAAGGACAGCCCAAAAGTTGAGGGAGATCGGATCGACATTGATGGTGGTGGTTGTGGCGATGCCACTATTGTAGAGCCGCACTTCGATGGCATCAGTAGACGAGGTCGCCGATTGGATTACAACAGGTGTCGGGAGAGAGGAGGTTGCTTGTACGAAGACCTTATACGAGGTGGTAACACCAGTTGCAGTGGCGCAGGTTACTTGCGTGGTGGTCGATGCGGTCAAGGCGCTAGGGGGGATAGTGCAGGTGCCAGAGAGGATGCCGGTGTGGCGCGTCCCGACTTGACCGACCTTAAATCCGGTTGCAGTGGTTGAAGCAAGAGTGGTATTCCCAGTGACGTTGAGCGTGCTACCGAGCGCAGCTGCACCTGTTGCCGTAAATGCTCCTACAACGGTTGAGGATGCTTGTGAGACATAACCAGCTGTCAGTGTAGATAGACCGGTTACTGCTAGGGTTCCTTCAGTGACCACGTTGGTGCTAATGGTGGTGACTGCTCCTACGAGCGTCGCGCCGAGCGCTACTCCGCCCAATATCGAAAGGGCAGAGAACACTATGTGCTTAAACATGTTTTTAAGAAACGTCATGACAAAAATAATAGACAATAAATAATAAGAGCCCAGAGGACTTCTCCCCAGTATACGCCCAACCCCCGCTGTAAAGAGGGGTGGTGTGGATAAGGTTACTGTTTCGGAGTGCCCAGCTTGGCCGCCTGGTCGGAGTAGAACTTCGCCTTGACACTGTCCTTTAGAAAGTTCTGATACAAGTCACCGAGGTTGTGAAAGGCGACATAACTTGTGGGCCACTGTTTGATCGCGTAGAGCCAAATAGCTTCGGCCCCGCGATAATCGCCCCCTATTTTGTGGAGTATAGCGAGGTCCATCCACGCGTTGAAGTCTTGGTTATTTTTTGCCAGTAGAGCGATGTCCGCCGCGAGGCGCGGCTCGATAGCGGCCTTGACCTCGGCGGTTATGTCTGCGCCGTAGGCAACCGGCGCGCGGTAGTTTGGCGCAACCGGCTGCGGCGCTGGCGTTTCTTCCGTCACGGTCGCGCCTTCGGGCAAACCGCTTACTACTGTACCGTCGGAGAGCGTTTGAGAGGTGGTAGTAGCGGTAGATGAGGCAGTGGTGGGAGCGCGGCGCATATAGGAATAGGCGCCGGCGGCAGCAATCAGGACAACAGCGCACGCAATAAGGAGGGTATGTATAGCCGAGTTATTTTGCATAGAGATTTCAATATATCAAGATTTAAAGATTTAAACAAACAAAAAACCTCCCCGAAGGGAGGTTTTTTGTTGCTTGCCGTTGTCTCCGGCAATGCGTGGGCTCTAGCTGTAGAAGGATTAGAATCCTGCCGCAGGGAGACCCGAAACGCCGTAACCGTTAAACCAGTCGATGTCCGGTACTGTCGCCGTGGTGGACGCATTGTCCGACCAGACGAAGTTGGAACCGTTGGTTGTGGTTGCTACGCCTGATACGAGAGAAGTGCGGTTTGCCGTGCTCGTCGCAGTGTAACCTGCCGGCGAGCTTGAGGTAGCGGCATCGCCAAGGATGGTCGCATTGACCGACCAGTTGGTAGCCGTCCCCACTACAGACACATCGCCCTTAACCGCGAAGCAGTACGTCGTAGCTGCAGGAATCTGCAGAGGTGTCGTCTGGTAGAAGCTTACGCGAGGAGCCGCTATGTCCGGACCGCCCGGGTTAAGAAGCGCCGCCGTTCCACCAAACTGTCCACCCGTCGTACCCGATACGTTTGCTGCGTTTGAGCAGGCAGTGTCGGTGTAAGCGAAGAGTTTAAGGTTTGCCAGAGTTGCCGACGAGGTTGCAATGGCAACCGCTACCTGGTTGAGGCCCACCGGACCGGCTGCATTAGCCGATATGGTGAACTTCTTGATTATCTGGGCGGTACCGTTGCACGAGTTGGTGCCGGTGCAGGATACGCCGAGAGAAGCGAGCGTCGGATAGCTCTTGAACATCTGCACACCAGCGACATTGCCGGTGGCATGAGTCGAGGTGAGGGTCGTGCCGGAAGACTGGCCGGAGCCCTCTCCGTTGACCGGATCAATCTTGATTACATCGCCCACGCCGCCGCCCTGGCTGGTACCGATACCGGCGAGGTCAGCTTTAATGGTGATGATTTTGTCGGTGTCCTTAGCCAAGGATACCGAGGTCGTCAAGGTTGAGGTTGCGGTCGTTGTCGCCGAGCCGCCGGTGAAGGTTGCCGTACCGAGCAAGGTAGAGCCGTCGTAGAGGTACACCTGTACGAGGTCGCTGACACCTTGGTTGGTAGAGCCGCCCGCCGCGTTGGAGAGCGTTTCACCCGAATTGGTGAGTATAAGCCCGAGCTTGTTGAGGGTTATCGACTCATTGGTAGCGCGGAGCTTGATGACGCCCATGGTCTGGCCGGTCGTACCCGCCGCCACAAGAGAGTAGGACGGAGACGAAGCGTCAACCGCAACAGTGAACGAGCCGGTGCCGATGGACATCGTGCCGCCGGAGCTTGCCGTTTCGGTTACGGCAACAGTAGAGCCGGAGGTTACCCCGGTTGCAGTCATAGCCGCGCCGGAGACCTTCCAGACGTGCGTGTTGGTACCGTTGACATTGCACTTAATACCAAGCGTTACCACCGTGCCCTTCGGAATCACCAAGGTGTTATCGAAGGTAAAGGTCGTGTCGGTGGCAGTAGTCGAGAGCGCACTCGGGACGTTGCTGCCGGTATTGAGCGCCGTCGAGCCGTTGAAGAGCTGGCAGGAGGTCAGCTCGGTGATGACACCGGTCTGCGTCAGAGGTATCGAAGACATGCGGATGTCCTCGCCCGATTGCGATGCGTCAAGCTGGACCTGGCCCAAGAGTACGCTCTGGCCGCCCGAGACGATGGTCTGCGATGCTGGCTGGGTGGACATCACTACGGTGAGTGAAGCCGCTTTAACCGTCATCGTGTTCATGTCGAAGGTGCCCTGCGTGAGCGAGATGGTGTTGCCAGAGGTCTGGCCGGTGACGCCGGTCCAGCTCGTCGGTACCGTCGTGACGATAACCGTCGAGTTGTTGGCTGCGCCGGAAGGAATCTTACCCTTGATGGTGTAGACATGGCGTCCAGTCGGGAAGGTGATGGTGTCGGTAAAGGTGACAGTGCAGGCTGTGGTGCAGGTTGCAGCCTCATCCACCGGGCCTGCGACAACAACGCCGTTGCTGTCAACAATCGAGATTGAAGTGATTACGCCCGAGCCGTAAAAGCCGGACGAAGTCGCGATGGTGATGGGGAGCGAAGTCACGGAGACCGCCTCACCCTTGAAGTCGGTGGCAAAGCCGCCGAGGACTTGGTTGGGGACGTTGACCGCGATGTTCTGCGCGGCAACCTCGACCGCCTTGCCGATAGTTGTAGCCGTACCCGCATTGATGGTCGTGACATAGCCGGTAAACCACGGTGTGCCGGTGCCCGAAGGGGCGATGCCGTAGCCGTAGGTCTGGCCGACGAAGTAGACGTCGGTCACCTTGTCGATGTCGAGGTCAACCGTGCGGGAGGCAGAGTTGGAACCGGTAAGGTCGACTTTGGTGTACACGTCAATCGAGTTGCCCTTGGCGATAAGCAAGCCGCCAGGGAAGATGGTCGTGTAGTACTTGCCGTCCGCCGACAGGGTTGTCGGATAGCCGGTGTCGCCTATGAAGGTCATCACATTGGAGATGTCGGAGGCGGAAGCCGTACCGACCTGGCGCCAACGGATGTTGTAGAGCTTGAGGTCCTCGGCCGACCCCGCGGTAAAGCGGAGGCCGGAGACGCGAACACCGGAGTCGCCGATGTTCTTGGTCTGCGCCGCGCCCGGGTCATACGACGAAGTCGTCGTGGAGACCGAGCCCAGCGTCAAGGTCGTGTTGATGGTGTGCGACGCGCCGCTGATGGGGAGCGAGCCGGACACGGTCGCGCTGGTGTTGATAGCAACAACCTGGAGAGCGACCACTTGGCCGGAATCCGCGCCACCCGCGTCGGTTTGGATGTTGCCCGCAACCGTAAAGGTCTGCGAGGCTCCTGCCGCCAGCGTAAAGCCGTCGAGATTTGCCTGGTGGTTGGAGTTGAGCGTCTTGGCGGTGCCGGTCTGGAGACCGTTCTGGTCCAAGAGGACAACGCCGCTGAAGTTGGCATCAACGCCGAGGCCGACGCGCTGGACGGTTACGCTGTTGACGGTCACCGCAGCCGAACTATTGTTCGTCACGGTAAAGGTCGTAAACGGAACGCGCGAAGCGCTCACCACCGCGAGCGAGTTGACCGGCTGCGCGCTTGCGCTCACCGATATCTGACCGCCCGTCGTCGGGATAGTGCCCGGAGGGGGCGGAGTGGTCGTGCCCGTACCGCACACTGCCGCGATGGCTGCGCGCGTGGCAGGACCGACGATGCCGATGGCACTTACGCCATTAGCAGACTGGAACTTGATAACAGCCGCCTTGGTGAGGCCGCCGAAGTAGGTAGTCTCAAGACCAGGAGAACCTGCGCCGGTTACTGCAATCTGTGTAGAAGCAGAACCGTTGAGGAACACCTGGAGAGCCTTGACGTCTGCTCCATCGCTACCCTGTTGAAGGGAGCGGGAGAGCGCAGGGCACGTGCCAGCGTTGCCGCTGCCGGTACCTGGGGTGGCCTGGCCGCGAAGCGCCGCCGAGACGTTTGCGATTGTGGCCGAGTCAGCGCCAAACGACGCGAGCAAGGATACGATTGACTGGATCTGCGTCTCGCTCAGGCCTGCGGCCTGCGCCGGAGCGACAGCGACCGCGCCCATGAGGGCAACGGCAACCGCAACGCCAGTTACGAGAGCAACCAATCGGACTGAACTGCTGGTAATTGAAGTCATACCGATTATTAATTGCGAACGAATAAACTTACTGGTAATCGACGAGTAAAAAGCACGCGCACATGCACTAACTTCTACCTGGCCCACGGCCTTGGTAGCTAAAGAGGGAGACGGAGTATCAGCCGTAATCTGACATGAAGGGATAAGGAATCCGGAGTATGTGTTATGTCAACGAACTCGCCGCCGATGCTGTCGGCCGCTAGCACCCATTATAGTGGGTACCGGGCAACCCGCAAAAATCCCCTGTGGACAACCCCGACGCTTTGGTCGGGGCCCCGACCAAAGCGTCGGGGCGCACCAAAAGCCCCTTTTTTTGGGGCTTCAGCCTTGTGTTAAGGGTAGGCCAACTATATACAATATGTATATAGGGGTCAACCGCCCTTGTCCCCTGTGGGTACAAGGGCGGATATGTCGAAATATGCCTGTATTTGCCTGCTACGCAGGCAAATACAGGCTCCAGCGACGCTCCCCAACCTTCCTCACCAACCCTTGATGTATAAGGAGTGCGAGCTCTCTTTGTATAGTCTTTTCGCTACAGCCTTTTACAACAGTAGCTATTTCCTTTATAGAGAGGCTCTTCTTCTTGCGGACAAGCTCCAATATCAAGGACATTCTCTCGGACTGTCCTTTATTTTGTCCTTTAGTCCTATTGTCCTTTATGCCCGCAAGGTGCCGGGCGTCCGACGCCACCCCCGGCATCGGATGTCCCAACATCGGGTGCTGATACTCCTGGAGCGGCACCACAAAGTCGTCGTTTGAAACAAACGGGGAGGGGTGGCTGCCGCGGGCAAGCCGCTCGGCCACCTGCTCTATTTCCCCCACCAAAACAAGGCCGTTCTCCGGGCTGAGCACCCGCTCACTTACCAGCACCCGGATAGTGCTCAGCAGGGCAAAGAGGTCGGCCAACACGATGGAAGCATCGAGCTCCCCGGCGGCCAAGTGGGCTATCTCGCCGCAAAGGCTCGCCGTGCGGCGCGCTGCCATATCGACCTCCTCGCGGCGTGCCGGCTCTGCGGTCTGTGCAAGCAGGACCAGCACGTGGGCTATCTTTTCAGTCTTGAGGTAACAAAAATACCAATCGGAGCGTCCTTTAAAAAGCGTTGACTGCAGGGCAAATTCATGAAATTTTTTTCCCTTATCCGGCATAGATGTCTTTTAGAATGTCCTTTGCGTCTTTTATTTTTTCTAAAAGACTGTGGGACACGCTATGTCCTTGAGTATAGCGCGCGGGGCTCGCCGCGCAAGTCGTGCTCTCGCCGTGCTATTATTTCGCCATATGGTCCGCAAGAACGGCAAACAGCGTAGCTTTAAGATCCCCGCCGAGACATCGCGCGCGGTACTTACGGTCGTACTCATCGTCGTCGGGGTTGTCCTTACTTTGGCGGGCGCGGGCGCGGCGGGCCCGGCGGGCAACGACGCATACACCCTCGGCAAAGAGCTTTTGGGCATCGGCTACTTCCTCGTGCCCCTGCTCTTTTTTGTATTGGCCGGCACCGCGCTCAAAGAGGAGCGCGCCGCGTTTGGCCTCCTCAATCTCCTCTCCAGCGCTTTGTTTATCATCTCCGGCTTTGGGTTTGCGGGTCTTGTCGGCGGGAGCGGCGGCCTTTTGGGCAGCGCTATCGCGGAGCCGGTGGTCCGCTACTTCGACCTTTACGCCGCGCTCTTTATCTTCGGCGGCGTCCTTTTGGTGTCGCTCCTGCTTTTGCTTGAAGGCCGGATAACGCTCGAGCCGCTTTTTGCCTTTGGGCGGTTGTTTAAAAAAATCCCGGGGGTAAGGCAAGCGGAGCCCAAGATGGGCGGGTTTGTGCTTGATGAAGCGGAAGAGTCCGAAGAAAATGTTGACGAGGAGGAGCCCTTCGACAAAGCTCAGGGTAAAGAAGCAAAGGCCTTGCCCCGAGCTGAGTCGAGGGGCGGCATGCCGATGCAGAGCCTGAAGTCGCTGCTTGGTACCTACACTCCCCCGCCGCTCTCCTTGCTTGAGCGCGACCGCGGCCGGCCGGGCGTAGGCGACATCAAAGGCAACGCCAACATCATCAAGCGCACGCTGCAGAACTTCGGGATAACCGTCGAGCTGGATGAAATTTCTATCGGGCCCTCCGTCACCCGCTACGCGGTCAAGCCCGCCGAGGGCGTGCGGCTCCAAAAAATATTGACGCTGCAAAAAAACTTGGAGCTCGCATTGAGCGCCTCCTCCATCCGCATCGAGGCGCCTATCCCCGGCAAGAGCCTCGTCGGCATCGAGGTCCCCAACTCCTCTAAGGTGACGGTTGGGTTGGGTGCCATGCTCGACACGCCGGAGTTTGCCGACTCACCTAAACCCTTGGTGGTAGCGCTCGGCCGCGATATTGCCGGTGTCTCGCTCTTTGGGAACATCGCCAAGATGCCGCATGCGCTTATTGCGGGCGCGACGGGCGCCGGCAAGTCGGTCGCCATCCACACCATCATCAACTCGCTCCTGTACCGCTGCGGGCCGCAACAACTGCGGTTTATTATGATAGACCCCAAACGCGTCGAGCTCACCTTGTACCGCAGCCTCCCCCACCTGCTCACCCCCGTTATTACCGACGCCAAAAAGGCCATTACTGCTCTGCGCTGGGCCGGCAAAGAAATGGAGCGCCGCTACAATATTTTGGAAGAGCACCGTGTGCGCGATGTAGAGTCGTACCATCAAAACATTCTTGCGCCGGCGCTGGAGCGGATAAAAAAGAAGGGCACGCTCGATGAAGGCGAGGCCGTGCCCGAGACCATGCCCTACATCGTCATTGTGATAGATGAGATTGCTGACATTATGGCCACCTATCCGCGCGAGCTCGAGGCCTCAGTGGTGCGCCTTGCGCAGATGTCGCGCGCAGTCGGCATCCACCTGATACTCTCCACGCAGCGCCCCTCGGTCAATGTCATCACCGGGCTCATCAAAGCCAACGTGCCTGCGCGCATCGCACTCCAGGTGGCAAGCCAAATTGACAGCCGCACCATCCTCGACCAGGGCGGCGCCGAGACCCTGCTCGGCGCCGGCGATATGCTCTACCTCTCGGCAGAAATGAACAAGCCGGTACGTCTGCAAAATGCCTACGTTAGCGAAAGGGAGACAAAGGCGGTGGTGGACTTTATCGTCAAACACAACGAGCCGGAATTGCCGGTCGAGATGACCCCGGCGCAAAACGGCAACGACGGTGTGGGGCTTGGTCAGAGTAGTTCGGGCGGTTTTGGCGATGACGACGACATAGATGATGATATGTATGAGGCCGCGCGCGGCGCCGTGCTCGAGGCGGGCAAAGCGTCGACAAGCTACCTCCAGCGCAAACTGCGCGTCGGCTACGCGCGCGCGGCGCGGCTTATTGATATGCTGGAAGAAAAAGGCGTCATAGGCCCCGGCGACGGCGCCAAACCGCGCGACATTTTGGAAAAAGGCTCCCCTGCCGCCTCAAGTGAGGGTGATGTGCTATAATCAACTTTGTGATCAAAACCGCCTTTAAAAACAGGGTGCAAGAGTTGGAGGCTGAAGTACAGCTTCTTAAGAAGGCTGCCACCGAACAGCCCGACTTTTCTATTGACAAAAAAAACTGGCAGAAAGTAAAGGGTACTGCAAAGAAAATCCGCGCAAAGCTCTATAAAGGGCGGTATGCATAAACCAAAAGTCTTTCTAGATTCAAGCGTCCTTATCGCCGCCTTGCTCTCCTCGCGCGGCGGCAGTTTTTATATCCTTACGCAAATGCGGAACGGTTTTTCATTCCACATAAACGAATATGTGTTTACAGAGGTCGGCGAAGTTTTAAAGACAAAGTTCGCCGCTCGGCCAGACTTACAGAAGAATCTATTTCTGCTTCTTGGTTTGGCAAATATGTCGACTGTTCCAAACCCAAGCAAGCCGGAGGTCCGCCGTGCCGCAAAAGTTATTTCAAAAAATGACGCGCCCATTCTAGCCTCGGCCTTGGCGCACTGTGATTACCTCGTCACGCTCGACAAGGAATTTCTTACACCGTCCATACTTGCCAATGCGGACAAAAAAGGGCTTTCAATACTCACCCCCGGTAGTTTTATCCAACAATTCTTATGAAACGCGTCTTGATTGTATTTATTGTACTTGTTGTCATATCGTACGGGTTATTCGAGGCGCGCAAACTGCTTGAGGGGCCGGAGATTACCATACTCTCCCCCGCAGACGGCTCTGCGACCTCCAGCGCGGCCGTCACTGTAATGGGGACCGCCCAAAACATCTCCTTTTTGACCATCAACGACGCACCATCCTATACTGACGAGGCCGGCAAATTTGTGTACCGCTTTTCCCCGCCCGCGGGCTATACTGTAGTCACGGTAGCCGCCACCGACCGGTTTGGCCGCCGCGCGAGCAAAAGCATTTCGTTCAACGTGGTCACGTATTGTCCGGCGAGCTGACTTGTTATTTGGTGCTTGTTATTTGTTATTTAATTAGATATGGCGTTTAAAAAAGGAAAGAAAGAAGTTGCCCCAAAGACGGTTGGTGCACGCGAGAGCAAGGATACCGCCGCTATAGATGCCGCGATACGCGCCATCAAAACAAAATTCGGCGACGAAGCTATTATGACGCTCGGGGATACAGCGCGCGTCGACGTCGACGTCGTCCCTTCCGGCTCCATCGGCCTTGATTGGGCGCTCGGCATCGGCGGTTACCCGCGCGGCCGCATCCTAGAAATCTACGGACCGGAGTCCTCGGGCAAAACAACTTTGAGTCTGCACGCCATCGCGCAGGCGCAGAAGAAAGGCGGCGTGTGTGCGTTTATAGACGCCGAGCACGCTTTGGACCCCGAGTACGCCAAAAAGATCGGGGTAAAAATAGACGAACTGCTGGTCAGCCAGCCCGACTCCGGCGAGCAGGCACTCGAAATTGTTGAAGGGCTAGTGCGCTCGGGTAAAGTGGATATTATTGTCATTGACTCCGTCGCCGCGCTTACTCCAAAAGACGAAATAGAGGGCGATATGGGCTCCTACCAGGTCGGCAAGCAGGCGCGGCTGATGTCGCAGGCCTTGCGCAAACTCACGGCCATTGTTTCAAAATCAAAAACCATCGTCATATTCATCAACCAGATCCGCATGCAAATAGGCGTGATGTTCGGCAACCCAGAGACCACTACCGGCGGCAAGGCTTTGAAGTTCTACACCTCGGTACGCCTCGACATCCGGCGCATTGCACAGATTAAAAAGGGCGAGGAGGTGGTGGGCGGCCGTCACCGGGTCAAAGTGGTCAAAAACAAAGTTGCCGCACCCTTCCGCACCACGGAGTTTGACCTCATGTACAACGAAGGCATCTCGACCGAGGGCGAGCTGTTGGCCCTCGGCGAGCGGCTCGGTGTCGTCACCAAGTCGGGCAACTCGTACTCCTTTGGCGAGGAAAAGTTGGGCCGCGGCTACGACGCGAGCCGCACCTATCTGCGGGAAAATAAAAAAATAGCCCACGAACTCCTAAAAGAAATCCGCAAGGGCCTGGCCAACTCAACCACCGGCAAAGCAGCGTCCGACAAAGACGAAGCTTCGGAGGAAGAATAAGAGGTAAACTCAAAAATTGTGCGCAAGCCTTTGGCACAGCTTTTCTGTATTCCCGTGTTTTAGCATCCCCAAATACGACTGCACTACCGGACTGTCTTCTTCGAGCCCTTCAACACGCCTAAACATCCGCTGCTTACTGCTCGTCCGCAACACCCGATGGTCGGGAAAGTGCACCCAGCCGAGGAAGTCGACGCTGGAAGCGATGGTAGAAATTGAGACTTTATCAGGATGCAATTCGAGTTTTAATTTCTCTCGCAGAAAGACTACGATATATCGTAGTCTTTTCTCTAACTCTTGTTTGTCGTGCGAGAGGAGTACAAAGTCATCCGCGTAGCGGATATAATGTTTGACTCTGGGTGTGTGTTTTACAAATTGGTCAAACTCATTCATGTAGATATTCACCAATAGCTGGCTTGTGAGGTTGCCAAGCGGCAGACCTTTGGGTAAAACTCGGACATCAGATGTCCGAGTTTTGGTCTGGAAGCTGCTGACCACTTCGCGCAGGAGCCAGAGGATATTTTGGTCGGATATGTATTTCTCAAGAATCGCAAAGAGAGTTTGGTGGTCGATTGAGGCAAAGAACTTGCGGATGTCACACTTCAGTACCCAGCAGGTGCGGGTGTGGTTTTTGGAGACTTGATAGGTAAACGCACGAAAGCGGTTCATCGCCCGGTGCGTGCCCTTCCCTAGACGGCAGGAGTAGGAGTCGGATACAAATGTACAGTCAAAGTATGGATACAAGATTCGATATATGGCATGGTGCAAAAGCCGGTCACGAACAGAGGCTTTGTGGATGTTGCGGGGCTTGGGGTCAGCTATTTTAAAATGGTGGTAGCCGCCGTGACAGTAGGTCTGACCTACTAGGTCGTTGTGGAGAGAGAAAATGTTGTGCATGAGGTCCGCCTGAAACTCCTGTACATCTTGCTTCTTCCTTTTGCCTCTCAA
>Ga0209542_10014587_pt1 | contig 13351 bp, 10 predicted proteins | sample RifCSPhighO2_01_FD_184028 | JGI IMG/M metagenome (GOLD analysis project Ga0209542, IMG submission 184028) | Soil microbial communities from Rifle, Colorado - Rifle CSP2_plank highO2_0.1 (SPAdes) (version 2) | ecosystem: Environmental > Terrestrial > Deep subsurface > Rock core/Sediment ... | reverse complement strand
AAACTCAAAGGAATAGACGGGGACTTGCACAAGCAGTGGATTATGTGGCTCAATTCGATGGTAAACGAAGAACCTTACCAGGGTTAGAAATCCTAGTGAAATCTGCCAGAAACGGCGGACCTCGCAAGACAATAGGACAGGTGATGCATGGCCGTCGTCAGTTCGTGGTTTGAATTGTACCCTTAAGTGGGCTAACGAACGCAACCCTCGTTGTGTGTTACAAGTGTCACACGAGACCGCCCCCGACTTTGAGCAGAAGCACTTGGTGGTTGGAGTACTAATTAGTACTCCAACCACCAAGTACGCAGTTTGTGCACAAAGTCGGGGGAGGAAGGAGAGGATGACGCCAGGTCAGCATGTCCCTTTGATACCCTGGGCTGCACACATAATACAATGGCCCCTACAACGCGTAGCGACGAGGCGACTCTGAGCTAATCGTCTAAAAGTGGCCTCAGTTCGGATTGGAGTCTGCAACTCGACTCCATGAAGCTGGAATTGCTAGTAATCGCAGGTCAGCTAAACTGCGGTGAATACGTTCTCAAGTCTTGTACTCACAAATAAGTGCGCCCGGCAGTGTATAATACTAAGTGGTTGAAATCCACTCTTCCGATTTAATCGGAACGTAGTTGAAAGATAGGTCCAATACCGCGAGGTATGGTCCGGAGGATCTGGAAACAAAACACAGCCTATATAAAAAAATGCGAATCGAGCTTTGAACCGACAAAAGGGTGGTGAGCAAAGCGAAGATTCATTAAGAATCATTATAGGATGTATGGAATAGAATTATATGTGACCCGTGGGAGATCTCTTGTGTTAGTGGAAAGTTATACACAGGAGAAGTCAGCTGCGTCGTAGTACTATGCGTCAAGTCAGTGATATAATTGATACATGGGAAGGACAAAACCGAGAGTTTCGAATGAGTACGTTGTTGGACTAACAGATGGAGAAGGTTGTTTCTACGTAAATGTAGGAGAGTCTTCTCGCTATAGAAGTGGAACAAGAATTCAATTGCATTTTCACATAAAAATGCAAGAGAAGGACAAGAAACTGCTAGAAAAAATTAAGAATACTATTGGGTGCGGTGCTGTATATTTTCAAAAAGAGCAGCGAGCTAATCACGCTCAATGCTATCGGTATACGGTAAGTGCTCAGTCAGATATTCTTAATATAATTATTCCGTTTTTTGAACAACATCCTCTACAGAGTTACTCTAAAAATTACAGTTTTCATGTTTTTTGTAAAATCGCTCAGCTTGTTAAAAGCAAAGCTCATTTTTCAAAAGCTGGAATAAGTAAGATTAGAATACTAAAATCGAAAATGAATAAAAAAACTCTTGGACTCGCGTAGTGCGGGAAATCTGCATGCTACGTGGGAACGCGAAATATTCCAAAAATCGCATTCGCCCGTCAAGTCAAGGGAGCTGGGAGTACCCGAAGTCTCCGCATAAGCGGGGCCTAAGGTAAGCTCAGTGACAGGGACTAAGTCGTAACAAGGCACGGCTAGCGGAAGCTGGTCGTGGAATAATTCAATTTGAAACTTGCTCTGTCTTTTGGATTTCGAGTCCGGAAGACAGAGTTTACCGAGTCGTTACTCCGACGTCACGTCGGAGTGGACAATAATAGAATGTCCTAAAAACTATTTGACATGTCCCGACCAAAATCGAGATCCCGCGTAGCGCAAGCTGATCGGGAAGGCAAAGACCCGAAGTTTACCCGGTAGTGAGACTTTGTGAAGTGCGAAAGCACGCTCCTACGGAGCATCGCAAAGCTCTACTGCCGGGTTATAGAACGAAACAAAACATAGAACAGCAAAAACAAAAAACACCTCGTGGAAACACGGGGTGTTTTTTGTTTGTGATATAATTTATATGTGCAATCTGATACTAAAAAACGAGTCGGAATATTGCGAGGTGGAACTGGCGGATACTACAAATCTTCTTTGCAAAGGGGCGGAGATGTTATCGCGCATATTTTGGAAAAGTTAGGCGATAAGTACAAGCCGATTGATATTCTGATTGATAAGGATTATTTATGGCACGTGAATGGTCTGCCAGTCGTCGCAAGTGATTTAATGCATCAAGTTGACGTTGTCTGGAATCTAACGCACCCAAGCTTTTCTAACATACTTACGAGTCTATCCATACCAAATATTGGAACTAGCTCTTTTGCCTCTTCACTAGAGAACAGTAGAGATATGTTGCGGGAACATATAAAAAAAATTAACCTGTTAATGCCCAGATCCATTGTTCTGCCAGTTTACCAAGAAGATTTCGACGGTCCGCTCGATAAATATGCGATCAAGAAAGCCAAAGAAGTTTTTAATAAATTTTCTTCTCCCTGGATTGTGAAATCTTTTACTCCTGACGAGAGCATGGGTATCCACTTAACTCAAACCTTCGGAGAATTGGCTCAAGCGATACAGGATGGAGTGAATCACAACAAAAGTATTTTGATTGAAGAATTTATTTCAGGCAAACCAGCTGCCGTGCATTCTATCCTAGGATTTCGCGGGGAGAATGTGTATGTACTACTACCCGAGAATTCGTCTATTGAACAGGCCGGATTCACCACAACTGAAAAAGAAAAAATAATTACCCTTGCCAAAGATCTGCACCAACATCTGAACGCGAAAAATTATTTGAAAACTGATTTTATTTTGCATCCCAGAAGGGGATTTTTCATCACTAACATTGAATTTATTCCAGACCTTCGCATGGGCTCGCATCTAGAAAAGTCATGCGAATCCATCGGTGCTCAAATGCATAATGTGGTAGAACATATACTAGAGGGAGCTATATAATGGGCCGTTAGCTCATTTGGTAGAGCGTACCCATGGCATGGGTAAGGCGACCGGTTCGAAACCGGTACGGTCCACTAATCATGTTATTATCTCACTAGTTCTTTTTTGTTCTTGCCATAAATCTTGAACATAGTCTACACTGACTACTCCTGACATCACATAAGGATCCAGTACAGCAGTATAATGCTCTGGGTAGCCAAGATGTTTGCGATTTTTCCATACCCACTCTATTAATTGTTTTATTTCTTCAGTAACTTTATTTCTTACATATTCCGATTTTTTTAATTGACTCACATCATCCTCATTTATTATCCCGCTTTTTCGCCAATTGTTCATTGTTTGCATAAAAACATCAAAGCTATTCCCGTATTCTGTCAATGATCTTAGTATGCTCTTAATTATGTATGGTTTTGCTTTTTCATCTATCTCTTGCGTGCTTAAAATTCCAGCTTCTGCATACTTTTTCCTTAACTTCAAAAAGTTAAGATGAGCTAGAGTAGGGTCATAAGAGAACCATGTAAGAATTTCTCGCATTGCCCTTAGTTTTGTTGGATCGGTTATCTTCTCCTCTTCCGGAGGTATTTCTTTATCCATTACCCACTCCCCGGTGGCATCTTTTTTCATTTGAATAGTCTTTGCCTGGTCACCTTTTCTTTTCCCGAGATCTTTAAATCTATCCATATTCTCAATATTAACATGTCTACTTGTATGCTACAATTATAAGTAATTAAATTGTTTTTATCTGTAGCGGGTGATCGCACTCACATAGGCACATATGTTGGAGTTTCGCCATCACCCGCTTCAAATGGAAACAATTTTTTATTTTCGTGCGTTATAAAGATTTTAGAGCACGGATATTTTTTTACTAAAAAATTCCTCGTGCTCACGCCGTCGCGCTCGCAAGTCTCTAAAATCTTTATGACGCACTCAAAGTTGAGTTGGGAGTTATCCACAGTTTTGCTTGCAAACTATTGTAATTAACTCTGATATGCGGGATAATTAAAATGTTCCCGCAATAAGTATTTAAAATATTTTTCTTAAGTTATTTTAAAAATATTTTAAGGTCGTTTTATTGCAAACTAAAATTAAAAAATTAATTAAAAATATTATGGCAGCAAAAAAGAAAAAGAAAGGAGGAAAGAAGAAGCGAGCATAGCCCCGACGGTTCCGTCGGGGAGCCGACTTGAGCGTTGGCTTCTCTTAAAGAAACTTCTGGCGAGAGTCGGAAGTTTTTTTGTTTCGTGCTAATATATAAATTATGGGAATTTTTAGTAAAATATTTGGCGACGAAAGCTCCAAGTTCATTGAGGATACCAAGAAAATAGTGGACAAAATCAATGCTTTTGAGGAGACTGTTTCGAAGCTGACGGATGTGGATTTCCCGAAGAAAACACTAGAATTAAAGGATAGATTGGCCAAAGAAGACGACAAGCGGGAGACTTTAGACGACATATTACCCGAAGCTTTTGCCTTAGTGCGGGAAGCCCAAAAAAGAACTCTGGGAATCAGGCTCTATGATGTACAAATGGTCGGAGGCATGGCACTCCATGGAGGGAAAATAGCTGAAATGAAAACGGGAGAAGGCAAAACAAATGTTGCTACGTTGCCACTTTATTTAAACGCGCTTGGCGGTGGCGGAGTGCATCTCATTACCGTGAATGATTATTTGGCTCGCCGCGACGCTGTATTAATGGGTCAGGTGTATAATTTTCTTGGGCTGACTGTCGGAGTTATTAATTCACAAAACGTTTCTTATCTCTACGATCCGTCGCACAAAGAAGAAGATAAAGAACGCGACACTGTCGGTGAATTTAAAATTGTCTATGATTTTCTAAAACCATCTTCTAGGAAAGAGGCTTATGCTGCGGATATTACTTATGGCACGAATCATGAATTTGGATTCGATTATTTGCGGGACAATTTAGCTATATCAATCAATGACTTAGTGCAAAGGGGGCACAATTTTGCAATTGTTGACGAAGTGGACTCAATTCTAATAGACGAGGCTCGCACTCCTCTCATTATTTCTTCCGCCGCTCAAGATTCTTCGGATTTTTATTTGAAGTTTTACCAGATCGCCAAGCAGTTGAAAAAGGGCGAGGATTATGAGGTGGACGAGAAGCTAAAGGCAATATCTCTTTCAGATACAGGTATCACCAAGGCCGAAAATCTACTTGGTATAGACAACATTTATACCGAAAAAGGCATAAAATACGTGCATCATTTGGAAACAGCCGTCAGAGCGCAAGCTATTTTCGAACGCGACAGGGATTACGTGGTTAAAGAGGGAGAAGTTATTATTGTAGATCCTTTCACCGGGCGGCTCCAGCCGGGCAGACGCTGGTCTGAAGGGGTTCATCAGGCCATCGAGGCCAAAGAGGGGGTAAAAATTGAAAAAGAAACTCGTTCTTCCGGCTCTATTACCTTCCAAAACTATTTCAGATTTTACAAGAAGCTCTCTGGCATGACCGGTACCGCCCTGACTTCTGCTGAGGAATTTCTGAAAGTTTACGGGCTGGATGTTATTGTGGTTCCTACCAACCGCCCCGTCGTCCGCCTGGATCATTCAGATCTAATTTTCCAAACTGAGAAGGGGAAGTTCCAAGCGATCGCAAAGAAAGTCAAAGAACTTAATACAAAAGGTCAGCCGGTTTTAATCGGAACTATTTCAATTGAGAGAAATGAGCTCCTCTCTGTTTATTTGAAACAGGCGGGAGTTTCTCACGTAATTTTGAATGCGAAGAATCATGAAAAGGAGGGAGAGATCATCGCCCAAGCGGGTCGTCGTGGCGCGGTGACTATCGCCACGAACATGGCTGGCCGCGGAATAGACATCAAGCTTGGAGGCAATCCCGCAAGTGAAGAAGAATATAAATCTGTGAAAAGTGCCGGCGGACTTTTTGTGCTTGGGACAGAGAGGCACGAAGCGAGAAGGATTGACAACCAGCTCCGCGGACGCTCCGGCAGGCAGGGCGATCCGGGCGAAACGCAATTTTATGTATCGCTTGAAGATGATCTGATGCGCGTCTTCGGCGCGGACAAGATAAAAAATATGATGGGGCGTTTCGGAATACCTGAAGATCAGCCGATTGAAAATCGTTTCATCGGCAAATCGCTTGAAAGCGCCCAAGCCAAGATTGAAGGTTTCCACTTTGATGCCCGCAAGCACACCCTTGAGTATGACGATGTGATGAATCATCAGAGAAAAATAATTTATGAAAGAAGGCAAAAGATGCTCCGAGCGGACAAGGAAGGGGTTGAAGAATTATTAGAAAAAATCAAAGCAGAGAAAGAAAATTTTGTTGAAATAATCGAGGAGAAGAGGAAAAAGCTGGGCGAAGAAGCATTTCTCGAGACCGTGCGCCGGATTGCACTTTATGCCACCGATGCTCTCTGGATGGAACACTTGGAGGCGATGGATTATCTGCGATCGTCTGTCAATCTTCGTGCTTATGGCCAGCGTGAACCAATCGTAGAATACAAGAAAGATGGATTAATGATGTTTAAAGAAATGGAGGAAGCATTTAAAGAGCAAATCTTTTCTTTAATTAACAAGATAAATATCGCGGATGCTGAGCGAAGTCGAAGTACTGAAGATAGTGTTCCAAGACAGACTTTGGTTACGAGCCATGTTGAATCAAGCGAACTTGGAGGACTAAAAGATCTGCCTCAAAAAGCAAATAGCATGAAGGAGGTCGGTAGAAATGACCCCTGTCCCTGCGGAGCGATAAATCCCGCAACCGGAGAAGTCTACAAATACAAAAAATGCGGTCTAATCAATGCTCCGCAACACAGAAAGTCGCTGGTTAATTAGGGGACGCTAAAGAAATAGCATGAAATGGTTAATTAGAAAACTTAAAACAATCTGGTGGCGGGTGAAGTCTGTTTGGGCTATTCGCCACTATGGCAATCCGTCAAAAAAGTTAAAAATTGTCGGGGTGACGGGGACAAATGGCAAAACCACAACTGCGACGCTTCTCTATAGGATTGCCCTGGAGCTTGGATATAAAGCGGGGCTTGTGGGGACCATTGAGAATTTAATCAATGGCGAGAAATTAGAAATACAAAGTAGTACCCCTGTGCCAGGCACTACCCCTGACTCTATCACTCTAACGAAGCTTTTTAGCCAGATGGTAAAAGAGAATTGCGAATATGCTTTCATGGAAGTCTCGAGCCATGCAATAGATCAGAATCGTATGTGGGGGATAAATTTTACTGGCGGAATCTTTTCAAATCTAACGCACGACCATCTGGATTATCACAAGGATATGGAAGATTATTTTCAAACAAAGAAAAAATTTTTCAAGATGCTTTCTACTAATGCCTTCGCCCTCTCAAATACCGATGACGAACATGGTAAAAAAATGTTGGAAGGCATAAAAGCGAAAAAGTTTCCATATGGATTCAGTGCCGGTGAAGACTTTCACGGCGAAATAAAAAAATTAGATTTCGACGGTCTAGAATTGGCATTTAATAAGACTGACATTAAGTCAGAACTGCTTGGCAAATTCAATGCTTACAACTTGCTCTCAGTCTGGAGTGCGTGCAATCTCCTTGGTTTTGATATGCAGAAAGTTAATAAAATTTTGGAAAATATCAAACCGCCGCGCGGGCGTTTTGAACACTTCACCTCGAGGGGCGGAGTATTGGTCATCGTAGATTACGCGCACACCCCGGACGCGCTAGAGAAAGTTCTGTCAACGATAAGAGAAATAAAATCAAAAGAGAGCCGCCTCATCGCGGTATTCGGCTGTGGCGGAGACCGTGATCCTCTGAAGCGCTTCAAGATGGGAAGAATCGGCGCAGCCCTGTCCGATATTCCAATCTTTACGTCAGACAATCCCAGAAGTGAAGATCCGAATAAAATTATTTTTGATATGAAGGCAGAGTTATACCCTGAGGATTTGAAAAAAGTTAAAACAATTCCAAACAGGCATGAAGCGATTCTGGAAGCAGTCAAACTTGCACAAAGCGGAGATATAATTCTCTGCGCCGGCAAGGGGCATGAGGACTACCAAGAAATAAAGGGCATAAGATACCCCTTTGATGATATGGAGAAATTAAAAAAAGCATTTTCTTAAAAATAAAATGACGGACTATAAAAAATTTTTCAAGAATAAAAAGGTTACGGTGATGGGGCTCGGGGTTCTCGGACGCGGAGTGGGAGACACCGTGTTTCTGGCAGAGTGCGGTGCTAAGCTCTTGGTTACGGATTTAAGAACTAAAGAACAGCTAAAAGAATCCATCGGAAAGTTAAAGAAATTTAAAAATATTAAATATGTATTGGGTAGACATAGATTAGAAGATTTTAGGAATGCTGATCTAATTTTGAAAAATCCGGCAATACCACTCCATTCAATTTACATAAAAGAGGCCAGGAAAAACAGAATTCCCGTAGAAATGAGCGCAACACTTTTCTCCAAACTCTCTAGTTTACCAATAATTGCTATGACTGGGACGCGTGGCAAGTCTACAACCACTCACTTGATCTATCATATTCTTAAATATGGGGGTAAAAAAGTTATTTTGGGAGGCAATATTCGTGGTGTTTCCAATCTTCAATTATTGAAGGTGGCGAGGCATGCAAAAATTGCAGTTTTAGAACTTGATTCATGGCAGCTGCAGGGCTTCGGTGATGCCAGAATTTCACCGAATATCTCGGTTTTCACAACTTTTTTCCCTGACCACATGGGTTATTACAAAGGTAGTATGAAGAAGTACTTCTCTGATAAATCCCATATCTTCAATCATCACACAAAAGATGACTTACTAATTGTTGGCAAGCAAGCTCTGCCTTTTATAAAAAAGTGGGGCGGTAAAATTAGAAGCAAGATGATTGTTCCAGAAGGGAGATTACCCAAGGGCTGGAAGTCTAACCTTATAGGTCTTCATAACGAATATAATGCGCGACTGGCGGTAGAAGTGGCTAGATCGCTTTCCATCCCGAATGCAAAAATAAAAAAAGCTTTGACAACCTTTGTGCCACTGTCAGGCAGACTTCAATTTTTGCGTAGCGTGCGAGGCATAAAAATTTATAATGACAATAGTTCGACGACTCCGGATGCGACCATTGCCGCGCTTCGGGCGGTGGGAGATTTAAAAGTTAAAAAAGTGGTTTTAATAATTGGAGGGGATAATAAATTTTTGGATATGTCGGGATTACTTGCCGAAATTCCCAAATTTTGCTCAAAAGTTGTTTTATTTAAAGAGCGAGGCACGGATACCATCCAAGAAAAAATATTCGAATTCAGAAAAAGAGGAATTGAAGTTTATGAAGAAGAAGGACTTCAGAATACAGTCAAACGAGCATTTTCTATTGCCAAGAGAAGGGAGACGATTCTATACAGCCCAGCATTTTTTTCCTTTGGCAAACATTTCAAGAATGAGTTTGACCGAGGAGATCAGTTTGTAAAATTAGTAAAAGGCTTAAAATAAAATGGAGAAAGTTGATCACTATGCGAAAATAATTTGGGAGTATATGCTTATGCATCAGGAACTAGAGAAGGCAGATGCTATAGTTGTTTTTGGTTCAAACGACACTAGGGTTGCCGATAGGGCTGCAGAAATTTTTAAGCGAGGTTTTGCACCACTAATAATTTGTTCGGGTAGAAATGGTAAGAGGTCAGTTTTTTCGAAACCTGAAGCAGTTATTTTTTCTGAGAGACTTATTGCACTCGGAATACCCAAAGATAATATTATTCTTGAACCAAATGCAATGAATACTGGAGAAAATATAAACTTTACAAAAAATCTTCTTGCCCAAATGAAAATTAACCTAAATTCCATTATTGTTATTCAGAAGCCATATATGGAAAGAAGAGCATATGCTTCTATAAAAAAACAATGGCCAAATGTAAAGTGTATGGTAACTTCCCCGCAAATTTCTTACGAAGATTATTTTGAAAATTCTTATCCGGAAGAATGTCGCGGTCAGTTTGATTTCAAAAACAGAACTATAAATACAATGGTGGGGGATTTACTTAGACTAAAAGAGTATCCCAAAATTGGTTTTCAAATTGAACAGGAAATTCCAGAAAATGTTTGGCAAGCTGGCCAAAAACTTTTAGAGCTAGGGTATAATGAGTACTCTTATTTAATTGTAAAGTAATATGCAAACCCTGGATTTATCAAAAATTAAAAAAGTATTTTTCATCGGTATCGGCGGGATAGGGATTTCTGCTTTGGCAAAGATGGTCAAAGCGCAGGGGATTGAAACTGCTGGGTTAAATGATGAAGAAACTGGTAAAACTCTTGATACGCTTCATGAAGCGGGGGTTGAGATAACTCTGCTTAGAGATTTCAAAAACTTACCTGAGGCGGACATGTATGTGTATTCGGATGCATGGATTTATCGCGGACCAGAAATTTTAGAAAACGCGAGAAGCACAGGCGAGCCGGTACTTTCTTATTTCGAAGCACTCGGAGAATTTGCAAAAAAATATAAAGTCATCGCGGTCTCCGGCACCCACGGCAAGACTACCACCACTGCTATGATCTCAGGCATGCTTGTGGACGCTGGGCTTGACCCGACCTGTATCGTCGGCTCTTTTGTGAAAAAATTCGGGAGTAATTTTAGAGAAGGGAAAAGCGAATATTTTGTGGTGGAGGCCGATGAATACATGCGACACTTATTGAATTTCACTCCTTTCATAGGAGTAGTGACCAACATTGAAGCGGATCATTTGGATTATTACAAGGATTTGGCGGATGTACAGAGTGCTTTCCGTCAATTTATTTCCCAAAGTGAGCACGGCATCATGGATTACACCAAATATTTAGAAAAAGTACCAAAGCTTTCTGTTCCAGGAGAGTACAACAAGATGAACGCTGCTGCGGCGCTGGCCGTGGCAGACATTTTAGGAATTCCAGAAGAGACTGCAAAGAAGTCGCTAGCCGGATTTGAGGGTACCTGGCGACGCTTAGAGAAAAAGGGCGAGACTCCAGAGGGAACTATCATATACGACGACTATTCTCACCATCCTACAGAAGTTCAAGTAGCTATTGGAGCCTTGCGAGGACTCTACCCGGATAAGACCATCACCGTGCTTTTCCAGCCCCACCTGTACAGCCGAACCAAAGCTCTTTTTAATGATTTTGCAAAAAGTTTCAAGGGGGCAGATCGAGTACTCCTCCTGCCTATCTACTTTGCCCGAGAAGCCAAGGATGAAAGTATCTCTAGCGAAAAATTAGCGGAGGCCATCTGCCAAAACGGGGACAATGCACAGGTCTTTCCAGACTTCGAGTCTGCCGAAAGGGCAGTTTTAAACTTAAAGCTTGGTCCGAGCGATGTGTTTGTGACCATGGGGGCAGGGGAAGCTTATAAAGTGGCGGACAAAGTGTTTAAAATATCCTAAAATAGCCTTATTTTACAAGCTTATTTAGGCTTGACATAAAGAAAAGTTGTTGTCTAACTATTGACTTTTGAATCTAAGTATGCTATCATATATTCATATCCTTATAGTATAGGCGCAAGCCTATTAAATAAGGGTTTTTTAGTTTTAAGGCATAAAAGTTGTATTGAACAGACATGGCGTTAGTGGGGCAAATACCACTTTAATATGAAAAAAAACAATCTAATACGTTTTGTTCAGTCTCTTATCTTTCTACCAGTTATGACTGTGCCCATCTCTTTTGGAAACATTCATAATGATGAGATTCTACAAAATATATTAGTCCAAAAACAAAATACTGAAGCTATAATCTTTTTGGCAGCTAACCAGCCAGAAGATGTAAATGTTCTACAAGAGATACGGGAGTTCAGAGCTCTGGCCATTGATAAGTATTTCGAGGATCGCGACATGCCGCTCGCTGGCACTGGGATGAAGATGGTTCTTGAGGCAGAGAAGAATGATATTGACTGGCGTTTGCTTCCCGCTATTGCCGTCCGAGAATCAACTGGCGGAAAGCATGCTTGCAAGAGAGCTACTTACAACTCTTTCGGCTGGGGTTCCTGCAAGATTAATTTCAAATCTAATGACAGCGCCATAGAAACAGTGGCTCGCAACTTGGGCGGTAATAACCCGAACACTGACCATCATTATGCCGGGAAGACTACGAAAGAAATACTTCAAAAATATAATCCGCCCTCTATCGTGAAGCATTATGCTGAACAGGTGATGTCTATAATGGATGATATAGGAGAGGCAGACGTGATTGAAACTCCAAGTGTAAGTACATAACCAAAAATCCTCCGACTGGAGGATTTTTGGTTATTAAACTACTCTAGATACACCAAGGTCATCTTCTGGTCTTTTGGTTCAAAGAGAGTGATTTGGAAATTATAAGTTTTACCAAGTTGCAGCTTTTCTCGCAATTTTAATTCTCCGTCGAAGGTTGAATTGTGCACTAGCCCAGCCACACCTTCTTTGATAGACACCAGGGCGCCGTGCTTGTTGTACTTGATGACGACACCTTTGATGATGTCTCCCTTCTTTAATTTTCCTTCAAATTCTTTCCAAGGATTTTCTTTGAGAGCCTTGATGGAAAGCGACACCTTGCCGTCTTTTATTTCTATTACTTTAGCTTTTATTTTTTCTCCTATTTTAAACATGCTTCGAGGATCTTCTACTAGCCCCCAGTCGAGCTCCGAAATATGCACAAGCCCTTCTAGTCCGTCTTCGAGCCTCAAAAATACTCCGAAGTCAACCAGCCCGGCCACGGTACAATCTAGATTGTCGCCCACGGCGTACTTACTCAAAATTTCCTTCTTTTCTTCAGGGTTATTATCCTTTTCCGAGAAAATCAATTTACCTTCTTTCGGCAGAGTTGAAATGATCATTACAGAAATATGTTCTCCAACCAGCTTTTTTAATTCTTTTAATATTTTATCTTTGTCTGAATCAAGTACTCGAGGGTAGTGTTCCGCTTTAAGCTGGGAAGCAGGCAAGAATCCTTGTATGCCTTGCCACTCCAAAATGAGCCCACCCTTATTGGCATCTTTTATTTCCAAATTCATTACCGTTTTTGCTTTTATGGCCTTTTCAGCCTCACTCCAAGTGAGCGCCTGCTTTGCTTCTTTGAGAGAAAGCTCAGTGTATCCGTCTTCATTTTCTACTTCAACAACTTTGGCTTTAATGATATCGCCCAGGGTTATTTTCTTAATGATGTCTTTCGCATTGATAAATTCCCGGCCGTAAATAATGCCGGTGCCATGAGGAGACAGATCGACAAAGACAGATGATTTTTCTACCAAAATCACTGGGCCTTCCACCAGAGAATCAATTTCTGGCTTACTCGCGCTCCGATCGACTACTGATTTCAATACTGGATTTTCTTCTATTATTTCATCTTTTATCATAAAACTAAAAATCCGCTGTAAGCGGATATAAGGCTTAGGTTTTCCAACAACGTGTCAGAAGGTTACCCTAAATCCATGCTTTTAATGTAAATTCAATTGTGTAAATATACTACTACAATTGCATAAAAAAGCAACCGTATGACCTCATCTAATAATGTTACCAAGAATTAATCTGAGCGCGATTAAGTTTTAATTTAAAAAGTATATCACAAATGCCACTTGGCGAGCTTTTGTATTTCTTTAACTAAATTATCA
>Ga0209542_10014584_pt1 | contig 13352 bp, 16 predicted proteins | sample RifCSPhighO2_01_FD_184028 | JGI IMG/M metagenome (GOLD analysis project Ga0209542, IMG submission 184028) | Soil microbial communities from Rifle, Colorado - Rifle CSP2_plank highO2_0.1 (SPAdes) (version 2) | ecosystem: Environmental > Terrestrial > Deep subsurface > Rock core/Sediment ... | reverse complement strand
ATTTAGCCTCGTTAAAGTCTTACTTGTTTGGACTCGTAGCACAGTCAGGACAGTGCGGGCGGCTTCGGACCGCCAGGCCGAGGGATCGAAGCCCTCCGAGCCCTTTCAAACTAAAATTTTATCAAACCATTTATTTGTGTATTAATATTAAATTTGTTAGTATGACGCCTGGTATAGGACTAATGAAACGAAGACTGGAAAAAGAAAAAGATGCTATAGCATTAGCAATTTCTGGAATTATAAAAAACTATAATGTAAAAGAAACACAAATCCAGACACTTGAAACAAAATATGATGACAATACAGGAGATTGGTACGTAGCATTAGGTTTTGACAACAAACGAACAATTGTTAAAATGGATTCAGTACACGCTACTATAACAGAGATAAAGGAAATTTAATTTGATTTTTTAAATTCTACATTTGGTGTTTCTTGATTTTGGATAGTAATTAATCCACCATCTAATAATTGCTTAACTAATTGGGTAACTTCTTTTTCTACTTGGGTTCTTTGCAAACCAGTCTGTTGTGCAAATATATCAACAAGCTCTGTTATTTTTCTCTGTCCATTACATGACTTCCAAAAATTAACAATTGCTTGATTTACCATAAATCCTTGATTATGTTCATTTGCAATAACGAGTGAGCCGTCCTCTTGTTTAATTAAAGAACCAACACCTTGAGGCATTGCAGTTTCATAATCTATTGGTGCAGGAGTGCTTCTAGTTCCCATATTCTTAAGCATGGCCTTTGCTTCATCAGACATTTTATCGATAGACCAAGGAGGATCCCATACAATGTTGACTTGGACTTTATTTACACCTGGTACCTTTTTTGCATATCTTGTTACATCACTAACAAGGGTCTCATGTAAAGGACATCCCTGAGTAGTCATAGTCATTTTTATCTTAACATCGTTATCATCAGAAACATCAATTCCATAAATCAACCCCATATCGACTATATTGATTGGCACTTCAGGATCCATACATTGCTTTAATGAATTTCGGATTTGTTCGGGGTTAACTGTACTCATATTTTTAAAAATCGTATTAAAATCAATAAAAACTTTCTATTTATTAGCTTCAAATAATTTTTTGATAGACTCTTCAAATGGAGGTTTTGCAATACCGTCCTCGGTAATTATTCCTGAAATAAGTTCTGGCGGCGTCATATCAAAGGCCGGGTTAATCACAGTTATATTGTCAGGAGCTGTTTTCTTCTCCCCTATGTGAGTTACTTCATGTGCACTTCTTTGTTCAATTATTACATCATCAGGATTATTTTTGAGATCAAATGACGATAAAGGTGCAGCTACATAGAATGGTATTCCATGCTGTTTCGCAAGTATTGCAACTTGATATGTACCAATTTTATTGAATACATGGCCTGTACGTAGAATTCTATCTGCACCCACTATAACTTTGTTAACTAAACCATTTGCCATAGTATATCCTACAGCTGTATCAGGAATTAAACTAACATCTATCCCATCATGTTTTAATTCAAAAGCAGTTAGTCTTGAACCTTGTTGTACTGGTCTAGTTTCAGTTGCAATAACTTTGATATTTTTTCCATTTTCTCTAGTAGCACGTATCACACCTAATGCAGTACCATAAGCTACAGTTGCCAAAGCACCTGCATTGCAATGTGTCATTACAATATCATTATTTTCAAATAATGAAGAACCATGTTTTCCCATTTTCATATTAATTTGAATGTCTTCTTCTGCCATCCGTTTTGCGGCGTTTATTACAATATCTTTGATTTTGGAAACATCATTACCTTGTTTTGCTACTAACATGATTTTTTCTAATGCCCATCCTAAATTTACTGCAGTTGGTCTTGTTTCAAAAAGAATTTTTTTTGCTGTTTCTAAGTCATTGATTAGTTCTTCTTTAGTCATAGCTTTACTTTGTATAGCAGATAAAGCTAGACCAAATGCTCCTGCCACACCTATAGCTGGGGCCCCCCGAATTACTAATTTTCTTATTGCATCAGCTACGGCGGCGTAGTCTGTAAATTTAACATAGACTAATTCGTTAGGAAGTTTGGTCTGATCTATCATTATGACAGAATCATCTTTCCAGTCTACTGTTCGAAGAGTCAAGATTACATCTTGTTATCTGTTTGAAGGTATAATATTTCTTCATTTATAGCAGCATTTCGCATGTTTATGATTAGTTAATATTTTATTTTAGTGATTTGCCCCCTCAACAGGTTGCTTGATTTAGGAACATTACAAAAATATGATACTTTAAAGATGTACGAAATTTACGATAACTGGCCAACATTTGCTTCTGAATATTACAATAAAAAAGTATCTCAGATTGACATCAAGAATGTAGAGCATATAGTATTTGCAGGGATGGGAGGATCCGGGGTTATTGGAGATATATTTTCTGCAATATTTTCAAAAACAGATATTCATGTATCTATAGTAAAAGGATACCATCTTCCAAATACCGTCAATTCCAATACTTTGGTTATAACAACAAGTGTATCTGGCAACACTATTGAAACATTGACTGTTTTAGAATCAGCAAAAAAAATAAACGCTAAAATTGTTGCCTTTTCTGGCAGAGGTAAATTAGAAGAATATTGTAAAAAATTCAGAATTGAACATCAGAAAATTCCATTACTGCATTCACCTAGAGCTTCATTGACAGCATATCTATACACCGCCTTGAATGTGCTAATGCCTATTTTACCAATAACAAAAGTTGACGTAATTGAATCCATTACAAAGTTAGAAGAAATGAAAAAGAAGATATCCTCTTCTAATTTAACTGAATCAAACCACTCACTAAATTTAGCTGAATGGATAAATGGTATTCCGTTAATCTATTACCCATATGGATTGCAGGCAGCTGCAACACGATTTAAAAATTCACTTCAGGAAAATGCAAAGATGCACGCAATAGCAGAAGATGTAATCGAAGCCTCTCATAATGGGATAGTTTCATGGGAAAAACCCTCTAACGTTCAACCAATTTTATTACAAGGAAAAGATGACTACATTAAAACTAAAGAAAGGTGGAAAATTCTCAAAGAATATTTCAGAGAAAATAATGTAGAGTATAAAGAAATTTGTTCCATCGAAGGAAATATTTTTTCTAAAATTATTACTCTCATTTATCTGTTGGATTACTCTACAATATACTTGGCAATCATGTCTAAAACAGATCCTTCGCCAGTAAGATCAATTGATTTTATGAAACAAAGGCTAAGCACGATCTAAATAAGAACAACTTATTTATTTTTGTGCGACTATATTCCAAACTGCAATTACACTATTTTTTCTAGGTACTTCAGTTGTAGTGATGTTGTGTTCTAAAACTAAAATTTTAAATTTTTTAAATAAGTCAAGTAGATGTTTTTTGTCAGAAAAATGGACCCGCCCTAAATGTGCAAATTGACCATTTTTGTAATTTGAACGTGTAAAAAAATCCTGATCTTTCCTTCCATGTTTGTAATCAGAGTGCAGTGTGGAAAGCCAATCAATTCCAATATACTTTCCTCCTGGCTTTAATTTAGTATAAACTAAATCTAAACCTTGTATGCTTCCTTTGGTAGTATTATGAGTGATTGCACTTCTATCTATAATTAAATCAAAAGTACCCTTGAATGGTATTTCTTTCGTAAAATCACCAACAATAAGGTTTTCTTTAATTGGTGGGAATTTCTTTTTTAGAGTTTTAACAATGGTGGCACTTCCATCCATTGCAAAATATTCTGCGTTTAGGGACATAAAAAAAGGGATGTTTGCTCCAGCTCCACAACCAAGCTCTAAAATACGAATTTTTTTATTGTCATTATAACCATGATTTCTAACAAAGCTTACTAGTCGAGACCAAGGCCAAATGGACATCTGATTATTATTCTTATAACATACATCCCATTCTTCTGAAAAAGTCATTGATGGTCGGTGATTAATTTCATTGATTGTTCTATAAATATTTATGAAAGCGGTTACTTGTATGAATGGAAATTGAATTATTCAAGAATTTTTAATAAACCACATTTAAGTAAATAGTTTGCAGCTTTTTTTAAAATTCTAATCTCTAATCCACTTCTATTAGCTATATCTGAAAGAGAGTGTTTACCATCAGACAGATTAAGCAACCATAATAAAGCAAATTTGTCAATCATTTCTTCTGGTGTTTCTTTTGTTGCTCCAAATTTATTATATAAACCCCTTTTGGACAAATGTGGTTCACATTTGGGATTAAGATTTAAATAAAATGGCCCTTTTTTTGAGTTTGTTATAATTTTATTTTCGTTAGAAACTTTTGTATTTGTTTTTCTGTTATTTTGTTCAAGAGCATAGATGATTGACAAATATGTAGAAAAAGAATCGTTCAATGATTCTTTTTTAACCAATTCTAAATTGTCTGCTGAAGTATGATATTCGGGAAAAATATTGGCTCTGTCATATAGAGATCTAGTAAGAGACCCAACAGGTAAATCAAAAGCAGGTGAACAAAATTGTCGTTCATCACTACCCCAAGGAAAAAAATCTAAAATGTTATATTGACTGTTAGAGTTTTTTAGTATTTTAAGAACTACTTTATCAATTTCAGCATTTCCTTGACGAGTTTTTTTATAAGTTAGCGTATCTGCGTTACCAACCCATGTTGCAACTAGACCATGTTTTATTTTGTGCAATTTATTTTCATTCAAACTTAGCCAAGTTATTGCACCTATAGTTTCTGGAATAAACAGAAATCTAATAGAATAAAATTTTTGAGTTTTGCTAAGATATTTAGCTAACATAGTCAGTAAAACAACGCCTGATAAATTATCATTACACATTGATGGATGACAAATATAGCAAGTCAATAGAATTTCTTCATCAGTTTTTCCACCTAAAAAATACTCTCCATATGTCAAACTACCATTTTCAAGTGAGGAATCAATTACTACATGGTATTCGCCATCAGTTAATTTCACATATTCATTATAGCTAAGACAAAATCCCCACGCTTCTTCATAATATGAAGTTACGTATGGTATAACATCTGGATTATCTGGTCTAGTATGAAGATGATTTTTTAGCTCTTGTAAAGAAATTTTTTTGTTAATTGGTATGCTATAGTTAACTACATGTAAATTCAATTTTTTAAAATCGATTATTTTTTCTCCAGAAGGGGAAATAACATAAGCATCTCGAATATTCCATTCTTTAGGAATTGTCCAATCAAAAACTTTGGTTCCCGTAGGAACTTCGTGGATTTCAAGTGGAATGTGTTTTGAAATAATTTCTAATGATTCTCTAACGCCGTTGCCAGTTATGCTTCTACAAATAGGATATAAGTCAACCATTAATTGATACATTTCGCTTCCTATTGTAGGAGTTTGTGAGATTATGTGCTCAAATTCAGTCGAATTCATAATTTTGATGATTTTTGCTTAATATGTTTTAAAGGTTGCTAGTATTTCTTTTTTAGAATTTTTGCATAGTCTGAATTTATTTCTTTAATTATCTCTAGTGTTTCTTCGTTAATCAAATCCAAGTTAGGAATAACACAATGACCACCTATGAATCCTGGAAACATTTTAGGTCTATTACCTAAGAAGTTATGAATTTCATCTGCAAAAGACCACATCTCATCATAATTTACACCATATTTTTTTGCTAACAAATTGCTAATTTGTGCATAATTAATTAGCCAACCATAATAAGATGTGTCAACAACAATTTTTGCCAGCTCTAAAGTCAGGGGATTACTCATTTTTTTTGTTTTAATACCAGCTTTTTTCATTCGCATTTCAAATATTTTAGAAGCCCATTTGGAGTTTGGTGCCCAATCATATATAGAATAAAATTTTGTATATCGCCTAAGATCTTGCAACATTCTTTTATGGATTCCTCTAGTTGCGCTATAAACAATAGGAATGTTCAATTTTTTTTGAAGCGTTTTTGTGGTGTTAGGTCTTATAGTGCTGTGAATTATGATTGCTTTTGGAGTATATTTTTTGGCATACTGCAACGTTTCTGTATTAAATTTGTGATTATAAGGTATGCAAATATGTAAAAGTTCAATTTCTTGATCTTTTTTTGATTTTTTGTTTGGATTTAGTTTTGGATTTGTATCATATCCTTCAGTTTGAATAGCTTTTTCCAAAAGCTTCATTATAGGCTTGCCAATTTCACCTAATCCAATCACTACATCTTTTTTCATACACTAATCAATTCTGTCCTTTTAATAAACAAAAGAATTTTAATGTTTAAAATATACCGATGTTTTTCAGAGTATGAAATTAAAAAATTATGAAAAAAATTAAACTATTTGATCCTGTAATAGACAAAAAGGAAGAATATGCCATAATCAAAGTGCTCAAAAGTGGTTTCTGGGCATCGGGTGCTGGAATTGGTAATGTATTAAAATTTGAAAAGGAATTTAAAAGGCAAAACTACTTCAAAAAATTGAAAAATGACTGTAAGTTTTGACGAGCTTGTTTCAAATTTCAAGAAGATAGGTCTATCCAGTGGAGACGTGTTGTTAGTTCATAGTTCTTTCAAATCTTTTGGAGGTGTAGAGGGTGGACCGCAAACTGTGATTAGTGCATTAAGATCAATCCTAACGGAGGAGGGAACCTTGATCGTCCCTACTTTTAACTACGATTTTTGTGACGGAAAACCGTATGACGTAAAAAAAACACCATCAAAGATGGGAATAATTAGCGAACTTGTCAGAACCGATTCAAATAGTAAAAGAACACTTGAGCCAGTCTTTTCTTTTGCAATACTTGGAAAACACAGGGATTATTTAGCAAATTTGAAGTATGAACATTCGGTTGGCCCAAATTCAATTTTTGCAAAACTGCGTGAGTTAGACGCCAAAATAATGATCATAGGATTGTCTTACAATGAATCTTTAACGTTCTTCATCCACATTGAAGAAACTCAAGGATGCGATTACAGATACTTTAAGGAGTTCAGAGGCACCATTACAGATTATGATGATGTTAAACAAGACAGTAAAATTGTTCTTTTTGTGAGAGATATAGAAAGAGGTGTCCAAAATTCTGTAGATAAGATGGGATTCATCATGGAGCAAGAAGGAATTGTAAAGAAAACAGTCATTGGAAAAAGCGAGATAAAATTAATGAAAGCAAACGATGTATATCAAAGAACAGTGAAAGAAATGAAAAAGAATCCACACATTTTGATAAAAATCAAAAGAGAATGAATAGAGTTTTTATCAGATCTTATATATGGCGTTTGAACTTCTCAATTTAAGATGGCAAAATTATCCAAGCTCAATGATAATGCAAATTTAGGTGGGAAACAATTTGAGTTTTTTAAAAAAACGCTGGAATCGGATCTACAAGATGGTCAAAAATCGATGGTTTCTACAGGGCTACCTTTATTTTCATACTAAAATATAATTTTTAGACATGATCAATTCGTATCCAGAATCTAAATTACGACTCCGTATGAGTTCTTATGATGCTCATTATGCAGGAAAACTAGTCGACGGCGCACGGATTCTAAATCTATTTGGGGATTTAGCAACAGAATTAACTATTCGCTATGATGGAGATGAAGGTCTACTTCGAGCTTATGATTACGTTGAATTTCTTGCACCAGTTCATAGTGGGGATTACATTGAGATTACAGGAAGAATTACTAAAGTGGGAAACACTAGCAGAAAAATGGTCTTCGAAGCCTACAAAGTAATTGCTTCTACTCAAGATCATGTGCAAGATAGTGCTTGTGATGTACTTGATCCTCCAGTTCTTGTAGCAAAGGCATCTGGTACGTGTGTTGTGTTAAAAGAAAAGCAGAGAAAAAAGTGAACAAATACAATATTTTAATTACGTGAATGTTGGAAAATCATGTTTGATTTTTTAATCATTAACAGTCTATTCCACCCTCAAGATGGTAGAACTTCACTTAATTTATTTACAAAGTTATCAATTTGCTCCCCAGATATAATATATGCAGGATTAAATGTTATAACTCTACCTTCTGGAAAAATATTAATTCCGTGTTTTCTCATTTTTGGTGTTATCGTTTTTTTGGATAGATCAGAATCCGTGACATCTATTCCGATTAAAAGCCCCTTACCTCGTATTTCTCTAACACTAGAGTAATTTTCTATTTTCTTTAATTTTTCAAGTACATATTTGCCTTTTTCATTAACCTGAGATATTAAATTATCACGTTCTAAAATTTCAAGTACCTTCAATCCAATTGCACATCCTTCTTGTGTACCTGTAATACTATTGCCTCTGCGATGAATTTTATAGTAAGGTATTCCTTGTTCTTCTAACACATTCCAAGCATCTACTATTCGTTGATTAAATAGTGTTACAGCAAGTGGGTAGTGCCCTGCACTAATTGCTTTTCCCAAACACAAAATATCGGGTTTTACTTCAAAAGATTCACTATAGATAAATTTCCCTGTTCTGCCAACACCCGTTGTAACTTCATCAGCAATCAAAAGAATGTCATGTTGCTTGCAAATTTTCGCAATTCCTTCTAAATATTCTGGTGGAAGTGGCACTACGCCTCTAACACCCATAACTGGTTCATAGAAAAAACCAGCAATTGTTTTACCATTAGACTTTGCAAGTTCAATTTTTTCCTTAAAGCTATTTACAATTTCATTAACTTGATTTTTCTTTTCATAAATTGGCTCGTCAATTGAATATTGATTTCTTTGTGGATCTATCCACTTTAGCATTTCACCAACGGAACCATGATAGCTTCCTTTGATTGTAGCGAATACAAGTTCTTCTTCAAGTCTACCCTTTGCTTGATGGTATTTTACAGCCTCTTTACGAGCATTTTCGCATGCCATACTGCCAGTTGCAGAAAACACAAGTTTTGACATGGACGTGCGTTTACAAATCGATTGTGCCAATTCTTCAGCATAAGGATTTGTGTATTCATCATATAGGTGAGTAGCTATGCCACCTACTTCACGTTTTACTTCAAGAAGTTCCGGATTTCTCATCCCAAGTACGTTATACCAATAGCCTGCAACTGCATCAAACAAAGTGCCGTATTCTTTGGTAAAAATCATTGAACCTTCACCTCCTAATACTGTCAAAGGTTGATCACGATTACCAAATTGTGGTGCTATGCTAGATTTTTGCATGACCATTTGCATTATTATTTATGTATATATGAATGACTCATTTTTAATCATGATTTTCAAAATTTAATTTATAATTTAAAAAAATTTGGAAAAAAACTGTATTATACATTAGTTTTCAAAGTCACTAAATTTGATAAGAGTTCCTTTTGATATTCTTCTTGTTGCGTTTAATCCATAAATCTGATCAATTAATTTTGGCGACAAACCATTATCAGGCCTTCGTAATCCGATATATTGATTTTGTTAAATTTTTATATCATCATCTGCCATTTGTTTGGCAGCATGAATCACAGATTCTTGTATCGCAGAAACTGTTTGACCCTGTTTAGCTATTCTCATTATTTGTTCTAAACCCCATGATAGGTTTACTGCAGTTGGTCTTGTCTCAAAAAGAATTTTTTTGCGGTTTCTAAATCCCGAATTAGTTCATTTGTAGTTTTAGCTTTACTTTGTAATGCAGCTAATGCCAAACCAAAAGCTCCTGTAACACCTATTGCAGGTGCACCACGAACTACTAAATTTTTAATTGCTTTTGCAACTTGTTTGTAATCTGAAAATTTGACGTGTACTAATTTGTTTGGTAATTTTGTTTGTCTATCATAACAACTTGATTTTCTATCCAATCTACAGTTTTTATTGTCATAGAATTTTAATAATGGTTAAAACATGCTTTTATTATTTCTTCATTTTTGTTCAAATTCTATTTTTTCTATCTGTGTAATTGTTTTTAAATGGCACCATATTAAAGCATGTGTTTCAAATGAAAATAGACAAATATGTATTCAGAAATTTGAAAACAAAAAAAGAAAAGGAAAGGTTAACAGAATTTTTCAGACATCAAACAAATGCTGAGTATGGCGGATATCTAATGTTTGATGGAACCAGATCGCACCTATTACATAACCCTGAGGAATTATCTGATTTCATACTATTTTTAAAAAATTATGAAAAAAAGAAGAATAAAAAAATTCATAATTTTTTGGAAATTGGATTTAATGCAGGCAAACTTAACACAATATTGAATAAATTTTTTGATTTTGAGCAAATAGTAGCAGTAGATAATTTTTCTGTGGATACTAGTGCTACAGATCTGATGGCAAATTTGAGGAGAAAAAATTTAATCTTAATTTGTGGTAATTCAGATAAAAAAGAAACTTTACAAATTATAAAAAAATTTCAGCCTTATGATCTAATTTTCGTTGATGCAAGTCATGAATATGAGGATGTAAAAAAAGATCTTAGTAATTATTGCAAAATGTTGTCAGATGATAGCATATTAGCTGCACATGATATTCACAGTCTTGAATATCCTGGCGTTAACAAGGCTTGGCGTGAATTCAAGCGTCGAAATACCACTGTTTTTTAGGAAATTGTTTGTAAAAAATATTATTTTGTTTGTGGTGTAGGATTAGCTATCAAAAAATCATAGTTTTTAATACATTTTACAAAAAAACAGTGGTGTTGAATTCTTTTCTATACACATTTCCTGCAGTAAAGACTCGATCTTCAAAAACTGCATCATTATCTCTAACACCTAGCAGAAATTTTTCTATGTCGGTGAGTTTTTTTTGTGTGATTTCATCCAAATAGATTTTTTGATTTAATAGTTGAGGAATATCTCTGCGTCTGATATCCATAAACAAAACACGCCTTCTGTTCCCGCTAGTGTTAGTGGTTCCACTGTGCCATAGATTCCCATCCATTAGAATAATTCCAGATTTTTTTACTTCCACGAATATTTCATCTGGATGTGAAGACCTGTCCTTTAGATGTTCTTGAATCCAACCGGTTTTCTTATGGGTCTTTGGAACAATACGGATGGGTCCATTACTTTTATTGGCATCATCTAGAAAAATAAATGCTACAATATTCTGCGTTTTTTCATTTTCGCTTTTTTTTGGTATCCAATCTATATGAAGATCCTGCAACCCAGTTCCTTTTTTAGGTTCTCGCATGTCTAAACCACCAAATTTTATATCGTCGCCAAGAATTGCATAGATGGTTTTTAGAATATTTTTTTCAGTTAATAATTTGAGAAATAATTCATGTTTGTTAAATAAATTTCCTAATCTGTAGGCGCCTGGTTGGAAAACTTTTTGATATTTCATATACTCCTCTTTTCCTTCCCATCCACCCCTCCAAGATTCTTTTTCAAGTAAAAAATCGATAATTCTTCTATATTCATCAATGTGCTTGTTAACTAAATCAGATTTTTGAATGATGCAAAAACCATTTTCGTTAAAAAATTCGGCTAAACGAATATCGTCAGAGTTCAGATTATAATCCAAATTAAGTATTTCCTTAACTGAGTTAATCATTAAGATAGAACTCTTCTAATGAGCTAAATTAAATTTTGCGAAGAATTTCATTTTCTTGATTTATATTACTATCATATATGGAAAATGAAAACAGAGTTCTATTTCAAATAGTTCAATGCCGAGCAACTTTATATTTTTCAAGATTTTAAAAGAGTTAACAAAATGGATTTTAAAGAATTAAGGACTAAACGGGAACAAATTGAAGAAGAGATAGGAGAAAATCATAAAAATGAAAAAAATTGGCATGATAATTTTGCGGAATTAATGGATAAATTTGAAATAAAAAATCTAAAAGATTTTTGTATAAATTATCGTAGAACAGAACTGCATGAAGAGACAGATTCGTTTAAAATTAAATCAAACGAATCAGGCGATGAAGAAATTGAGGTTGTATCACCAATAGATCAGACATTACTTTGTAAGGTAAAAGTATCAAATCGTTTAGAATACACTCAGAAAATTGTAGCCTTAAAAAAGGCTCAAGAATCATGGAGAATAATTCCTGCTCCACAACGTGGAGAGATTATTCGTATGTTCGGAGATGAATTAAGAAAATCTAAACTAGAATTAGCTAAATTAGTTACTATAGAAACTGGAAAAATTTTACAGGAAAGTTTAGGTGAAATTCAAGAAATGATAGATATTTGCAATTTTGCGGTTGGTTTATCAAGGCAATTATATGGGTTAACGATGCCATCGGAACGTTTAGGTCATAGAATACAAGAAATTTGGCATCCACTTGGTATTGTTGGTGTTGTTACATCGTTTAATTTTCCAGTATCAGTTTGGAGCTGGAATTTTGCATTATCAACAATTTGTGGCAATGCTACACTTTGGAAACCCTCACCAAAAACACCTTTAACTGCATTGGCTTGTTATAGAATTTGGCAACGAGCGATTAAACGTTCAGAATTAGGTGGTTCAACAGAAAATGTATTAAAAATTATTGTTGGACATAAAGAACAAGCTGAATGGATGGTAAAGGATGGAAATATTGCTTTAGTGAGTTTAACTGGTTCTACTCAAATGGGTAAGGCATTAGGTAAGCATGTTACTGAAAGATTTGGCAAATTAATAATGGAACTTGGAGGTAATAATGCCATGATTGTAACACCAAGTGCAGATATGAGATTAGTATTGAAAGCAATAGTATTTTCTGCTGTTGGTACCTGTGGTCAAAGATGCACAACGTTAAGAAGATTAATAGTGCATAATTCAATTTACGATGAAGTTGCTTCACAATTAAAAAAATATTATAAAACTATTAAAATTGGGAATCCCTTAGAAGATGATGTTTTAATTGGACCAATAATTAGTGAAGAATCTTTTAATCAAATGCAGGATGTTTTACAAGAATGTAGACGTAGCGGAGGAATTGTTACTGGAGGCAACAGAGTGTATGTTGGAGAAGAAAGAGGATGTTATGTAACCCCAGCAATAGTGGAATTTGATAAAGTGAATGAAATAACTAAAAAAGAGACATTTGCGCCAATATTGTATCTCATACCATATACTACTATTGATGAAGCAATTCAAATACAAAATGATGTACCACAGGGTTTATCCTCATGTATTTTTTCACGTGACCTACTAGAAACAGAGCAGTTTATTGGACCAAATGGATCTGATTGTGGACTTGTAAATATCAACATTGGTCCAAGCGGTGCTGAGATTGGTGGAGCATTTGGTGGTGAAAAAGAAACTGGTGGAGGACGTGAATCGGGATCAGATGCTTGGAAGTCATATATGAGACGAATTACAGTAACAACAAATTTTTCATCCGAACTCCCTCTGGCTCAAGGTATTAAGTTTGACATTTAATTTTAAGCCCTGTAGAAACCATCGATTTTTTGTTTGGATTTAGTTTTGGATTTGTATCATATCCTTCAGTTTGAATAGCTTTTTCCAAAAGCTTCATTAT